>Ga0070697_100003075_pt1 | contig 12800 bp, 8 predicted proteins | sample KBSK1501metaG_FD_65475 | JGI IMG/M metagenome (GOLD analysis project Ga0070697, IMG submission 65475) | Corn, switchgrass and miscanthus rhizosphere microbial communities from Kellogg Biological Station, Michigan, USA - KBS K1-50-1 metaG | ecosystem: Host-associated > Plants > Roots >... | reverse complement strand
AAGCGGAGGCGGAGAAGGCAAAGGCCACACCACTGAAGCTTGCGCCGCCCAATGTGGAAGCCAGTGACGCACCTTACTTTGTAGATTTGGTCCGGGAAACGCTGATCAGCAAACTCGACGAGCGTCAAATGAACGACCAGTCCTACCGGGTCTATACGACGCTCGATCCTGACCTGCAGAAAGCCGCTGCCCAGGCAGTGGAGATGGGCATGAAACTGGTGGACGAGCAGGTGACGAAGCTGCGCACCAAGCGCATCAAGGTAGGGAAAAAGGTCGAAACCAAGGTACAGCCCGGACCGGACGCGCAAGTGGCGCTGGTGGCACTCGATCCCCACACGGGGGAAGTGCTGGCCCTGGTGGGCGGGCGCAATTACGGCCTCAGCCAACTGAACCATGCGGTGGCGAAACGCCCCACGGGATCCGTCTTCAAGCCGTTTGTTTACGCAGCGGCCATGAATACCGCGCTGGACGGGACCAATCCCGTGTTTACGCCCGCATCCACGCTTGAAGATCAGCCGACCACGTTTACCTACGGAGACCAGATCTACGAGCCGCGAAACTACAAAGAGGAATATCACGGGGAAGTAACAGCACGGTATGCGCTGGCTCTCTCCTTGAACAACGCGACCGTGAAGCTGGCGGACCAGGTGGGTTACGACAAAGTAGCGGACTTGGCCAAGGCTGCGGGGATCACGTCGGTAAAAGCGACTCCGGCGATGGCGCTCGGCGCCTACGACGCCACTCCTCTGGACATGGCCGCCGCCTACACCGTTTTTGCCAATGCGGGCGTGCGTATTTCGCCGGTCATGGTCAACTCCGTGCGTAACGCCAATGGCGATGTCGTGATGGACTTCCCGCCGGAGAAGCGGCCGGTCCTCGATCCACGCGTTGCCTTTGTGATGACCAACATGATGGAGGGCGTGTTGAACTTCGGGACGGCGTTTCCGGTTCGTGCCCGCGGATTTAATGCTCCCGCAGCGGGTAAGACGGGAAGCTCGCATGATGGGTGGTTTGCCGGCTACACCAGCAACCTGCTCTGCATTGTGTGGGTGGGCTACGACGACTACAGCGATATCCGCCTGAGTGGAGCCCAGACCGCGGCACCTATCTGGGCGGAGTTTATGAAGAAGGCGGTCGCCCTGCCGCAGTACTCGGATGTGAAGCCGTTCAGCCAGCCAGTCGGCATCGTGGACGTGCAACTGGACAAGCTCACCAACCGGCTGGCGACCCCCTCCTGTCCGGATACTTACACGGCAGCCTTCATTGCCGGCACCGAGCCAAACGAGACCTGCGACCAGAGTAACGGCCTGCGCGGCTTCTTCTCCCGCGTGTTTGGGTTGGGCGGCGACAAGGCCCTCCCGCCCCCGGGCGCTCAGCCCGGAAGCGAAGCCGGCGCATCCTCACAGGATCCCAAGAAAAAAAAGGGTTTCTTTGGCAAGATAGCGGGTATCTTTAAGGACGACAAATCGTCTAACAATCCGCCGCCCAAACCACCGGACAATAGCGGAAACGCTCCTCATTAGAAGAGCGGCAGCCAGCCCGAAGCGGCATAGGGCGAGGGAGTTTTGCCTGGCGTCTGCAGGAGGTGAACTTATGCGGCGTCAATCTCTGTTCTTCCTATCGGTCTCTGCAATCCTCACTGGGAGCAATTTACAGGCGCAGGTTGCTCCCTCGGAACAAGTCCAGGTTGCTCCGCCCGTGGTGCGGCGGGCTGGGCCTCCCCCAGCCAATGCCACGGCCGAAGATCTGGAAGAACGTGGCGACCAGTTGCGGGCGGAGAAGGCCTACCTGGATGCGCTGGACTATTATCGTGCGGCACTGGCGAAAAAGCCCAACAGCGCCCGGATTTACAACAAGGCCGGCATCGCTGAATTGCAGACGCAGCGCTACAAGGAAGCCCGCAAGAACTTTGAGCGCGCGCTTCGCGCTGATCGCCAGTTCGCCGACGCCTACAACAATCTGGGCGTGGTCTACTACGAACAGAGGAACTACGGGAAGGCAATCAAACAGTACCAGCGGGCCATTGAACTCCGAGCTGATGCCGCTTCTTACTACAGCAACCTGGGGGCGGCCTACTTCTCGAGGAAAGAGTTCGAGAAGGCCGTGCTGGCTTACAGCGAAGCCTTACATTTGGACCCCGATATCCTGGAGCGAACCTCCCGCACCGGAGTGACCGCCCAGTTACCATCCCCGGAGGACCGGGCCCACTATCACTACGTGATGGCGAAACTCTACGCCAAGATGGGCGCGACGGACCGCTGCCTGGAGTACCTGCGACGAGCCATGGAGGAAGGTTACAAAGGAATTGGCGACGTGTACAAGGATGCAGAGTTTGCGGAACTGCGCAAAGACCCGCGTTTCGCTGAACTCATGGCCGCCCGGCCGCCGGCCATACCGGAATAAGTCTCGTTGTACGATGGGCTTGGAAGCGTTGGAAATTTTCCGAGCTCAGGCCGCGACTTTTTCCCCGGAATGGGTTTAGTGTGGGAAATACTCCTGAAAACAACAGGGTGAGTAAGGAGAAACGGTAGCCCATCGGTCGTCGACCCGAGCACGCCCCAAGCAGACGGCCGGTGGGTTTTTTGTTGTGCTGATCTGAACTAGTAGAGCTTCCCGGCCCAGTGCCCTGCCAGAGACTCATTGGAAATCAGCATTCAGCACTCAGGAATCAGCATTCAGACCTCTTAGGGCAGAGCATGACCCTTGAATGCGCCCGCCCCCACGACTTTTTTGGGAGAATTCCCGGCTCTCCACCGATCTTGAATGGCTGAATGCTGAGTGCTAAGGACTGCCTTTCGGGCTTCGATCGCATGTGTACTCGCTCACCACCCGCTTCCACTGGCCTTGCGCTTTCAGGATGTAGTCCACGGCATCGCGCAGGGCGCCGTCTCCGCCAGCATGTGGTGTGATGAAGTGTGCTTCCTTCTTGACCTCGGAGCGCGCATTCTTCACAGCGATGGCCAGACCGCAGTTGCGCATCACCGGAAGGTCGATCACGTCGTCGCCTACGAAAGCGGCTTCCGCCGGCTTGAGGCCTTCCTGTCGCAGGATTTCCTCAAACACCGTCAGCTTGTCCTGGATGCCCTGGTGCACATGCTCCAGCTTCAGGTCGCGGGCGCGAAGGGCGACGGTTTCCGAGATGCGCTTGGTAATCAGGCCGGTTTTGATCCCGGCCAAGCGGGCCAAAGAAATGGCGGTGCCGTCGTGGGCATGGAAGCCCTTGGCTTCGATCATGCTCTGGCTGACGAGGCCAAAGCCGCCCTGGCCACCTTGTTCCGCGGCGTGGCGCTGCGCCGTTTGCTGGGCTCCGGCGGGGGCGGGAAAGATCCAGATCTTGCCATCAGTGAGGACGCCGTCCACGTCGAACAAGAGCAGCTTGATTTTCTTGGCGCGGGAGGCGGCGGAGAGGGCTTTGGGCATCGCGGGGATTCTAGCATCTTTAGCAGCGTGCGTGGTATCAATATTGATAGCAGAATATGTTATACTGTTCCATCCTAAAGCTCGAGCGGGAGGGCGTTTCGCCATGCCGGCTGCCGGCAAGAAGCAATACCAGAGCACGACGGTCCGGTTGCCCAAGAAGGTGTATGAAAAGGCAAAGACAGTAGTGAGCAGAACGGAAGGCGCCTCCAGCTTCAACGAGTTTGTTGTCCAGGCCATCGAGGAGAAGGTGCGCCGACTCGCCGAGGCCGAGATTGACGCGGCCTTCGCGCAGATGGCCCACGACCCGAATTATCAGCACGACTCCATCGCTCTAGCCAAGGAGTTTGAGCTCAGCGACTGGGGGGCGTTGCGGTCCACCGATTCTCCCCACGAGCCCTCCCATATCCATGCTCCCAAAACCCGTTCGCGGTGACGTGTTCAATGCCCGGCTTGATCCCACCGAAGGCAGCGAGCAGGCGGGCACACGGCCTGTGGTGGTGGTCAGCAGGGATTCCATCAATGCCAACAGCCCAGTCGTCGTCATCGTGCCGGTGACGGATGCCTCCAACGTCAAGCGGACCTATCCCAGCCATGCGTATTTGCCCAAAGGCTCCGGTGGCCTGAAGGCTGACAGCATCGCTAAGACTGAGCAGATTCGGGCTATCCAGGTCTCGCACTTTGTGGGTTATTACGGCCGATTGGATAGGGATGCGGTGGCGCGGCTCGATGAGGCGATCAAGATCACGTTGGCATTGAGGTAAGCAGGCGATGGCTTTGGCGAGACGTAACGGACTTCCAGGCTCACGTTACGGGCACAGCTTAGCTTTTCTAGGTCAGTAAATTCCATCATCTTCGTCTCGCTGTCGGGGATTACATCTATCAGCAATATGTCAACAGCCAGCTCAAACACCCCTCTCGCTCACATGGCGATGGCCTGAAAGTGTTTTGGCGCTTAAACTCCAGGAGCGTTTCTATGTTGGCCATGGCACGATGGTACGTGCCGATAAAGCATCGCTCACGACCTGACGTTGACAGGAGTGTCTCAATCACTCCCCGAACTTCCATTTTGTCGAACTCATTGAGGGTCTTCACCATAGTGTAGAAGCGATCAGTGGTCTGCAGCGGGTCAAACGTCGCAACTGCTGACATCCCCATCGAGAATCCTACGCCGGTCCTCAGCCACGGCGCTCCCAGGTAGGACTGACAACACGCTGGACTACTTGTCGGCGCAGGGCGAACACTTTGCGAAAGTTGAGCTTTCCGGCTAAAATACCGCCAATGTCTTCTTCTCCTTCCTCTCTTGACTGGGCACATCCTCTGGTCAGGGAGTGGTTTGTGCACAAGTTCGGGACGCCGACTGAGCCGCAGGACCAGGGTTGGCCACCCATCCTGGCCGGTAAAACCACGCTGATCTCCGCGCCCACCGGCTCCGGAAAGACTCTGGCGGCGTTCCTCGCCTGTATTGATCGTCTGGTGCGCAAGGCGCTGGCGGGCGATCTGCAGGACCGGACCGAAGTGCTTTACGTCTCGCCGCTGAAGGCGCTCGGCAATGACATTCAGAAAAATCTCGAAGTGCCGCTGGGCGAAATTCTGCAGATGGCGGGCGAGCGTGGGTTGCTGATGCCGGAGATTCGCACGGCTGTCCGCACCGGCGACACGCTGATGCATGAGCGGCGCGCCATGCTTAAGCGGCCGCCACATATTCTGGTCACCACGCCCGAGTCGCTCTACATCCTTCTTACCGCCGAGAAGAGTCGGGCGATCCTGCGCGATGTTGAGACCGTCATCGTAGATGAAATCCACGCCGTGGCCGACGACAAGCGCGGGGCGCATCTGACGTTGTCATTAGAGAGACTGGAGGCGTTGCGAAGAGAAGCGGTGGGAGCGCACGTTCCACCGCAATCGGGGGAATACAGAAAGGATGAGGCTTGGGGTGGAGCAGCCCTTCAGGGCTGCAATGGGGAGTCTTTACCGATCGCGGGCTTTAGCCCCCGAGGTACCTCAGAGGCTAAAGCCTTCGATCAAGAGCAAGCCTATGACGCAGCGCTGAAGCACTGCTCCACCCAGGCTTTGTCCGATGGCAGCGGAAAAGCAGATTCCTCGGGCCTGAAGGCCCTCGGAATGACAAGGGAGGCAGGGGGCCCAGGCGGCACGACTGAAGTCGTGCCGTCCCCGCTCATCCGCATTGGACTTTCCGCAACGCAGAAGCCGATTGAAGAAGTCGCTCACTTCCTCACCGGCAATGGCCGCCCTGCTCCCGTCGTCGTGAATATCGGGCACAAGCGGCAACTCGATCTCGCGGTGGAAGTGCCCGCCAGCCCGCTTGGTCCGATCGCGACCAACGAGATGTGGGACGAGATTTACAACCGGCTGGCGGAGTTGGTCGAACAGCACCGCTCCACGCTGGTTTTCGTCAATACGCGGAGATTGGCCGAGCGGGTATCGCACCACCTTGGGGAACGCCTCGGCGAAGAGCATGTTGCCGCCCACCACGGCAGTCTCTCGCGCAAGCTGCGCCTGACCGCGGAGAAGAAGCTGAAAGAGGGCCAGGTCAAAGTGCTCGTGGCAACGGCTTCGCTGGAGTTGGGAATTGACATCGGTACGGTGGATCTGGTGGTGCAGGTCAGTTCGCCGCGAGCGATTGCGGTCGGGCTGCAGCGAGTGGGACGTTCCGGCCACTGGCGCGGTGCGGTTCCCAAAGGACGTTTCTTCGCAACTACTCGCGATGAGCTGCTGGAGTGTGCGGCGCTGGTGTGTGCCATCCGCCAGGGTGAGTTGGACCGCCTGATCATGCCGGATGCGCCACTGGATATCTTGGCGCAGCAGATCGTGGCCATCTGCGCGTCCTCTGACCGTAGCGCCGGCGAGGACGCCGGCGCTACAACTGAGCCTGGTTGGGGCGAAGATGAATTATTCGACTTGGTTCGCCGGGCGTATCCCTACCGCAATCTTTCGCGGGAAATCTACGATGCGATCCTCGAGATGCTCTCTGAAGGAATTGCGGCGCGCCGCGGACGGTACGGCGCGTACCTCCATCGCGATCGGGTGAACCGCAAGCTGCGGGCCCGGCGCGGCAGCCGGCTGGCGGCGATCACCAGCGGCGGGGCGATCCCCGAGTCAGCACTTTACACGGTAGTGGCCGAACCCGAAGGACTCGTTGTCGGCACACTGGATGAAGATTTCGCAGTGGAGAGCAATCGCGACGACATTATCCTCTTGGGGAACACTTCTTGGCGAATCCGCCGCGTCGAGGGCAAGTCCGGACGCGTTCTGGTGGAGGATGCGCGCGGCGCGCCGCCCACTCTCCCCTTCTGGCTGGGAGAAGCCCCGGCCCGAACCGAGGAACTTTCTCTGCACCTCGCCGAGTTAAGGAAAGGGATCAGCGACAGGTTGCAGAACATATTCCCGGTCGGGATCTCACAGAACCAGCCCGAAGTCGCGGCGACGGTGGCGTGGCTGAAGGAAGAATGCGGCCTGGATGACTCCGGGGCCGAACAGGCGATTGAGTACATCCTGCAGGGACGCGCGGCACTGGGCGATGTGCCGACGCAGGAGACAGTTATCGCGGAGCGCTTTTTCGATGAAGGCGGCGGGATGCAACTGGTCATCCATGCGCCTTTTGGCGGACGCATCAACAAAGCCTGGGGACTGGCTTTGCGGAAACGGTTCTGCCGCAGCTTCAACTTTGAACTGCAAGCCGCAGCCACCGACAACGGCCTCAATATCGCCCTGGCCGAGCAGCACAGTTTTCCGCTGGCGGACGTTTTTCATTTTCTGAACGCTGAAACGGTGCAGCCCCTCCTGGAGCAAGCAGCTTTGGCTTCGCCGATCTTCGGAACACGCTGGCGCTGGGATGCCAACCGGTCGCTCGCGCTCTTGCGTTTTCAGGGAGGCAAGAAAGTTCCACCGCAGATTCAGCGCATGCGATCGGATGATCTGCTGGCTTCGGTATTCCCTGACGTAGCCGCTTGCCAGGAAAACCTCGCGGGCGAGATTCAGATTCCCGATCATCCGCTGGTGCATGAAGTAATGAAAGATGTGCTCACCGAAGCGATGGACGTGGACGGGCTTAAGAATCTGCTGCGTGGCATGGCCGAGGGACGCATTCGATGCCTAGCCGTAGATACGCCGGTGCCGTCGCAGTTCTCGCACGAAATTCTGAATGCGAATCCCTACGCCTACCTTGACGATGCGCCGTTGGAAGAGAGGCGGGCGCGCGCGGTGGAGATGCGGCGGATCTTGCCGGAGTCGGTGCTGGAGGAGGTTGGGAAGCTTGACCCGGCGGCGATTGCGCAGGTGTGCGAAGAGGCGTGGCCGGATGTGCGCGATGCGGATGAGTTGCACGATGTGCTGCACACGTTGATCGTGTTGCCGGAAATCACGTGGGGACAGCCGCCCTCGGCTGTCCGGTCGAGCGAAGCTCGACAATCTGGAGCGGCGGACGATTCATTCTCGTCGAACGACATCTGCCCGGCTTCGCTGGGCCAGATAGCCGAGGGCGGCTGTCTCCACGTGAGCATTGCCACAGCCGACTGGCGGGCGCATTTTGAACGGCTGGTTGCACAAGCGCGAGCAGGTGTCGCACTGGTGACCGAGGGCGGGACGCCCTCGGGACAGCCGGCGGGATGCCGGCGCTACTGGGTGGCGGCGGAGAGGGCAAAGACTTTTCTGTGTCTGTTCACCACAGCCACATTTGAACGACGTTTGGCGGAAGTCGAGAGCACGGCCCCCTCTCGCGATGAAGCGCTGCTGGCGCTCGTCACGGGATGGATGACGCACCTGGGGCCGGCGACGGCGGACCAACTCGGAGAACTGCTCGGGCTTCCCTCTTCTGAAATTGGACAGGCGCTGCTGCGCATGGAAGCCAGTGGCGCGGTTTTGCGCGGAAATTTCACCGCTCGAACGCGTCGGGCGGCAACGCTTCCTCAGGGGCTAAAGCCCGGAAATCAGAGTGGCGGTACTTACGGCACGCCTGAAGCCGTGCCCTTCCACGAAACTCCCGTCGAGCTACGCTCGACCGGACCCTTCGGCTTCGCACAGGGTAGGCAGCCGGGGGCGCCCGCTCTACACGACCCAGAAACCGAGTGGTGCGAACGCCGGTTGCTGGCCCGCATCCACCGGCTGACCGTGGCCACGCTGCGCAAGCAGATCGAGCCGGTGACGGCGGCGCAATTCATGCGGTGGCTGATGCGCTGGCAGCACGCCGCACCGGGAACACAAGTGCAGGGCGAGCGGGCCACGCTTGAAGTGCTGCGCCAGTTGCAAGGGTTCGAGATCCCCGCCAATGCCTGGGAACGGCAGATCCTGGCGAGACGGATTGCGAATTATGATCCCAAGTGGCTCGACCAGCTCTGCTTGACTGGCGCCGTGGGCTGGGGACGGTTGTCTCCGCATCCTGCGACTCTCGACTACCCCAGCGCGCCAAGACCGGGCGCGCCGGGGACCCCAAATTCAGGTGTGTCCTTCCAAGGCAAGCGGCGGGTTATTCCTACCAGCGTAGCCCCGATCACGTTCTTTGTACGTGAGGAGGCCGACTGGATGACTCCAAACAATAATCCCGGCGTCGAGCAGTCCGAGGCGCGCGGTTTGAGCCATGGCGCCAGGCAGGTACTGGGATTGCTGCGCCAGCGCGGGGCGTCGTTTTTTGCGGATATTGTCCGTGGCACCGGCAAATTGAAATCCGAGGTGGAAACGGCGCTGTGGGAACTGGTGGCGGGCGGAGTGGTCACCGCCGATGGCTTCGATAACCTGCGTTCTCTCATCGATCCAAAACGACGCGCCGGCCAAGGCAGTGGGCGTAGCGCGCGTCCGCGGCATAGTTCCGGACGTTGGGCGCTACTCTACACCGATCAAGCCGTCGAGCGGAATCGAGCGGTCGAAGCCACTTGCTGGATGCTGCTCAAGCGCTACGGCGTGGTGTTTCGGGATTTGCTGGCGCGCGAGACCAACCTGCCCAAATGGCGCGAACTGCAGATGGCGTTCCGGCGGCTGGAAGATCGGGGCGAGATTCGCGGCGGCCGTTTTGTGGATGGCTTTCTCGGCGAGCAGTTTGCCCTGCCCGTCGCGGTGGAGTCCCTGCGAGCAACACGGAAGCTGCCGGGGACTGGAGAAGCCATCATGCTTTCCGCGGCCGATCCGCTGAACCTCGTCGGCATCCTGGTGCCGGGCGAGCGCGTCCCGGCTATTTCGGGAAGGATGGTCACCTTTCGCGACGGGGTAGCCGTGCAAGAGGCGGGACTCCAAGGTTTGCGGCACTCGGTTGGTAATGCGTCGGTCGTGGTTAGTCCTGAGTGCGGGTTCTCAGTTGCCTTCCGCAAAAATTAATCGGGAACCCGATGAGGGGGTCCCTCGGGTCCCCGTTGAGTACTGCCCTAGCAGGACTGCTTGAAAGCGCTTCCCCCATCGCTTTTGCCAGGTCAGTCGTCACATCTCCTCAATGCACGTACGCGGCCACGGTGCGGGCGAGCGCAAGGCAGGCGCTTTTCCGCTAAGTGGTTGATTCTGCACGTATACGCGGTTCCATCAAAGATGACATGCGGTCGCCGGGCCCGCAACCTCTATCCGAATGGATAGAGGTCTATCTGTTCGGATAGCGGAACACGGGCAGTAGAACCTGTGCAGATCGCCGCAATTGTGGTAGACACATTGCCGCAATGAGGGGGATGCAGTGAACCCACGACTGCTTGCGGTTGCCGGGCCGCTGAAGGACTCCACAATCTCCTTGTCCAGCCGGGAGGTCCCGGTCGGAAGAGATCCCTCGAACCTGCTTTCGATCAGCGACCCTTCGCTGTCGCGGCGCCATTGTGCGTTCCGCCGCGAGGAAGACAGTTACGAGATCCGCGATCTTGAGAGCCGGAATGGCACGTTCGTGAACGGTGTGGCGGTCAAGGAGAGCCGGCTGTGTCATGGAGATCAGATCTCGGTGGGGGATTCGGTCTTTGTCTTTTTGCTGAAAGAAGAGGTGGAGGAACCGGCCGCCAGCCGCGTGGTGTTCGACGTCAGTTTGACGCAGGCGACGGCGCAGCTCCGCCCTCAGGACGTGCTGTATCTGCAGCCGGACCGCATTCTGAGCGAGCTGCCGGCGACTTCGCGGGTGGGACGAAACCTGAACGCGCTGCTCAAGATCAGCCGTGTGGTGCATTCCATTCGGGACCTGGAGCAATTGCAGGGGCAGATCCTGAACCTGATATTTGAAGTAGCTCCAGCGGAGCGAGGCGCAATCCTGCTGGACAGCAAGCGCAGCGAGCGGTTCGACTCCGTTTTCGCGCGCCATCACCTGGCGCAAAGCACACAGCCGGTGCGGGTCAGCCGGACCATCGCACGCAAGGTGCTCGAACAAGGGATCGCAATTCTGGGATCGGACGTTCCAGGCAGCAGCGGGCTGCGCGCAGTGGAGAGCGTGGTGAGTTCCCAGATCCGCTCGGTGTTGTGTGTGCCGCTGACGGTATTCCAGAAAGTGATCGGTTGCATCTACCTGGACACAACCAGTCCTGCCGCACATTTCGACCAAGATCATCTGGAACTAGTGGCGGCCATCGCCGGCATTTCCGCGGTGGCTCTGGAAAACGCCCGCCGCCTGCAATGGCTGGAGCAGGAGAATCTGCGGCTGACTACGGAAATTAACCTGGAACACAACATGGTGGGCGAGAGCGCCAGCATGAAGGAGGCCTATCAGTTCCTGTCGCGGGTGGCGCCGACCGACTCGACCGTGCTGATCGAAGGCGAGAGCGGAACGGGAAAGGAATTGGCCGCGCGCGCCATTCACCGCAATAGTCCGCGCTCGGGTAGGCCCTTCGTCACCATCAATTGCGCTGCGATTCCGGAGGGCTTGCTGGAAAGCGAACTATTCGGTCACGAAAGGGGCGCATTCACGGGCGCGGTGGCGCTTAAAAAGGGCCGGCTGGAAGTGGCCGATGGGGGCGTGGTTTTCCTGGATGAGATTGGGGAACTGGCACCGGCGCTGCAGGTTAAACTGCTGCGCGTGCTCCAGGAACGCGAGTTCGAGCGGTTGGGCGGCACGCGCCCGATCTCGGTGGACATACGCCTGATCGCCGCCACCAACAAGAATCTGGAGGAAGCGGTAAAGGCCAAGACATTCCGCCAGGATCTTTATTACCGCCTGAACGTAGTATCCCTGGTCATGCCTCCCCTGCGCGAGCGCCGCGAGGATATCGCGATGCTCGCGGATTATTTCGTCGTCAAATACAGCACCAAATGCAAGCTCAAGCCCAAGGAAATCTCTCCGGAAGCAATGGCGTGCCTGGTGAACTACGATTGGCCCGGGAACGTGCGCGAACTAGAGAACACGATTGAGCGGGCGCTAGTTCTAAGCCCGTCCGATGCGATTCGGCCGGAGGACCTGCCGGAGTCCATTCTGGAAAAAGATCCACCACCCGGGATGGCGGCCGCGAAGTATCATGCCGCCTTGAAGGACCTGAAGAAGCAGCTCATCCTCACCGCCCTGGCGGAAGCCAACGGCAATTACACGGAGGCGGCGCGCATCCTGGGCGTGCATGCGAATTACCTGCACCGGCTGATCCGGAATTTGGACTTGAAGCAGTCGGTTCGTTCCGCCCCGAACGCGCGCAGTGGAATCAGGCAAATTTCTGGCGGCACACGCTGAACGTGGAGGTTGGACGCCAAGTCCTCTCGTCAGAGGCTTACGGTAGTCTAAGATTCAGCAGCGTCGCTGGATTCAGATAGACTCCCTGCCAGCGCACGGCGACGTGCAGGTGGGGGCCTGTGGCGCGGCCGGTGCCGCCGCTTAGACCAATTTGTTGACCGCGCGCCACACGCTCACCTTCCTTCACCTTGATCTCAGAAAGATGGAGGTAGAGCGTCAGCAAGCCCTGTCCGTGATCCAACGCCACGCAGTTGCCTTCGAAAAACAGAGGGCGGGCGAGCAACACAGTCCCGTCATTGAGAGCGGAAACCTGCGTGCCCGCGGGAACGGCATAGTCGAGTCCTTGGTGCATGCTCTGTACTTCGCCGTTGAAGGTGCGCCGCGTGCCGAAGACGTCGGAGATGGGCGCATTGACCGGCGGACGAAATTTGCCGGACCACTCACGTTCGGGATCCACTCGGCTAAAGAGGCCCTGCTTGAGTGTTTTCTCCTGACTGATCCGTTCCAGTTGCTCCGGGCTGGGCTCAGTGTACTGCTTGGCAACCGTGACAGCGATGCTGGGATATTTCGCCCGCCGGACCGCGATCTTTCGTTGGAAGGAAATCTCCTTGTCCTGCTTCGTGGTTCCGTTCAGCTCGAGGGTGTAGATGCCGGATGGGGTTTCCAGGCTGATGCCGGCGATTCCGTACCAGATCTTGCGCGAGGGGTCGAAATTGAAGAAGACGTCATGTTCGAGCCATTTGCCGGAGAGAGATTC
>Ga0070697_100003074_pt1 | contig 12802 bp, 9 predicted proteins | sample KBSK1501metaG_FD_65475 | JGI IMG/M metagenome (GOLD analysis project Ga0070697, IMG submission 65475) | Corn, switchgrass and miscanthus rhizosphere microbial communities from Kellogg Biological Station, Michigan, USA - KBS K1-50-1 metaG | ecosystem: Host-associated > Plants > Roots >... | reverse complement strand
CACCACCGGACGCTGAAGCACGGCTCATCGTTACCGCCGATCTCTCCGGCACTGCGGTCGCGACCGCAGTGCCGGAGAGATCGGCGGTAACGATGAGCCGTGCTTCAGCGTCCGGTGGTGCGACCGATCCGTGCGAGCAAGCGGCAACGGCAGCGAGGGCGAGCGATAAAGCGCGTACGGTCCGTTTCATTGGTCGACTCCGTTGGTCCAGAAGAGCAGTGCAGCGATGTCCGCCCCGGGGTCCGAGCTGTTGGAGCCCTGGCCCTTGTAGGGGCTGTTCGCCGCGAGGCGATAGTCGCCCCCGCCGGCATTGGCGAAGCCGACATCATTGATTGAGGCCGGGAAGAAGTTGCCCGTCGGATAGCTCGCGCTCGGTGCCCCGATCACCACGTTCCCGGCAAACTTCCACCCCGGCATGTGGAGATTGAGACTCGGCGTGCCGTCGCCTGCGTCATCGGACTTGATGCCGAACGCGCCGTGCGCCACGATGTTGTCGCCGAACTCGAACTGCTGCGTCGCGCCGCTGGCGATGGTGATCAGGGTGTTGTCGGCGAAGCCCGTCTGATGATGAAACTTGATGGCCGTCAACTGATTGGTGTTACTGGCGACCTGGAAGAGCCTGGCGAACTGTGAGCTCCAGGTGGTGCTGACGTCGAGCCAGAGGTTGTTGTCGAAGCGCACGCGCGACACGGGAACAGCGGGGAAGTCGCCCTTGTCGGTGAGCTGGAGCCCGGCCCCCACGTGCCGGATGATGTTCTCACGCACCCACACATCCCCGGTGTGGGCCCAGGTCGTGGGTCCGGTTTCGTTGGCGGACCAGAAGACCAGCGCAAAGCCCGTCTGCGCGTCGGCCCAGGAGTTTTCGAAGACATTGCCCTGAATCAGCACGCGCTGGCCGAGCTTCAGCTCGAGCAGATTCTTCGCCGTCCACACGCCGTTGCGCCAGCTGAGCGGCTTGAAGAAGTAGTTGCGGCGAATCTCGATGTCGGACGGAATCAGATTCGGGATTCCCGGATCGGCGCCGCCGAACATCACGTTTTCGCCCGACCCTTCCAAGTAGTTGTTGACGATCTTGAAGGGTCCGGGACCGTTCCAGCCCGCGATGGCCTGGGCGTCCGAGCCCTTGGCATGACACGCGCTCAAATAGGAATCGATCACCGCACTGGAGGCGCTGTTCATGCCCACGCAGCGACTGAGGTTGCCGGTCGCATTGCCGTGTATGTACACGCGATCGAGGATCAGATCGTGGGGCACTTCCGCGATTGTGTTCTGGGCCTGCGACCCGTCGCCGAGGAGCACCAGTCCATAATTGAGATTGGACGTGGTGGTGATCTCGACGCCGACGAAACGGTAGTGATGCGCGCCGGGATCGGTGAGAATCGCCGCCTCGGAATTCGCGCTGACGATCTTCGGCAACAGCGACGCATATGACGGTTTCATGCGCTGCCCCTCGGCCGGGAGCTGCGCGTCGGGCGTCGAGGTGCGGATAACGATCCAGCTGTTGCCGCTCTTGACCGGCAGGGTGAACGACCCGGTGAACGTGGCGCCCGCGGCGAGCACGATCTGATCGCCCGGCTGCGCGTTGTTCAGCGCCGCCTGGAAATCTCCTCCCGATGGGACACTCACGATCGCACCGGTGGGCGTGCTGTACTGCGTGTTGAGCAGCTGCGGCAACGTGGGATCCGTCGGCCCGGGCGGCGGTGGCGGGGGCGGGGCAGGTACGGAAGGCGGACCGCCGCCTACCTGGGTCTTGCACTGCATGCACCCCATGATCAACAGCCCCATGAGCACACGCCCGACCAAACGACTTGTGATCATACCGGCACTCCCGAAAAAGAACTGGTCTTGATTGGTGTTCCGCTCGTTGCTTCACCACGCATCCACGCCTCGAGCACAAACAGATACCAGAGCTGCTGGGGCGCCCAGCCGCGCCGCTCGGCAGCCGTGAGCTCCGCGGCGATGGCGTCGGATCGAATCCAGCCCGCCTCGGCAAGGCTCGACTCCCGCATGATCGCCCTGACGCGAGGCAACCAGCGACCGGCGATCCAGCGCTCGACGGGAACACGGAATCCCTGCTTGACGCCGCGGGCGACGCGATCGCTGATCCGGCGGCGCGCAAGCTCGCGCAACACCGCCTTGAGCCGGCCGCGGCGCAGCCGGACGTCGAACGGCAACGCTGACGCAAATTCCCACAGCGCTTGATCGAAGAACGGCGACCGGGCTTCGAGGCCATAATACATGGTCGCGCCGTCCACCTTGGTGAGGTACTCCGCGACAAACTGGGTCACGCGGTCATACTCGAGGTACTGCGGCAGGACGTCCCGTCCCGATTCAACCGACCACGGGCGGCCGCGCTGTTCGACGGTCAGGCCCGACAACCGGTCGCCGAGCAATCCCTTTTGGTAGTACATCGGCAGGCCGTCGTGGGCGTCGATGAAGGCGCCGAGCCCACCCGTCACGTAGTCGATGAAGTGAACCGGTCGCCGGAGCATGCTCGACTTTGCGAACGCTGCCCGGGCCGAGTGCCACCAGCCGCCGGCCGCGCGGGGCAGCAGCCGGGCGGCCATCTGGGCGAGCCACAGATGCCGGTGCCGCGGATATCCCAGGAACACGTCGTCCCCGCCATCGCCGGTGAGGAGCACTTTCGCCACACGCCGGACTTCCCGCGACACGCCGAGCATGCCCAGAGCGGAAGCGCACGCGAACGGCTCTCCGTATGCCGAGATGAGCTCTTCGACGCGCGGCTCATCGGATGGACTGAGCGACAGTACTTGATGACGAATCCCCAGCTCGGCCGCGGTCGCGCACGCGTCGCGGGTCTCGTCTTCCGGATCGCCGGGTGTCCCGACGGTGAATGCGGTGACGTCTGCGCCGAGATGCTTCACCGCCCAGCACACCAGCCCCGAATCGATCCCGGCGCTCAGGAGCGAGCCTACGGGGACATCGGCGTCGAGGCGTCGCTGCACCGCCGCGAGCAAGAGCCGCTCAGTTTCCGCAACGGCATCCTCGAAAGAGGGGGCGCCACGCGTCTGCACCGCCGGAGGGGCCCAGTACTGGCGTGTTTCCAGTACGCCCTCATGCCAGCGCACGATGGAGGCCGCGGGAACCTTCGCGAGACCTCGATAGATCGCCCGGCGATCGGTGACGAAGCCGAATTCGAGGTATTCGGCGAGCGCGCGTGCGTCGATCTCCTCAGCCCAGCCGGCGGCGCGCAGCGCGCGCGTCGTGGACGCGAACGCGATCGCCTGATTTCCCACCGCGTACACGAGCGGCTTTACGCCGAGACGATCTCGCACGAGGAACAGCTCGCGTGTGGTGTCGTCCCACAGCGCGAACGCGAACATTCCTCTGAGACGCGAGACGAGCCCGTCGATTCCCCAGCGGCGGTATCCGTGGAGCAACACTTCCGTGTCGGTCTTGCTCTGGAATTCGGCACCCGCAGCAACCAGGTCGGCCGTCAGCGCCCGGAAATTGTAGATCGCGCCGTTGAATACGACGCCGAGCGTCCGATCCGACGAAATCATCGGCTGGCGGCCGGCGTCACTGAGGTCGAAGATGGCGAGCCGCCGGTGGCCCAGGGTGACCCCCCGCCAGCCCGCGATGCCGTCGCTGTCGGGCCCGCGCCTGGCCAGCGCCTGGACCATATGCGCGACCACCTGGCGACGGGTCTCGGGGTCTTTGATGCCGATGACGCCGGCGATCCCGCACATGCTAGGCCACCTCCGCCAGCGTGCGCCGCATGACGGGCTGCGGCGCCGGCAGGGCACGCAGAACGTTTTGGGCGACGGCCCAGAGGAGCATGAGGTGCAGATAGAGGAAGGAGAGCTTGGCGAAGGAGCCGAACACGCCGGCCACGAGGAACGCCAGGAGCCCGAGCTCGAGATACAGAAGCTGCAGGGCCAGCCGGGGATGCGCGAATCGGGACAAGCGCCGCGCGCGCTCCGCCACGCGCACGACGGACCAGAGCAGTCCGAGGAACAACAGGAGCCCCAGGTAACCCGTTTCCGCGAGCACGTTGAGATACGTGCTGTGCGTATCCCGCGCGCCGCGCGCGGTCGGATCCACGCTGCTGATGGCGGCGTAATTCGCGTGCGCGAGCGGATAGGCGCCCCAGCCGACGCCGGTCCAGGGGTAATCGCGGATGATCGTCGTGGCGACTCCCCAGATCTGGTACCGCGACTTGGCCGAACCTTCCGGATCGACGTTGTCCAGGTTCCCCGTGATCTGGGATAGACCTTTGACGCGGGTCCAGACGCCTGACGGTGCTACGACGGCGACCCCGAGTCCCAGAACGACCACGAGGAGCGCGGTCTGGAGCCGGCGGCGGTGGTGCTGCGTGAGGAGGGCGACGGCGGTGAACACGCACAGGGCCAAGAATCCACCGCGCGACTGCGTCATCAGGATCAGCAACGGCAGCACGCCGAGCCCGGCGAGGGCACAGCGGCGGATCCAGGGCGTGCGCTCGGTGGCCAGCAACGCCGCGTTGATGGACAGGAGCAAGAGGGTCAGGGCAGCGAGATCGTTGGGGTTGTCATAGGTGTAGTTCCACAGCGCGCGCCCGAACAGCGTGTAGTGCGAGAAATAGTTCACCAGCGCCCCGCGCACGGGAAACAACGCGTAGCACGCCAGGAAAAAGATCATGAAGAACCGCACCTGCGCGGTCGAGCGCAGCGCATTCGCCGCGACCAGCATGATGAGGCACAGCTTGCCGAGTAGAATGACGTTTCCCCATACCTCGGTCGGGAATGGGCTTCTGAAGTAGCCCAGCACGCACCATCCCAGGAACACGACCGACCAGCCGAGGACCGCGGGGAATCGGATCTGCTCGCGCTGAAGCAGCAGCGCGAACAGCCCGGCGATCATCGAGGCGGTGCCGATCGGCAACCGGAAGGTCGTGACCGCGAAGATGTAGCCGAGGAAGGCGACATAGACGAAGGTCCAGGCGACCCGTCGTTCGGGTACCGCGGGTTGGGCCATCATGTCAGCGCCGTAAGAGTTTCAAGACGACGACACCCGCAAAGCGGTCGAACCCGCGGATGCGGAACAACAGATAATCGAGGTAGTGCAGGCCGTAGACGGCTCCCTTTCGCCACCACGGCGCGAACTCCAGCGGCCGGCCGCCGAGCAGCAGTCGTTCGAAGCGCGAGAACAGGCCAAACGAGTAGGTCTCCGCGCGGAAGTAGCGCGCGAAATGCTCCAAGGCCTCGCCTTCCAGAGGACGGCAGTGCGGCGACGCGTCGCGCGGTGGTGGAACCGGGACGTACGTCCGTAGCTGTTTCAGCGCGGCACTCCGCATGATCGGCTCCTCGAACACGGCGAAGCCGTCCGGTTTGAGAATGCGGGACACCTCCGCGCACGGCGTGTCAAGATCTTCCTGCAGGTGATGCAGGATACCAATGCCCACCACGCGGTCGAACGAGTCGGCCTCGAACGGCAGTTGCGCACAGGAGGCGACCACGAGCCGCGTCTGGTCTCGGGTGCCATTCGCACGCGCCATCTGTCCCTGATCACGCAACGCCTCGAGCGCGAGATCCAGCGCCCACACCCGGGCGCCGCGCAGCGCCAGCAGAATCACGGATGATTCGACGCCGCATCCGATGTAGAGCACTTTCTTGCCGCGGACATCGCCGACCAGTTGATGCCAGCGCTCCATATGGAACAGCTCGGGGTGCGGCGGGCGGCGGTAGCGCTCGACGATCCGGCGCGGAACGACGGCATCCCTCTCGGGCCGCTCTCCGTAGAACTGGTTGTACCAGGCCTTGTCTTCCCTCGTGGCGGTGGTGGTCATGCCTGACTCACGAGCTCGTCGTACAGTGTCTCGAGCGACGCGACGACGGCCCCGGCGCCGAACACGGCGCGAACATGCCGCTGTGCCGCGAGACCCATCGCCGTCGCGCGCGCTCGATCGGCGAGCAAACTGTCCAAGGCGGCGGCCAGAACCTCCGGATGCGCCGGGGGAACGAGGAGGCCGGTCGTGCCGTGCGACACCACGTCGCGCGTGCCGCCAACCTCGGTTGCCACCACCGGCACCGCTTGCGCCATCGCCTCCAGCACGGTGTTGGGGAAGCCCTCGCTCAGCGAGCAGAGGGCCGACACCTCGAACAATTGATGCAGGCGCGGCCCGTCGTCGCGCACGCCGGTGAAGTGCACGCGCCCGCCCAACTGCAGCCGATCCGACAAGGTGGCTAGCGTGTGCCGGCAGGGCCCCTCTCCGACGATCACGACGTGAAGCTCGGGCCAACGCGGCGACAGGAGGGCGACGGCGCGGAGCAGCGTCGCGTGATCCTTGATGGGATTCAACCCGGCAACCGCTCCAATGACGCGCGCGCCTGCCGGAACCCCGAACTGGCGCAGCAGGCTCGCGCGTTGGTCGGGAGAAAAGGCGGCGAGTGTGCGGTCGTCCACGAAATTCGGAATGACGGCGATTCGGGCGCGCGGGAACCGCTCGCTGTCGTGGAGCATCTCGGCGATCGCGCGGCTGTTGGCGAGGACGCGGTGCGCGAAGCGGGACGCGACGCTGTTCACGATCCGCTGCGCGCGCCGGGGCGGCCATGTCCACCACCGCCTACTCGCGATGACAGCTGGCGTCCCAGCCAACCGCGCCCAGACGACGCCGAAGATATTGCTGTAGAAATCGTGGGCGTGGAAAATGTCGGCGCGTTGGCGGCGCAGGAGCGCCGCCAAGCGCATTCCCTGACGCAGCGCACCGAAGCCGTAGAGCTTTGTGATCGGGAACGACAACACGGGAATCCCGGCGGCCTCGTAGCGCGCCAGCAGGGGGCCGCGCGCGCCGCCGCGCTGCACGCAGATCACCGCCACGTCGAACCGCGTGCGATCCAGCAGCTCCGCGGTACGCACCGCGTTCAGCTCGGTGCCACCGATCTGCATGTTATCGATGCAGAAGACGACGCGCGTGCGGTCACGCCGCGGGGCACGCGCTGCCTGCCGTGCGACGAACGCCTGCGCGGTCGCCATTCGCGTTACGCCTGCAGGGCCGTCAACAGCCGGCCCATCTGGCGTTCGGTGGTCCACTCGCGGAGCACCGTTTCATCGCCGGTATCGCCCTCGACTGCGCGGGCATCGCTCAAGGCGCTCGCCAGCGCCGCTTCCGCGGCAGCCGGCTCGTCTTCAACGACCACATAGTGCCCGCCGACGCGTCGGAGCATGCCGGCGACCTCCCCGTGCGCGTCTGCAAACGCGAGGATCGGTTTCCGTGTGCCGAGGTATTCGAACAACTTGTTCGGGACCTGGGCGGGCTGGTGTTGCGCGAACAGCAACAGCAGGTCCGCGCGCTGTACGACCTCCAGGCAGGCGTCGTGGGACAGCCAATCGCGAAACTGCACCAGCGGGGCGATGCCGAGCTCTTGCACGAACTGCTCGATCGAAACGTCGTCGAACCAGCGGGCGTCTCCCACGAGCTCCACCTGCACGGCGCCGTCCGCAAACTTGCCTTGCCGCCGGAGCGCGGCGAGTGCGCGGAGGAACGCGCGCGGATCGCGACCGTGATACAGGCTCCCCGCGTGCACGATGCGGAATGGGGCGCGAGTGTCGGCGGATCGGTGGGACGGCATGAGCCGGTCGATGCCGTTGCGCGCTACGACGAAGCGCGCGCGGGCCCGGGCGGGGAGCTTTGCCGCGAGTAGCTCGTGAATGGCGTCGGTCACGCTCACGACATGATCGGCGTTCCTGAGACACACGCGCTCGAGCCAGCGCTCCACGGCGTCGGTAAAGCGGCTGCGAAGTCGCGCCGGTTTCGCGGGGTTGTCGGTCCAGGGATCTCGAAACTCCGCCGCCCACGGTACGCCGGTCATCGCCTTGAACGTCAGGCCGGCGAGATGCGACGAGAACGGCGGCGCTGTGGTGTACACCAGGTCCACCTGGCCGCGGCGATGAATCTTCCAGCAGGCCCAGAGGGCCGCCGGGACGAACCCGAGAAACTCATCGGGCAACCACAGCAGCGACAGGAGGTAGCGCTTCCACGCCGACTCCGGTCGCGCGGCGACGTCAGCATGAGCGGACCGCGCCGAGCCCCCCCCGTTCCGGCCGAACCACTGCTTCGTGCGCAGATATGCTCTGCGCGGATGCGGGATCGAACGGACGGTGTGAACGGTCACGCCCCGGCTGGCGGCCCGAATTGCCTGGGTCTCGCCGGCGAGCCGATTCGTCACGACTTCGACGCTGTGACCCGCGGCGGCCAATGCGGTACAGACTTTGGCGCCCCGCAGTGACCCGACTTCGGAGTCGGGAGGGTAGGCGTGACTGATCAGGAGAACGCGCATTGGCCGCACCTAGTGCATCAATGAGGCCGACATGGCCGCGCTGATAGTCGCTTTAAGTGCTGTGCGTACAACGCGTTACGTGGACCTGCCGATGAAAGGCAACGGCGATCTCGTAAGTAACTGTTGCACGGACATTACACTATTCGCGCGCCGCGGCGGCCGAACGCCCGATCACCGAACCCCCTGACCGCGGACCGCGCGCGCTGCAACAATTGCTCGCGCTGGGCCCGGGAGAGCACGGTGATAGCGGCGCCCAGCGCCACCAGCGGGAGCAGCGCAAACACTTGTACGAAGAACGCGGCTAGCGAATCAGTGTTGGCCCATCGCTCGATGGCGTAGGTCGCCGCCGCAAACCCCAGACACGCGACGCTCGGCCACAGCCAGACGCGTGTCAGGAATTCGAGCGGCGGGATCCGCAGGTGTCGCGCACAGTATCTCGGCATGAACACCAGGTCCACGATGATGGTCGGGATGGTCATGCCCAGCGCCACGCCGACGAGTGCGAGCGGCTTGATGAGGACAATGCTCAGGCCCAGGTTGGCGATGGCTTCCGCGCCATACAAGGCGGCCAGTCCCTGATGGCGGTTGATACCCAGGCCCGTGGCCGCCGCGATGAGGCGGCCGCCCGCGAGCCAGACCGCCAACGCGAGGACCCACAACACCTGATCCGTGGCCGGTCCATATGCGGGACCCATCCACAGGTCGAGAAACCGCTCGCCCCGGATCAGAAAAGTGATCGCCATCGGTGCCGTCACCAACGTGGCCGCGGGTCCCACCGACAACACGACGGCGCGCACCGCATCGATGCCGCCCGTAGCGAGGGAGGCACTCGTGCGCGGCGTAATCACGCGACTGACGGCGGCGACGACCTGGCGGGCGTAATCGGCGAGGTTCGCGGCGATCGCGTAGTACGTGACGACACCGACCGGAAGAAAGGCGGCAATGACAATCGAATTGCTGTAGTAGATCAGGATGCCGGACAGCTGGATGAGGCTCGAGAACAGGCTGAAGGACAGCAGCTGTTTGATCGCCGGCCGCGTCGGCCCCGTGTTCTGGAGTGACAACTCCGGATACAGCCGGCGTGCCAGAAAGTACGCCACGATGGCGCGCAAAACGGCGACGGCCCCCTGGATCAGGGCCAGGGTCACGAGACCGTACCCGGCATCGAGGGCGGCGACGACGGCGGCGGCACGCAGCAGCGTGATCGCGATCTCGACTCCACCGTCGATGTCGAAGCGATGTAACCCTGCGACGACACCTCCGAAAACTCCGCCGATGAACGAGACGGCGACGGTACCGCCCCCAAGGAGCACCACAAGCCGGGCGTCGGCGAGTAGCTCCGGTGGAATTCGGAAGAGGGAATCGAGCGACAGCGCCAGCAGCCCGGCAATGACCGCGGTCAGCAGCGCGAGTCCTGTGAACAGGCGGACGGCGGCCAAAACCGTGGTGGACGCACCGGTGTGATCTCCGGCGGCGTACTGGTTCGCGACGTAGCGGGTGACCGCGCCCCGGACGCCAAAGTCGAGCAGTCCCAGGTAGCCGACGAACGATCCGAGCAGGACCCATGTCCCGTACGCGGAGTCGCCGAGGTGATGGACGATGAACGGCGACAGCAGAAAACTCACGACGGCGACGACCACAAATACGGCCCAGTTGGCGATCGTACTCCGGAACACGCTGGGAGCGGGGCGGCTCATGACAGGCTTCCCGCGACGTCCGGCTTGCGCGACTGATAGGGGAGGAACGACGCCCGGCGCGCGTCACGCTCCACTAAACGGGCGACCTGATCGTACTGGCGATCGAGGCGCGCGCGCAGGTCGCCGACATGGTGGCGTAGCTTGGCTTCCACATCGTGACGTTCCGCGCGCAGGCGTTCGAACGCGGCACCCAGGCGCTCCGGCGTGACGTGCTCGAAATCGATGGCGTAGGCACCCTGGCCGGCGGTTTCCAGAACTTCGCGCGTCTTCCACTGGTAGCAGATCGCCAGCGTCGGTCGGGCCGCGCGAATGCCGAAGATCGCTCCGTGAAATCGCGTGGTGACGAGGAGATCGGCCGACGCGCACAGCTCGAAGAGCTCCCCGACGGATGCGGGCATCAAAAACGGCGGGATCTGGACCGAAGGCGAGGCCGCGCGCATCGCGACTTGGACTTCGCGGGCACTCACCTGGTCGGCCGTCTGGGTTCCGTAGAAGAACACATCGTGCCCGCCCGCGCTGAGTGCCGATGCCAAGGTTGCCAGGCTCTCGACATACCGGCGGTGGAGGTCGGCGCTCGCCACCGGCCAGAACTCCGGGTTGTGCACGATCATCGGGTTGATGCCGACACGCAGGCGTCCACGATTCACGCCGGCGTGCAAGTTGAAGGGCAGGCTATGCGCCAGGTCCGGGCAAACGTGGTCGGGACCTTCGAACCCGTGTTCGCGCATCAGGCGCCGAGAGCCTTCGTCGCGGAAGGAGACGTACGCCGCGCGTCGCAGCACGCGAGCGAGCAGGCGTCCAGACCGCGCCGACACGATGGGGCCGGCGCCGACGCTGACAAAGGCCACCCGCGTCCCGTTGAGTCGCGCGAGCAACGCCCACTCCCAGGAGCGGAACGGATAGCCCCAGAAGCCGCCGAAGAAGTCGAACAGGGGATTCGAGCCGGTGATGACCAATAGATCGACGCCGCGCAGGCTGCGATACGACTGCCAGGCAAATCGCAGCTCGGCCGGCACCGCGCGCCCCCAGGCCACGACAGCACGGCCCGCCCGGACGAGTGCGGCGAGCAGCGGGATACCGCGAGCGTAGGTGCGCCATCGGGGCAGAGGACGCGGCGCTTGTGCGCCTTGGCGCCGCGGGACATCGGCGCCGGGCGACAACGGCCGGACGGCGTAGGCGGGCAGGCCCCAGTTCTCACGTGCGATGGCGGGATAGCGGCAGAAGAGCACGAACCGCGCGGCCGGAATGCGTTCCCTGAGGTGGTGGAGCAGGGCAGTGGGGCACGCGTCGTCCCCGAGATTCGCATCCGCGAAGTGACCCCACACGCCGATCACCGGCCCGGCCAGCGTCACGCGACGAGCCCCGTGAGGACGGTGACTGTGGCGGTGAACAGCTCCTTCACGAAGTGTTCGCGGGCCCAAAGCGCCTGTCGCGCGAGTCCCGCCAACACCCGGACGCGCTCGGCCAGCGAAAGCGGTGCGCGTACGACCGAGCGGATGTGCTCACCGAAATGGCGCCAGTGATACAGCTCGGTCTTTTTGCCGCGACCGGGATTGATGAATTCCTGCTGCTGCGCGGGCGTCATGCTCGTGAAAGACCGCTCGTGCATGCGCCGCAGGAGCAGCGGCTCGGGCACCTCGAGGATCTTGCCGTAGAGACTCAGCTCGGCCTGAAAAATGATGTCCGACCCGCGATAGGCGCCGAGCAGCCGCGTGCGGCGATACACCTCCGTCCGTCCCACGCCATACAGCGCGTTGCAGAGTCGCGTGTTGCGAAGGAGCATAAAGAAGCGATCGCCCGGGCGAGCCTGGGGGAGATGCAGCCCCTCCTCGTACTCGCCCATTTTTTTGCCGTCCGCGTCGATAATCATCACGCGGGGATAGGCCAGCACCGCGTCGGAGTCGCGCTCCAGCGCTTCGAGGCACGCCGCGTGAAACCGAGGCTCGGAGCAGTCGTCGGCGGCGGACCAGCGGAAGAATTCCGTCTCCGCCATATCGCACAGGCGGCTGTAATTCGCGGCGGCACCGAGGTTGTGCGGGTGCCGGATGTGGCGCACGCGGTGGTCGCGCGCCGCGTACGACCGCGCGATCTCGGCCGTCCCGTCGGTGGACGCGTTGTCCCCTACGAGGACGACAAAGTCGTCGACGGTCTGATTGAGCAGCGAATCGAGCGTCGCCGCGAGATAGCGTTCGCCGTTGTAGACGGGAACCCCGACCGTAATCCGGGGCCTCACGGGCGAATCCCGAGCTTGCGCGCGTGAAACGCCTCGGCGTACCCCTCGGCCGCGCGACACTCGATGCCCCGCAAGCGCAGCAGCCCGCGGAAGGTGGCTTCGTCGAACCAGGGCTTGGTCTGTTGCGTGGCGAACGCCGAGAGCAACACGTCCACTTTGCGCTGCACCGTCGCGCCGCTCAGCGGGACGTAGAAGTTGGGTTGCCCCAGGTCACCGTCCCACTTCGGGATCTCGTACTCGAGGATCAGGTGATCCCGCCACGTGTTCCAGGTGAGGTCACCGACGGTCCGGTGGTCCTGGTGGCGATCGTCGCGGCTGTGCGTGCAGATGAGATCGGGCTCGGGCCCGCGCCGGAACGCCTCGAACGCTTCCTTGACGCTGCCGATGTCGGCCGGGAGATACCCGTCACGGAAGTTCGAGACCGTAACTTCCAGCGAGCACACGTCGCCGAGCAGGCATCGCGCGGCCTTTTCGGCTTCGCGACGGCGCTGGTCGTCGCCGGTGAGGACCCACCAGCGCACCACGCTCCCCGGATGCTGTTCGACGAGCTGGCGAATCGTGCCGCCGCAGCCGATCTCCAGATCGTCCGCGTG
>Ga0070697_100003071_pt1 | contig 12806 bp, 12 predicted proteins | sample KBSK1501metaG_FD_65475 | JGI IMG/M metagenome (GOLD analysis project Ga0070697, IMG submission 65475) | Corn, switchgrass and miscanthus rhizosphere microbial communities from Kellogg Biological Station, Michigan, USA - KBS K1-50-1 metaG | ecosystem: Host-associated > Plants > Roots >... | reverse complement strand
AGTACATGCGGGGCGTACGTACGCCTCGCCAAACGGGGCAAAACTGGCGGACGTTTCTGCGCAATCATGGGGGAGAGATCTGGGCCTGTGACTTCCTCCAAGTGACTGATGTGTTCTTTCGCTCGCTTTTTGCCTTCTTCGTCATTGAACTGCGATCGCGGAAAGTCATCCATGTCGGGGTGACGCGCTCTCCCACCGATGTGTGGACAGCGCAACAATTGCGGGAAGCTACTCCCTATGGACAAACGCCCAGGTACCTCATTCGCGATCATGAGAGCAAGTTTGGGCCCCATTTCGCCCGAGTGGCAGCAACGAGCGGCATGAAGATCCTCAAAACGCCTTATCATGCTCCCCGAGCCAATGCGATCTGTGAGCGCTTCTTGAGGAGTGTGCGGCAAGAATGCCTCGACCACCTGCTGATCCTTCATGAGAGACAACTCCAGCGTGTCCTCAAAGCGTATGTGGTGTACTTCAATCAGGCACGACCTCATCAAGGGATCCAGCAGCAGATCCCCGCATCCTCTGGATCATCTGCTTACACTCCGCTCGAAGGAAGCAGGGTGGTTGCTGTCCCGATCTTGGCTGGGCTGCACCATGACTACCAAAAGGTGGCCTAAAGAGGGTAAAACTGGATCGACCATACGGTCAAGAGTCGAGGTGTGCCAAGATGACCTCGTCGTTTGTGAAGATCCTTGAGAAAGAAGACCTCTCGTGCTGGATCCGCATGGCTTCCCTGAGTACATTTTGCCAGAAAGCGCCAGTTTATCTTGCTAGATTGAGATTTCCTCTCTGAAGGAGCGAGAGGAACATGTACCCCTCGTCCCTCAATCGAGTTCCGTGCCAAGGGAAAAGATTGATCGGGTAGGCGAAGTTGGTCATTTTGCGAACGGATGTGCCAAGTAGCCATTACACGGCTCTTCCTGGACCCCAACTGTGCTTGCCAATCCTTCGAGACAGAAGGCAGTTAGCATCTTGTTGCCCGACTCTCGGCACAGCGCGAGCCCCTCCTCGAACAGGGAGTGCGCCATCCCATACTCTTGCTCAAAGAAGGCGATCCACCCCAATCCAAAGACCCCCCACACGATGCCTTGTCCCCATCCCCCCATCCTGGCGAGTGCGAGCCCCTCCTCAAGCAAGGCACGTGCTGTCGCACGCGCCCCCGCATCCAGACCGAGGCCAAGGGCCACCAGTCCCTTTGTCAGGAGCGCAAAAGCCATGCCTCGCTTGTAGCCGACTTGTCTGCAGAGCGCCAGGCTCTCTTCCAAGAGGCTATGGGCGCGCGCCAGCTCACCCTGGTACAAGAGCGCGAAAGCCAGGAGATTGAGCGCCTCGGCCACCCCCGAGGTATAGCCCACCTTCCTGTAGAACGTGAGACTCTCTTGAAGCAGCATGCAGGCCTTGGCGTACTCCCCCTGCATAAGGAAGATATTCCCTAAAGCGCGCAGAGCATCGCCGATCCCCACGCTATCATCCAGCTCTCGGAAGTGTGCCAGAGCCTCTTCGAGCAAGAGATGTGCCCGTGCATAGTCGCCCCGGAACATGGTCACCCATCCGAGGCGCGAGAGGGAGAGCGCGATGGCTGGTAGCTCTCCCGCTTCACGAGAGAGCGCGAGACTCTTCTGGCACCACTTCTCTGCCTGATCGTAGTCTCCCTGCACGCAAGCAAGCCACCCGAGTGCCGCGAGCGCCTTTGCCTCGACCTTTGCCTCCACCCCTCGACTCTTGGCGAGCGAGCGCGAAAGCCCGGTGTACCCTTCGCTGACATGACCTTCGATGAGCCAGAACTCGAGCAAGGCTGAGGCGATGCCCAGGGACAGCCGTCCCTCTTCGTGTTCCAGTGCCCACTGGAGTGCTACGCGCAGATTGCCGTGCTCCCGCTCCAGCCGTCCCAGCCACACTGTCTGCTGTGCCCCTCGCAGCTTCGGCTCCGCCTCCTCTGCGAGCTGCAGGTAGTACCGCGCATGCACATGGCACGTCTCCTCCATCTCCCCGCTTGCTGCGAGCGCTTCCAGCCCATACTCGCGAATCGCCTCGAGCATAAGCAGGCGCGACTCCTTTCCTTCCTGCTGGATGGTCTGCAGCAGGCTTTTGTCCAGAAGCGAAGCCATACGCTCCAGGAGGTGCTCGGCTCTCTCTTTCCCTTCAAGGGCCCTACACACAGCTTCCGCAGCCTCAAGCGTACAGCCCCCGGCGAAGACGCAGAGTTGCCGGAAGAGGCGCTGCTCCTGCGCATCCAATAATTGGTAGCTCCATGTGATAGTGTTGCGCAGGGTCTGCTGCCGGGTAGGCAGGTCCTGCGGACCCCCGGTCAGCACTTCCAGGCGATTGGAGAGCCTGGTGAGCAATTCCTGCGGGGAGAGGACTTTGCTGCGCGCGGCGGCCAATTCCAGGGCCAGTGGGAGCCCATCCAGACGCACACAGATCTCCGCGACGGCTCGTGCATTCGATGCGGTCACCCGGAACGTGGGTCGAACGGCTTGAGCCCGTTGTAGGAAAAGCGCTACTGCCGGAGTGGATGCGAGCATCCCCAGTTCCGGAAGGGGTTCGAGTTCCGGCAGAGCGAGTGGAGAGACCGTGAACTCGTACTCGCCCTGGAGATGCAACACTGAGCGGCTCGTCACCAGGATTTTGAGCTGCGGGCAGCCAGTGAGCAGATTTGCTAGCTGGGGTGCGGCTGGGAGCAAGCGCTCGAAGTTATCCAGTAGGAGCAGCAGATGCTTGTCACGGAGTGCGGCCTGCACCAGCTCGAGCAGCGTGCGGTGTTCGCTTTCCTTGAGCCCAAGCGCCTGGGCAATGGTGGACACCACCAGGGCCGGGTCGTCAAGCGTGGCCAGGGAAACGAAACAGACCCCATTCGCAAAGTCTGCGCGCGTATCTGCAGCAGCACGCAGCGCCAGCCGGGTTTTGCCGATGCCACCTGCACCGCTGAGCGTCAGCAGGCGCACTTCTGGCCGCCGTAGAAGCGCACACACAGCTGTCACATCCTCTTCGCGTCCGATGAGTGAGGTGAGGGGGAGCGGGAGGGGGTCGTCGCGAACGGTCAAGAGAGTGGCTCGATAGGCATCCTGAGCCGGGTGTTCTGCCATGGATGTAAGCACGCTCGGTTCGGCCCGCTCCTCCCGCACTGCTGAAGGGAGCGCCTGCTCGCCTGGGACCGGTGAGAGAGAGTGTTTGCTCTGCATCTCGCCTTCGAGCTGGCTCAACCCCAACTCGCGCACGCTTTTGCCGAAGAGCTGACAGAGCCGCTCAATGTAGTAGGCGCTGGGGTATGCGGTGCCGTTTTCCCAGCGACTGACATTGAGCGAGAGGGGAGCGCCAATGCGGTCGGCAACCTGTTGCTGCGTCCAGCCGTGTTCCTTACGTGCTGCTCTGAGCAGGGGGTTTGGTGTGGCATATGCGGCTTTCTTGACCATGTGATCCCCCCTCCAGGTGTTCCCGCAGGAAGTGCCTACGAAGTTAGCTGGCAGTATCGTGTGAGGATATCACCGGTGATACAAACGTGATATGCCAGGGCTATTCATTTCACAATACTCTTCAGGTATGATACCACCACGAAAACAAATTGCCTACTTAAACCACACGCAAGCTGTTGAGAAAGGAGGGAATGGCTATGCATGTGCGACTTGTGAGGTTTTCCTTCCCCTCCTGCTACAGAGAAAAAATGACCGAGAGACATGAGGGATGCTGTCGGAAGTGAAAGGCGAACAGTTATGCATCGGCAACAGCGTGCAAAGATCCCCCGTGCCTTGATTATCGGGGGCGGCATTGCAGGCTTGACTACAGCCCTTGCGTTGCAGCAAGCCGGCCTGACGGTCAGGGTGTTTGAGCAGGCCGATGCCAGTCGCGAGGAAGGCGCAGGGATCGCCCTGTGGAGCAATGCCGCCCACGTCCTCACCCACCTGGGATGTGACGACCTACTCCAGTCTCTTGGCGCGCCGATTACCCAGATCGTCCGCTATACGCCCACAGGGAGAATCTTGTCGGCGCAGCCACTAGGCCATCTTACGAGCAGAATGGGCATCGGCTCTTTTGCCGTCCACCGGGCAGAATTCCACCGCGGGCTGTTGCAGGCCGTCGCCCCCGATACGGTCTCCTTCCAGGCTAGATGCATCCGCTTCCGGCAGGATGGGGGAGGTGTAGCTGTTGAGTTTGCCGATGGGCGCGAAGCACAGGGAGACCTGCTCATCGGAGCCGATGGCATCCGCTCGGTAATCCGAACACAGATGTTCGGGCAGAGGACCCTGCGCTATGCCGGCTATACCACCATACGAGGTATCGCCTCGTTCGAGCATCCTTTTCTCTGTCCGGGCAAGCTCTTTGAAACCTGGGGACGTGGGAGTCAATTTGGGGCGGTCAGGCTGACCCAGGGACGGGTCTACTGGTTTCTGAGGCTGAGTGGTCCTGCCAGGGGCGCCAAGCGAGAGAAGGCGGAATTACAAGCGCTGTGCCACACCTGGCACGAGCCGATTGAAGCCATCATTGCGGCGACCGAGGAAACCGCGTTGGTGCAACGCGACGTGTACGACTGCAAGCCCCTTTCCCGCTGGGGGCAAGGGGCTATCACACTGGTCGGAGATGCCGCGCACCCGATGACCACCAGCCTCGCTCAAGGAGCCTGCCAGGCCATAGAAGATGCAGGCGTGCTCGGTTCCTGCTTGCAAGCAGACCCGGTTCTTCCTGCATTGTGCAACTATGAACAAGCACGCATTGGGCGAGCCACCAACATGGTCAAGCTGGCAAGGCGGCTAGCGAAGCTGGAGCAGTGGGATTACCCGCTCGTTTCCTGGGTGCGCAATCTGCTGGTCCTCAGGCCCCCGCATGCGATACAGGAGCGGTTCACCCAGCAGATTTTTGGATTCAGAGTTTCTCAGTAAGGCATCTGTTTTTGATAACGAGGCAACACACAAAGGAGTATATGCTATGTCGACCGAAGACAACAAGGCGCTCATCCATCGTGTCAACGAAGAGGGCTTAAATCAGCACAACCCGGCGCTTGTCGATGAGATGTGCGCTCCGAACTTCGTGTTTCACAATGGCTCCCGGACCATCCAGGGTCTCCCAGCCTACAAACGCTACCTCGCGCCGTTCTTCAGCGCCTTCCCCGATGCCCATTTCACCACCGAGGCGATGGTCGCTGAAGGAGACACCGTCGCGGTGCGCCGGACCTTTCGTGGCACCCACAAAGGCAGCCTCATGGGCATTCCACCGACCGGCAGGCAGGTCACGATCAGCGATATAGTGATGCTGCGTGTCGCTAATGGCAAGTTCGTCGAAGCCTGGAACAACATTGACGAGCTGGGCCTGCTGCGACAACTGCGCGTGATCCCTGCGCTATTCGGTGTCGTCTTGCTTGGCGGTCTTGCCACAGGCATGGGTTTGAGCGTTCTTGTGAGAAAGATGCTCAAGTAATCCGACAGGTTGGACCACAGGTCTTATCAAGGAATTTCTGACAGAAGGAGCAAGATGAAAGATCGGAGGAATAGACTGATGCAACACAGGGAATCGGACAAGGGAGCAGTGGTGGTCACGGGAGCTTCCTCAGGGATTGGGCTTGCCTGTGCCTTCAAGCTGGATCAAGCTGGCTACCGCGTCTTCGCAGGAGTTCGCGAGGAGTCGGATGCCCAGCGTCTGAGACACCAGGCATCTCCTCTACTAACTCCCGTCCTTCTTGATGTGACGAGTGAGGCATTGATTGCAGCCATGGTAAGCCAGATTGCAGAGGCGGTTGACGACACAGGGCTGGTAGGATTGGTGAATAATGCCGCGATCGCCGTGCCTCAAAATCTGCCTTAGAAGCACTCAATGCGGCACTGCGTATGGAATTGTTGCCCTGGGGTATCCATGTCATCTTGATCACGCCAGCTATGGTTCGTACGTCTGGAAACATCAAATTGCAACACGATAGCGAGGAGATACTGCGCACCATACCAGAAGAAGATGCCAGGCACTATGCGACGCCGTTCCGCTCTTTTCTCGAGGCATTTAGCAAAAAGGAAGCAACAGGGAGTCCGCCAGAGGTGGTGGCAGACATCATCCTGCAAGCGATGATTGAGAGGACACCGAGAACTGAGTACCCGGTTGGCCGCGGTTCCAGGCTCTGGCCTCTACTGGCCCGTCTGCTTCCCACAAGGGTGCTCGATAGAGTGCGCGTGCAAGTGCTGGGATTAGCTTACCAACCTGAATTGCCGTGATGCTGACATGAGCTTCAGTATTCTAGCAAGTGGGTCCCATGCAGGGTGTTAGAAACAACTCATGTCCGCGTGGATGATTTTTGGAGGTTCCCGAAATGCAAAATGAGCCTGCCTTACAAACATTTGAGGTAATATCAGTACAGCAGACGATCTGCTCCATCGTTGGCAGTGGGCCTGCTGGCGCGGTTCTGGCGCTCCTGCTGGCACGTCAAGGTATCCCAGTGATCCTGCTTGAGGAGCACCTGGACTTCGACCGCGACTTCAGGGGTGATACAATCCACCCCTCGGTCATGCAGATTCTGGATGAGATAGGGCTAGCGGATCGTGTATTGGAGTTGCGTCACTCTAAGGTGTATGGCATACCTATCAAGACCGCGCAGGAGTCGGTGACCCTTGCTGACTTGCGCCGGTTAAAGACGCGCTTCCCGTACGTGCTCATGATTCCGCAAGCGCATTTCCTGGAGTTCATTACGGACGAGGCCAAGCGCTATCCGAACTTCCAACTGGTGATGGGCGCGCGTGTAGAGAAGCTGGTGGAGGAAGACGGCGAGGTGCGTGGCGTGTACTACCGGGGACAGGACGGCTGGCACGAGGTGCGGGCAAGCTTGACGGTGGCGACGGATGGGCGCTTCTCGCGTGTACGGCGCCTGGCCGGCCTGAAGCCCATCAAGACGGCGGCGCCGATGGATGTGTTATGGTTTCGCCTGCCCCGCTTTCCAAGTGATCCAGAGGAATCCGATTTCCGCATTAGCGGTGGCCATCTCCTGGTGATTCTCAATCGCTATGATTACTGGCAGGTGGGGTATATTATTCCCAAAGGCGGATATCAGGAGATTCGCTCCGTGGGACTGGATGCGCTGCGGCGCGAAATAGCGCGGATAGTGCCAGCATGGGCTGATCGCCTGGAGACCTTGCGAGAGTGGAAACAGATCCCGGTGCTTTCGGTGGAGTCGAACCGCTTGCCTCGCTGGTATCGTCCCAGACTGTTGTTGATCGGTGATGCGGCGCATGTCATGTCACCGGTGGGCGGTGTAGGCATCAACTACGCCATCCAGGATGCTGTGGTGGCGGCCAATGTCCTCAGCGATAAGCTCAAGGCCGGCAAGGTAAGCATGCGCGACCTGGCAGAGGTGCAACGCCGCCGCGAGTGGCCCACGCGGATTGTTCAGGGCTTTCAATCCCTCATGCAGAAGCAGATGCTAGGGAGGGTATTCACCGCAGATAATTCGTTCACCATCCCACTCTTCCTACGCGTCTTGTTGCGCCTGCCGGGTGTGCGCTCCCTGCCAGCGCGTTTCATTGCGCTTGGCATCTGGCCTGTACATGTGAAGAACCAGTAGAGAGCGATTGATCGTCAAAGATGACAATAAGGAGGGTACCCTGATGAGCACCAAAAATAGCAGCATCCTCATTTCAGGAGCCAGTATTGCTGGGCCAGCCCTGGCGTATTGGCTCAAGCGCTCTGGGTTCACCCCCACGGTGATCGAGCGCGCGCCACAGCTGCGAGCAGGCGGCTATCCGGTTGACGTGCGCCATGAGGCGGTGCCGATTGCCCAACGCATGGGGATCTGGGAGCACTTGCAACACGCAAAAACGACCTTCAGCGAAATCGCGTTTGTCAACGAGCGCCATGAGCGCATCGGCAGCATCAACATTCAAGCCGTGCGCGAAGCCTTCAACCTGGAGGTGGTAGAGGTCTGGCGTGGCGATCTCGCCAAGGTGCTCTACGAACTCACTAAAGACGAGGTGGAATACTGCTTCGGGGACTCCATCCAGGAGATCAAGCAGGACGAGGCAGGCGTCGATGTGACCTTTGAGCGGGGCGGCTCCCGTCGCTTCGGCTTGGTGGTAGGGGCTGACGGGCTGCATTCGATCGTGCGCTCGCTCGTGTTTGGAGACGAAGCGCACGTTGAGCGCTATTGTGGCTATCACTTCGGGGTCTTCACCACCGACAACTATCTGGGACTCGATGAGGCCTGCATGCAGATGTACACGGTCCCGGGAAAACGGGTCGGGCTGCGCAGTACACGAGGAAACCAGGCCCTGGTCGCGTTTTTCCTCTTCAAGCAACCCACCATGTTACGCTATGATTCCCATGATCTGACGCAGCACAAGCAGTTGCTCGCTTCGATATTTGCCACAGAAGCCTGGGAAGTCCCTCGGCTCCTGGAGAGAATGCAAACGGCCCCCGACTTGTACTTTGATGCCGTGAGTCAGATCCGCATGCAGCGGTGGTCGCACGGACGAGTGGCGCTCCTGGGTGATGCTGGCTATTGTCCAGCACTGCTCTCCGGACAAGGATCGACCTTGGCTATGATAGGAGCCTATATCCTGGCGGGAGAACTCAGCATGGCGTTGGGCGATCATCAGCGCGCCTTCGCCCAGTATGAACAGGTGTACAGACCCATCGTCAGCCGGGTGCAACGACAGGCGGGCACGAGTGCCAGGTTCCTGGTTCCCGCAACGCCGGTGGACCTGTGGGTGCAAACGCACCTGGTCCCACGGCTGCTCCCTCCTGTGCTGGGAGCAGCTCAGCGTGGGAGAAAATGGCTCCCCAGGTTCTCCTCAAGGCCGAGCAGAGTCAAAGACTACGGGAATGGTTTCCCGGCGTCTTAAGCAAGGTGAGGTTGACCCGCTTGTGTGGAACCCCGAATCCTTCGGGCTAGCCCATCAATTGTTCATAAGCCACCGAGCTGATATAGCCTAGCGAAGAGGGGCACGGAAGCAGAGGACATACCAGTCAGGCATCGCTGAAGAGCGTGTGTGCATACTCAAAGACAAGTGAGTGTATTCTGAGAGAAGAGATCGCAATGTAAGAACGTTTGTTCTATTAGTTGAGATACAGCGCAGACCAGGCCCCAAAGACATTGCCTATGGCATCCCAGAAGACCAGTGGCCGATTGTCCTTCATCGTGTCCTTGAAAACCCGAGTCCTATCGCAAGGTTGCAGTCGATTATGGCGTCTCACGCGAAACGATACGCCGTTTAGTACAAACCCCAATCAGGCTGGATAGTAAGCTGCTTCAGGCAGCGAAAGGGGCAGGAAGCTCTCCGCGCCGGTAGAGGATTCTGCCATCGCGCTTCACATTGGCGATGAAGTCCGGGTCCCATTCCTGCGAGGTGCGCGAAGAAAACAGAACTCTGACCTCACGCGGTGCGCCTAAATGCCGGTCTTCCGCCAGACCGGCAGTGTGAACCAGGGCCAGCATCTGCGAACGGACAGCATCGCGATTCCCATTTACAACGACGAGCAGATCGACATCGCTCGGATCAGGCCCCCCCACCGGCCGCTCTTCATGCCGGGCAACTGACCCATAGAGGATGATTGCTAACACCTCTGGATGCCGCTGAGCGAGCAACTCAGCTGTATCTCGGACAAGCGCGCTCGTCTCTTCATCTAACCAGGGAGGGATCACTTGAAGGTCGAGTGGCATGGTTTTTCATCCTTTCATTGGGTGGCCCACAGGCGAATCTGCTCCAACAAAGACAATGCCTTGTGAGCGTCGGCAGGATCCGGCTCGCCCCCATACCAGCCAGCTTGCCTGCTCAGGTCTAAAGCTTCCCACCAATCCGCGGCAGCTTTTTCACCAAGGCTCCGCAGGAAGCGGCCTAAGCGTGTGTGATTGTTCAGATGTTGTTGATATTTGGTTTCGCAGCCAAAGGCAATCCATTGAAAGGCCGCGCCCCATGCTCCTTCAATTATAACACGAGCTGCGCAAGCCGCGTGCCTGCAGTGACAAAATGGTGCTTTCGATATCTTCCGCCGCTTTGCGGTGTGCCTCAGCCAGCATGCGCAACCCTTCCTCTTTTCACAGTTAGTTTTACTGCTTTATGATACCATACATGGGATGGAGATTCACCGGCCTTTGTGGAGACCCCAAACACTCGGGCTAACCCATCACCTGTTTATAAGCAACCGGGCTGAGGTAGCGCCGCCGAAGAGAGGCTCGTTACTCGCCCGGAATATCGATGTATGATTCCTCATCCTTTTCTTCAATCTCATGAGTTGATGAGAGACTGCCAAGAAAGGTTGTGATCGCAACGTTCACCGCTGTCGGCTCCTCGACGGTCGACGTATGACCAGCGCGAGGGATGACCTCTAGGCGCGAGCCAACGATACGTTCGTGCAGGCGCTGGGAGTGGACCAGCGGAACAGCGACATCCTCGTCTCCCACGAGAATCAGTGTCGGCACCCGAATCATGTCGATCTCATCGTAGACCCCCTGGCGGGCGATGACGCCAGTGGTAGCCCGTGTCACCCCGAGTCGATGATTGCCACTCATACGATGCCGCCACTCGCGGCGCTCAAGAGTGCGCGCCGGGTCGGTGAGGAAGGTGCGCCCGAACATGACGGGCATCACGCGGTCGACCACCAGACCCAGTCCAAACCAGCGGGCCACAAACGCGAGTTGCCGGTACTTTGCGACATGCTCGCGCGGCTCTGGATCAGCGGAAGTCTCCAGCAGGATCAACGATCGCAGCAGCTCGGGGCGCCTGGCGGCCAGACGCAGGCCGATAAAGCCCCCATCGAAAGGCCGAGAAAATGGCAGGGCGCGCAGCCGAGTTGCTCGATGAGCGCGACGGCATCCTCGTAGAGGGTCTCCATGTCGTAGCCGCCGCGCGTCACCTCGCTCTGCCCCTGGCCGCGGAAGTCGAAGGCCACGCAGCGGTAGCGCTCCTTGAGCAGCGTGACCTGGGCATCGAACATGCGACAACTCCACAACAAGCCATGCGCCAAGACGATGGTTTGGGGACCGGTGCCGTGCTCCTCGTAATAGAGCGCCGCCCCATTCACCCGGATGATAGCCATGCCGATCACTCCTTCACGCACAAGCAGCCACCGCTGCAGCGAGCGATTCGATTGCACCGACATCAAAGAAAACGCCGGGAAAAGCATCGCCAACGTCGCACAGGAACTTGCGACTCAACTTGTCGCAGCATTCGACATCGAGGCCAAGCAAACGCGCTTTACTCCTTCTGACCGCCAATCTCGTGGTCCCGAAAAAATGGACGCCAGGGGCCACAGCCGAGCAGGAAGGGGTGCATGAGCGCTCGTTCGGCCTGGACGGTGTGGTTCAAATCGTGAGCGGCCCAGGTGTGCAACATCTCTGCCAGTGTGACGCCACCCAGCGTGGGGTGCTGTTTCGTCCGCCCCAGATCGTCGTCCGTCACCTGATTGAACAGGTTAAGGCTCGCTTTTCGAGCGCGTGCGAACGCCGCCACCAGCTGCTCGGGAGTCAGTGACTCGGTGCCTGGATGTAGTTCGTTTGGATCGAAATCGACGAACTCCAGTCCGGCCAAAAAAGCGTGGAAGCGGACCGGAAAAACCAGGTACTCAGCGTCCAGTAAATGCTGTAAGCACTGGAGCGCTGACCACTCTCCGGCGGCTGGAGGACGAGTCAGCAGATCGATAGGAAGCGTGCTGACCAGCCGCTGCCACCGCTCTGGAGTGGTGGAGAGGACGGCTTGGACGTCTGCTAACCAGGGAGTCAATGAGCACCTCCTGTTGTCTAATCCTTTGCCCGCAGAGGACAGCAATAGGTTACTTCCTCGTACCTCAATCATATCCCACAAAACGGATGCCTGGCCACCCATTGACATTTCTACATATTCGTCTTACTCTTTCTCATACTATGAGAGGCATGGTTCTGCTTGCCAAAGCTGGCAGAAAATGGAGAGCACGACATGAGTCTTCCACAACAAGGAGAGCAGTACCAGGCACAAGATAGCTCTGGGGTTTTCGTGCTGCCTTTGAATGCACTTCATCGTGGCATGCTGGCGCTGGTCGGTGGCAAGGCTGCCAATCTCGGGGAGCTTACCAACGCGAAGTTCCCCGTGCCGCCCGGCTTCTGCGTCACTACTTCAGCCTACGAGCTCGTTGCCGCGGACGCTGGCCTGCAAAGCGTTCTGGACACCTATGCGGCCCGAGCAAATGGAGATGCGAAACGGCTCGAAGATCTGGCTCAGGCAGCACGCGACCGCATGCTGGCCGCAACCATCTCAACAGCCATCGCGGATGCTATCACCGGAGCCTATGGCGTTTTGGGGTCTGGAGCACCTCTCCCGGTGGCAGTGCGCTCCTCTGCCACAGCTGAAGATCTTCCCTTGGCCAGCTTTGCCGGTCAACAGAACACGTATCTCAACATCATAGGCATCCAGGCCGTGTTGGATGCTGTACGGCGCTGCTTCGCCTCGCTGTGGACGGATCGGGCGGTGAGCTATCGGGAGAGCCTCGGCCTCGATCAGCGCAGCGTCAAGCTGGCCGTGGTGGTGCAGCGCATGGTCGAATCCTCGGTGGCCGGCGTGCTCTTCACCGCTCACCCGGTGACAGGCAAGCGGCGTCAAGCAGTCATCGACGCGAATCCCGGCCTGGGAGAAGCCGTCGTCTCCGGCGCGACCACTCCCGATCATTTTGTGGTGACGACCGCGACCGGTGAGATCGTCGAGCGCAGGCTGGGAGACAAGCGCGTCGTCATCCGGGCAACCGCCGGAGGTGGCACGCGGCGCGATGAGGAAGGCCCAGGCAGGAATGAAGCCTGCCTCACCGATGAGCAAATCCGCGCCCTGGCCGCGCTTGGAGCACGCGTCGAGGCGTACTACGGCCAGCCGCAGGAT
>Ga0070697_100003069_pt1 | contig 12809 bp, 10 predicted proteins | sample KBSK1501metaG_FD_65475 | JGI IMG/M metagenome (GOLD analysis project Ga0070697, IMG submission 65475) | Corn, switchgrass and miscanthus rhizosphere microbial communities from Kellogg Biological Station, Michigan, USA - KBS K1-50-1 metaG | ecosystem: Host-associated > Plants > Roots >... | reverse complement strand
GACCTCATCGCCCGGCACGCGGCGCCCAAGCTCGAGGCGCCGGTCGAACGGATCACGTTCGCCGACGGTCGCGTATTCGACGCGGCGAGGCCCGAGCGCGGGATCAGCTTCGCCGAGGCGGTGCGGCTCGCCGAGGCGGCGGCGGGCACCGTGGGAACGGTGGGTTCGTACACGCCGGCGGCCGGCGCCGGGAAGTACCGGGGCGCGGGGGTCGGCCCCTCACCCGCCTACTCCTACAGCGCCTGCGTCGCCCTCGTGGACGTGGATCCCGCCACCGGCATCGTGCGGGTGCCGAGGATCTGGATCGCCCATGACGTGGGACGCTCGATCAACGCCGCCGCCGTGATGGGCCAGATCGAGGGCTCCATCTACATGGGCCTGGGCGAGGCCCTGATGGAGGAAATGGCCTATCGCGGCAACCGCAACGTCGTGCACAAGATCCCGAGCCTGCTCGAGTACAAGAGTCCCACCACGCTCGAGATGTGCGACGTGATCACCTACGTCGTCGAAGACCCCGACCCGAATGGCCCGTTCGGCGCCAAGGAGTGCGGGCAAGGCCCGCTGCTCCCCGTGCCGCCCGCCGTCGCGAACGCGGTGTACGACGCCGTCGGCGTCCGCATCGACGAAGTGCCGATCACGCCGGAGAAGGTCTTCAAGGCGCTGCGCCGCAAGGAGAAGGGCGAGGAGCCGCGGTTCGGGCCGCTCGGGTTCCCCGACCTGCCGTGGCCGGAGCCCACGCGAGTGCCTCCACCCTGGGAAGGCGGTGACGGCAGGGCGGTAGAGGGCGGTAAAGGGCGGCAGAGGGCGGCAGAGGCGGCAGCGGCGGCAGAAGCGACAGGGCGGAGGCGCTGATGCTCAGGCTGCCGTCCTTCACCTACCTGCAGCCCACGACCCTCAGTGAAGCGCTGGCGATGAAAGCCGACGCGGGTCCGGACGGGATGTACGTCGCAGGCGGGACGGATCTGTATCCGAACATGAAGCGCCGGCATCAGGAGCCGCGCACCGTGATCTCGCTGATGGGGATTGCGGAGCTGCGAAGGGCGGATCGGCGGATCGGCGGATCGGCGGATGGCCTGACCCTCGGAGCCTGCATCACGCTGACAGACCTATCCGCCCACTCGACCATCCGCCCATCCGCCTATTCCGCCCTCGCCCACGCCGCAGAGCTCGTGAGCACACCGCTGCTCCGCAACATGGGCACCCTGGGCGGCAACCTGTGCCTCGACACGCGCTGCAACTACTACGACCAGACGTACGAGTGGCGTAAGGCAATCGACTTCTGCATGAAGAAGGACGGGCACATCTGCTGGGTGGCGCCGTCCTCGCCGCGCTGCTGGGCGGTGAGCTCCTCGGACGTGGCGCCCGTCGCGGTAGCCATCGGGGCGGAGTTCCTGCTCGTGGGCCCGCAGGGGGAGCGCGTGGTTCCTGCCGGGCGGTTCTACCACAACGACGGCATCAACTACCTCACCAAGCAGCCCGACGAGATCCTGGCCGAAGTACGGCTCCCGGCTCCCGACGGCTGGGACGCGGTCTATCACAAGCTGCGGCGGCGCGGCTCGTTCGACTTCCCCGTGCTGGGCGTCGCCGCGTGGGTGCGGCGGGAGGGCCCTAAGGTGGCGGACGCGCGCATCGTGCTGGGCGGCGTCGCGAGCTGGCCCCAGGAGATTCCCGAGGCCGCTGCGGCGCTGCGGGGCGGCGAGCTCGGCGACGACGCCATCGCCGAGGCCGCCGCCGCCGCCTACCGCCCCGCTAAGCCGCTCGACAATACCGACTTCGACCTGTCGTGGCGGAAGCAGATGACCCGCGTGTACGTCAAGGCGGCGCTCGAGGAGCTGCGGCGGCGGGGCTAGCCCGCGAGCGTCTCGATCTCCTCGGCCGCGCGTGAGAGCACCTCGGCGACCTTGTGCCGCATGCCGTCTTCCTTCGCGCGCCAGCCGGTGCGGTAGACGGCCTTCACCAGCCGGCCTACCCCGCGGTTGATCTCGACCATGGTCCCGCCCACGGCGCGGTCCACTGCCTCGCGCACGCGCTCGAAGATGTCCTCGACCACGTCCTTGTGCTCATCCAGGAACTTGCGTCCCGTATCGGTAATCTCGTACACCTTCTTGCCCTCGACGTCCTTCCCGACCACGAGGCCCTCGTCCTCCAGCCATTGCAGGGTAGGGTAGACGGTGCCGGGCGAAGGCGAATAGCAGCCGCGGAGCTCCTCCTCAAGCTCTTTCATGACCTCGTAGCCGTGGCGTGGCTTGTCGCGCAGCAGCTTGAGGATCACGTATTTCATGTCGCCCGCCTCGAACCACTGATGCCGCCGCCGGGCGCTCCACCCACGGGGCCCGAAACCAAAGGCGAACGCTTCCCATCCGACATGTCGTCGCACAGTTACCTCACGGTTAGACGGTCAAGATGTAACGCCACGATACTGCTACAAGATATATCGTCACCCACAAGCCGGGAAGTGTGCCTGTGCGGCTTCACAACACCCTTGGGGGCAACCGGTTAGGCTCCCGGTGGCCGAATGCTTGCCTGAATGTGTGGTACAAGTCACAATACCACTTGAACTTGCGCCATTCCCCGCCCGCGATAGATTAGGGGGCTCGTTGAACTTCTCTTGATCGCGCCCTGGAAGGAGCCATCATGTCCGTGCAGGTCACCCCCCACCCGGCTTGGGTGGCAGAACTGGACGCCACCTTGGAGCCGCAGCGGGAGGCCATCCTCGACACGCCCGTGATCATCCACGCGTCGGAGAATGCCTTGATCGACGGCAAGATCCAGGACTTCCTGGTCGCGTTCTATCCTATCATTCGCGACTTTCCTCAGTGGCTGCAGACGCTGCTCGACCGCTCACCAGAAGATGGCAAGGCGTTTTTCCGGGACAACATCCGGGTCGAGCGCCGGCACGACGCCATGTGGCGCGCGATGGGAGATGGCTTCAATGTTCCTCGGGTGCGCTTCCAGACCCCGGAGCCCATGCTTGCCGAGGTGAAGGTGTTCCACGCCTATCTCACCGAGATGTGCCGCACCGCGCCATTCGGCGAGGCGGTGTCGGCGACGAACTACGCAGTGGAGGGCGTGGCGCAGAAGATCTCCGAGAAGGCGCTGCGTGGGCTCGCGAAGAACGAGAAGATCGGACCCCGCGGTCGCTGGTGGCTCGAGGAGCACGCGAAGTACGACGACGAGCACCCGATCCACGCGCTGGAGATCATCAAGGCCTGCGTGCAGCGGGGCGAGGCCCCCAAGGCCGTGACCGGTTCGGCGCACAAGAGCCTCTCCTACATGCGCGAGGCCATGGTCGCAACGTACGAATGAGTAAGAGCCGGGGCGTTTCGCCCGCGCGGGGGCTTCGGGCCCCCACGATCACACCGAAACGCCCGGCGCTGGACCCGCTGCGTGTCGCGGCCGAGATCGTCGCCGCGCTCGCGGACGCCGTCGTCGTCACCGGTCTCGACCGCAAGGTCCTCACCGCCAACCGCTCGGCCGCCGAGCTGTTCGGTCGGCGGCTGGCCGATCTCCCCGGCACCGCCATCGACGATCTCGTCACCTCGGAGGAGCGGCAGCACGTCGCCGAGCGCGAGCATCGGGCGTTCGAGGGCGAGCAGCAGCGCTACGAGACCACCGTCGTGCGTGCGGACGGCGAGGAGCGCAACGTCGCCGTCTCCACCACGCCGCTGGTGCTCGACGGCGACCTCGTCGGCACCGTGGCGACGCTGCGTGATATCACCGAGGAAAAGGGCGCGCAGGACGCCCTGGCCCGGTCGGAAGCGCGCTACCGCAACCTGTTCGAGTCCGCCTCGGACGCGATCGTGACGCTCGACGCCAACGGCCGATTCACCACCTTCAACCACGCGGCCGAGAATATCTCGGGTTACCCCCGACAGGAGCTCGTCGGCCAGTGGTTCGCGCCGCTGCTCCCCGACGACGAGCTTCCCAAGGCGTTGATGCACTTCCAGAAGGCGCTCGCGGGGGAAACGGGGCTGTTCGAGACGACGTTCATCCGCAAGGACGGGGAGTACCGCACGATCCAGGTCACCTACTCGACGCCGCAGAAGGACGAAGAGGTGCTCTGCGTGATCCGCGACGTCACCGACCAGAAGATGCTGCAGGAGCAGCTGATCCAGTCCGAGAAGATGTCGGCCATCGGGCAGCTCGTGTCCGGCGTGGCGCACGAGCTGAACAATCCACTCGCGGGGATCTCGGCGTTCGCGCAGCTCCTGCTCACCGAGAAGCGCTTCCCGCCCGACCAGCGCACGGCGGCCGAGATGATCTACGCCGAGGCGCGGCGCGCCTCGCGCATCGTGCAGAACCTCCTCACCTTCGCGCGCCAACACAAGCCGGAGCGGACGCCGACGGCCGTCAATCAGGTGCTCGACGACACGCTCGAGCTGCGCGGTTACGAGCTGCGGGTACGCGGTATCGAGGTGACGCGCGACTACGACGAGCAAGTCCCCGAGACGATGGCGGACGCACACCAGCTGCAACAGGTGTTCCTGAACCTCGTCACCAACGCCGAGCAGGCGATGGAGAAGTCGCCGCGTGAGTCGCAGCGGCTGATCGTGCGGACGCGGCGCACGGGAGCGATCATCCGCATCGAGGTCGAGGACACCGGTCCCGGCATCCCGCCCAACCTGCTCGAGCGCATCTTCAACCCCTTCTTCACGACCAAGCCGACCGGCTCGGGCACGGGGTTGGGGCTCTCCATTTCGCTCGGCATCGTGCGGGAGCACGAGGGCCGGATCTGGGCCGAGAACGCACCGCAGGGAGGCGCCCGCTTTATCGTGGAAGTGCCGATCGTCACACACCGCGCCTCGAGCGAGGCCCAGGCGATGCCCCTCGTCCCGCCGACGGGCGACCGCCTGCAGATTCTCGTGGTGGATGATGAAGCGTCGGTCCGCGTATCGCTGCAACGCTACCTGGCGGGCCGCGGCCACGAGGTGGAGACGACATCGAGCGGCCGGGAGGCCCTCGGCCGGCTGCGCGAAGGCAAGTTCGACGCCGTGATCGTGGATATGCGGATGCCGGACGTCTCGGGTGAGGAGCTGTACCGGGAGCTGCAGACGACCGACCCCGATCACGCGGACCGCATCATCTTCACGACGGGGCAGCTCGTGGACGAGCAGGTCCGGACCTTCCTGGCCTCCACGGGCCGGCCCTGCGTGCCCAAGCCGTTCGAGTTCGCCGCGTTCGATCAGGCCCTGCCCGCCGCGCGACGCGGTAGCCCGCCCTCCTAGACCCAGCGGGCGCCGAGCCGCGTCCGCACCACCCGCCGGTAGTGGCTCTGCTCCTCGCGCCCGCGCGGCTGCCGCATGTGTCGCGCTTCGGGCTCCGGGACCTTCCACGCCACGGTCATGCGCTTCTGCTTGCGCATCAGCTCGATGGACACCGTTTCACCCGCGTCGTAGGAGCGCAGGATCCGCATCGCGTGGGCCGGCGAGGTCGGCTTCCGCCCCGCGATCGAGAGGATCACGTCGCCCGCCCTGAGCGGCAGGCTCGAATCCGCGGGCGCCTTGACGACGAGGATCCCCTCCTTGGTCCCGAAGTACTCGCCCAGGTCCGCGTTCAGCGTGACGAGGTCGAGGTCGCACCAACTGTCGCCGAAGCAGAAGCCGAAGGCCCGCGAGCCCATCATGCCCTCCGGGCCCTCGAGATGAGGCATCGGCATGGGCGCGATGTGGGGCGCGACGAAGCTCCACGCCATGTCGATATCCTCGGCCACGAGGGTGACCGCCTTGGTGTCGTTGGCCCGCCGGTACTCGATCTGGACCGTGTCGCCGGGCGCGAGCTTGCGGGCGAGCTCGATCAACTTCCGCCCGGGCCCGGACTCGTCCTCGTCCTCGGCCTTGAGGCCCGCGAGCCCCGTGCCGTTGAACTTCGTGATGATGTCGCCGGCCTTGAGCCCCGCCTTCTCGGCCGGCCCTCCGGGCGTCACCGCTTCGAGCTTGGCGCCGAGCTTGTCGGTCTCGGGCGAGGCGTCCGTCCGGACGACCACCCCGATGCGGCCGCGATTATCGCTGTACGAGAAGGCAAAGGCGCGCGGTGGCCGCGGGGCGCGGGGCGCGCGCGGTGGCTGCTGGGCCGCGAGCCCTGCGGGACCGATCAGTGCGACGGCGACGGCGGCGATGATCCACTTCCTCAACATCATGAACGGATTCCTCCGGGCCTCACAGCCCAACATAGGAGACGCGGGTGACGTGCGCGTCGACCAGCTGCTGCATCAGCGTCACCCGCTCCTGCCAGAGTTTGACGAGCTCGTCGTGGCGCAGCTGCGCCGCCGACCCGCCCGACCGGGCCAGCTCGCCGTCGATGACGGCAATGCGGTCTTCCAGCTCGGCCACCAGGGCGGCCGACCGGCCGCTCATCACGCGCCCCGTGGGGTCGTAGCGCTGGAGCTCTTCCTCCAGGGTCGCCGACTGCTGCTTCGCCCGCGCGAGCTCGGCAGCGTCGACCTGCCGCGGGCGGAACGGCGCGAGCACGATCAGTCCGGCGAGCACGGCCGCGGCCGCGAGCCCGACGCCGCTCCAGCGCCGTACCCGACGCCGGCGCTCGGCGGCGACCGCGTCACGGATCGCGGGCCAACGGTCGCGCGCGGGCGCGAGTGGCGGCAGCGCCTTGAGCTGCGCGACGCGCTGGTACAGCGCCTCCAGCTCCGTCTGGCACGCCGGGCACTCGTCCAGGTGCCGCCGCGCCCAAGCCGACCCTTCGGTGGCCCGCAGCGCGAGCAGATCGTCCATCGTGCAGTGCATCACGGTGCCGCTCCTTCTATCTCCAACATGCGCCGCAGCCGCGCGTGCGCCCGCGCCAGCTGCGACTTGGAAAAGCTTACGGTCTTGCCCATCTGCTCGGCGATCTCCTCGTGCGTGTAGCCCTCGACATCGTGCAGCCATACGACCGATCGAGACGTCTCCGTCAGCTGCTCCAGCGCCCGCTCGAGATCGATCCGCGCAGGGAGGCTGCGGTACACCGGGCTCCCCGGCGCCGTCTCCTCGTCCAGCAGCTCCGCCCCCCGCAGCTGCTCGCGGCGGATACGCATCAGCGCCTTGGAAGCCGCGATCTTGCGAATCCACCCCCACAACGGCCCTTCCCCGCGGTACGATCGAATGCTCTTCACCACTTCGAGGAACGTCTCCTGGAGCACGTCCTCGGCCTCCTCGGGATGGCGCAGCATCCGCCGGGCGAGGTTGTAGACGGGGGTCTCGAAGGCTCGATACAGCGCCTCGAGCGCCTCCAGATCGCCGGCTCTGGCCCGGGCCACGAGGATGTCGGGGACGGCTAGCGAGATGGTCATCTCCTGAATCCTATGATGCAGCCGTACGAGAAAGGGTCGCAGCGCGACGTCAAAATGGGGTAACCAATTGGTGTCTAGTAACTTGTCCCTTCACCGGATATCTTCAGATCCATGACGACCCTCGACAAGAAAACGCTGCACGCCTGGCTGCATCACTGGCGGGACGAATCCGACGCCGCCTACCTCTACGGCGTGCTCGCGGCCGAGGAGCGGCGGCAGGCCAATCGCGACGTGTTCCTGAAGCTCCAGGCCGTCGAGCGTCGCCACACCGAGATGTGGGCCAAGCTGCTGGCCGAGTACGGTCACCGCGTGCCGCCCGATGCCGCCAGGCCCTCGCTCAACGCACGCTTCATGGCGTGGCTCGGCCGCCGCTTCGGTCCCCGCTACCTGCTGCCCCTGTTGCTGCGGGAAGAGGGCCGTGAGGTGAAGGGCTACATGGAACTGCACCGGCAGTCGAGCACCGACGACGCCCGCAGCGTGTCGCTCACCCTCGCGAAGGAATCCGCCGCGCACGCCGAGACGTTGGCGAATCTGGCCGGCCGGGCGGCCGAGCCCTGGCACCGGACCGGCTCGGGGGGCTTCCTGCGGAACGTGGTGTACGGCTTCAACGACGGCCTCACGGCGAACTTCGGGCTCGTGGCCGGCGTGCTCGGCGCGGCGGTGGCGCCGCACATCGTGCTGGTCTCCGGGCTCGCCGGCATGATCGCGGACGCGCTCTCCATGGGCGCCTCGGGCTACCTGGCCGCGAAGAGCGAGCAGGAGGTGTACGCGCACGAGATCGCGATGGAGAAGGAAGAGATCCGGCTGATGCCGGAGGTGGAGGAGGAAGAGCTCGCGCTCGTCTACCAGACGAAGGGGGTCGAGGCCGGCATGGCGCGCCAGATGGCGGCCGAGGTGATGCGCGACTCGCAGCGCGCGCTCGAAGAGCAGGTGCGCGAGGAGCTGAAGATCGGCGAGGCCCACGCCACTCCGTTGAAGGAGGGCTGGCTCACCGGAGCCGCCACGGCCGTTGGAGCGCTCATCCCCGTGGCGCCGTTCCTGGCGCTCAGCGGACGCACGGCCGCGTGGACGGCGTTTAGCGTCGCGATGCTCTCGCACTTCGTGGTCGGGGCCGCGCGCAGCTTCTTTACCGGCCGCGGCGTGATCCGCAGCGGGATCGACATGTTCGTCGTGGGGCTGGGCGTGGCGGCGGTGGGCTATCTCGTCGGAGATCTAGTCGCGAAGATTTTCTAAACCACCAGGTTCACCAGCCGATCCTGGACGTACACCACTTTGCGAAGCGGCTTGCCGTCCACGAACTTGCGGATTCCTTCGTCCGCGAGCGCGCGCTTGACGACGTCGTCCTGGCTCGTGCCGCGCGGGACGTTGATCAGGCCGCGCAGCTTACCGTTCACCTGCACGGCGATTTCCACGTCGCCGCCCGCCGCGATGCGATCGTCGTAGCCCGGCCAGGGCGCCGTGAGGATCGTCTCGCCGTGGCCCAGCGCGGACCAGAGCTCCTCGGCGAGATGCGGCGCATACGGAGCGAGCATCACGAGCAGCGGCTCCATCGCACTCCGCACTCCACACTCGGCACTCCGCACCTCATTTACGTACTCCATCATCGCGGCGATCGCGGTGTTGTAGTTCAAGCTCTCCGTGTCCGTCGTAACCTTCTTGATGGTCTGGTGCAGCTTCTGCTCGACGGCCGGCGGGAGCGGCCGCGCATTGGCGGCCGCCGCCTCGTGCGCCAGCCCCCACACCTTGTCGAGGAAGCGGCGGATGCCCGTGATCCCCTCGTCACGGAAGTCTCCCCCTTCCTGGAACGGACCGAGGAACATGAGGTACATCCGGACGGTGTCGGCGCCCCACTTCTGGATGTAGGCGTCGGGGATCACCACGTTGCCGCGCGACTTTGACATCTTCGCGCCGTCCTTGATGATCAGCCCGTGGGCCCGCAGCTTCGGGAACGGTTCCTCGAAGTGCAGGTGCCCGAGCTCCCGCAGGGCCATCGTGACGAAGCGGGAGTAGAGCAGGTGGAGTACGGCGTGCTCGTTGCCACCGATGTACGTGGTCACGGGCAGCCAGGTCTTCGTGCGCTGCTGGTCCCACGGCCGGTCGTCGAACTCGGTGGACGGATAGCGCAGGAAGTACCATGCGGAGTCGAGAAACGTGTCCGAAACGTCGGTCTCGCGGCGCCCCAGGGCGCCGCACTGCGGGCACTTCACGAAGTACCACTCCCGGTGGCGCGCGAGCGGGCTCACTCCGGTGTCGTCGGGGCGGAAATCCTCGATGAACGGGAGCTCGACGGGGAGGTCCTTCTCGGGTACCCCCACCGGGCCGCAGCGGTCGCAGTGGATGATGGGGATCGGCGGGCCCCAGTAGCGCTGGCGGGAGATGCACCAGTCGTGCAGGCGGTACTGGACCTGGGCTTTGCCGAGCCCCTTGCCGGCGAGCCACTGGACGATGCGCTGCGCCCCGTCGCGACAGGTGAGCCCATTGAACTGGCCCGAGTTCATCAACACGCCCTCCTCCGACACGATAGGGAGGGCCTGGCCCTCGAGCCGCACGACCTGGACGATCGGGAGCCTGAACTGCCGCGCGAACTCGAAGTCGCGCTCGTCATGCGCCGGCACCGCCATGATGGCGCCGGTGCCGTACTCCATCAGCACGTAGTCGGCGATCCAGATGGGGATCGCTTCGCCGGTGGCGGGGTTCCGTGCGTAGGAGCCGAGGAACACGCCGGTCTTGGTCTTCTCGCCCACCTTCCGCGACACGATGTCCTTCGTCTGGACCGCGCGCCGGTAGGCGTTGACGACCGGCCGCTGCTCGTCCGCCGTGAGCGTGTCCACGAGCGGGTGCTCGGGAGCGAGCACCATGTAGGTGGCGCCGAACACGGTGTCGGGCCGCGTCGTGAAGACGGTGATCGCCGCTCCGCCCGGCGCCTCGAAGACGAGCTCGGCGCCCTCGCTCCGCCCGATCCAGTTGCGCTGCATGGCGGCGGTGCTCTCGGACCAGTCGAGCGTGTCGAGGTTCCGCAGCAACCGCTCGGCGTACCGGGTGATGGCGAAGAACCACTGCTCGAGAAAGCGCTGCTCGACCCGGACGTCGGGGTGCCGTTCGCAGTAGCCATTGATGACCTGCTCGTTCGCGAGCACGGTCTTGCACGCCGGACACCAGTTGACCGCGGCCCGCTTGCGGAACGCCAGGCCCGCCTTGAAGAACTGCAGGAAGAGCCACTGCGTCCACTTGTAGTAGCGGGGATCCGTGGTCGAGAGCTCGTGGCGCCAGTCGAACATGCCCCCGAAGCGCCGCAGCTGGCGGCGGAAGGTCGCGATGTTCTGTGGGATCAGCTTCGCCGGATGGGCGCCGATCGAGAGCGCGTAGTTCTCGGAGTGGATGCCGAAGGCGTCGAACCCGATCGGCTCGAACACGTCGTAACCCGCGAGCCGCTTGAAGCGCCCGTAGATGTCGGCGCCGGTGAACGCGAACATGTTGCCGACGTGCAGTCCTTCGGCGGACGGGTAGGGGAACATCATGAGGTTGTAGAACGGCCGCCGCGGATGATCGACGTCGGCCTCGTTGACATGGTGCTCGTCCCACAAGCGCTGCCACTTGGCTTCCACCGCGGCGGGCTCGTACGTCGGGGCGCTCCTCATAAGTGCCTGAAATTAAGCGGACTTGCCCCGCCGTGAAACCCGTCCTAGCTTAGCGCGTCCACTCCGCTCATGGCCACTCGGTCCCTCGAACTGCGATGGAGTTTCCTCCTCGCCGGCCTCGCCGCCGCCGTGCTGGGGTACGCCGGCGCGTCGCTCGCCGGGGGCCCACCGGGCTGGGGCAGCGCCGCGGGCGCACTCGCCCTCGCGGGCGCGCTGTGGGGCTTGGGCGGGTGGGTCGACCGTCGTCTCGCCGAGCCCGTCAAGGCCGCGGGCCTCATCGCGAGCCGCGTCGCGGGCGGCGACCTCTCGGTCACGGTCGTGACCCAGCACACCGAGACCGCCGCCGTGGGCGACCTCCTGTCGTCGGTCCACTCCATGGTCGTGGCGTTGCGCCGGCTGGTCGGCGCCATCCGCACGGCGGCGGACGAGGCGGCGGCGATGGCGGCGCAGATCTCCGCGTCCACGGAGCAGATGAGCGCCTCGACGGAGGAGATGGCGGCGACGTGCCAGGACCTCACGAAGCGCGCGGCGGAGCAAGCGCAGCTCGTGCGCGCCGCGGCCGACGACGCCGGCCGCATCCTCCAGATCGTCACCATCCTCGCCGCCGGGGCGGAGGACTCGGTGCGCCGCAACAGCAACCTGGCCACGCTGGCGCGCCGCCATAAGGAGACGCTCGATCAGAGCACCGCGCAGCTCTCCAAGCTCGCCCTGGAGGTCGAGACCGGCGCGCAGGAAGCGGCCGCGCTGGCGCAGGCCTCCGCGGAGATCCAGAAGTTCGTGGCGCAGGCGAAGGCCGTGGCGACGCAGACCAACATGCTGGCGCTGAACGCGGCGATCGAGGCGGCGCGCGCCGGGCCGCAGGGGCGCGGCTTCGCGGTCGTGGCGGACGAGGTGCGGAAACTGGCTTCGGTCGCCGCCGCGGCGGCGGGCGACACGGCGGACACGGTGCGCGGCGTGGTGACGCGGGTGCAGGCGACGCGCGACCGGCTGCTCGCCCTCGCCCGCGGTGGCGCGGCGGCCCGCGACGCGGCCCAGTCGGCGGCCCAGGGGCTCGCCACGGTGGCCACGGAGGCCGAAGCGAACGATCACTGGAGTCGCGAGATCGCGAAGTCGGCGGAAGAAGTGCGGCAGCTGGTGGAGGAGATCAGCGCGCGCCTCGGCACGGTGGCCCAGGGCACCGAGACCCTGCTCGCGGCGGCCGAGCAGATCGCCGCGTCGAGCGAGGAGCAGACCGCGTCCACCGAGGAGATCGCCTCGTCCGCGAACCAGCTCGCGGAGGCGGCCGACAAGCTCACCGGGGCGGTGAAGACGTTTCGGTTATTGAAGGACGACGAGCGGCGGACGGAGCAGGCGGCGGACTAGTCCCCCAGATACGCCAGCCTCACCTGCAGCACGTCCGGCACCCGCTGCAGCTCCTCGAGCACACCGTTGGTCAACGCCTGATCCACGCTCACGGCCGCGATCGCCTCGCCCCCCGACGGCGCGCGGCGCGCCTGGTGGTAGCTGCCGATGTTGATCCCGGCGCGCGACAGCAGCGTCCCCACGTGGCCGATCACCCCGGGGACGTCGCGGTTCTTGATTACGAGCATCCACCCCTCGGGCGCGACGTCCACGTGATAGTCGTCGATGCCGATGACGCGGCCGTGGCTGTTGCCCACCAGCGCCCCCAGCACCCGCGTCCGACCCGCAGCGGTCTCGAGCATCACCCCCACGGTCGTCTCGAACCCCGGCTCCGGAGCGCCCGTCTTGCGGGCGTGCTGAATGCCGCGCTCCTCGGCGATGAGTAGCGCGTTGACGAGGCTCACCGGCTCCACCCCCATCGCCGAGAGGAGGCCCTCGACCGCCGCGACCAGCACGGGCCGCGGCGCGGCCTCGTCCTTGCCGCCGTAGGC
>Ga0070697_100003065_pt1 | contig 12812 bp, 12 predicted proteins | sample KBSK1501metaG_FD_65475 | JGI IMG/M metagenome (GOLD analysis project Ga0070697, IMG submission 65475) | Corn, switchgrass and miscanthus rhizosphere microbial communities from Kellogg Biological Station, Michigan, USA - KBS K1-50-1 metaG | ecosystem: Host-associated > Plants > Roots >... | reverse complement strand
CTCCCGCTCCGGAAAGGGGTACATCTGTTCCAGAAACACGATTGCCGTGGAAGTGTCTTTGCGTTTCTTGCGTTCGATTCGCAGCTCATGTCCGATTTTCCCGGTGCACAGCAGAATCCGGCTGGCATTCGTGACTTCACTTTCCGCCACCACCGGCAGGAATCGCTGATGCGTGAAATCCGCAATTGGCGACGACGCGTCCGGATGCCGCAGCATGCTCTTTGGGGTGAACACCACCAACGGTTTTCGCCACGTCCGCAAGGCTTGCCGCCGCAATAAATGGAAGTACTGGGCCGCCGTAGAAGGCTGGCAGATCTGGAAATTGTCTCGCGCTGCCAGTTGCAGAAAACGTTCGATGCGCGCGCTCGAATGTTCTGGGCCCTGCCCTTCATAGCCGTGCGGCAGCAGCAGCACAACCCCTGAAAGTAATCCCCACTTGTCTTCCCCCGCGCTTACGAATTGATCGATGACCGCCTGGGCCACGTTCACGAAGTCGCCAAATTGCGCTTCCCAGAGCACGAGCGCCTCCGGATAGTCGCGGCTGTAACCATATTCAAATCCCAGCACGCCAGCTTCGGAGAGCGTGGAGTTGTAGATTTCGCAGCCCGCCTGGCCCGTAGCAATGTGTTGCAGCGGAACGTACTCCTGTTCGTTTTCAATATCGAGGAGCACCGAGTGCCGCTGATTGAACGTTCCGCGCCGGCTGTCCTGCCCGCTCAATCGAACTGGCACGCCTGATTTCACCAGGCTGGCAAAGGCCAGTGCTTCGGCCATGCCGTAATCCACCGGCCGTTTTCCGCTGGCCATCTCCGCTCGCTGCTCAAGCAGTTTCTTGACCTTGGGGTGGACGCGAAATCCTTCCGGGTACGTGGTGAGCCGCTCCCCGAGCCCGCTTAGTTCCTCCGACGACAATCCAGTCTCAACCTCGTAGTCGGGCCGGTAGCGTCCTCCCTTATAGTCGTCCCAATAACCCGGCAGTTCGCGCAGTGTGGGCTTCTTGGTAAGGGAACCAGCTTTCTTCTGCGCGGCCTCGTACTCCTCCCGGATTCTCTGCACGCGCAATTGCGCGTCTTCCGCTCCGGTGTCTTCCGCGTAAATCTCCCACAGTGCGGGATGCTCTTTGATGGCCTTATACAGCAGCGGTTGCGTGATGGTGGGATCGTCCACCTCGCTGTGTCCGTGTCGGCGGTAGCCGATCATATCGATTACAACGTCGCTGCCGAACGCGTAGCGATATTCCAGCGCCATGCGGGCCACGCGCACCACCGCGTCCACGTCCTCGCCGTTCACATGAAAGATTGGCACCGATTGCCGTCGCGCCAGTTGTGCCGCGAAACGCGCCGAGTGCAGTTCGCTGGGGACGGTCGTAAAACCCAAAAGATTATTGACGATGATGTGAACCGTCCCGCCGACGGAGTAGCCCTTCAGATCGGCGTAATTAAGCGTCTCGGCAAAGATGCCCTGGCCCGCAAACGCAGCGTCCCCATGCACTAGAAGCGGCAGATATTTCTGTCCACCACTTTCTCCGGCGCGGTCCTGCTTTGCCTTGGTGCGGCCGACCGTCACTGGATCAACCGCCTCCAAATGGCTCGGATTGGAAACTAGGTGGATGTGAATCCTGGTCCCGCTACGGGTGACATATTCTCCGGTCGCGCCCATGTGGTACTTCACATCGCCGCCGCCCAGGACGCTGCGCGGATCGACGTCTTCAAAACCGGCAAACACCTCTTCCGCCGGACGTCTTGCGACCTGGACGATCACGTTCAGCCGGCCTCGATGGCTCATGCCCATGACTAACTCGACCGCGCCGCGCTCCCCGGCCGCCTCCAAAATTTCGTCCACCAGCGGAATGAGAGCGGTCACGCCTTCCAGTGAAAACCGCTTCGTCCCCAGGTATCGCTGCTGCAAAACCTGCTCGAACAATTCGGCACGAATCAGTTGATCCAGAATCTGCGGTTGGTCAACCTCCGGCTGCTCTCCTTCCATGCGCTCCTGGATCCAGCGGCGCCTCTCCGGATCGGCGATATGCATGAACTCCACCCCAATTGTCCCGCAGTAAATGCGGCGTGCCTCGCGGGAGTATTCGCTCTCCACCGGCAGTTCGGAATGAGGCTCCGGCCGCAAAAAGCCGAGCGGATCCAGATCAGCCTCCAGGTATCCCCAGCGGCGAAATGCGTCAAATACCTGTTCGCGCTGCGGGCTGGATGGTTCCATCAGTTCCGCGGTGGTCGTCCCCGCCGCAGTTTTGGGTCGTGTCGCCATGTATCTAGAATAACGGATGCAACCCGGTCTGTGCCGGATTCGGAGCGCAGAGCCACCGACAGATTACAATGTCAGCCCGATATGCCAAACGCAGGCACTCCCGCGCTTCTGGGAATTCCCTTCGACGCTAATTCTTCCTTCCTCCGTGGCGCGGCCGGCGCGCCGCCACTCATCAGAGAAGCTTTCCACTGTGACGCCTCGAACAGTTGGACAGAAACCGGTGTGGACTTAGCCGTTGCTGACCTCTGGACCGACGCCGGCGATCTCGAGTTTCCATCCGATGCTGCCGCATTCGGCCATATCGAGAAATCAGTTTCCGAGTTTCTGGATAAAGACATGCGTCCCGTCTGCCTGGGAGGCGATCACTCCATTACTTGGCCTATCGTCCGCGCTTTTGCCAAGAAATACGGCGATCTCACGATCCTGCATTTCGACGCGCATCCCGACCTATACGACGAACTGCAAGGCAACCGTGGATCGCACGCCTGCCCTTTCGCTCGCATCATGGAAGAACATCTCGCCAAGCGTTTAGTGCAGGTTGGAATCCGCACCCTCAATGGACATCAACGCGAGCAGGCGAAGCGGTTCGGTGTCGAGGTCATAGAGATGTCCGGCATTCCAGCTCTGGAGAAGATCTCTAAATTGCAGTCGCCAATCTATCTTTCCTTCGACACGGACGTGTTCGACCCCGCATTCGCACCGGGTATTTCCCATCGTGAGCCGGGCGGGATGTCAGTGCGCGAGGCGATCTCGCACATCCACGCAATTCAGGGCACAATTGTGGGAGCTGATATCGTCGAATACAACCCGGTGCAGGATGTATCCGCATTGACCGCCACAGTCGCGGCCAAGCTGCTAAAGGAGATTCTCGGAAAGATGATAAGCGGATAGGCGAAGAACTACCTTTGCAGCCCCTGCCATGCCGCCGGTACCGAGTGTGAGGCTTCGTACTTCGAAATCTCGGATGCGTGCTGCAGGGTGAGACCGATGTCATCCAATCCTTCCAACAGGCATTGACGGGTGAAGTCCTCAATCTGGAACCCGGCAGCAAATCCATGTTCGTCGCGCACCTGACGATTTTCAAGGTCCACGGTCAGCTCATACCCAGAGATCGATTCGGCCCGTCGCATGAGTTCGGCAATCTGTTGCTCGCTCAAAACCACCGCCAGCACTCCATTCTTCACGCAGTTATTCGCAAAAATGTCGGCAAACGATGGCGCGACCACCGCACGAAAACCGTAATCCGCAAGCGCCCACACCGCGTGTTCCCGGGAAGAGCCGCAGCCGAAATTCTTTCCGGCGAGAAGAATCGTTGCGCCTGCATACCGCGGCTGGTTGAGTACGAAGGACGCTTCCGGCGTGCCATCGGACTTACGACGCCAGTCGTTAAACAGGAACTCGCCGAATCCGGTTTTCTCGATCCGCTTCAGAAATTGTTTGGGGATGATCTGATCGGTATCGACATCGGCGCGATCGAGTGGCGCTACTCGTCCTTTATGAGTGCGAAACGGTTGCATGCTCTTCCTCTTTAAAGCGCCAGTTGCGGACGTCAGTGAAGTGACCGGCAATGGCAGCAGCGGCGGCCATCATCGGACTGACCAGGTGGGTGCGCCCGCCGCGTCCCTGGCGTCCTTCGAAATTGCGATTACTGGTGGAGGCGCAACGTTCGCCCGGCTGCAGGATGTCAGGATTCATTCCCAGACACATCGAGCAGCCTGATTCCCGCCACTCAAATCCAGCTTCGGTAAAAATTCGGTCCAGTCCTTCCTTCTCCGCCGCGCGCTTCACCGACTGCGAACCAGGAACAACCATCGCCCTCACTTTAGGATTGACCCTGTGACCCTTGGCGACGCGAGCGGCTGAGCGCAGGTCTTCCAGCCGCGAGTTAGTGCAGGAACCGATGAACACGCGATCCACTGCAATTTCTTGAATCGGGATGCCGGGTTCGAGCCCCATATATTGCAGCATGCGGGCAGCCGCGTCGCGCTCTCCGTCCGTCTTCCAGGTTTTCGTCTCGGGCACGTGAGCGGTAACTGGCAGCACCATGCCGGGATTTGTTCCCCAGGTCACAAATGGCTCCAGCTTGCTTGCCTCGAGCACGATAGCCTTGTCGTACTGCGACCCCGCATCAGACGGCAAGTTGCGCCAATGCGCGAGAGACTTCTCCCAATCCTCTGCGGAAGGTGCGAAGCGGCGGCCTTTCACATACGCGAATGTCGTCTCATCGGGAGCGACCATTCCCGCGCGGGCTCCTGCTTCGATGCTCATGTTGCACAACGTCATGCGGCCTTCCATCGACAGTGCGCGCACCGCTTCACCCGCAAACTCGATGACGTACCCAGAGCCACCATCCGTACCGATCTGTCCGATGATGCCGAGAGCCATATCTTTCGCGGTGACGCCTTCGGGAAGCATGCCGCGAATCTCAATCAGCATGGTTTTGGGCTTACGCTGCGGTAGGCACTGCGTGGCCAGGACGTGCTCCACCTCCGACGTTCCAATTCCAAACGCCAGCCCGCCAAAGGCTCCGTGAGTGCTGGTATGGCTGTCGCCGCACACAATCGTCATTCCGGGGTGAGTCAGCCCCAGTTCCGGACCGATCACGTGAACGATGCCCTGGTCCGGCGAGTCCATGTCGAACAGCGGCACACCGAATTTCTTGCAGTTGTCCTGGAGAGCCTGAATTTGCCGGGCGGCAATGGGATCGGTAATCGGAGTGCCGCGCGGAGCGGTCGGGATATTGTGGTCGACCGTCGCCACCGTGCGCAGCGGTTGGCGCACTGGCCGGCCGGCGGCGCGAAGTCCATCAAATGCCTGCGGAGAAGTGACCTCGTGGACTAAATGCAGATCGATATAAAGGAGTGGCAATCGGCCTGCGGGTTCGCAGACAACATGCTGCTCCCAAACCTTTTCGAATAGTGTGCGCTTCTCGGACATCGTGATGAAACCAGTACCGCAGGCTTCTCTCAGAGTGAGAGGCTAACTAACAGTGCAAATATTGTAGCAATACTCGGGTGTTTGCATGGCAGGCGTGTGCCGCCAGCGGCCAAAAATCACGGAACCGAACGCCCTTCCCGTGCGATGACTATGACCAGCGTGACCGGCGGCTTGATGCCATAGGTTGCCGCGAAATTGCCCTGGTTAATGGCTAAGCCTACTCGCCCCCGGGAGTCTATGTACAGCAATGGCTTATTGAGCGGCACATCGCTGAAGGTTCGGACGAACGGTATCAGCATCTCCGTTTCCCCGATCTTTACTCGTACATTCTGCCCGTGCTCGTACCCAAGCTTCTGGAAGTCTTCACCGCTCACGTTGGTGACTAGATTGCCGTACGGACCATCCGTAGCAATCACCTCGCCGGTAAGCCCATGGCTGTCGAGTTTGGGAGGAGTCAGATTGAGGCGCACGAGTTTGCCGGCCTCAACCTTGGGCCCGGCCTGGGTCCAATCCTCGCCGCGGGCCAAATGCGCTGCGGCGGGCGAAAAAATGTCGCGGCCGTGAAACGTCGATGAGAGCGCCGCGCCGATCATCCATGCCGGATTGGTGATTTCGACCGCTCCTTCAATCCCGTCACGATCCTCGACCAGGGTCATCAAGCCGTTGTCGGGAAGTACAAAATACTGGCCTTTCTTCGATTTCACGATGACTGCTTTCCGGGCGCTTCCGACCCCAGGATCGACCACCGCGACGAACACAGTTCCTGCCGGATAATAGGGCGACGCACCGTATAGAAAGCGGGCGCCATCGAGAATGGAATAGGGTGTGACCTGGTGTGTAAGGTCAACAATGCGAGCGTCGGCCGCGATCGAATACATCACGCCTTTGCAGATCGCGACCGAGTCGTCGACTACTCCGAAATCCGTCATGAACACGATGGTGGGTCGAGTTGCCGCTTGCGTGAATTGCGACCACGCACAATTCGCAGCGCCCCACAGCATGGCAATCAGGATGAGAACAGCCCAAGGCCCGATTTCCTGTCTGCGATTTGTGATCATAATCCTTCCTCTTAACGTGAGTTGAAGCATTCTAATCGCACCGAGTCGAAACAGAAGGCACGGTCATACCAAGGATGTATAAATCGCGAGAGCCCGGCGCGGCATCTCAAGATCATCGCAGTCTATAATCACCCAGGGTCCAGTTACCCGGAAAGCGGGAGGTAATCATGCCCGAAGCCATCCCCGAGAAATATCGTGATCTGTTTACCAAACGCGCCTTCGCCAGCCTCGGCACTGTCATGCCCGACGGTCGCCCGCAAGTGACGCCAGTGTGGGTCGACTTGGAAGGCGACCAGGTGCTCATCAATTCCGCCAAAGGCCGGCAAAAAGATCGCAATTTGCGGCGCGATCCGCGCGTGGCCCTGGCCATTATCGATCCCGACAATCCCTATCGCTATCTCGAGATTCGCGGACGGGTTTCTGAGATCACCGAGGATGGCGCCGACGCGCACATCGACAAGATGGCCAAGAAATATCTTGGCGTGGATAAATATCCCTACCGGCAGCCCGGCGAAACTCGCGTGCTGTACAAGATTCAGCCCGAGCACACTTCGATGATGGGTTAGGCAGAGATCGGTTCATTCTTGGGAAGGAGCGCCTCATATACACCTATAACCTCTGCCTGCTGGGTTTTGGGAATGTAAATCGAACCCTGGTCAGTCTGCTGCAACTCAAGCAACCGGAATTGCATGCCGGAGGAATCGGCTGGAGGATTACCGGAGTCGGCAGCCGGCGTTTGGGGTGGATCGCCGATCCGGACGGACTGGATCCCGCGGCCTTGCCCGGGTTGAGCCCCGAGACAATCGAATCTCTTCCCACCAAATTTCGGGGCGCCGGAAATGTGCGCGAATGGGTGGCCGCCGCGCATCCAGATGTAGTGTTTGAAGCTACCTCGCTCGAACCCCACACCGGGCAGCCGGCTATCGATCACATTCGCGCTGCGTTGCAATCCGGCGCGCACGCTATCACCGCAAATAAGGGACCGATCGTTCACGCCTGCGAAGAGCTCTCTGCCCTTGCCCGCGAGAAGCAGCGTCATTTTCTCTTCGAATCTACCGTGATGGACGGTGTTCCTCTGTTCTCTCTGTTTCGCGAATGCTTGCCTGCCGTAGAGCTGAAAGCATTTCGCGGCATTCTCAATTCGACCACCAATGTGATTCTCACCGCTATGGAAGATGGGCTGAGCTTCGAGCAGGCGCTGCGGCGAGCCCAGGAAGTCGGGGTGGCGGAAACCGACGCCAGTCACGACATCGACGGCTGGGATGCCACGGTGAAAGTTGCTGCGCTGGTTAGAGTGCTGATGCGCGTGCCGATCCGTCTGGACGAGATCGAGCGCCAAGGAATTCGCTCGCTCAGCGCCGAGCAGGTCCGCGCAGCCCGGCAGTCTCGAACGCCGTACAAACTTGTGTGCCGCGCCCGTCGGGAAGGAGAGCGCGTCGTCGCCAGCGTTCGTCCCGAGCAATTGCCTTCCAGCGACCCACTGGCCTCGGTCGCGGGAACCTCGTCCATCGTGTATTTTGAGACGGACATGTTTCCGGGACTCGTGATCACGGAAGTCGATCCCGGACTGCATGCCACTGCTTATGGCATGTTGTCGGACTTCGTACGCGCTGTGTCTGCTGAACCAAAACTATTCCCATGCTGACCACTGACAAAGAACTCGTGACCCGCCTCGATATCGATTGGGTTCGCTCCCAATTCCCCGCATTGCGACAAACCGTCAATGGACATCCCGCGGCTTTTCTCGACGGCCCCGGCGGCACCCAGGCTCCGCAGCGAGTCATTGACGCTATCAGCGATTACTTGAAGCAATCCAACGCCAACACCGGCGGCGCGTATGCCACCAGTCGCCGCACCGACGCGATGATCGCTGAGGCTCGCTCCTCAATGGCGGATTTTCTAGGCTGCGACGCGGACGAGATCGTGTTCGGGCCAAACATGACTACGCTGACGTTCGCTATCAGCCGCAGCATCGGGCGCCAGCTTGGTCCCGGCAATGAAATCGTGCTCACTCAGCTCGATCACGATGCCAATGTCTCCCCCTGGCGCTCGCTCGAAGAAACTGGCGCCACCGTGCGCTTCGTCGATATCAACCAGGCGGACTGCACGCTCGACATGTCGGACATGGCGCACAAAATCACCGGTCACACCCGCCTGGTCGCTGCGGGCTACGCCTCAAATGCGGTAGGCACCATCAACCATGTGAAGGACATTGTTCGGCTGGCGCGCGAAGCCGGCGCCATGTCGTACATCGATGCGGTGCATTACGCTCCACACGGGCCGATCGACGTCCGCGCCCTCGATTGCGACTTCCTGGTTTGCTCGACCTACAAATTCTTTGGACCGCACATGGGCGTGCTCTATGGCAAGCGCGAGCATTTGAAAAAGCTGCAGCCCTATAAGGTTCGCTCCAATACCAACGCAATCCCCAACCGCTGGGAATGGGGAACGCTGAATCACGAATGCATCGCCGGCATCGTTGCCTGCGTTGAATACTGGGCGGAACTGGGGCGACGAGTAGACCCATCTGCCTCTGACCGTCGCCAGGCTGTGCTCGCCGCCCATCGCGCCATCCACAGTTACGAGCATGGATTGATGGAACGCCTGATTCCCTCGCTGCTGAAAATCCCCGGTTTAAAGCTGTATGGCATCACCGATCCACAGCGATTTAATCAGCGTTGTCCCACGATTGCGGTTCGCGTGGCCGGACATTCGCCGCTGGAACTTGCCACCAGGCTGGGTAAACGTGGCCTGTTCACTTGGGATGGCAACTACTATGCGCTGAATCTCACCGAACGCCTGGATATTGAGAAAGACGGCGGATTCCTGCGCATCGGCCTCGTGCACTACAACACCGTGGAGGAAGTGGATCGCCTGCTCGCCGCATTGCGCGAGATCACTACATAGATACCTCGGTCAATCAGCGGCGCAATTCCGCCACTTCCGTTCCTTTTCCAATCAGAATCACATCGGCCATGTCGATGAACAGCCCGTGCTCGACTACACCGGGCATGTCGCTCAGAATGCGCGCCAACCCGACAGGATCGGGAATTCGACCAAAATTACAGTCCAGAATGTGGTGGCCTTCGTCTGTCTTATAAGGATTGCCGTACGGATATTTGCGCAGGCTCACCAGCGCGCCCAGAGCGGTGATTTTCTTGGCAACCAGGACTTCGGCAAATCCAATCACCTCAACCGGCAGAGGGAATTTACCCAGAACGTCAACCTGCTTGGAGGAGTCCGCAATCACCACAAACTGTTTCGCCGCCGAGGCCACGACCTTCTCCCGCAGCAATGCGCCACCCCCGCCTTTTATCAACTGCATCTGGGGATCGATTTCATCCGCGCCGTCGATGTACACATCGATATCCTGAACCTCCTCGAGCGTGGTCAGCGGAATTTGCAGGCTGGCGGCTAGCTGTTTCGAGCGAAGAGAACTGGGAATGCCGCGGATTTTCAGTCCACTCCTGACCCGCTCCCCGAGCAGTCGAATTGCACATTCGGCCGTGGAACCGGTGCCAATGCCGACGATCATCCCGTCGCGCACGAAATCCATGCTGGCACGAGCCGCCACCAATTTTTCCTGATCATTCGGCATTCGGTCAGTGCAAATTCTGTTGGATGTAGATCAGATATCCGGCAAGCGCGAGCCCAAAGACAACTGTGAACACCGCCACGATATCAATAATGAATCCCGCTGGCTCAAACGAGCCGGAGTCCAATTGCGCGCGCGTGCGGCGGTAACGATTCAATCCGGCAAATACCAGCGCAACCCCGGTCACGATGGCGATAATTCCGAACCAGACGGATAATCCCGCCGTGCGCGGAGCATGGCCGCCCTGCAGTTGCAGAAGTTCACGAATTGCAATCGCGAACCGGCCGATGGCAAAACCAAACACGACTACCGCGACGCCGGTTCGCACCCAGGCCAGGAAGGTCCGTTCATTTGCCAGGTGATCGCGAGCGCGTGCGGGATATTCGCGGCGTTCCATGATGGTTTTTTGGTGAACGCCTACTCTACCGCTTTCCTCACCCGAGCGGCAATTCCGTTCCAACAAACAGGGAGCAGTGGCTCCAATTTACTAAGCTCTTATCCCACTTGGACGCTTACTGCTGCGTCCCCGTACCCTGATCCACCACATACACTCGCCCCGGTCCCGCCGTCTGAATATTATTTTTCTGAAAGCAATCTTTGATCCGCCGCCGCAGTTCGCGGCTCACGGCGTACTGCTTATTCGGACGTGTTTTTACCAGCATCAGGTACTCCGCCTCACCATTGCCTACGCGATCGATGCCCGGCACCTGAATCTCACCCACAATATCGTCGGCGAATGCAGGATCATTACGTAGTTCCTCGCCTACCTGCTTCAGCAACGCAATGATGCGCTCGCTCGGTTCGCTGTAAGCCACCGTCACCTTCAGCGTGAGCTGCGCCCAGTCGCGCGTCATGTTCGAAACGATGGTGATCTGGCTGTTGGGCACCATGTGCACTGTACCGTCATCGTCACGCAATGTAGTGCGGCGCAGGCTCAACCCCTCCACCGTTCCCTTGACACCGGCAACTCGCACCGTGTCTCCAATATTGAACTGGTCCTCAAGCAGGATAAAAAATCCATTGATCACATCGTGGACCAGAGTCTGCGCTCCGAAACCGATCGCCAGTCCGGCAATGCCGGCGCTCGCCAGCAACGGTCCCAGATTTAATTTGAAGATCGCCAGCGCTTCCAGAATGGCGACAAACAGGATCACAAAAACGCCAACGCTGTTGATCACTTGCGCCAGCGTGCGGATCTGCTGCGCCCGTATTCCCGGGGGCAGCTTTTTCTCGTGCAGACCGGCAATCCTGTTGGTGGCCGCCCGCAATACCCGGATAGCCACAAACACCAGCAGCAGGATCAGCAGCAGCTTTGGCAAGTCCTGGCGCAGAAACTCCATGGTGTCGTCACGCCAGTCACGCAGCAGTTCCGGCAGGTTGTGGCTTTCCGGAATAATGTCGAACAAAATGCTGTTCATCTTTTCGCGCGATTATAGCAAGTGCCCGCGGAGATTTCGGATCGTCTAAGATAAAGCTTATTCGGCTATTCCTGCCGCGTTGAGGTGATTGTGGGATCCAAGTGTAGCTTCTTTTATGTGTTCCTGTTCCTGATCTTGCTGACTGTCTGCACACAGTCGCGTGCGGCGCCGCTGCAGCACGTCCCCGGCCCTCCTCGTGCCGACCAGTCCGGTCCGGAAGACGACGCGCGGATAAAGCTCGAAAGAGATATGGCCAAGCAGGCCAACAAACAGCGCCAGGCCGAACTCAAGCGCGACACTGATCGACTGTTTAAGCTGGCCAGCGAACTCAAGCAGTATGTGGACAAAACTAACGAGAACGTCATGTCGGTCGATGTAATCAAAAAGGCCGAAGCTATCGAGAAACTTGCCCATAGCGTGCGCGAGAAAATGAGAGGCAGCAACTGATCTGTATCCTTTTCGACGATGACCGCTCCATTCAGCTAGAGGACTTTGCATGAGCCCAGTCGGGTGGCGGAGCGCTTCAGCAGCCGCAGGCGAACTCCACTTAACTGAGTCCCAGCGGATGTACGTCCTCGCCTCTCCCAGTTTATTGGGAGCATTTCGCACCTCCCAAACTAATCTTGTGTTGTCATCCTGAGCGAAGCGAAGGACCTGCCGTTACGAGAAATAGCGCAGGGGATGTTGACGAGGCACGGCGATGACATGGAGTTAGCGATTCTGCTCTTTCTCCTCCGTGCGCCTCTGTGTTCTCTGTGGTTATCGGGTTTTCATGGGGCGAGAAAGCATTCGAGTTCGGCCAGCTTTTTTCTTAAGCCTCACCGGTTTAGAATGTTGTTGCAACTGGATAACAACTATGCCTCTGCCGCAGACCGAACAACCCGGCCGCCTGCAAGCCGAACTCATGTCCCGCGGCATTCGCATGACTCGCCAGCGCCGTACAATTCTCAGCGTAGTCGAAACCGCCAAGCAGCATCTCGATGCCAGTCAACTGCTCCGTAAGGCTCGCAATCTCGACCCCGAAATCGACCGCGTCACCGTCTACCGCACGCTGAAATTGCTCAAGCGGCACGGACTGGTCGACGAACTTGACCTCATGCACCTCCAGGGAGAGAAGCATTTTTATGAGCGCCGCCCGCAGCGCGATCATCTCCACATGGCTTGTCTTCGCTGCGGAAAAATACTCGAGTTCGAAAGCGATCTCTTCGACCGTCTCAAGGGACAGATCCAGCGCGAGTGCCAGTTTCATATCCTCGTAACGCGCATGGAAATCGGTGGATATTGCGCCCAATGTCGCCGTGGTTCAGTCCTGTAAGGAGAGCCATGCCTGTCCTCCCGGAAAGCCGCGCATTGCGCTCGGTCAAGAAAACGGGAAGCTACGCCTGTGCTGTCCGACAGCCGCGCAGCGGCGGAAGAGTAGAACCCACGGCGCAAGCCGTGGGTCGGAAGCTGCTTCCGGCCAGAGCCCCTTCCAGGGGCGAAAGATCCGTTGCACCTTTCGTTGCGCTCGGTTCATAAAGAACGGGAAGCTGCGGCTGTGCT
>Ga0070697_100003062_pt1 | contig 12822 bp, 10 predicted proteins | sample KBSK1501metaG_FD_65475 | JGI IMG/M metagenome (GOLD analysis project Ga0070697, IMG submission 65475) | Corn, switchgrass and miscanthus rhizosphere microbial communities from Kellogg Biological Station, Michigan, USA - KBS K1-50-1 metaG | ecosystem: Host-associated > Plants > Roots >... | reverse complement strand
CCCTCGACGCGGGGTGGAGCAGCCTGGTAGCTCGTTGGGCTCATAACCCAAAGGTCGCGAGTTCAAATCTCGCCCCCGCCACCAATACTCAATAAGGAAGTGAATGAGGGGGCGGCCGCGGCCGCCCCCTTTGTGCGTTCAGACGGCGGGTGACGCGAAGGGGGTCTCAGCGTCCTCCGATGACGCCGGAGATCGACTTGGCGGGAAGCATCAGGAAGTCCTCGGTCAGCGTGATGCCGATGCGCGGGGCGTCGATCAGGGCGCACAGCGGCGCCTGGTCGTTCAACGGCCAGTCGGCGTATCCCGGCGCGTGACGCTTCGTCGGCGCCAGGCCCTCCCCCGCCAGCGTCGCCGCGGCGATCGTCTCCACCTCGAGACCGAGGGCGATGGCGGCGCTGCTCGCGAACGCGTCGGCCAGGAGGCCGCGCGTCATGTCGTCCGCCTCGGTCAGGTCGTGGACCCAGGTCTCGACCGCGGCGCCGATGGTGGCGGCGAACAGGAACGCCCGCCGGCAGCCGGCGAGTCGCTCGCGCAGCGACCGGCTGGCGGACCGCAGCGTCCCGCCGATCACCGTGGCGTCCGGGTCGGCCGTGGCGACGTCGAACGTCCCGCCGATCGCCCGCGGCGCGAGCAGGCCGCGCCCCTTCTCCATCACTTCGTCGATGAGACGCGCGGTTCGTTCCGGGACCTGGGCGGGGCGCCGGTAGCCGAGACGCAGCAGGACCATCGGCCGGGCCACCTGGACGGGGAGGGGGTCGACGATGCGGAGGGCGGTCATCAGCCGGCGAAGGCCGGCAGGGCCTCCATGCCGAACTCCCTGGCCTCGCGCAGCACGACCTTGTCGAGCGCGCGCACCTTCTCGTCGGCAAGGTGGAACGGCTCCTTCGCGAGCAGGTCCTTGACGATCGCCTGCGCGCGCTGGTAGTCGGAGGGGCCGTGCCCTCCCTGCGGGGCGGAGGCGCGGTCGACGACCTTCCCCGGCATGTACCCTTCCTCGCGGAAGAGCTTCAGCGTCGTCGGATGGCCGAGGAAATGCCCAGCCTTCACAGCGTCCGGCAGGAACTCGATCGCCATCTTCTCGTGGCGGTGCCGGATGCCGTCGATCAGCCGGTACGCCATGCCGCAGAGCTCGTTGTCGATCACCAGCTTCTCCAGGCTCTGGCAGGTGATGAAGTCGAGGATGCCGACGCCGGACACGATGTTCACGCCGGCGAGCGCCGCGAACATCACCCCCATGCCAGTCTCGTAGCCGGCCTGCGCGTCCACCAGCTTCGAGTCGGACAGACCCATGTACGAGTGGATCGGGAATCCGAAGGTCTTGCCGATCTGGGCGTAGGCGCAGTCGATCATGTAGGTCTCGAGCGAGCCGAACGGCGTCTGGCCGGCGCGCATGTCCATGAGGCAGGGCGCGCCGCCGTAGACGACCGGCGCCCCGGGCCGGACCGCCTGCGCCAGGGCGATGCCGGCGAGGTTCTCCGCGGTGTGGACGACGAGCGTTCCCGAGAAGGTGATCGGCCCGGTCGCCCCGGTCAGCGGGACCGAGATGATCTCCGACGGCAGCCCGTGCCGGGCGCACTGCATGATGCTCTCGGAGGTCAGGACGCTCCAGCGCAGCGGCGACGACGGGCAGGCGTCGAAGATCGCCATCGGCTTCTCGACCGCCTCCTTCTCGGAGCCCCGCACGATCGTCATGATCTCCAGCATCGCCGGGAACGACTCCTCGCGGAACAGACCGGTCACCACCGGCTTGTTGCAGTTCTGCACCGCCAGGTAGAGACGGTAGAAGTCGGACACCTCGATCGGCACGTCTGAGGGGACCAGGGAGGTCGACGAGGCCCGGATGTTCTGCAGCTGCTGCACCAGGCGCGCCAGCCGGATGTAATCGGCCGAGGTCGAGGGTCGCACGGTGCCGTCGACGTCGAGCATCTTGATCGCCGCCGAGCCCGGATCGAAGGTGACGTTGTCGCCGCCCACCTCGATCGAGGCGTCGCCCGTGATGTTCCACACCCGGAAGCTCTTCGGCGCGGTGCGGATCGCCTTCTCCACGAAATCGCGGCTCAGATAGGCGCGCTCGGCCGTCTTGTCGATCCGCTGCCCGTGCTCTCCCAGAAGCGCCAGCGCCTTTGGGTGCTCGAACTGCAGACCGATGGTGCCGAGCACGTCGAACGCCTCGTCGATGATCCGATCGATCATCTCCCGGGACAGCATCTCGATGCGCGGCCTCAGCGTCGGCACCAGGCTCATGACGCCGCCCTCCCCGGCGCCTCGACCGACCCGCCGGGCCGGAGCGCCCCGCGGAGACCGGCGATGAACTCTGGCGTCGTTCCGCAGCAGCCGCCGATCACGTTGACCCCGATACCGGCGATCGTCCGCACGTCGGCCACGAACTCCTCGACCGTCTGCTTGTAGACCATCGACTCGTTCTCCAGGATCGGCTTGCCGCGGTTCGGCTGCACGATGACCGGCAGGTCGGTGTTGTCGCGCAGCAGGCGCGCCAGATCGATGAACACCGGGCTGCCGTGCGAGCAGTTGCTGCCGACGATGTCGGCGCCGTTGTCTTCGAGCACGCGCAGGCAATGAGGAACCGTCTCCCCCATGAGGGTGAAGAAGCCGCGCGGGTTCTTGTCGAACGTCATGCAGACCGACACCGGCAGGCTGGCGATCTTGCGGGCGGCGCGCAGGGCGCACAACGCCTCTTCGAGGGAGTACATCGTCTCGATCGAGATCAGATCGACGCCGCCGTCGACCAACCCCTGCACCTGGGCCTCGAAGGAGGCGTCGAACTCCTCGCGCGTGTACTCGCCCATCGGCTTCATGAACTTGCCGGTCGGTCCGACGTCCCCCGCCACGTAACCGGTCTCGGGGCAGATCTCCCGCAGCGCCCTGGCGGCGAGGTAGTTGGCGTCGTACGTCCGGTCCTGGAGATCGCGCTCCGACAGCTTGATCGGGGTGCCGCCGAACGTGTTGGTCTGCACCACGTCGGACCCCGCCTCGTAGTAGGACCGGTACACGTCGCGCACGACCTCCGGCTTCTCCCAGTTCCAGGGCTCGGGCGACTCGCCGTCGACCAGCCCCGCGGCGAACAGCATCGTCCCCATGCCGCCGTCGTAGATCACCAGGCGCCGTCGCACCAGGTCACGCAGGTCCGGTCTCATCGCCACCATCCCGATATGTGAAACGAGGGGCCCAGCGTCTGCTATTTTATCGCACCCGCCCCCGCGGCGCGAAACGCAGATGGCCGGGCTCATTCCGCGCCCGCCTCCGACAGGGCCGGCAGCGCCGCGTCGGCGGGACCGATCCCGCCCGTCTCCGGCTCGCCGGTCAAGGCGAGCACGAACGCCGCGCCGATGATCAGGATGGCGCCGAGCCAGCGCATCGCCGCCAGCTTCTCGTCGAGCAGCACCGCCGCGAGCACCAGGGTGCCGAGCGGCTCGAACGTGCTCAGGACCGACGTCACTTGAGGACCGATGCGCTTGAGTCCCGCGACGAACAGCACGAACCCGAAGACGGTCGCCGACAGCACCATGCCGAGGACGCTCACCCAGGCGGCGGCCGACCGCGGCCAGAGGAAGCCGCCGCCGTGCAGCAGGCTCGTCACGCCGAACGTGAAGGCGGCGCCGCTGATGATGTAGGCGCCCGAGACGGCCCCGGGTATTCCGGGGGTCAGGCGATCCATCCAGATCAGGAAGGCGGCGTACCAGAACCCCGAGACGATCGCCAGCACGGCCCCACGCGCGTCCACCGCGCCGCCGATCGGTCCCGCGCACAGCCAGGTTCCCCCCATCGCGAGGGCGATCGCGGCCAGCCGTGAGAAACGCGGACGCCGGCGCGTGATGACCCAGAGCATCAGGGCGAGAAAGGCCGGGCAGGTGTACAGGAGCACCTCGGTCAGGCTGGCGGAGATGCGCCGCAGGGCCAGGAAGAAGAGGACCGACTGGCCCGCGAAGCCGACCATCCCCCACACGAGGAGACGAGCCACTCTGCCTCGGGGCACGCGCCGGAGCGCGGCGCGATGCTCCCGCGACAGGATCACCCAGGCCCAGAGGACGACGGCGCCCAGCGCGAAGCGCGTGGCCAGCAGCGGAAGGATCGGCAGACCGGCCGCCAGGGCGATCTTCCCGAAAATCGACAGCATCGAGTAGCAGAACGCCGACGCGATGACCAGGGCGAATCCACCCAGGTCGGCGGGCGGCGCGCTGCTGTTCCCCGGAGCGCTCGGCACGAAGCCCTCCTGTCGCCCGCACCGCAGGGCGGGCCGGACGGGCGGATTATAGCGAGGCGGCGCCTCGACTGTCGAAACGGCGGCCGCGGAGGCTCGTGATATCGTCATGCTGGTGACCACTCATGCGGGCGTCGGGATCTCGGCCGCGACCGAGGCGTTGCCGGCGGCGCGCGCCGCCGCGCGGAGCGCGCTCGAGCGCAGCGGCGCCGGACGCGCCGACTGGGGGCTGGTCTTCATCACCGGCGCCCATCGCCCCCACTTCGCCGCCATGCTCGCGGAGATCCAGAAGACCCTCGGCACCGACTTCATCGCCGGGTGCAGCGCCGCGGGGGTCCTGACCGGCTCCGAGGAGATCGAGACGCGACCCGGCATCGTCGTCCTGGCGGTGCGCTCCGACCGCGTCCGCGGCGCCACCCTGTTCGCGCCGATCGGCGCGGGCGAGCCGCGGCCCGCGGCCCTCGAGCTGGCGCGTCAGATCGGCCGGGAGTCCGGCGGTCTCCTGGTTCTTCTCCCCGATCCGACGGCGGCGCGTCCCGACCATCTCCTGCACGAAATCGGCCGGGCCGCCCCGGGCCTGGAGGCGATCGGGGGGGCCGCGTCCGGCGACCCGGCCCAGGACAGCACCTTCCAGTTCTATGGTCGCAACGTGGCGAGCCGGGCGCTGGCCGGTCTGCACCTGTCGGGCGATTACCGCCGCAGCATCGGAGTCACGCAGGGATGCCAGCCTCTCGGTCCTCCGGCCCGGATCACGGCGGGCGACGGCAACGTCATCCTGGAGGTCGATGGTCGCCCCGCGCTCGAGGTCCTGCGCTCGCGGCTGCCCGGCCCGCTCGCCGCCTCGCTGGAACGGCTCGGCGGCCATCTGTTCGTCGGTCTGCCGCCCGACCCGATGCAGGACACGATCGCCCCGGGCGAGTACCTCGTCCGCCACCTGATCGGCGTCGATGAGACGCGCGGCGCGCTGATCGTCGCCACCACGGTGCGCCGGGACGAGCCGATCTATTTCGTCCTGCGGGAGGGTCAGGCGGCCCGGGACGATCTGAAGGAGATGTTGAAGCGCCTTGCGCCGGCCGCCGTGCCGGGGGCGTGGCGCTTCGGTCTCTACTTCAACTGCGCGGCGCGCGGCACGTCGCTGTACGGGGTGCCCGGGATCGACACCGCCTATATCTCCTCCGCTCTGGGCGACCTGCCGATCGCCGGCTTCTTCGGCAACGCCGAGATCGCCCCGTTGCGCGGCGCCAACCGACTGTTCACCTACACCGGCGTCCTGGCGCTCTTCGGTGACGACGGGGAACGGTGAGGCGTGGCGGTCTCCGGGGTATAATCACGCCGCCCGCCCGGGTCATGCCGCCCGACCGAAACAGATCATGAAGATCCCCGCGATCCAGAAGGACATCGTCGCGCATCTGCGGGCCCTGGGGCGCCCCGAGACCAGTCGCGCCCTGGCGCTCCGCTTCCTGCGTCTCGAGCGCGGCGACGAGGAGACCTGCCGGCGGCTGCTCGCGCCGTTCCTGAACGAGGTGCCGGGGGTGGAGTACCGTCCCGACGAGGGCTGGTCCCTGGCGCTCGCCCGGCCCGGGCCGCCCGCAACGGAGACCGGAGCGCCGGCGGAGGACGGCCCCGCTCCGGAGCCGGTCTCCTCGACCGGCGCCGACGGCGCCGCGGGTCTTCGCGATTTCGTCGCTCTTGCGTGCGAAGGCACCGGCCCGGGAGGGAGCGGGCCGGTCTGCCGCGTCAGCCTGCTCCCCGTCCTCGCCGGCGAAGAATGCCAGGAAGAGCACCTGCCCGCCTGGGCCGCGGATGACGACGGCCGGCCGAACGATGCGCCGGGCGCGGGCACCCTCGGTCGCGACGTTCTGGAGGATCTGCTGCAGACGATCGGCGATCTGCCGCTCGTCTGCCACCGCCTGTCACGCGAGGTCGAGCCGATCCGCAGGCGGTGCGCCGAAGAGGGTCTCGCCCTCCAGGTCCCGGTGATCTCCGTCTCCAAGCTCGGTCATCTTCTCCTGGGACTCAAGGCGGGGCATGCGGCCAGCGACCTCGCCGCGGCGCTCCTCATCGAGACCCGCGGCCCGGACGATTGCCGTGGTCGCGTGCGGATCGTGGCCGACGCGTACCTGCGTCTCGTGCCGCTCCTTCTGGAGCGCGGCGTCGACAGCATCGACGCCCTCCTCGAATACCAGGACATGCCGGCCGTCCCGCTCGATCTCTCGGCGTACGAGTTCGGCGCCGACGACCTCAAGAGTCTGCCGGCCGGACCGGGGGTGTACCGGTTCCTCGATCGCGGCGGCGAGGTCATCTACGTCGGCAAGGCGAAAAATCTGAGGTCGCGCGTCGGCTCCTACTTCACCCCCTCGGCGCGCGGCACCGCCAAGGGGAGGGCGATCCTCGCCGAGACGCGGGCGCTGCGGTTCCAGCCGGCGTCGTCGGAGCTCGAGGCGGTGCTGCTCGAGGCGGCCCTCATCTCCGAGCACCGTCCCCGGCTCAACCGGCAGTTCGAGGTGCACGAACGTCCCGCGCCGTACGGCCCGCGTCTCAATCTGGTGGTCGTCCTGCCGGACGCGTCGGCGCAGGAGGGCTCCCGGGCCTGCACGCTCCACCTGCTCCGCGGCGGCCGTTACCTCGGGCGCGTCGCCGGGGTACCGCCCTGGCCCGGGCAGGATTCGACGACGGCGGGTGCGACGTGGGATCGGGCGCGCCGGCTGATCGGGCGTGTCTTCTTCCCGCGCGCGACCGGCGAAGCCCGGGCGGCCGGCGCGCCGCCCGACGATGGCGCCGTGGGCGACCATGAGCCGGGGCTCGACATCGACTGGCAGCTGGTGAGCTCCTACCTCAGGAAGCACCGGGACGAGGTGAGCGTCCTCGACATCGACGAGTCGCCGTCCCGCCAGGACGCCGAGTCACGACTGAAGGTCCTGGTCCGCGCCGTCCTTTCCGCTCCGGGGCGCACGCTGGCGCGTTGACCGTCCGGCCTAGGAGTGTGTCCGAGTAATAGCATGGGCCGCGCACATGGGGCTTGCGAGTCCCAGGCGAGGCGCGAGGAGGAAACGATGCTGGTCGCATCGTTGACGACGAGCAACGAAGCATGGGGCCGCAATCCCCATGTGCCCAACGGGTTCGTGGCGGCGCGGGGCCGTCCGCGTCGTTGCCGCTCCTCCGAGATGACTCACATCGCGGTCGTCGCGGCGCCTCGCGGCCGACCCCGCGGCGCCACGAACGCGACCCATGCTATTACTCGGACACACTCCTAGTGGAGGCGATAGACCGGGCTGTCCTCCGACAGGCCCTCCCCTCTCGCCTGCGTCAGTGTCGCCCCGGGATTCAGGTCGCGGATGATCTGGACGATCCGGTCGTCCTTGGCGATCAAGGCGATCAGGGCGGGGTGCCCGCCCAGTACCATTCGCCCCGCGTCCTTCGGCCCGAGGATCGTCGGTGGATGGTCGCGCATCTCCCAGAGGTACACCTGCGCCTCGACCGGGTAGCCATAGGCCGGGAACCCGTTTCCGTTGGCGACCAGCAGGCGGTCGACGCCCTCCGGCGCAGTCAGGAGCACCCGGGCGGCGGCGCGGAACGCGCCGTCGTGAGCCTGCGCGACGCCCGGCTCGCGCGCCCAGACGACAAAGTAGGAGCGCGCGGTCACGCCACCGATGAGCAGGATGACCGCCACGGCCGTCGCGGCGGCGAGTCGCTCACCGGTCCGCGTCCGGACGAGGCGGAGCAGGCGTTCGAGACCGACACCGCCGATCAGCGCCACGGCCGGCAGGACCCCGCAGGCTCTCAGCCCGTGTGGCACGCCCTCGACGGACAGAAGGCTCGGCAGGAGCATGGCCAGGAGCCAGCCGACCAGGAGGGCGGCCGCCGGTGTGATTCGGCCGCCGGCCACGCCAGCGGCTCCCCGCGTCCTGCCCTGCCCTTTCGGCACGGCCGGCCGGAAGACCGAGACGAGACCGGCGAGGAAAAGGACACCGGTGAGCGGGTCGAGCATCGGCGCGCCGCGCAGGTTGTGCCGCCAGTTCTCGTCGCCGCGCACGTGGAACATCAGGAGCGTCCTGCCGAGGTTCCGGGCGAGATAGGCCGGCACGTCCCGGGCGTCGACCTTGGGGCTGAAGACCGACAGGACGCGTCGCGGGTAGGTGAAGTGCTCCGGGTGGCGCACGTAATGGATGAGCATCGGGGCCGCCACCGCGAGAGCCGCCACGGCGAACAGACCCAGCCGCCTGAGCGACGAGCGCCCGGCGTCGGGCGCGCCGCGCGTCTCCGCCAGGACGTAGCCCGGCAGGAACAGGGGCGCGAACCGCACCGACGGATAGACGTGCACGCCGAGCCCGAAAAGGGCTCCGCCGACGACGAGCCGCCAGCGGACGCCGCCTCGCAGCCCCTCCACGAGGAGCGCGGCGGAGTGAGCCAGAAGACACGGCAGGAGGATGGCGCGGAAGCCGCTGCGGCTGAGAAGGACGTGCCAGAACGACACCCCCAGGAGCGCCGCGCCGAGAAGGGCCGCCTGCCCGAGGCCCAGCGCGCGCCCCAGGCGGTACACCCCCCAGCAGGTCAGCACACCGAACAGCGCCCCCGGCGCACGCAGCGCCCAGTCGGAGGCGCCGAAGATCAGGAAGACGATCGCCACCAGATTGGAGTAGAGACCCTCGTCATAGGTGTAGTGGAGCCGCGGATCTCCCGCCGCGGCGCGCAGGGCATCGGTGGCGGTGAGGGCGACGTCGCGGTAGTTCGCCGGCGGCAGATCGGAGAGATCGTAGAAGCGGAGGAGGGCCGCCGCGGCGAGCACCATAATAAGAGGTAGGAGGCGGCGCAGGCGATCCATCCGGCCGATTATAGCGTCCACGCGCCAAACACTTGACGCACCCTTCCCGGCTTGCCTTCCGCGGCGGCGTTCCTATATTGGACTCAGTCGGCTTTCCATGGCCGTGGAGACACATGCCCCCGACGACGAAAATCCTCCTCGTAGACGACGATGCAACGGTGCTCGACCTCGTACGCGAGACGCTCGAGGGCTGCGGCTACGCCATCGACACGGTCACCAACAGCCAGGACGCGATCGCGCGGGTGAAGGACGGCGGCTACTCGACGATCATCCTCGATCTCCTGCTACCCGACATGAACGGCTTCATCCTCGCCCAGGAGATCAAGCGGATCGATCCGGGCCTGTCGGATCGGATCCTGTTCATCTCCGGCATCCTGTTCGGCCAGAGCACGGTCGATCACCTCGGCTCCGTCGGCGCCGGCTTCCTGAGCAAGCCGTTCCAGCTCGAATCCCTCATCGAGGCGGTCGACAAGATCGCCAAGCGGCGCGTCGCCTGAGCGTCGCCCGACCACGAAAAAAACGACGCCACGGACAGTGTCGCGGCCGTCCGTGGCGTCTTTCCCGTGGAGGAGGGAGCGCCCCTGATGTCGGGCGCCTGGGGTCGGACGGCCCGAGGACCGTCCGGCAGCTCGGTGTTCAGCTCCAGATGACCATCGCCCTCACCTCACGTCGATGCCGGCGCCGAACCGCCGCGCCGCATCGGCCAGATCATTCATCTGCTGATCGATCAGCTCAATCCGTTTCTTCAGCTCCAGGACGAGCGGCGCGACCCGGACGCGATACCCGAGACGCGGCTCGATCTCGGTGGAGTCCCCGGCGAAGGCCGATTCCGAGAAGGCGATCCGCTTCATCTCGAGATCGAGCTCCCCGGCGAGCGCCAGCCGCGTGAGCCTGAGAGCGTCGTAGCCCGACTGGAATCCGTAGGCGCCGGACGGGGCCGGCGCCGCGTAAGGCGGCGTCGGGACGGCCGGAGCGCTTTGCACCGCGAGCGGCGGCAGACGCCTGAGATCCTGGTTGGTGTAGGCGCCCGGCACGTCGATCTTGGCGAGATCCGCGTTGGTGTACAGCTGCTGGCCGAATGCAAGAACCGGCCACACGAGACCGGCCAGCACGACAGAGACTTTCATCCTTACCTCCCGATGCGCCCGGCCGAGACGACCGACCGAGCGGTCCGTCGTCTCTCCCTGTTGCGCCGGGCCCGACCCGAACGGGCCCGGTCTCCCGAACTGCGGCGCGAAGTGCCCGTCCATATACGGCGAGAGGACCACGCGGGCAACCGGATTCTGCGAACGCTGATCTGCACGCACACCGCACCCAGAGCGGTTTCCATGGGGTCCGTCAAAATCCGGACGGTGGCTGTTCCGGGAGCGGTCGTTGAAAGGCGGCAGGGCGGTCGCTATAATGCCCGCTTCTTCGGAGCAGCCGCCACATGCTCGAACGAACGCAACGCATCGCCCCGGCCGCGGGACGCCCTGAGCGACACCACTGGCGCGCGGCCGCGCTCGCGGTCCTGCTCCTGGGCTCGCCGGGGGCGGGCGCTCTCGCCGCCCCGGGAGTGCCGGAGACGCGCGTCCTGCCGAACGGGCTGCGGGTCGTCCTCCTGGAGGACCACACGCTGCCGCTGGTCTCGGTCAGTCTTTGGACGCACGCGGGCAGCAAGGACGAGATCGAGACGTCCGCCGGCTACGCGCATTTTCTCGAGCACCTGATCCAGAGAGGGACCGACAAAACGGGCAGCTTCGAGTACCAGCGACTGGCGCACCGCTGGGGCGGGTCGCTGTCGGTCCGCTCGAACTACGACCGCACCTACCTCACCGCAACCGGCGCCTCGACCGTCCTGAAGGACCTCGTGGACGCGGTCGCGGACATGGGCCTGCGCGCGAAACTGGACGACAAGGAGATCGACGGCGAGCTGGGCTCGCTGACTCAGGAGCTGCACTCCTTCTACGACGATCCGTCCACGGTCGCGTTCCTGGAGGGGATGCGGTTCGCGTTCCCGAAACACCCTTACCGTTATCCGCCGCTCGGCAATCTCAAGACGATCGGCAAGCTGAAGCACGATCCGCTGGCGGCGTTCTACAAGAATCTCTACGTCCCGAACAACATGGTGCTCGTCCTGGCCGGGGACCTGCTGCCCGAACCGGCCATGACGCTGGTCGAGCAGGCGTTCGGCAAGGCGGCGGCGAGCCGCACGCTCCCGCCCCGGTCCGAGCCGCCGCTGGGATTCACGGGTCACGACGACAAGGAGAAGCGGCTCGACCTGAGACAGCCGTGGGTGACGCTGACCTTCGTCGGTCCCGGATACAGGCACCCCGATCGGCCCGCGCTCGAGGTGCTCGCGAGGGCGCTGGGCGAGTCGGGAGGCTCACCGATCCAGGCCGCCCTGGTGCGCGCCCAGGCCGGGTCGCTCGCCCAGGTGGTCTACTACCGTCTCGAGGACGCCGGTGTGCTCTACATCGGCCTCGTCCCATCGACGCCCGAGCTGTCCTACGCCGCGGCGACGGCCGCGCTGGAGGAGATCGTCGCGTTCAAGAAGCGCGGGATGAAGGACGACGAGGTCGGCATGCACGTGTCCAGGCTTCTGCGGGACGAGCGTCTGAAGGCCGAGCAGCTGACCAACAGGTCCGAAGCCCTCGGTGAGGCCGCCCTGTTTGGCGGAGTGCGCTACTACTGGGATCTGCCCGCCGTGTACGCCCGCCTCAACGCAGCCGCCGTGAACCAGGCGGCAGCGAAGTACCTGGTCGGGGAGAACCTGCGGCTGAACGTCCTGGTCCCGAACGCGACCGGGCCGTTCAAGGAGGAGGACAAGAACCGGTTCCACGCGGCGCTCGACGCGCTCGGCGGCATGGCGAAGGACTCGCCGCCCGTTTTCGATCGGAAGCTGTACGGACCTCAGGAGGCGGCACGCTCCCAGCCGGATGCCTGGGGCGATCCGCGCGACGCCGGCGCTCTCAGGCCCCCGGCACGCGTCGTCCTGGAGAACGGGCTCCGACTCCTCGTGCAGGAGGACCATCGTCACTCGCTGGCGGCGGTCTCGGTGCAACTGCCGTTCGGGTCGGCCGACGACCCGCCGGGCAAGGAGGGGCTGGCGTACGTAGCGGCGCACCTGCTGTCGCCGTCGCCGAATCTTCCCGGCCGGGGTGAGCTGGCCCGCGTCGGTGACAAGACGCTCTTCCTGCCGGAGATCCAGGTCACACGGGACCTGTCCGAGATCCGTTTCATGACCTCCACCGCCGATGTGCGCGCCGGGCTGGAGTCGCTCGCCACCGCCCTGCAGCACCCGGCCGTGAGCGACGCGGTTTTCGATACGATCCGCAAGGACACCGTGGAGACGCTCGATCGCGCGGGAGGAGACGTCACGTTCGTGACGCTCGAGCTGTTCCGCGAAAAAGTCTACGCCGGGCAGCCCTACGCGCACCCGGTCGCGGGCACGGGGCCCGGTCTCGCGTCGCTGACTCGCGGCGACACGGAGAGCTTCCTCAGGGACCACCTGCGTCCGGGCGGCGTGGTGTTCTCGATCGCGGGTGACGTCACGGCGGCCGGCATCCAGGAGCAGGCGCGGGCAGTTTTCGGCGGATGGAAGGACGATGTGGCCGGGACGCCTCAACCCGTCCAGCCGCCGAAGGGCCCACCCGCCGCCCCCCAGGCCGGCGAGTTCACGCGCCAGGCCGACGCCTCACAGAGCAGCGTCCTGGTCGGGGTACCGGGCCCCCGCATCCTCGATCCCGGGTTCGACGACCTGCGGCTGCTGGCGGCGGCGCTGACGATCCTGTCGTTCGAG
>Ga0070697_100003060_pt1 | contig 12826 bp, 8 predicted proteins | sample KBSK1501metaG_FD_65475 | JGI IMG/M metagenome (GOLD analysis project Ga0070697, IMG submission 65475) | Corn, switchgrass and miscanthus rhizosphere microbial communities from Kellogg Biological Station, Michigan, USA - KBS K1-50-1 metaG | ecosystem: Host-associated > Plants > Roots >... | reverse complement strand
CAGGACCCTGATCTCGTTCGCAAGATCAAGGCGTACCTCCGCACCATGGCCCAGATTCGGCATGTGGCGAATGCGGACCGTCTCGCCGCCGTCTTGCAACAGACGGGCCCGACTCTGTGCATTATTGATCTTCGCGCGAAGGAAAGCCAGGATCTGATCGACCAGGTCCAACAAGACTGGCCCGATGTCCTAATCGCCGCACTTGGCACACTGCGTTCTGAACCACTTCGGGATGCGGAGCAATCCGGCGTTTATGCGGCCGAGGATTTGCAATTGGATCGGCATCGCTTCCAGGCGCTGGTCGAACGCGCTTTTGATCACCTCAAAGTCCTCCAGGAAAACCGCGACCTGCGCGAAAGATCGACAATCACGTCCGTAACCGAGCTGCCGCGCACGGTTGAACCGATTGCTGGACGCGCCGGCACGTCTCCATTGAAATTCCTTCGCTTCCCGCGCGCTTTCCGCCGATTCGAAAATGTCCATACTCTGCTTACCGGTCTCGTCGAGAGTCTTGCCGATGCCGCGGGCGTTACACGCGTCGGAATTTTTTCGAAGATTCGCCAGGGCGACCGCTATCGGTTGCGTGCCGGCTTGCGCTGTTTGCCGGAGACCGACGAGGTAGAATTTGACGAACGCCACGCCCTGGTGCGTTGGTTCGAATTGCACGCGCACTTGATTTCGCGCGCCAGTCTCGCGCAAACATCCGAGCAAGGGGAGCGTGCGCTATTACGCCGTGCCCTCGATACCTTCGGCGCGGAGGTAATCGTTCCTCTCTACGCGCGCGGACGAATTATCGGCTGGCTCTTTTTCGGTCACCGTTTAACCGGTGAGCGATTCGAGTATCCCGATCTCGAGGGTCTCACTATCCTGGCCGAGCACGTTTCGACCGTTCTCGAGAACGCCCTCCTTTATGAGGAAACTGCGCTGCAAAAAACATTGGCCGAGACTCTCCTCGAATCGATTCCGCCGGGAATTGTCGCGATCGATGAGGACGGAATCATCCGAATGCTCAACGCCACGGCCGAAAAGATCCTTGGTTTGTCCAGCTCCGGCGTTTTGAACAAACCGGTCGAGGCCGCTGGTGGAACACTGGCCGCTTTTTTGCGCGATGCACTCGAGACGACCAGCAATCTGCCGGTGCGTCTGTGGATTGACAAGAAAACGCGCCGCTCGCTTTCCGTAGAAACACGACGCTTGTTGGATCGCGATACGCCACTCGGCGCGGTCGCGGTCGTCCAGGATCTCACCGCCGAACACAAATTGCGCCAAAAGCAGGACCTCGTCGATCGCGCGGTTTTCTGGGCCGATCTGGCCGCGAGTATGTCCCACGAAATTCGGAATCCGCTGGTCGCGATCAAGACCTTTGCCCAGTTGCTTCCGGAACGCTTCGACGACGCCGATTTCCGGAAAGAATTCAATGAGATCGTTGTTGGCGAAGTCGATCGTCTTGATAAAATCATCACGCAGATTAGTAATTTCGCTCATCCGCCGGACCTGACACTTAAGCCGATCGATGTTCGGTCGCCGGTAAAAAAGGGAATCGAGATGGCCCGGTCACGCTTCGGAGTGAATGGTGGCGTGGCGATTGAGACGTCGCTTCCAAATGATTTGCCCAAAGTGCTCGGCGACGAAACTGCCCTGGCCGAAGCATTCGCCCATTTGTTGGTGAATGCGGCCGAAGCTTTGTCGGGTAAGAACAAGCCGCGCATCACCCTGGCGGCGAAACCGATTCGCCAAGGCAAAAAGAGCGGCGGCGTTGTCGTTACCGTCCAAGATAACGGGAAGGGCATCGACGCCGATTTGAGAGACAAGGTTTTTTCGCCGTTCTGCACGACCAAGCCGCGCGGTATCGGGCTTGGCCTCCCCATCGTGAAACGCACCGTCTTCGATCACAACGGCCGGGTCGATATCGATTCCACCTCTCGCGGCACGCTCGTAAGTATTGTCCTGCCGGCGAGCTCCAAGAGCTGACGAAATTTCGAACTTCGCTCCGCGCCGGAGTGGCATTATCCGATTTCATCGTTAGATTCGTCGGGGTTTTTCGATTTCGCCCTAAGATCGGCATCTTCATTTTATGATCGTCACCACCGCTCAACTCTACAAAGTCGCTTACGGTAAGTTCGCCGTCGGCGCCTATAACATTAACAACATGGAACAGATTCTCGGTCTGTTCCGCGGCAACGTGCAAAGCAAGGCGCCTTTCATCGTGCAACTTTCCAAAGGCGCTCGTAAATACGCCGATAAACGCATGCTCGAAGCGATGCTGCGCACGGCTGAGCAAATATTTCCCGAAACCATTTTTGCTGTCCATCTCGATCATGGAGACGAAGAAACCTGCTACGATTGCATCGAATCCGGTTTCTACAGCTCTGTCATGATCGATGCATCGCACGAGGCTTTCGAGAAGAATGTCGAAATCACAAAACGTGTGGTCGATCGCGCCCACGCCAAGGGCATTAGCGTCGAAGCCGAGCTCGGAATGCTGGGCGGCGTGGAAGAGGATATCAAGGTCGATGAGGGACACGCTTCCCTCACCAATCCCAAGGAAGCAGTTGAGTTCATCAAAGAAACCAAGTGCGATTCACTTGCCGCGGCCATCGGCACCAGCCACGGCGCCTATAAATTCAAAGGTCAGCAATCATTGCACTTCGACGTGATTGAAGGAATTCGCGACAACTTGAAGAAAGCCGGATTGCCGCCAACGCCAATCGTCATGCATGGTTCGTCCAGCGTCCCGAAATCCGAAGTCGAGCGCATCAATGCGGCCGGCGGCAAACTGGATCCTTCCGCGCGCGGCGTAAACGAAGAAGAATATCTGCCCGCGGCAAAACTTGGCGTCACCAAAGTTAATATCGACACCGATGGACGCCTGGTCTGGACGCGCGTGCATCGCGAGTTCTTCCGCGATCATCCCGAGCAATTCGATTTTCGGCCGCCGGGAAAAATCTTCGTTGAGGAATACGCTAACTTCATCGCGCACAAGAACGGGAAGCTTGGTTCCGCCGGACAACTGGACGCTGTCCGCGCGGGCGTGAAATCGTAGAATCGAATCTTCATTTGGCGGAAATCCGCCCGGCCTTCGGAATCAAATGAGCTTCACGCTTCAGGAACTCGAAAAATTATCCGGAGGCGAACTTCGAGGCGATCCCGAGCAGAAAATTACGGGCGCCGCTTCCCTGGCCGAAGCAACCCCAGGCGAAATTAGTTTCTTCGCTAATCCGAGATACGCAGCCCAGCTGCGCAAGACGCGCGCCTCTGCTGTTTTCGTTCCGCTCGATTTCTCGGAGGAGATCTCAGCCGCCCGAATTCGTGTTTCCAATCCGACCAAGGCTTTTGAACAAGTTGTTCTGAAATTCGCGCCGAAAGCGATCGGGTTCGCGCCTGGTGTTCACCCAAGCGCGATTGTCGATCCTAGCGCGAAACTCGGGAAAGACGTTTCCATCCAGCCAAATGCCGTCATCCAACCTGGCGTCAACATTGGCGACAACTCGGTGATTGGAGCCGGCTGCTACATTGGCCACGAAACAACCATCGGCGCTAGTTGCACGATTTACGCGCACGTCACGATTCGTGAGCGCACTCGCATCGGGGCGCGTGTTGTCATTCACAGCGGCGCGGTCGTCGGTGCCGATGGTTTCGGCTTTGAACCGGCGCACGGCCGCTACGAAAAAGTGCCGCAGTTGGGGATCGTCCAAATCGATGATGATGTCGAGATTGGCGCGAACACCACAATTGATCGGGCTCGCTTTGGACGAACTTGGATTCAAGAAGGGGTCAAAATCGACAATCTTGTTCAGGTTGCCCACAACGTCGTCATCGGAAAGCACACCGTCATTGCGGCGCAGACCGGAATCTCGGGCAGCACCCGCGTTGGCGAGGGTGTCTTGATGGGAGGTCAGGTCGGGGTCGTCGGTCACATCGAGATCGGTGATGGCACCATCGTTGGTGCCCAGGCCGGAGTTACGAAGAGCATTTTCGGCGGTACTTGGTGGTCGACCCCAATCGTCCCGCTGGCCGCGGCAAAACAACACACCGCCTGGGTGCATCGGCTCGGCAAGCTCATCGAGCGCGTCAAAGCGATCGAGAAAAAGCTCGGCTTGTAGGAATCGCGCAAGGCAATGCGATTCAAAGTTGCGAGGTGAACGGCTTCGGATGGGGAAAAGCGCAGATTTGCGAGGGAAAAGAAGAAGGAAGGCGGGGTGGCAAGGATAGTGCTTTTACAAATTATAGTAATTATAGAGCCGTATGGAGATGGTCGCCCGCGATTCCTTTCAGTTTCTCATCGTCGATGATGATCCGGCCATCGCAGAATTCCTAGTTACTTATCTCCACCAACGGGGGCACACTTGCCATTCTCTAACGGATGGTTTTCAAACCGCCGCCTGGCTGGCCCACCACGATTGCGACGTCGCGATTATCGATCTAAAAATGCCCAAAGTGGATGGGATCACCCTCATTTCCTTTATCCGCGAGATCAACTCACGCCTGCCGATTATCGTTTTCACCGGGCTGGGTTACAACGACGAGAAAATGAATGCAGCGCTCAGCGCAGGCGCAAACGGTTACGTGAGCAAGAACCTGCCGATCGAACAGCTTTATTGCGTGCTCTCACGCGTGCTCGCAAATTCTCATCAGCCCCCCCAGGATCACGCGAATCGGGAAGACTCTGCCCTTCTCGGGGCGGCCTGAGCGAAAATTCGATCTTCGGATCAGCGAGATCGAGCCTCATTCAAAAGGTCGCGCAGCCCTTCCGGAGAAATGCATTCCGCGCCCAGAGCCATAACCGTTTGGCGTTCCATGGAGTCTGATGTTGCCACGATCAGATCAGAATCCGCCGCGTATTTTGCCGCCAGCCGCTCGATGACGGCGTCGGCTGTCTGCCCCGCTCGCGAATAGAATATCTGTATCTCGCCCGGATCGGACAGTTCGCTGACCTTCGAACCGCGGCCATCAAATACGACAGCCACGTGGACCCCAGTCCAATCTTGATAATGCCGAAGTTGTTTGATCAAAGCTTCGCGCCCAAGCGATGAGCGCCGGTCGTGAAGAGCCCGAAGTTCCGGCCACGCGAAAATGACGCTGTGTCCATCTACAATCAGATAGCGCGCACGCATTGGTAATTCTGCCAACGTGCCGCGGAAGAGAAAGCGCGTCTATTCTTTCGCAGCCGGCTGTTTCTTCGCCTTGGGTTTGGCTGGATCGCGGCGTGCTCCTCTGAAAGCAACTCGTTTGCGCTTCAAGTATGCCTTTCGTCGTTTGCGTTTCACTCGAACTCGATGTTGCTGACCCACGAATGCCTCTATAGATGGGCAGGCGGTTTAACGCAATGCACAATCAAGACACGTAGGATTTTCGCTCCAGTCCTAACAATCGGATTGCATTTCAAGGTCGAACGCGGTTATAAAATTTCCCGTCGGCTAGCCCGTTACGTTATGACATTCCCGATTACCCCCCGGAATCTGATCGCCGTTTCCACAGTGTTCCTGGTGTTATCGGTAGTCTTTGGCATTCTCAATAATCAGAAGGTGAAGTCGCTCCGCCTGAGCGCTGCCAGTGCCATGACCGAGCGGGATACGGCCGAGCGGCGCCGCGCCGCTCAGGGAAAAGAGTTGAAAACTCGCGAAACTAATCTGGCCAGCGCCAGATTTTCGGGAACGGAAAGAAAAAATTCAACGGCGGAAGCTGACCTTATCAAAGTCCAGGCCGAAAAAGCTGATTTGCAGGCAAGATTGCAGGCGAAGGAAGCCGAGATTGCCGCGTTGCAGACTCACGTAGAGGAAGGAACAACGAAATCGTCTGTAAATCCTGGGGCTCCATCAACAGTCGAGTTACAAGCACAGTTGGAGGACGCCCGCAGCCAACTCGACGCGGCAGAACGCGAAAAAACGTTTTTATCGGACAAAATCCGCACGGTCCAAGATCGTTCTTCTCAACTCGACGAAGACAAAAAACGCCGTGTCACGGCGGCGGCAAAAGCGGGTGTTCGTGGAACTGTGCTGGCCGTAAATCAGGCTTACAACTTCGTCGTCCTCAATCTCGGTGGCCGCCATGGGGTCGAGCCGAACGCGGAGATGCTCGTTGTGCGAGGGGGAACATTGATCGGCAAAATCCGTGTTTCTTCAGTTGAACCTTCCACCGCTATCGGCGATATAATTACCGGCAGCTTGGCCCGTGGCGTCCAAGTGCAACTGGGGGATATTGTCATTTATGCTGGGAATTCCTGAGATAAAAAAAGCGATTGCGGGCGCGTTATTGCTCGTGGCCGTAGCCGGAGCGTTGGCTTCCTGCGCGGCCCAGAAGGACACTCGTCTGGTCCAAGATCCGAACGACAAACGCGAATCTGTCATGCCTTGGAACAAGCAGGAATCCTGGGAACTCGGTGACCCCTCATTGGCCCGGATGAATGAGCACCGCTAAGATCGGCATTTACTTGTCGATCGCGACTCTTTAAATCCAAAAACCGGCAGGAATGACTGCGTTTTTGGGAACGATCACAATCCCGTCGCGGATGAAGTAATTGTCGCCGTCGAAATTCGCCGGTTTTCCTTCAGGCGTGATGACCACGCCGTCGGCGATGCGCGCATTCTTGTCGATGATCGCGCGATCGATCACGCAATTACGCCCAATCCCGATGGCGGATTGCTTTTCATCAACGTGTCGATCTTGTTCGAAGTAATCAGCGCCCATCACGATGCTGTCGCGAATCGTGGCGCCACTCTGGATGATGCTGCGCACGCCGATCACACAACGCTCCAAATGGGCATCTGAAATGATGCAGCCGTCAGAGATGATTGCTTGGCGCAAGATCGCGCCATTCACTTTACTGCCCGGCAAAAAGCGCGGGTGTGTGTAGATCGGCGCATTTGCATCGAAGAAACTATATTCCGGGACGATGTTGGTCAGATCGAGGTTCGCTTCGTAAAAAGCGCGCACCGTTCCGATGTCCTCCCAGTACCCTTGGAAGATATATGTCCTAACATTATGTCGCTCAATCGATTGCGGAATAATATGCTTCCCGAAATCGGCCAAATCGTTCCTCAGGCATTCGATCAACACATCGCGGTTGAAGAGATAAATGCCCATGGAGGCTTGGAACAATTCCGCCTCCTTTCCCGATCCAATCTCCGCCATCAGCTCCCGGCTCATTTTCATTTCTTCGAGAATGCTGGGATCCTTGGGCTTCTCGACAAACCGTGTGATGCGGCGATCCGCCCCGCTTTGCATGATTCCGAACTCCACCACGTGCTGTCGACCCACCGGTTTGGTTGCAAGCGTGATGTCGGCTCCCGAGCGAATGTGCTGATGCAGCAGCGCGCGAAAATCCATTCGGTAAAGCTGGTCGCCGCTCAGGATCAGGAAATAATCGAACGGGCCCTCCAGGAAATACCGCATGTTTTGGCGCACCGCGTCGGCCGTTCCCTGATACCACTGCGAACCTTCCGGCGTTTGCTGCGCCGCCAGGATGTCGATGAAACTACGCGAGAAATTGTCGAACTTGTAGCTGGCTTGAATATGTCGATGTAACGACAGGCTGTTGAACTGCGTGAGCACATAGATAGAGCGCAGGCCCGAGTTCAGACAATTGCTGATCGGGATATCGACCAGGCGATATTTTCCGCCAAGCGGCACGGCCGGTTTGGCGCGGTCTTTCGTTAGTGGAAACAAACGCGTGCCCGCGCCGCCACCCAGCACGATGGCCAGCGTTCGTTGCGTGGTGCCCGGGGGCAACGCCGGCGTGTTCCCGATAGAAGTCGCAGCCAAAGACTCCTGTCTGGATCGGTTTTGCGGTGCCACGGCTTAATAACTCAGCGTCGGCGCCTCCCGGCAACCTTTTTGCTTAGATGTCGGCCTTGTGCAAGGCGTGAAACACGGTGCGATTCTTGCGGCTGAGGACAGCCGCCACTACACTCCCAAATATGTGCGGAATTGTCGGTTATGTTGGCCGCTCCGAAGCGGCGCCTATCTTGCTCGACGGTCTGCGTCGCCTCGAATATCGCGGCTACGATTCCGCCGGAGTTGCCATTGTCGATAGGCATCACGTCGAAACACGGAAATGTGCCGGCCGCATTGCGTCATTGGCAAAATTGATGGCGGAGAAACCGCCGGCCGGTTCCTATGGAATCGGTCACACCCGTTGGGCTACGCACGGCAAAGTTACTGACGACAACGCCCACCCGCATTTCGACGCCAGCGGCAAAATCGCACTCATCCACAACGGCGTGATCGAAAATTATCAGGCGCTCAAGGACCAGCTCGTGGTTGATGGCGATAATCACTTTGTCTCACAGACCGATACCGAGGTGCTCGCCCATTTGATCGGCAAAATTTATCAACAGTTGGATGGCAAGGATTCCAAGGCGCGTCTGGTCAACGCGGTGCGCGCCGCTCTAAAGCAAGTCGTCGGAACCTACGGCATCGCCGTCGTGCACAGCGACATTCCTGATTTCATGGTCGGAGCACGCCGTGGCAGTCCGCTCGTACTCGGGGTGGGCAAGGACGAAAACTTTTTGGCCAGCGATGTCAGCGCCATCGTCGCTTACACGCGCGATGCAGTTTACCTGAACGATTTCGATGTCGTTGCGATCGAGCGCGACAAATTCGAAATCAGCTCGCTCGCTGGTGAAGCTGGCGATCACGAAATCAGCAAAGTCGAGTTCACACAGGAGGACATCAAGAAGGGTGACTATGCGCACTACATGCTCAAAGAAATCTTTGAGCAACCCGATACCGTCCGCGATGCCATGCGCGGCCGGCTTACCGTGGAAGAATGTACGGCCAAGCTCGGCGGATTGAACATGACGCCGGCCGAGCTGCGCGACGTCGCGCGCGTGGTTCTCACTGGTTGCGGCACTGCGCTACACGCCGGCATGGTGGGCGAATACTTGATCGAGCAGCTCGCCACGATTCCAACCGAAGTCGAATACGCGAGCGAGTTTCGCCATCGCAACACGCCGATGACGTCCAACACGCTCGTCTTCGCCATTAGCCAGAGTGGCGAAACCGCCGATACACTCGGCGCGTTGCGCGAGAGCCGGCGCAAAGGCTATCGCACCCTGGGCATTTGCAACAATGTCGCCAGCACAATCGCGCGCGAAAGCGATGGCGGCGTTTACATGCACGCCGGGCCGGAAATTGGTGTCGCCGCGACGAAATCGTTTACTTCGCAACTTGTCATCCTGACGCTGATTGGCCTGCTTCTCGGCCGGATGCGGCACCTTTCCACCGCGGAAGGAAGCCGCATCATCGAAGCGCTCGAAGCGTTGCCGGAGCAGATCGAAAAAGTCTTGAAGCTGAGCGACCACATCAAAGCGATCGCAAAGAAATATGTCGATGTTAACGGAATGCTTTTCTTCGGGCGCCAATTCAATTTCCCCATTGCCCTCGAAGGGGCGCTCAAAATGAAAGAGATCACTTACCTCTTCGCCGAAGGTCACCCCAGCGCCGAGCTCAAACACGGCATCATCGCGCTCGTGCGGCCTGACCTTCCCTCCATCTTCATCGCCCCGGAGGACGCTGTCTTCTCGAAAAACCTTAACAACATAGAGCAAGTTAAAGCGCGCAAAGGTCCGATCATTGCGCTCACCAGCGGCAACGGCGCCAAACAGCTCAAAGGACTCGCCAACGACATCATTGAGGTTCCAAGTGTCCCCGATCCAGTGAGTCCAATTCTCACCGTCATTCCTCTTCAACTCCTCGCCTACCATCTCGCCGTCGCGCTCGGCCGCGACGTGGACAAGCCGCGCAATCTCGCCAAGAGCGTCACGGTTGAGTGATTTTAGCCTGGGGCCCCCGCCATGATCACCGGTAGTGGCTCAGTTTCAAACTGAGCCATTACCCGATCACCTCAATGGTTGCGCTTCGCCCAGCGAAGCGACTACAATGAATCTCCCCCCGTGCAACAGAACCAAGATTACGTGCTCAAGGCCCTGCAAGACGTGGGGCTCGTGACGCGCAAGCAAATCGACAGCGCCCGATCGCGTTTGAACGGCACGACCAACGTTGTCGACCTTCTGATCAACGACGACGTGGTTTCCGAGACCGGCGTGTCGCGCACGCTCGCCACGCAAGCGCACATGGACTGGATCGACATCTCTACCCGCGTCATACCCCCAGAGGTCATCAGACAAATTCGCGTGGAAGACGCGCGCCGTTTCAAAGTCATTCCCGTCGGCTTCGGTGACACCGGATTGATTGTGGCGGTAAGCGATCCGCTCGACATCGATACAATCGACAGCCTGAGCTTTCTCTTGCAGCGCGAAATCGAGCTTGTTTGCACGAGTCCCAAAAAAATTCGCGAGGCCCTCATTAAATATTACGGCACCGCCGATGAAGCCGCCGACATCCTTCAACAGAAACTGGGAGAGGATGTCGATCTTGGTCTTGAGATCGGTGATGGCACAGCCCTCGCCGAATCCGACGAAGCCGACGCGCCGATCATTCGCATGGTCTCGATGCTCTTGATCGAAGCGCATCGCGCCGGCGCGAGCGACATTCACCTCGAGCCGCTCGATAAAAAATTTCGGCTGCGCTTTCGCATCGACGGCGTGCTTCAGGAGATGCAAGCGCCGCCCAAACGTTTGCAGTCCGCCATCGTCAGCCGCATCAAGATTACGACCGGCTCGATGAGCATCGCAGAAAAGCGTCTCCCGCAGGACGGCCGCATTAAGGTAAAGATCAAAAAGAAACCGATCGATCTTCGCGTCTCCATTATCCCGACAAACCACGGCGAGAGCGTGGTCATGCGCGTGCTCGACAAATCGAGCCTTGTGCTCGGGTTGCCCGAACTTGGCTTCCTCACTGACGATCAGGAAACTTTCGAGCGTCTCATTCAACTTCCAGACGGCATCCTCCTCGTCACCGGCCCGACCGGTTCGGGCAAAACGAGCACGCTTTACGCCTGCTTGAATTACATCAACAAACCGGACCGCAAAATCATCACAGTGGAAGAACCGATCGAATATCAGATGAACGGCATCAACCAGGTACAGGTGAATCCGGAGATCGGCATGACTTTCCCAGCCGCGCTGCGTTCCATTCTGCGGCAGGCGCCGAACATCATTATGATTGGCGAGATTCGCGATCTCGAAACGGCAACGATCGCGACAAACGCGAGTCTCACCGGCCACCTTGTTTTCAGTACGCTGCATACGAACGACGCGCCCTCCGCGGTCGCGCGTTTGACCGACATCGGTGTGCAACCATTCCTCGTCGCCTCATCCGTGCGCGCGGTCATGGCCCAGCGTCTCGTGCGGCGACTTTGCCAAAACTGCAAACAAGCCGGCGAAATGAGTGAAACCGAATTGCGCGCGCTGCGCATCGAGCCCGGGCAACTTCGCGAAGCGCAAGTCATGAAACCGGTCGGTTGCGAACAATGCCGGCAGACCGGCTACAAAGGTCGGATGGGCATCTTTGAGATTTTCATTATCGACGACGAAGTCCGTCACATGATCAACAAACGCAGCTCGACTTTGACGCTGCGGCAACGCGCGCACGAGCTCGGGATGCGCACGTTGCGCGAAGACGGCGTGCGCAAAGTTCTGGCCGGTCTCACTTCGGCCGAGGAAGTCAGTTCGACCACACTGGGAGACGTCAGCTGATCTATTTAGCGATTTAGCGAATGACTAATCTGAGACTTCTTTCGAATCACTGACTCACTAAATCGCTCAATCATTAAATAGTCGTCATGAATAGCAAACAGGTCGCCGAAATCTTTATCGAGCAGAACGTCCTGCAGCCGTCGCAGGCAGATGACGTCCTGAACGAGGCGACTCTCAACGGCAAGACGATTGCACAGGCCATGGTCGACGGCGGGTTCGTCGATGAGAGCGGCTTCTATCAAACCATCGCCGATGCGCTCGGCACCGAATATGTCGATCTCACGGACAAGGAAATTTCGCTTGCGGTCTTGAAACTGATTCCGAGCGGACTCGCGCGATTGCATCGCGCTCTTCCCATTGGATTAAGCGGCAAGACGCTGCGCGTCGCCTTGGTCGACCCGCTCGATCCGCGTGCGGCCGAAGATCTCCGCTTTGCGCTCGGCAAGGATGTCGATGTCGTCGTTGCGCCGACCGAGCAGATCGAGGAGCGGATCAAGCAACATTACGGCACCGACACGTCGAGCATGGAGGATATCCTTAAACAGCTCGGCGACGCCGGCGAGCTGTTACAGATCCGCGGCGAAGATGGCGCCGCGGCCGCGGCCGAAGCGGAAGCGAACGCAACGCCGATCATTCGCTTTGTCGATCTTATTTTGTATCAGGCGATCCAGGACCGCGCCAGCGACATTCATTTCGAACCGTTCGAAAACGAATTCAAGATTCGTTACCGCGTGGACGGCGCGCTTTACGAAATGTCGCCGCCGCCGCGTCATCTCGCTCTGCCGGTTATTTCTCGCATCAAAGTAATGGCGAACATGAACATCGCCGAGCGCCGTCTGCCGCAGGATGGGCGCATTCAAAAGAACATCGCCGACCGCGCTGTCGATCTTCGTGTTTCCACTTTGCCGACGCAATTTGGTGAGAGCGTCGTGTTGCGAGTGCTCGATCGCAGCACCGTGAATCTCGATCTCGAGATGCTCGGCATGCCCGACTACATCCACGATTATATTCTCGAAGTTATCAATCGGCCCAACGGAATCTTTATCGCGACCGGCCCGACCGGTTCCGGCAAAACCACGACGCTCTATTCGTGTTTGCGCAAGATCAACACGATCGATTCCAAGTTGCTCACCGCAGAAGAGCCGGTCGAATACGACCTCGAAGGAATTGTGCAGGTGCCGATAAACGAAGCCATCGGGCTCACTTTTGCGCGCGTGCTGCGTTCGTTT
>Ga0070697_100003059_pt1 | contig 12827 bp, 17 predicted proteins | sample KBSK1501metaG_FD_65475 | JGI IMG/M metagenome (GOLD analysis project Ga0070697, IMG submission 65475) | Corn, switchgrass and miscanthus rhizosphere microbial communities from Kellogg Biological Station, Michigan, USA - KBS K1-50-1 metaG | ecosystem: Host-associated > Plants > Roots >... | reverse complement strand
TTGCCCCTCGTCCTCCCGGGCTCCGGGATCGTCCTCGAAGGCGATCGCCCCACCCAGCCCCTTCAGGCGATCGACCGTGTTCTTCAGTTCTTGCTCCAACGCCCTGCGGATGTCGTTCATCGCTCGGCCCTCCTCCGGCCGCATCGCGGGTTTAGATGCAGCCAGGCACCGATCGGATCCAGCGCGTGTAAACACGCGCCATCGTGGAGGGAGCGGCTCGGCCTGGTCGCGTGCGCCTGCCGGATCGGCGGATCCGGGCGGTCAGGCTCCGGGGAGGGCCAGATGGAAGGTCGCGCCGTACTCGGGATTCGCGGTCGCCCAGAGCCGCCCGTCGTGCCCCTCCACGATGGAGCGGCTGATCGACAGCCCCATCCCGAGCCCGCCCGGCTTGGTGGTGTAGAACGCGTCGAACAGGCGCTCGGCGTCGGGCTCGCGGAAGCCGACGCCGCCGTCCTCCACCGTGACCACCGCCCAGGCGTGCCCGTCGATGGCCTCGCTCCCGGCGCGGACGACGAGCCGGCGGCGCTCGGGCGGGACCTCGCGCATCGCCTCCCCCGCGTTGACGAGCAGGTTGATGAGCACCTGCTGGAGCTGGATCTGATCGCCCAGGACCGGCGGCAGGTCGCGGGCCACCGACAGCTCGAGCGCGATGTGCTGCCGGCGCAGCTCGGGACGCACCAGCGGCAGCACGTCGGTGACGATCCGGGCGAGCTGGACGGGCTGCCGGGGGACGACCGCGCCGGCCAGGAGGGCGCGGATGCGGGTGAGCACCTCGGCGGCGCGATCCCCGTCGGCCACCACCGCGAGCAGCGCCTCGCGGACCTTGTCGAGCGGCGGCGGCTCCGCGCGCAGCCAGTTGAGAGAGGCGTTGGCGTCCGCGACGATGGCGGTGAGGGGCTGGTTGATCTCGTGGGCGATCGAGGCGGCCAGCTCGCCCAGGGTGGTCGCGCGGGTGACCCGGCTGAGCTCGGCCTGGGCCTGGTGCAGGGCGTCCTCGGCCCGCCGGCGCTCGGTGATGTCGTTGTTCGTCTCGAGGATCGCGGCGGGTCGGCCGGGGGAGGCGCGCCGCAGCGACCAGCGGCTCGCCACCACCACCGGGGTCCCGTCGCGCCGGGTGTGGACGAGCTCGCCTTCCCAGCGCCCGGTGCGGGCCAGCTCCGCCATGACGTCGGGGAGCGGGGAGGGGAAGACGGTCTGCATGCGCCGGTGGGCCACCGCGCCCACCGCCTCCGCCTGGGTCCATCCGTACATCTCCTCCGCCCCGCGATTCCAGTAGATGATGACGTCCTGCTCGTCGCGGACGAAGATCGTGTCGTGGGTCAGGTCGAGGAGCTCGGCCTGCTCCCGCAGCGTTTCCTCGACGCGAGCGCGCGCCGCGATCTCGGCCGCGAGCCGCTCGTTGCTCCGGGTGAGGTCCGCCGTCCTCGCCTGCACCCGAAGCTCCAGCTCGTCGCGCCCGAGACGGAGCGTCTCCTCGGTGCGGCGGCGCCACTCGCTCAGCCAGCCGACGAGGAACGCAGAGAGGGCGAAGACCGCGATGCGCAGCGCGAAGTCGAAGTCGAAGCTGACCGAGTGGAGCGGGGGGGTGATGAACAGGTCGATCACCACCGCGGAGAGGAGGGCCGCGAATACCCCAGGGCCGCGCCCGCCGAGCCACGCGCTCAGGATCGCGGCCGCGTAGAGGAGGGTGACGCCGTGGACGAAGCGCTCCGGGGCCTCGGGAAAGAGCCGCTCGCCTCCCGGCCCGGTGGTGAGCAGGGCCGCGACCGCGACGCTCAACACCGCCAGCGCCCAGCGGAGCGAGGCCGGGTGCCGGAATGGCCGCGCCGGGTTCCCCACTCACTTCTCCCGCGCCGCGACCGGGGATACCTCCAGGCGGGCCGCGATCCGGACCAGCTCGGCCAGCGACCCCGCCCGCATCTTCGCCATCACCTGCCCGCGCTGCTCCTTGACGGTGGCCTCGGTGGTCCCGAACTCGGCCCCGATCTGCTTGTTGAGCAGACCGGCCACGATGCGGGCCATGACCTCGCGCTGCCGCGGGGTGAGGGTGTCGTAGCGGCCGCGCAGGTCCGCCAGCTCCCGGCGCTCCCGGCGGCCGGCGCGATCGCGCTCGATCGCCTGGCGAATCGCCGCGAGCAGGTCCGACTCGCGGAACGGCTTGGTGAGGAACTCGGCCGCGCCCGCCTTCATGGCCCGCACCGACATGGGAATGTCGCCGTGGCCGGTGAGGAAGACGATCGGCAGGGGATCGCCGCGCCGGGCCAGCTCGCGCTGGAGCTCGAGGCCGCTCGGCCCCGGGAGCCGCACGTCGAGCACGAGGCAAGCGGGCGCGTCCGGCCGTGGCGCGTCCAGGAACGCCTGCGCGCTCGCGAACGCCTCCACCGTCATCCCCACCGAGGCGAGCAGCCGGCGGAGGGAGTCGCGCACGGACTTGTCATCGTCGACCACGAAGATGACGGAGTCCGGCGCGCTCATCAGGGATGACGATACCACGCGGCGCGAACGCGGCCGGGCGGGTCGGCTGCCGTGTTCTTGCTGAAAGGCGAGCCCGACGCCGCCGATCCACGGGTGATCCACGTCCAAAATGGGGCAAGTTGCGCAGGGGTAGCTGACCGCCGGCGCCCGGGGGGAGGAGGAGCGTGATGAGCGACACGTCGATCAAGGTGGCGATCGTGACCGGAGCCTCGGGGGGCATCGGCCGTGAGGTGGCCCGGCGCCTGGCCCGCGACGGGTTCACGGTGGTGGCGACCTACGCGGGCAACCCGGCCCGCGCGCAGGACGTGGTGGCCGAGATCGAGGCGGCGGGGGGCCGCGCGATCGCGCGGCCCGCGGACGTGGGGAGCGCGCCCGACGTGGAGCGCCTCTTCCGCGACGCGCTCGAGGCGTTCGGCCGGGTCGACGTGGTGGTGAACAGCGCGGGCATCATGCCGCTGGGCCCGATCGCGGACGGCAAGCTGGAAGACTTCGACCGGGTCATCGCCACCAACCTGCGCGGCGCCTTCATCGTGCTGGGCCAGGCGGCCAAGCACGTCTCGAAGGGCGGCCGGATCATCGCGCTCTCGAGCAGCGTCGTCGCCAAGTCGCTGCCCGGCTACGGCGCCTACATCGCCTCGAAGGCGGGCGTGGAAGGCCTGGTGCGGGTGCTCGCCCACGAGCTGCGCGGCCACCAGGTCTCGGTCAACGCGGTGGCGCCGGGCCCGGTGGCCACCGAGCTCTTCCTCAAGGGCAAGAGCGAGGCGGAGATCGAGCGCTTCGGGCAGCTCGCCCCGCTCGAGCGCCTCGGCCGGCCGGAGGACATCGCGGAGGTGATCTCGTTCCTGGCCGGCCCGGAGGGCGGCTGGGTGAACGCGCAGGTCCTCCGCGCCAACGGCGGCTTCGCATGAGCCGGCCGCCCCTGCCGCCGTTCACGCGGGAGACCGCGGTCCAGAAGGTGCGGCTCGCGGAGGACGCCTGGAACTCGCGCGACCCGGAGCGGGTGTCCCAGGGCTACACCGTCGATTCCCGCTGGCGGAACCGCGCCGAGTTCGTGGCCGGCCGCGCGGAGATCGTCGCGTTCCTCACCCGCAAGTGGAGGCGGGAGCTGGACTACCGCCTGATCAAGGAGCTGTGGGCGTTCGCGGGCAATCGCATCGCGGTGCGCTTCGCCTACGAGTGGCACGACGACTCCGGCCACTGGTATCGATCGTTCGGCAACGAGAACTGGGAGTTCGCGGACGACGGCCTGATGCGCGTGCGGCTGGCCAGCATCAACGATCTGCCCATCTCGGAGCCGGACCGCAAGTATCACTGGCCGCTCGGACGGCGCCCGGACGGCCCTCCCGAATTGAGCGATTTCGGCTTCTAGACGAGCGCCGCCTTCCCGTCAGGCGGCGGCCCCGCCGAGGTAGACGCTCAACCGTCCGCGCAGGAAGAGGCGGGCGCGGTGCACCCGCGACTTGACGGTGGCCGGCTTGATCCGCAGCGTCTCCGCGATCTCGGGATTCGAGAGCCCGTCCACGTCGTGCAGCAGGAAGGTGGCGCGATGCTCGCCGGGGAGCTGGTCGATGGCCCCGCGCAGCACCGACTGCAGCTCGGCCTGCAGGGCGGGATCGGCGAGCCTCGGCGACCAGTCGACGCTCGGCTCGACCGGCGGGCCCGCCTCGTCGAGCGAGAGGGTGAGGCCGTCCCACGACGTCTCGCTGCGCTCGTGGCGCCGGGTCCGGCGCTTCTGGTAGGCCGCGTTGGCGGTGATCCGGTAGATCCAGGACCCGAACGCGGCGGTCCCGCGGAACGTGTCGATCTTGCGGGCCGCGGCCCAGAGAGCGTCCTGCACGACCTCCTCCGCGTCCGCCTCGTTGCCGGTGATGCGGACGGCGAGGCGATAGACCCGATTCCCGTACCGGGCGACCAGGGCCTCGGCGCCCCCGTCGTCGTGGTGACGGAGGCGCTCCACCAGCCCCGCGTCCGGATCGGCGGCTCGCGGGCGCCGGATCCCCGGCGCCTCGTCGGTCCCGCTCGCCTCGTGCGACGGCACCATCATCCGGCTAGGCGCCGGCATGGGAGCCTCCCGGTGCGGATGCCGCTCCGGCCTGGAGGCAGCGCGCGCGGTACTCGTGCGGGGTGACGCCCACCAGGCGCCGGAACACGGTGGAGAAGTGGCTCGGGGTCCGGAAGCCCACCGCGCGCGAGATCTGGGCGATGGAGGGCTCCGGCGCGGCGAGCAGGACAATGGCCTGATCGATCCGCGCACGCACCACGAAGCGATGGGGCGGCAGGCCGGTGCTGCGATGAAAGAGCCGGGCGAAGTGGTAGGGGCTCATGAAGACCACCGCCCCCAGCTCCGCGAGGTTGAGGCTGCCGTCGAGGTGCGCGTGGATGTACTCGGTGACGCGCCGGAGCCTCGACAGGGGAAGCGCGCCGATCGAGGCGCGGTTGTCGTCCGCAATGTTCTCTCCGAGCGCCGAGCTCGTGAGTGGTGCTGTTGCCATCGCCTTCTCCTCCTTCGGTCTAGCCGGCCAGGGCCCGTCGCACCGCACCCAGCAGCGCGTCGCCGTGGAACGGCTTGCCGAGAAATTCGACTGCGCCGGCCTGCGCGGTGCGCCGACGGGCCTCGTCGTCGTTGTGAGCGGTCAGGATGATCACCGGAACCGCGGAGCCGGAAGCGGCCAGGCAGGCCAGCAGGTCGAGGCCGCTCATTCCGGGCATGCGCAGATCGAGGACGAGGCAGCCGGTGCGCGCCCGCTGCTTGGACCGCAGGAAGGCCTCCGCCGAGTCGAACGTCTCGACGCGGAAGCCCACCGAGGCCAGGAAGTTCCCGACCGATCGCCGCAGCGACTCGTCGTCGTCCACGATGGAGATCACTTGTCGGTCGTCCTGGCTCATTCGCCCTCGATCCAGTCGAAAGGCTACGGCCGCGAGTGGGGACCGTCTACCCGACCTTGGTCGGGTTAGGGGTCCGGTTTGGGGATGGGGGCGGCGGGCCGGAGGGGGGTGAGGATGGACCCTGTCACGATCTTGCCAAAAGGCCCGGGGCCCGGCGGCCGTGGCCGCACCTGGTCGTCTCAAGGGTGGATGCGGAACGACTAGACGATCGAGGGGGAACGACATGAACCGGAAGGCTTGGTTGACGGTGGGGTTATCGGTGCTGCTGGGCTCGGGAATCGCAAGCGTGGCGCCGGTCGGCGCGACGCCGGTCACGGAGCACGGCGCCCGCGTGCAGATCGTCCGCTGGGGTGATCAGGGCAGCGAGCAGGGTGAGGTGGAGTCGCCGCGCTGGGGTGATCAGGGCAGCGAGCAGGGCGAGGTCGAGTCTCCGCGCTGGGGTGACCAGGGCGGCGAGCAGGGCGAGGTCGAGTCTCCGCGCGCCGGTCACCAGGGCGGCGACCAGACCGACGCGGGCGCTCCGCGCACGTAGTGAGTCGATGAAGGTGTTCTGGTGCGTGATGGCCGGGCTGCTGGTGCTGACGCTGCTGCTGGCGTTGCGGGTGACGGGACGCCCGCGGGCCGGGGCCGACTGCGCCAGCAGCGTGGTCATCGTGCACGGGCCGCACGGCGAGCCGGTCGAATGCGTCTGCGTGGGCGGCGCGATCTCCACCTGCTTCGCGCCGGGGCCATGATCCGCCGCGCCGTGGGCCTCGTTCGACGCGCAGCCGGTGTCCCGATGGGGCGCGCGGAGCGGTCCCGGCTCCTCCGTTGGACGCTGGGCATGACGATGGCGGCGGCGCTCGCCGGGTGCGCGTCCCTGGGCACGAGCACGGGAGGCGGCGCGGGCGGCGGACCGGGTGACGAGGTCCCCCCCGCGCTCGATCTCGATCTGCACTACGGAGCCGGCCGGGCCCTCGACCTGCCGACCGGGTCCCCCGACCCGGCGGCGGACGCCGCGCGGGCCATCGAGGCCATCGAGTCGCGCCGGGGCGCGCCCGCGGACCGCGAGAGCCGTCCGGACCCCACCCGGCGGCCCGACCTCGATCACGACGTCACCCAGGGCATCCAGTCACGCGGCCTGGAGCGATCGATCGGGCGCTGAGCGCGAGAAGGGCCCTCGTCTGCTAGTGTGGGGCCCATGTTCGACACGAAGATCGCGATCGTCGTCCGGGACGACCTGGCGGTATGGCAGAAGCTGAATGTCACCGCGTTCCTCACCAGCGGGATCGTGGGGGCGACCGAAGGCCTTCTCGGAGAGCCCTACGAGGATGCGGCCGGGAACACGTACAACCCCCTCGCCATCCAGCCGATGATCGTGCTCGGCGCGGATGCCGAGACGGTCGCGGCGATCTACCGCCGGGCCATGGAGCGACGCGTCCGCCTGTCGCTCTACATCCAGGAGATGTTCGAGACCGGACACGACGCGGCCAACCGGGCGACCGTCAAGCGCTGCCGGCCCGAGGAGATGAAGGTAGTGGGGCTGGCCCTGCGCGATGACAAGAAGGTGGTCGACAAGATCACCAAGGGCGCCCGGATGCATTCCTAGCCTGCCGGGTCGGCGCCGCGGGGGCTTGAATGCCCCATGACACGGGGACGTCTCATACATGTGAAGGGAAAGTGAGGTGTCACCGTGGACAAGCTCAGATATTCGCGAAAGGCGACGGTTGTGGCACTCGCCGCGATGGCGATCGTGCTTGCGGTTTTCGCCCCCGGCCCGGTATGGGCGCGGGACGGCGGTCACGGGGGCAGTCACCCCGGAGGCTTCGGCGGACATCCCGGCTTCGTAGGTCATCCCGGGTTCGTGGGGCACCACGGCTTCGTGGGGCACCGCGGCTTCATCGGGCCTCGGCTTGGCTTCGGGGTCTACCCGTACCCGTACTACGGCTACTACCCGTACCAGACGCCCGGGTACTGGTACTACTGCCCGAGCTACGGCGCATACTACCCGAGCGTGGGAAGCTGCCCCGAGCCCTGGCAGCCCGTCCCGGGCTCGTGATGCGGAGTGGGCGGCCACGCGCGTCGAGGAGACGCGCGTGCGCCGCCGGGGCGCTCGTCCTCTCGTCCTGATCGCGGCCCTGTACAATGGCGGGGCATGCCCGGTCCCGCCGTCGAGCTCCTGCACGTCAGCAAGACCTACCACGAGGGCGACTCCGAGCGCGCGGTGCTGAGCGACGTCTCGGTGGCGATCGCGCCCGGCGAGATCGCGGTCCTGATCGGACGGAGCGGTTCGGGGAAGTCGACGCTGCTCAACCTGATCGCCGGCATCGATCGCCCGACCGCGGGCCGGGTCGTCGTCGACGGCACCGATCTCACCGCCCTCGACGAGGACGCGCGCACCCGGTTCCGTCGCCGCCGCATCGGCTTCGTCTTCCAGTTCTTCAACCTGATCCCGCTCCTCACCGTCGAGGAGAACCTGCTCCTGCCGCTCGAGCTGAACGGCCTCGCCGACGCGGACGGGCGGGCGCGGGCCCGGGGCCTGCTCGCCCGCGTGGGCCTCGGCGGCCGGGGCGCGAGCCTGCCCGACCGGCTTTCCGGCGGCGAGCAGCAGCGCGTGGCCATCGCCCGCGCCCTGGTGCACGACCCCGCGCTGATCCTGGCCGACGAGCCCACCGGCACGCTCGACACCGAGACCGCGGCGGCGGTGCTGGCGCTGCTCGACGGCCTCGCGCGAGAGGCGGGCAAGACGGTGGTCATGGTCACCCACAGCCGCGAGGTCGTCGGCGTGGCCGACCGCATCTTCGACGTGCAGCGCGGCGGGCTCGTCGAGCAGGCGCCCGCGCCCGGCGCCGCGCCGCGGAGCGGAGCTCCGGCGCGCCGCGCGTGATGACCCGGCAGCTCGTCCGGGTCGCGGTCCGGCATCTCGGGCGGCACCCCGGGCAGCTCGCGCTCGCGGTGCTCGGCATCGCGCTCGGGGTGGCGGTCGCGGTCTCCATCGACCTCGCCAACGAGAGCGCCCGGCGGGCGTTCTCGCTGGCCACCGAGGCGGTCACCGGCCGCGCGACCCACCAGATCGTCGGCGGCCCGTCCGGCCTGCCCGACGACTTCTACCGCGTGCTGAAGGTGGAGCTCGGCGCGCGCCTCGCCGCGCCGGTCCTGTCCGGCGACGTCGCCGCCGTCGATCGTCCCGGCCGCACCTTCACGGTGCTCGGCGTCGATCCGTTCGCGGAGGCCCCGTTCCGCCCGTATCTGGACGACGAGCGCGGCACGTCCGCGCCCGGGTCGGCCCCGCCGGGCGCCGCCGCGGGGGAGCGCCGCGAGCCGCCCGCGCGCGATCGCCTCGCCACGGTGGCCGCGCTGGTGACCCGCCCGGGCGCGATCCTGCTGGCGCGGCCGAGCGCGACCGAGCTCGGCCTCCGGGTGGGCGATCGCCTTGCGATCCGCGCGGCCGGCATCCGCCGCGAGCTGACGGTGGCGGGGCTGCTCGAGCCCGCCGACCCGGGGAGCGCCCGCGCGCTCGACGGCCTGCTGGTCACCGACATCTCGAGCGCGCAGCAGATCTTCGGCGCCGCCGGGCGGCTCGGCCGCATCGACCTCATCGTGGCCGACGACGAGGACGGGCGCGCCCTGCTCGATCGCGTCGCCCGCGCCCTGCCGCCCGGGGCAGAGCTGGTGGCGGCGGGCGCGCGGGCCGGGACCACCGCGCAGATGATCCGCGCGTTCCAGTGGAACCTGACCGCGCTCTCCCTCCTGGCCCTCGTGGTCGGCATGTTCCTCATCTACCAGACCATGACCTTCTCGGTGGTGCAGCGGCGCCCGCTGATCGGCGCCCTCCGCGCCATCGGGGTGACGCGCGCCGAGATCTTCGCGCTCGTGATGGCCGAGGCCGCCCTGATCGGAGTAGTGGGGACGGCGGCGGGCCTCGCGCTCGGCGTGGCGCTCGCCCGCGGCCTCCTCGGGCTGGTGACGCGCACGATCAACGACCTCTACTTCGTGCTCTCGGTGCGCGACGTGGCGCTCGACCCCCTCGCCCTCGCCAAGGGCGTGCTCCTGGGCGTGGGCGCCACCCTCGCGGCCGCGCTGGCGCCCGCGCTCGAGGCGACCGGGGCGCCGCCGCGCGTGGTGATGAGCCGGGGCGCGCTCGAGACCGGCGCCCGGCGCACGGTCACACGCGTGACCTGGCTCGGGCTCGGGCTCCTCACCGCCGGCGCCGGGATCCTGGCGCTGCCCGGCGGCATCGCGGGCGGCTTCGCCGGGCTCTTCGTGCTGATGATCGGCGCCGCGATGGTGGCGCCCGCCGCCGCGCTCGGGCTGCTGCGCCTCCTGCACCCGGTGGCGGCCGCGGTCTTCGGCACGCTCGGACGGCTCGCCACCCGCGGCATCGTGGCCGCGCTCTCGCGCACGTCGGTCGCGATCGCCGCATTGATGATCGCGGTATCGGCCGCCATCGGGGTCGGGATCATGATCGCGAGCTTCCGCGAGGCGGTGGTGAGCTGGCTCGAGGGCACCCTGCGCGCCGACGTCTACGTCTCGGCGCCGAGCCTGGTGGGCAACCGTCCGGACGCGACGCTCGAGCCCTCGCTGGTGGCGCGCCTCGCGACCACCCCCGGCGTGGCGCGCGCGGGCACCTCGCGCACCGTCCTCGTCCCGGGGGCCGGCGGCCCGGTGCAGGTGGTGGCGCTCGATGTCGATCCCGCCCGGCCGCCGCGGTGGCGCTTTCGCGAGGGCGGCCCGGACGCGGTCTGGACCCCGCGCAACGATCCCGCCGCCGGCGACGCGGTGATCGTGTCCGAGCCTTTCGCCAACCGGCGCGGGGCGCGGACGGGCGGCGCGGTCCGGCTGCGCACCGACCGGGGCGAGCGCGAGTTCCCCGTGGGCGGCGTGTTCTACGACTACGGCTCGAGCGCGGGCGTGGTGGTGATGAGCCGCCGCACCTACGATCGCTTCTGGGACGATCGGCGCGTGTCGGGCGTCGCCATCGAGGCCGCGCCCGGCGCGGACCTTCCGGCCCTGATGGCCGCGCTGCGCGAGCGGGCGCGGGGCGATCAGGAGGTGGTGGTCCGGTCGAACCGCGCGCTGCGCGAGGCCTCGCTCGAGATCTTCGACCGGACCTTCGCCATCACCTCGGTGCTGCGCACGCTCACCGTCGCGGTGGCCTTCATCGGCATGCTCGCCGCGCTCATGGCGCTGCAGCTCGAGCGCGCGCGCGAGATCGCGGTGCTGCGCACGCTCGGCCTGACCCCGCGGCAGGTGTGGGGGCTGGTCACCGCCGAGACCGGGCTGATGGGGCTGCTGGCCGGGGTGCTCGCGGTGCCCGGCGGCCTCATGCTGGCCGGGATCCTGGTGCTCGTGATCAACCGGCGCTCGTTCGGCTGGACCATGCCCATCGACCCGTCGCCGGCCATCCTGCTCCAGGGCGTGGCGCTGTCGGTGCTGGCCGCGGTGCTGGCCGGGCTCTATCCTGCCTGGCGGATGGCGCGGGCGGAGCCCGCGGAGGCGCTCCGCGATGAGTAGGGCCGGGCGCACCGCGGTCGGCGTGGCGGTGGTCCTCGTCGTGGCGGCGGTCGCCTACGCGCTCTGGCCCGCGCGCCGCGGCGCGGAGCGAAGCGGGGTCGGGGCGACCCTCGCGGTGAGCGCCGCGCTCGGTGCGGGTGACGCGAGCGGGTTCGCGCGCGCGCGCGCGCCGCACGCGTTCTCGTTTCCCGCCGATCTCGGGCCCCATCCCGATTTCCGCACCGAGTGGTGGTACTACACCGGGAATCTCGAGTCTGCGGCCGGTCGCCACTTCGGTTTCCAGCTCACCTTCTTCCGTACCGCGCTGGCCCCGCCGGCCGTCGGGGACGCCGCCACCGGCTCCGCCTGGTCGACCCGTCAGCTCTACGTCGCGCACTTCGCGGTCACCGACACCGCGGGCCGGCGCTTTCACGCCTGGAGCCGGCTCGAGCGGGCCGCGCTCGGCCTGGCCGGCGCGCGGCCGCATCCCTTCCGGGTCTGGCTCGACGACTGGTCGGCGGAGAGCGACGGCCCCGACGGGGTGCCGGTGCGCCTCCGCGCCGCCGAGGGGAGCATCACCATCGACCTCACCCTCGCGAGCGACCGGCCCGTCGTGCTCCAGGGCGACCACGGCCTGAGCCAGAAGGGCCCCGAGCCGGGGAACGCGTCGTACTACTACTCGCGCACGCGGATGACCGCGCGCGGCACGGTCCGCGCCGGGGCCGAGGCGGTTCCGGTCGTCGGGCTCGCGTGGATGGACCGCGAGTGGAGCACCAGCGCGCTCGGGCCCGACCTGGTCGGCTGGGACTGGATCGCGCTCCAGCTCGACGACGGCCGCGACGTCATGGTGTATCGCCTGCGCCGGCGCGACGGCGGCACCGATCCGCACAGCGCGGGCGCGCTGGTCTCCGTCGCCGGCGCGACCCGCGCGCTCGCCCCCGCCGAGGTCACGCTCGACGCCCTCGACCACTGGACGAGCCCGCGGAGCCGCGTGCGCTACCCGAGTCGCTGGCGCCTGGCGATGCCGGGAGCGGGGCTGAATCTGGTGATCACCCCGCGGCTGGCCGACCAGGAGCTGATCGTGGGCACACGCTACTGGGAGGGCGCGGTGCGCGTCGAGGGCACCGCGGCCGGCCGGCCGATCGGGGGCCGGGGGTACGTCGAGCTGGTCGGCTACGGGGAGTGACCGCCCGCCCACTTGCCGATTCTTGCGAGAAAGCGAATCCGCCGTCACCCTACGCCCGCACCGCGTATCCCAACCGCGATGGTCCAACCACTTCTGGGGGAAGGGAGCGAGTCATGAGCTCAGCAGCCGTACTTCGGATGGGGGCGCTGGTCGGGATCCTGGTCCTCTCGACCGCCGCCTGTTCCAGCACCACGCGCCTCAGCAGCAGCAACATGTGCAAGGCCGCGGGCGGGACGTATACGCGGGGCACGTGCCAGCCGGGCACCAGCGTGGTCAACGCGAAGCAGATGTGCGAGGCGCACGGCGGAACCTACTTCGAGGGCGGGGACTACTGCGAGGTGGGCGCGAGCGGCTGGAAGCCCTGAGACGGCACCCTGCCGGCCCGGCGCGTCACGATGGGGGGTCGGCCCGGCGGCGGCCCCCCTTCCGGGCTCTGCTAGCATTTCGCCCGCGCCCAGGGGCTACCGGCCGGTGGTGGACATCGAGTCGGCGCCGGTGACGGTCTGCCGGTACGTGGCGCCTCCGGCTGGCTCGGGCACACAGAAGTAGGAGCGGCCGTCGGCGGGCACCTCCGCGAGGACCCCCATCTCCCGGCGGTTGATCACGCGGCCGCTGGCGTCGAGCTGCTCGACGAGGAGGCGGACGCCCTGGGCCGCCGGCCGCCCGTCCTTCAGGACCTCGCCGCCGGCCGCCTGCACGCCGTCGCGGTGAGGAAGCACACACTTCGGAGCGCCCGCTTGGCGATGGCGTTCTCGCGTCCATGGGACGGCGACGCGCGGTCATCTGTTCAGCCGCGGTGTCGACTTCT
>Ga0070697_100003057_pt1 | contig 12829 bp, 11 predicted proteins | sample KBSK1501metaG_FD_65475 | JGI IMG/M metagenome (GOLD analysis project Ga0070697, IMG submission 65475) | Corn, switchgrass and miscanthus rhizosphere microbial communities from Kellogg Biological Station, Michigan, USA - KBS K1-50-1 metaG | ecosystem: Host-associated > Plants > Roots >... | reverse complement strand
CTGGCCGCCTGCCAAGGCGCACGGCCCCCCGCCGGCCGCCGCCTCGGAATCGTCACCTCGTCGGGCGGGCTGGCCGAACTGATCCTCGACATCGCCGCCGCGAACGATCTCGAGGTGCCGCCGCTGCCAGCGGATCTGCAGGCCGATATGCACCGCCTCGCCGGATACATCACGGGCGACGGCAATCCGCTCGATGCCTGGGGCAACGGCACCTTCGTGCCGAACCTCGACCATGCCTTGGCGGCGTTGCAGGCCAGCCCGGATCACGACGCCATCGTCTTCCTCCGCGATAATGGCGACGGCCAGCCGATGGACCAGCCGGAGACGGCGCTCAACTACCTGAAGCAGCTCGGCCGCGCCGCCGCGGCCAGCGACAAGCCGCACTATCTGCTGCACGGCCGCGCCGGGCGGATCGATCCGGCGCATGTCGCGTGCCTGCGCGAATCCGGCATCCCGGTCGTCACCGGAATCCGCGAGGGGCTCGGCGCGATCGACAAGCTGGCGCGGTGGAGCGACTGGAAACGCAACTCGGTTTGACAGGAGGCGGTCGTGGCGGAACCCGTGGTCCTCTACGAGATCGACGACAAGGTCAGCGTCATCACGCTGAACCGGCCGGACAAGCTCAACGCGATCAGCCCGGAGCTGATGCACCAATTGCTGGACGCGTTCGCCCGCGCCGATGACGAGACGGCGACCAGCGTCGTGCTGCTGCGCGCCGAGGGCCGCAGCTTCTGCGCCGGCTACGACATCGGCCGCAAGCCCGACCCCGGCGAAGCCGATTGGCGCGACGATCCGATCAAGGCGCACAAGCATCTGGCGCCGCAGCTCGCCTTCGAGATGACGCCGTGGAACATGAAAAAGCCGGTCATCGCCGCGGTGCAGGGGCATGTCATGGGTGGCGGCTGCGAGCTGGTCATGCTGTGCGATCTGACGATCGCCGCCGACAACGCCACCTTCGCCGAGCCGGAGGTGCGGTTTTCCAGCGTCGGTCCGGCGATCGTGATGCCGGCCATTATCGGCTACAAAAGGGCGCGCGAGCTCCTGTATTTCGGCGATGCGATCGATGCCGCGACGGCGCGCGAGCTCGGCATGGTCAACCGCGTTGTGCCGCTCGCCGAATTGCGCGAGAAGAGCCTCGCCTGGGCCAAGCGGCTGTCGTTGATCTCGCCCGAGGCGCTCTACGCGACCAAGCTGGCGATCAACCGCGGCGCCGATGCGGCCGGATTCTCCAACCGCATCCATGTCGGGCTCGATGTCGTGGCGCCGCTCTACGCCACGAAGACCGAACTCGGCCAGCGTTTCCGCGAGCTCGCCGCCACCGAAGGCGTGCCGGCGGCGGTCCGCTGGCGCGCCGCGCAATTCAAGGAGTAGCGCGGCGCAGATCGCTTTTCCCAAGACCCCAGCATAAATTCGTCGTCCCGGCGCAGGCCGGGACCCACCGGGCAACAACTCGGACGTGTATGGGTGGATCCCGGTCTTCGCCGGGATAACGGTTTTGAGGACGCGATCGATACCTTCGGCGATGAGCGAAACACAGAATCTCGAAACCGCATCGATAGCGAATCGCGCCTTCGTGCTGATCCTGCAGCACCCGCACGAGAAGCGCGAGCCGCTGGCGACCGCGCCGGCCGTCGTCGCGACACTGCAACATGCCAAGCTGGTCACCGGCCTGTCCTGGCCGAACCTGTCGCGGCCGCTCGGCCGTGACGCCGACCCGAGGCGCTGGGCCGCGCTCTATCTCGGCTCGGCGCGGCCGGCGGCGCTCGCCGATCGCCGCGAACTCATGCTGCTCGGCCGCGACGGCCAGCCGATCGCCGATCCCGCGTCGATCCTGCGCGGCCTCGACGGCATCGTGCTGATCGACGGCACCTGGAGCCAGGCCAAGACATTGTGGTGGCGCAACCCGTGGCTGCTGAAGCTGCACCGGCTGGTGCTGAACCCGCCGCGGCCGGCGCGCCTCGGCAAGCTGCGGCGCGAGCCGCGCCGCGAGGCTCTGTCGACGCTGGAAGCCACCGCATTGGCGCTGCGCCATCTCGAATCCGGCCCCGAAGCCGCCGATGCGCTGCTCGCCGCGCTCGGACAAATCATCGCCGCCGCCCGGCCGACCTCGGAGCAATCTGTCAGCGGGTAGATTTTGCCGGTCCACCGTTTTCCGGGGCGAAGAGTTCGGCGGCGTCCGCCGCGAAGGCGGCGCGCGATTGCGGGCGCATATACATCATGTGGCCGCCCTCATAAACCCGCAGCCGGATACCGTCGCGCACCTTCGCCGGCACCGAGAGCTGATCGATCAGCCAGCGCGACGACAGATACGGCGTCACCAGATCGTAGCGGCCGTTGACGACCAGCAGCCGCGTCCCGGGATGCGCCAGCAGCGTGTTCTCAAGCGAGGACAGCGGCAGGCCTAGCCCCCCTGCCCTTTCCCGGGCGCCATCCCAGTTCCATTCCCGCGAGACTTCATGCGGCAGGACCCGGTAGGGCTGTTCGGTACGGTAACCTAGGGCGTCGGCCGCATAGGTCTGGAAGGCGGCAGTGTAGGCCGCGACCGCCGCGTCGAGCACCGCATCGCCGGCATTGTCGTTCGCCGGATCGGACCCGCCCGGCCGCGTCACCGTGCCGTCATAGAGGCTCAGCACCTCGCCCTGGGGGCGGCGCAGCTCGCGGGCAAAGCGGTAGCCCGAGACCCGGCCGCGGGCCCGGCGCACCACCTCCTCGGGCAGGCCGATCAGCTGGGCCACCCGGGCGATGAACGGGTCGCCGGGCGCGGGAACGCCCTTCAGCGTGGCAAGGCCAGCGGGATATTCGCCGAGCGCGAAGCGTTCGGCCTCGCCGATCGCCTCGGGCCCGGCCGCATGGCCGGCCAGCGCCGCCGCCGTCGCGGCGAAGGACGGCAGCTGGAAGGCCGGCGCCATCGTATTGCTGATGTCCGGGTGCAGGATCGCGGTATCGAGCGCCGGCGAGACCAGCACCAGCCCGCTGACCGCGACCCCGACATCGCGCGGCAGGCTGCGCGCCATCGCCGCCGCCCGCAGCCCGCCATAGCTCTCGCCGACGAGGTAGACCGGGCTGCTCCAGCGCTGATGCCTGGTCAGCCAACGCCGGATCACCGCGCCGAGCGAATTGACGTCGCTCTGCACATTCCAGAACGGCTTGTCGGGGTTGTCCTCCTTGCCCCTGCCGCGGCTGAAGCCGGTGCCGACAGGGTCAACAAACACCAGATCGGTGAAGGCCAGCCAGGTCGAGGGGTTGTCGGCGAGGCCCACCGGCGGGCTCGGCACCGCGCCGCTCGCCGGCGTGTCGAGAACGCGCGGCCCCAAGGCGCCGAGATGCAGAAACACCGAGGCCGCGCCGGGGCCGCCATTGAACACGAAAGCGACCGGCCGCGGCTCTGCCGCCGGCTCGGCCAGATAGGCGATCGTGAAGACTGATGCGGTCGGCTCGCCCTTGCCGTCGGTCAACCCGATGGTCTCGGCAATCGCACGGTATTCGAACGAATGGCCGGCGAGTGTGATGTTGTGCTTGGTTTCGACCAGCGCCGGCGGTTCGCCGGGCACAGCGGCCGGCTTGTCGTCGGCAAGAGCCGTCCCCGCCAGACACCCCGCCGCGAGCCAGCAGGCAACGGTCACAACTCGACATTTTGTTAATTTTATGTTATTTATGATAGACCACGACATTTTAGGTGGTACGCGAAAGTTAGAGGAAATTAACCAATAGAGGCGTTGTTTCCGGTTCAGAGCGCGATGTAGGCCGGCGGCCATCCGCGATGGGAGCCGATGCATCCTGTCTGGCAGCATCGCTATACGGAACGCCTGGAAGGGAAAGAGCATGTCTAGCACCGCAATGGTGGCGGCTACGGCCCGAGTGGCGGGTCTGAGATGGCTGCAATTGGTGTCGGGTGTCGTCTGCATGATTGCGGCAGCGAACATCCAATATGCATGGACGCTGTTCGTCCCGGAAATTCAAAAGACGTTTGGCTGGTCAAGGCCATCCATTCAGACCGCGTTCACGATCTTCGTAATTATTCAAACCTGGCTGACCCCGATCGAGGGCTATCTTATAGACCGTTTCGGGCCGCGCCTTCTCGTCATCTTCGGCGGTGTTTTCACCGGACTTGCCTGGATCACGAATTCCTACGCGACCTCCCTCACCGGGTACTACGCGGGAGCGGTTATTGGGGGCATCGGCGTTGGATGCGTGTACGCCACTTGCGTCAACAATGCCATTAAATGGTTCCCGGACCGGCGCGGCCTGGCCGTCGGCCTCACGGCGGGCGCCTACGGTTTTGGATCGGCCCTCACGATTATTCCGATCGCCAATATGATTGCCGGCGGCAGTTTCCAAGAGGCGTTCTTCTGGTACGGGCTGGTCCAAGGCCTGATCATCATGCTCGCTTCGCTCGCGCTGCGCGCGCCGGCAGCCGGCGAGACGCAGCCCTCGACAATCCTCGTGCAAAGCCGGCGTGATTACACTCTCCTCGAAGCCGTCCAGACGCCGGTGTTTTACACGCTGTTTGTGATGTTCATTCTGACCGTTACCGGCGGGCTGATGGCCGTCGCGCAGCTCGGTCCAATGGCTCAGGACCTCGGCGTCAAGGACACCAACGTCAACTTTTATTTCTTCGTGCTTGCAGCGCTGCCGTTCGCACTCCTGCTCGATCGCATCATGAACGGGATATCGCGTCCGTTGTTCGGCTGGATCTCCGATCACATCGGGCGCGAGAACACGATGTGCATTGCCTTTCTGCTGGAAGGTTTCGGCATCGTCGCGCTCGCCACCTTCGGGAGCAACCCTTGGGCCTTCGTATTCCTCAGCGGCATGGTGTTCCTCGCCTGGGGTGAGGTGTACAGCCTGTTCAGCGCCACCTCTGGCGATGCTTTCGGAACCAAGAATATCGGCAGCATCTACGGCGTGCTCTATTGCTCTAAAGGCATAGCTGCGCTGCTCGTGCCCCTCGGCAACGTGATCACCGAGGCGACCGGTAGCTGGACAACGGTCCTGTATACGGTAGCAGCCATGGATATCGCGGCGGCAGTTTGCGCACTGCTGGTGCTCAAGCCGCTTCTCCGAAGTCACATGACAAACTCGGCAACCGTCGCAGCCGGGCGTGGGGTCTCGCGCCAACAGCTCGCCTGACGCTGCCTATCTAATCGGCGGTCGCGGCCGCTGCCGCCGCCAAAGCGGGCCGGGCGGCGGCCCGGCGGCGCCAGCGGCAGCGCTTCTCGATCAGGTGCCATGACAGAAACGCGACCGGCACCGTGATCGCGGTGGAGATCAGAAACACCGCCCACCACGGCGCCGCCGCGCCGCTGAAATAGACGACGCACTGCTCAACCGGCCAGCCATAGATGTAGAGGCCGTAGGACAGATCGCCCAAACGCGCCGCCCGCACGATCGGCAGCCGGCGGTTCAGCGCGAGCCAGATCACCAGATAGCCGCCGAACAGCGGAAACGCGACCAGAAAGAGCCGCGCCGGGATACTGAGCGCGAGCCCGATCAGCGCCAGCACTGCCCAATGCCACCGGAACAGCTTTGGCCCGAGACCGCGCAGCCGGTACAGGCACATCCCGGCGGCAAAAAACCCGAGCAGCCATAGAGCGCTGCCAAACGTCTCGCCGGCCGTGTCGAACCACAGGGCCGCGATCCCGGCCGCCAGCAGCAGCAAGGTGACCGGCAGGCTCAGTAGCCGGCACACGCCCAGACCGAACAGCATCAGGTAAAGCAGCGCCTCGCAGGGCAGGCTCCACAGCGGGCCATTGACGATGCCCCCGATATTGCCCGGCCCGAACACCACTCCCGGCAGCCGGTTGTAATCGATGTCGAGCACCGCATTGTGCAGCAGGAACAGATAGGTCTCGCGCCGCGCCAAATATTCGGCGAGCGGCAATGTCGTCACCAGCGGGCCGATCACGAAGACACAGACGAGGAGACAACAGAGAAGCCCGGGAAAGATGCGCAACGCCCGCTTGGCGAGAAAGACGAACGGCGATCGCGTCGTCTCGAAGCTCTGGCTGATCAGGTAGCCGCTGATCGTGAAGAACACGAATACCCCGGCGAGACCGAGAATCGCCTGGCCGCCGGTCAGGACCATCAGCGGGTCGCGGTCCTGCGAATTCTCCGCCAACAGAAAGGCGTGCGAGAAAATGACGGAGAGCGCTGCCGCCAGCCGCAACAGGTCGAAATTGTTGTGCCGCTCCAACGACCGCTCTCCCGCTGACCCGTGCGACAACGCGCGAGACCCCGTTTGCATTCACGGGAACCGACGCGCGGGTTTGATGCGGCGCTTGCCGTCGCGCGCCGAATCGGACAATAGAGATGCGATCGTGCGAGGGGGATCCGGTCCGATGCGGGTGCTTGCCCTGTTATGTCTTGGGTTGCTGGCCGGGTGCGACCTCCACCAGGCGCGCGAGGAAGGTTTCGCGGTCAACGGCCCCGGCGCCTTTCTATACACCGCCCACACCAACACGGTGATGACCGAGAATGACGACGGCACCGCCGAGCGGCTGCGGCGCGAGTGGATCGCCGACGCCGTCAGGGCGCATGCGATGTGCGCTGAGGGCTATGTGATCGACACCCGGCGATTCGTTCCCGATGCGATCGGGCCGTTCGGCAATGGCGGCGACATCCTTTATGCCGGCCGCTGCCTGAGCAACGTCCCGCCCCCCTCTCGCCGTCTCGTCGAGGAGAAACAGCAAGAGGAAACCTTCGAAAAGTGAAGCCGGGGGCCAGCGGGCCAGCGAGAACCACTTCAGCGTTCCGGCAGCGACCCGGCGCCGCCGGGAACCGGATCGGCGGCAGGCAACGGCGCTGCCGCGTCAGCAGGCCGCAGCGGCGCTGCTGCGGCCGGTGTCATATGCCGCAATCCCAACGCCGCGACGGCGTGCGGGATCACCGCCGCGAGGCTGAACCGCGCCAGCGCCGCCGCCTTGGCTGCTGCGCCAATCGCCTTGCGGCGGCTGTCGGAGGCGATCAGCCGTTCGAGTGCGCGGCGCCAATCTTCGGTGTTGCAGACGAGAAAGCCGGTGACGCCGTCCTGGATCGCCGCGCGGAACGGCTCGGTCGCCGACGCCACGGTCGGCACGCCGACCAGCGCCGTCTGGAAGAATTTGACCTCGCTCTTGCTCTCGCAGAACGGATTGCCGATTTCGAGCGGCGCGAGATTGATGTCGGTCTCGGCGACCACGCGCAGGAGTTCGGCAGTGCCGAGATAGCCGATGCGCTCGACCCGGTCGCGATAGCGGTCCCATCGCGGCCCGAGGTCGAGATAACCGACGAACCGGAAGCGGATCTCGGGATGCCGCGCGATGATGTCGAGCAGCGCCGGCTCACATTCGGCGAAATCGCGCTGGTGGGTCGGTGAGCCGCTGAAATAACCGATGAGAATACCCTCGCGATGGCCTGGCGGTGCCGTGGCCAGCGCGGCGGCGAGCCGCATCTGCTCGTCGTTGATCGGGTTCGGAATGACGGCGGCCGGCCGGCCGAGGCTCTCGGCGATGCGCGCCAGCGGCGGCGTCGAAACCGTGACGAGGTCGCAGCGGAGCAGCAGCTCGCGCCGGCGGCGCATCGCATCGAGATAATGCCGCCGCTCGTACGGCAGCATCCGGCGCACCGAGTCGATGTGGTCGGCAAACGCGGGATCGAACACGAGATCGTCGATGTCGTAGACGAGCCGCATGCCGGTCTCGCGGGCGTAGGCCAACATCTCGCGGACTCCCGCGAGCCGGTCGTATTCGGCGCGGAAGAAGACAAGTGCTTTCGCGCGCCAGCGATTGCGGCGGATGTCGCCGAGCCGATCGAGATCGACGACGTGCACGCGATAACCGGCCGCGGTCAGGCCGTCGGCCATGTCAAACACGCGATAGCGCTTCGGCAAGCCGTGCCCGAACCCGATCGCGTAGATGACGTCGAATTCGGCGCCGTGCCCCGGCATCGGATAAGCGTCGGAGTTCTCGACCACCTCGTGCGGACCGAGTGCCCGCGTGCCGGTCAGCCGCCGCAACACCCGCATCGCGATGCCGCGCCAGCCGAATTCGACGCGCCGCTCCCACGCCTCACATGAGAGCCGGATCGCGGTCCGCACGTGCCGCACTGGCCGCCGCAGCAACGATTTCGCGGCGTCGATCACTCGGGGCCGTCCTCGGCGCTGGCCCGGGACTTAAGCAACGGCCCCTCGGCCGTCATCGGATCAATAACGGGCCGCGACGGCGATGCGGCTCGCGTGGGCTCGCGCAGGCCCAGCGCCTCAACGGCGCGCGGAATGACCGCGGCCAGGCTGAACCGTGCGAGCGCTGCGGCCTTGGCTGCTGCGCCAATCGCCTTGCGCCGGCTGTCGGAGGCGATCAGCCGCTCGAGCGCGCGGCGCCAATCGTCGCTATTGCGGGCGACAAACCCAGTGACACCATCCTCGATAGCGGCGCGGAACGGCTCGGTGGCCGATGCGACGGTCGGCACGCCGACCAGCGCCGCCTCGAAGAATTTGAGCTCGCTCTTGCTCTCGCAGAACGGATTCTCGATTTCGAGCGGCGCGAGATTGATGTCGGTCTCGGCAATCGTGCGGAGCAGATCGGCCATCCCGACAAAGCCGATGCGCTCGATCCGATCACGATAGCCGTCCCATTGTGACCCGAGATCGAGATAGCCGACGAACCGGAAGCGGACCTCCGGACATTGCTCCATGATGTCGAGCAGCGCCGGCTCGCAGACCGCGAAATCGCGCTGGTGGGTGGGCGAGCCGCTGAAATAGCCAATCAGAACGCCGTCGCGGCGCGGCCGAGGCTCGGTCGTCACCGCGGCCGCGACCCGCATCTGCTCGCCGTTGATCGAATTCGGAATGACCGCCGCCGGCCGGCCGAGGCTCTCGGCGGTTCGCGCGAGCGGCGGCGTCGAGACCGTGACGAGATCGCAGTGGAGCAAGAGCTCGCGCCGGCGGCGCATCGCCTCAAGAGAATACCGCCGCTCGTACGGCCGCGTGATCCGGCGCATCCAGTCCATGTGATCGGCAAACGCGGGGTCGAACGCGAGATCGTCGATGTCGTAGACGAGCCGCATGCCGGTCTCGCGGGCATAGGCCAGTGTCTCCGGGACGCCGGCCAGCCGGTCGTATTCGGCGCGAAACAACACAAGAGCCCGTGCCCGCCAGCCATTGCGGCGGATCTCATCGAGTCGGTCGATATCCACCACATGGACAGCGTATCCGGCCGCGGTGAGGCCCTCGGCGATGTTGAAGACGCGGTAGCGCTTCGGCGTGCCGGGCCAGAATCCGATGACGTAGATGACGTCGAGTTCCGCCCCCCTCGCGGGCAGCGGATAAGCGCTCAGGTCCTTCGCCACCGCGTCGGGGTTATGAGCTCGCGTACCGGTCAGCCGTCGCCAGACCCGAAGCGCGATGCCGCGCCAGCCGAATGCGTGCCGCAGTTCCCACGCCTCGCGCAAGAGCCGCACCGCGGCCCGCGCGCGCCGCAAACCGGCGCGAACGATCGTCTTTGGAGAAACGATCGCGCAAAGCAGTGACGCAAGCATATTCGTTCGCATCATTCCGGATTGTGCGCCGTTCGCCCTACTTGACGATATCGAATGCCCAGTCCGCACCTCCCCAAACCATGACGCGGCAGGGCTTGCCGACTGGACAGGTTCTTATCTGATGTCGCCAAGAAGGACCCGTCAGCATGCCGGCCTGCCAGGAACTGAGCTTGGCTTGTACTGCTCCGGAAAGCACGATGCAGGCCATCAGTCCGGACGCCAATATCCGTAAGGCGCGGACAGGCCCCCGCGTCCCCCAGGCGAGCAGAATGCACAGGCACACCGAACCGGCCAGGAAATAGCGGGCGCCGCCCCATCCCGACAGAAAGATCTCCGGCCGCCCGAGCCCGCCAAAGGATTGGACCAGGGTGAGCAGAACCCAAGCCCCTACCGTCAGCGCCACGAGATGATTGCGCAACCCGGACCGCGCGACGGCGACCGCTACGGTCGTGACGCCGAGCCCGGCCAGCGCGATCCCGAATGGAATCATGCCCGAATTGGCGCGCGGCGCGGCCAGAGCGTGGCCGAGGGCAGTGGCGAAATCGGCGGTGAACACAGGCGACAACACGGTCTGGAGAAAGAATGGGACTACCAACGTAATGGCGTTGTGCGACGCCAGCGTCCTTTCCTCCGACGTGCCAAAATGAGCCAAGGTCGCCAGCTGGAAGGCAGCACAACTTCCCAAGACGAGCGCGATGGCGAGTATCGTGCGCGATCGATCAAGCAGAGCCCGGAGGACAAATACCGGCGCCAGCAGCACACCCGGCACGCCCGACAGGCCGCAGATGGCGCACCATCCGAGAACGCCCTTCCGATGTTCTGCGAGCCACTCGCTCGGCATGACCAGCACCCAGAGAACCGAGACGCCGGCCACCCATTGCACGTTGGTCGCGGACAACCAGACTTCGTAGGTAGCCGGCAGCAGCGCCCAGGCGAGCACAAGAAGCGCCGTGACCGCAACCGACAGGCGGTATGCTCGGGTGAACTGAACGATCTGGCCAACCACGACAAGATGGACCGCGAGCGACAGGTACATGGTGGCGGCGGGCGCCGTTATGATTGGTAGGCGCGACGCGATATAGACCATCAGATTTTCGAGGAGCTGGTAACTGCCGCCATGGACGATCTGAAGACAGGTGGCGAACGTATGCCCCAGGCAGTCTTTGTAATAAGCAGCGCCCTCTTCGGCCCAGAAGCGCGGGTCCTTGAACAGCTGCGGCGTCTTGAAATAGGCAACGACCAAAAACAACCCGAGATACGCCGCCAACTGGCCGACCGGTGAGGACCACACCCGCGCACCGCGAAGCTGCCGGAAATGCGCCCGGAGGCGGAATGGCCCAATGTCCTTTGTGGCGGCATCGATGCGCGCGGCTCTAGTAGAAGCGGGCTTCACGCGCGGTCCATTCCGTCATGCGCCGACACGCAGCCGCCGCGGCACTGTTCATCAGGGTTTCGCCGTTCGCCAGCATTCGAGCAGCGGCCCCGCCTGGCCGGTCACCGGGTCGGCGGCGGGCAGCGGCACCGCAGCGATGCGGCCTTGCGCTGAGTCATGCGCGCGGGGCTCGGCGCGGCAATGATCGGGGCTCTGCCCCCGCGGATAGGACCCGATCACCAGAAGGTCGGGGCTTGCCGATTCGCGCTTGTGCGCCACCCCGGCCGGGATCACGACCACGTCGCCGGCCCGCAACTCGACGGTCTTCCCGGTATCGCCGCCGAGCCGCACCCGGGCATTTCCCGCAGCGATGCCCAGCACCTCATGCGCCGTGCTGTGATAGTGGTGATGCCCGTAGATGCCGTTGCGCCAGGCGCCGGGCCAGCCGTTTCGGTCGAACATGCGCTCACACGCAGCGGCGCGATCGCCGCTTTCCGCCAGAGCTCCGCGATAGACCACGAGGGGCAGGGAATTGTTCGGCACGGTACCGTCATCGGCAAAGCGATGGGTCTCGACCTTTAACCCTTTTTCCGAATTGCCCATGATTGCGCTCCGTTCCTATCGGCCTGACAACAACACTTAATCCCGGCCGCCGGCGGCGGCTAGCCGTCACAGCGGCTTGCACGGGCTGATCCGCAGAACGATGTCTCCGATCATGGCACAAGCCCAGGCCCCAACCCCAATCCTGCCCCGCTCGCGTGGCAACGAGGCCGCGGCGGGCGGGTCGGCGCTTTCCGGGCAGCGTTCCCGGCCCATTCGACCCGATCAATTGGCCGGCCGCGTGCTTTACCGCGACGGTCTGGTGCTGGTCATCGACAAGCCGGCCGGCATCCCGGTGCATCAGGGGCCGGGCGGCGGTCCGCATCTGGAACACTGGTTTCCGCTGCTGCGTTTCGGCTTGCCGCGCCCGCCGGCCCTGGCGCATCGGCTCGACCGCGACACCTCCGGCTGCCTGGTGCTCGGCCGCCATCCGAAGGCGCTGCGCCGGCTCGGGCGGCTGTTCGCCGAAGGCCAGGTCGAGAAGGTCTATTGGGCCGTGGTCGCCGGCGCCCCCGACGCATCCGAGGGACGCATCGAGACCGGGCTGCGCAAGGAGACCCGCGGCACCGGCTGGCGCATGGTCGTCGATTCGGCGGGTCAGCATGCCGTGACCGATTATCGCGTGCTCGCCGCGCATGACGGCCGCGCCTGGCTGGAGCTCCGGCCGCGCACCGGCCGCACCCATCAGGTGCGGGTGCATTGCGCCGCGCTCGGCTGTCCGGTGGCGGGCGATATCGCCTATGGCGGCCCGGGTGAGGTGCCGCTGCACCTCCATGCGCGGTCAATCGCCCTGCCCCTTTATCCTGCGAAACCGGCAATCCAGGTCACCGCGCCGGTGCCGCAACACATGCTCGCCGCGCTGACCCGCCTCGGCTACGATCCGGCCGGCGAAACAGGAGAGCCGCTGCCGTGAGCGCCGCGCCCATCGACCTCCGCCGGCTCGGTGCGGAAGACGCCTCTGCGTACCGGGAGATCCGCCTGGAAGCGCTGGCCGACAGCCCGCACAATTTCAGCAGCACACTGGAGAGCGAACAGGATCAGCCGCTCGACCGGTTTGCAGCACGGCTGGCCGATGCCTTCGTCCTAGGAGCCTTCAGCGGGCCGCATCTGGTGGGAGTCGCCGGGTTTTATGTGCAACCCAGACCGAAGCACCGCCACAAAGGCATGCTCTGGGGCATGTATGTCCGCCCGGACTACCGCGCCGCCGGCATCGGCCGGAAGCTGGTCGAGGCGGTCATCGCGCATGCCCGCCAGCACGTCGAATTGCTGCAATTGTTCGTCGTCTCCGACAACGCGCCGGCGCGGCGCCTTTACGCGAGCCTCGGCTTTGTCGAATACGGCATC
>Ga0070697_100003056_pt1 | contig 12833 bp, 14 predicted proteins | sample KBSK1501metaG_FD_65475 | JGI IMG/M metagenome (GOLD analysis project Ga0070697, IMG submission 65475) | Corn, switchgrass and miscanthus rhizosphere microbial communities from Kellogg Biological Station, Michigan, USA - KBS K1-50-1 metaG | ecosystem: Host-associated > Plants > Roots >... | reverse complement strand
ATTCTAGGATCGGCTGCCGGCGGTGGCTTCCCGCAATGGAATTGCGGCTGCCGCAACTGCTCCGAACTGCGCGCTGGCACCCTGAAAGCCACCACTCGCACGCAAACTCAATTGGCATTCTCTCCGGACGGGCAGGTGTGGTTTCTGCTTGGTGCCTCGCCAGACTTGCGCTCTCAAATCGTCGCCACGCCGCAACTTGCTCCGCCTCCGACGGATACCACCGGAACTCCAGTCGGAGGCGTTTTCCTGCACTCGGCCGACCTCGATTCCGTCATGGGATTGCTCCATCTGCGCGAGTTCCAATCGTTTTTCGTCTTCGCTACACCGGCCATTCAGAAAATTCTCAAATCTGAGAATCGTATTTTCGATGTGCTCCATCGCGCGGACCCGCCGGTGCAGTGGCAAAACCTCACGCCCAGCGCTCGCCTTGCTTGCCGCTTCGGCGACGATCCGTCCGCTCCTCCTTCCTTCGTATGCACACCCACTTCGCTGGGCTGCAATTATCCGGACTTCATCAGCACCGAACTGCGTCGAACGCTTCCGGCACAGGAAGCCGTCGTGGCGCTTCGTTTCGAACAGGCAGGAAAATCGTTTTGTTATGCGCCATGTCTCTCGGAAGGTTGTGCGGAAGGCATGAAAGTCGCAGCCACCAGCAACGTTGCGTTCCTGGACGGCACCTTTTGGTCCGACGATGAACTCATCGAAATTGGCCGCGGCCAGAAAACTGCCCGCGAAATGGGCCATCTTCCCCTTTCGGGACGCGACGGCTTGCTCGTGCAATTTCCCAAAGACTCTGAGTGCCGCAAAATTCTCGTCCACATCAACAATACAAATCCCATCCTTAATGAGGACAGCGAGGAACATCGTTTAGCCCGCGAGGCCGGTTTTGAGATAGCCTACGATGGAATGGAATTGACGCTGTGACCCAGCAGCACGAAAAGCTCCCGCTCTCCGAAGCAGACTTCATCGCCGGATTTCATGCTATTGGCGAAGATCGTTATCACCACCGCCATCCGTTCCACAAACTTATGCACGAAGGCTTTCTCAGCCGCGGTCAAATGCAGGCCTGGGCGCTCAATCGTTACTACTACCAGAGCCACATCCCGCGTAAAGACGCCGTGGTGCTGTCCCGCTCCGACGATCAAGGTTTCCGCATGGCCTGGCGTAAACGCCTAATCGACCACGATGGCGATGGTAGCGGAGCTCCGGGCGGCGTGGAAAAATGGCTCAAACTCGTCGAAGCTACCGGTCTTCCGCGCATTCAGGCCGTTCGCGGAGATGGAATCTTGCCAGCCACCCGTTATGCCGTAGACGCCTACGTCCAGTTCGTTTCCACGCGCAGCCATCTCGAAGCCGTCGCTTCTTCCCTCACCGAACTTTTCTCTCGAAAATTGATTGCCCTTCGAATGGACCGGCTGCGTGAATATTATCCCTGGATGGCCAGCGGCCTCGATTACTTCACCGGCCGCCTCACGCAAGCTCCCGAGGATGCCGATTTCGCGCTAGCCTGGGTCGTCAAACACGCCCGTACCCGCGAAGAACAAGACGCCGCTCACGCCGCGCTACGCGCCAAGTGCGATATTCTGTGGGCCATGCTCGACGCGCTCTTTTTCGCCTACGTAAATCCCGCGTGGCCGCCCCCCGGCGCTTTTCACCCCAACCACGCCGACCTATGAGTCTCGATGCAAACTCGCGCCCGCAACTCGCTCCCGGCTGCCGCCTGGGAGAAAATCAGGGCCAGAAGGTGTTGCTGATGCCGGAGCGCGCGCTTCGCCTCAGCGGCCCCAGCCTTGAAATCATGATGCGCTGCGATGGCAAACACACCGTGGCGACGCTCATCGCCGAATTGCAAAAGCTATACTCAAAAGCCGAGCCAAAAAAGGTCGAACAAGACATCCTGGGCTATCTGCAACTCTTACATGACCAACGCGCGTTAGATTTTTCGCCATAATTGTTCGAAACTGTATGCAGTGAGCAAAGTCCGTCATTCCGAGCGCAGTGAGGAATCTCTCTTCGCGATTGGCACCTCGCCTCCCATTCCTTCGTCCACCCATGACTGACACACTGGCAAATCCGCTAGCGCTCATCGCCGAACTAACCCATCGCTGCCCGCTCCACTGCGTCTATTGTTCAAACCCGCAAGAACTCACCGCACGCGCAAACGAGCTCCCCACTGAAACATGGACCCACGTCTTCCAACAAGCCGCCGCCCTCGGCGTCATGCAACTCGACCTCACCGGCGGCGAACCTCTAGCCCGACCGGATCTGCCCGCACTCATCCAGACTGCGCGCGCAGCCGGCCTCTACGTAAACCTCATCACCTCCGGCCAGCCACTCGACGAAAGACGCCTCGACGAACTAATCGCCGCGGGCCTCGATCACTTCCAACTGAGCTTCCAGGGTGCGCGCGAAAACACCGCCAACAACATCAGCGGCAGCAAGTCTCACGCACAAAAACTCCGCGTCCTCGATTGGCTAAAAACACGGCGCGTAGGCGTCACGCTCAACTTCGTCATACATCGCAAAAATCTCGATCAACTCGAAGAAATGCTCGCCATCGCCGAAAACTCCTCCGCCACCCGCATAGAATTCGCGCACGTTCAGTATTACGGCTGGGCCTTCGCCAACCGCGAACAACTCCTCCCCACCCGCGAACAACTCACGCGCTCACTCGATTTTTTCCAGAACGCGCAAGAACGTCTGCGCGGCAAAATCCGCGTCGAATACGTTGTCCCGGACTACTATGCAAAATTCCCCAAGCCGTGCATGGGCGGCTGGGCACGCAAAGTGATGCTCATCACGCCCAGCGGTGAAGCACTTCCCTGCCACGCCGCAGCAGTGATCCCCGGCTTGCATTTCGAAAATGTAAAAGAAAAATCTTTAGCTGAAATCTGGCAGAAGAGCGAAGCATTCCAAAAATTTCGCGGCGAGGATTGGATGCAGGAGCCATGCAAGTCCTGTGACCGCCGCGCCCAAGACTTTGCCGGTTGCCGTTGCCAGGCCTTTCTACTCGCGGGTGACGCCACCGTCACCGACCCGGTCTGCTCCCTTTCCCCGCGGCGCTCGCTTGTGGATGCCGTTCTCTCCGGAGTCCCCGCCAGTCCTGACGCGCAACTCATCGTCCCGCCGTCCTGGCTCTACCGCCCCAATCCCGCTTGAACTTGCGCTGCTTATTTGAACTTGCGCCGCTTCCTGCGCCGCACGCAACCGCATCATCACCCAAATCGCAAACACCAAGCTCCCGACCAGACACAACGACCCAAAAAACGCCAGCGTCAGCGGCGCTCCGATTCGTTTTGCAATTCCCCCCGCCAGCAACGCGCCAACCGGCTGTACACCCATGAACATCGTGGCGTACACCGCCATCACCCGTCCGCGCAATTCATCCGGCACTCGATTCTGCACAGTCGTATTCGTCGCGGCCATCTGCGAAGTTGCCGCGAATCCCACCACGAACAAAACCGCGCAAGAAATCCAGAAAATATGCGACTGTGAAAATGCAATCAATCCAATCGCGCAAATCACCGACATCACCGCAATCCACTTGGCCAGTCCTTTGTAGCTTGTCCGCGCCGCAAATTGCAGCGCTCCCAGCACCGCTCCAACTCCCGCTGCGCTCATCAACAATCCAAGCCCGCGCGCACCGGAATGCAAAATATCGTTCGCAAAAATCGGCATGAACACTGAATATTGCAGTCCCAGCAGACTCAACATGCTCAGCAGCAGCAGAGCAGACCGGGTGGGCCGGTCGCTCATCGCATATCGAAATCCTTGCAGCAAGTTTTGCAACGGCGATTCGTTGCTAGGCTTGCGATCTACCTTGGTGATGCGCATAGCCAGCAGCGCCAGAATCACCGCCAGGAAACTCAACCCATTCAGAAAGAAACACCAGCCTTCACCAATCCACGCAATCGCAAATCCAGCAATCGCCGGACCCACCACACGCGCGCCATTGAAAATCGATGAGTTCAACGCAATCGCGTTCGGTAAGTCTTTTTTTCCCACCATCTCCACAAAGAATGCCTGCCGAATCGGCACATCAAACGCATTCACAATTCCCACCAAAAAGGTAATCGCGATCAGCGACCATTCATGAATGTGATGGGTCAGCGTCAACCCCGCCAAAATAAACGCCAGCAGCATCGAAATCGTCTGTGTGGCAATCACTCCGCGATGCCGGCTATAGCGATCTCCGACGTATCCGCCCACCGACGCCAGCACCAGCATCGGTATCTGGTTCGCAAATCCAAAAACACCCAGCAGCGCCGCCGAATGTGTCAAATCGTAGACCAGCCACAGCTGTGCGGTCGTCTGCATCCAGGTCCCAATCAACGAGACCAGTTGCCCCACAATAAATAACTGAAAATTGCGATGCTTCAGCGCGCGGAACCGCGTCATACCGTCTCAGCCGATCCGCAGTAATATCTGCAATCAGCCGCTACAATCCGTCGGGACAGGATTCCTCGTAGGGGCGCAGCATGCTGCGCCCTAAGCTGCCCAGGCGAATAAATTAAGAGGTTGTTTTTCGGGTTTACCGCGCAGGAGGAACAAAAATCACTCTTCAACAGGCCCGCCTCTACCATTTCGATGCATCGTTTCAGCACAAGTCACGATGCCGCGAGAACGGCCACTCTGTCAATTTGGCCTTGGCCCAAATACGAAACGGAAGTCATCCTGAGGCGATCGAAGATCGCCTCAGGATCTCAACTTAAGAATTTGCGCGAATTTGTTGCAGGGTCGGTATTTTCCGCCACAAAGTGGAACTTAAAACCAAAAACCGCTTCACTCATTCCCCGGCGGGTCAGGCACCCCGCCCACATGCAAATGACTCAAATCATGCAAAGTCTGCCGGTCCTCATCGCTCATTCCCCGCGTGAAATTCGGATCGCTCAACCGCCGGTTTCTCGCCGACTCCGGCATATTCTGCAGCACACCCAGCTTCTGCTGAATCACCTGCTGCCGCTCCCACGGAATCTGCCGCCATCTCGGCAAAACGTCGTTCTTCACGTAGCTCCGCTGTTCCGGCGTCATTCTCCGCCAGGTATCTTCTTTCGCGCGAAGGTCCGTGCGCTGTTGCGCGTTCAAGTGGTCCCACTGATTAAATTGCTGCCGAATCCTGCTCTGCTGTTCCGGCGCCAAATTTTGGAACGCACGGCTGCTCTGCAACACGCGATCACGCTGCTGCGGATTCAAATCACGCATGCGGTCCACGAAGGGACGCGGCGCGCCAACACCAACCTGCTGCCTCGGCCGCAGCGTTGCCCCAGGTCCGCTTTCGTTCGGCCGCCCGTTTTCATTCGGTCGATTGTTATTGAATTCATTCGGCCGGCTATTAAAATTGTTTGATCGCGGCGGCCCAGCCGTCGCAGTAGGCGGCCGATGGGATCCGTTATTTGTATTTGACGGTTGCGTAGTTGCCGGATGTTGTGCCCCGCTCCCCGCCTGATGCTGAGTCTGACTCGCTGGCGGACGATTCGCGTTCGGCTGATTTATGTTCGGTCGTGGGGCGGGCTGCGACGGCGGTCTTGGCGACGGCGGTCTTGGCGACGGTCGTGGCGATGGCGGTCTTGGCGATGGCGGTCTTGGCGCCGGTGCCTGCTGCTGCCTCTGAGGTGGACGATTCGCCGCCGGCACCATCTTAGCATCAGCCGCAACAGCGCCGAACGCCGCCACGTTGATCAGCGCCACCGTCATCCACCCGAATTGGAATCGCTTGGTCATCCCACTCTGTAAGTCATCATTCTCTAACTCATCACCCTACAACTCGTCGGTGCAGCTATACTGCCGGGTGCCATCTGCATTGCGTTACTGCGCAGGTCCGCCTTACATTTGCTGGTCGTTGTCGTCCGCCGAATCAGCCGTCACTTCCACCGGCGGCGGCAGTTCCTTCAACGGCTCAAAATTCGCCAGCGTGTCGTGATCTTCCATCACCGAAATGTCCTGCATCAAACCAGCACTCGCCTCTTCCGGGCTAATCGGCAACGGCGCGACTGCCTCCTTGCGGTATCCAATCCACAGCATCGCCAGCAACAGCATCGACGCGGCAAACGCAATGCGCGGCGACGGCCGCATCCACGCCCACCGGCCCTGCTTCACCGGCTCTGCCGCCACTCGTGCGCGTACACGTACATCAAATGCCGGAGTCGGCTCAACCATAGGCAGCTCGCCCAGCAAGTCGCTCACCGAGCGAAATTCATTCGCCCGCACCCGGCAAACCCCGCAAGCCGCCAGATGCTTTTCCATCTCGGCTCGCTCGCTTTCTTTCAGCCGGCCATCCATGTACGCCAGAATCCGGCTTTCCATTTTCACGCAGCTCATATCGCCCACCTTATTAAATTGACCCGGCACCAAACTCTTCCCAACACTTCCCAATCCTTCTTCGTTACTTCCTTACCTCATTACTTCAATCCGCGCCTCGCCACCAATGGCGCCAACTCCACCCGCAGCATCTCGTAAGCTCGAAACAACAACGATTTCAGCGCACTCTCCGAACAACTCAAAATCTTTGCAATCTCCGCATAATCCAGTTCCTGATACTTGTGCAGCAGCACCGCTGCTCTCTGCTTTTCCGGCAACTTCTCAATCGCGCGCCGGATCATTTTTTTCCGCTCTTCTTCCACCAGCTCCTGCTCGACGGTGAGGTGCTTGTCCGCCACTTCAAATGGCCTCTCATCGCCGTCCTCTGTGTCCGCCGTCAGCGGAGCGTCAATGGACATCTCCAGCTTCTGGTGCCGGTGGTCACGCAGCGAATTCAGCGCAAGGTTTGTGGCAATCCGGAAAAGCCAGGTAGTGAACTTCGCCGTCGGTACGTATTCTTCCCGCGCGCGATATACTCGTATGAAGACTTCCTGCGCCAGGTCTTCTGCTTGTTCCCGGTTCTTCACCATCCGGAATAGGAAATTGACCAGTGGCGTCCGGTAGCGCTGCAGCAGAAGTTCGAACGACTGTTCGTCGCCCCCCTTCACGTCCAGCATCAGTTGGACGTCGGTCCTGGTCATTGCGACCACACCGTATCTAACACAAGCAATCTCATAAAGTTGCAGCCGCCATTTATCCAGCGTTTAATAATCTGCCCCGCTCTAACCCGCCCATTTCCTTGCCCTTAGAGCCACCCAGCCGCGCTATTTTGCACACCAATTGTAAAATCTACGTCTGTTTTGGAGTGCGGTTTACCCCTGGCCATGGCTCCCGCTGAAACCCGGACTCACGTCGTTCCCAGCACGTCTGGAGTGCGGCGGCTCGACGCCGCTTTCGACTAGTTCAGTCAGCCTCCAAACTCTCATCGAAGCGCCGGCCCACTCCCGGCCAACCTGCTCCTAAACCCCAATCAACCTCTGCAATATCAACAAAGTGGCCACTCCAACAAACACCAGCAGCGCCATCCGCCAATTCGGTTCGCGGTTCACCTCTGGCAGCAAGTCCGTACCCGCCACATAAAGCGTAACCCCGCCCGCCAGTGGCAAGGCATATTGCAGCTGCGCCTGCATCACGCTGGTTAATCCCACACCCAGCAAAGTAGCCCCACCCAGAGCAGCCGCCGCGCGCAACGCGCTCTCTCGCCCCTGTCCGCTCGCCAGCACCATCGAAGCCACCGTAAATCCCTCCGGCAGCTTATGCAAAAACACCGCGACAAAGATCACCGCGCCCAGCCAGGTAGAAACCAAAAACCCCGCCGCGATCGCCACACCGTCAAAAAACGCATGAATCGCCAGTCCCAGCAAGACCGCTCGCCGCGCATTCCCCTTGGCGAACTCCTCCGCATGCGTCTCTTCGCCAAAATGAAAATGCGGCGCAATCGTATGCTCGAATAAATGAATCAGGAAAAACCCGGCCAGCACAAACAAAAACGCATTCTGTCCCGCAAGCTTCACCGACTCTGGGATAATGTCCATCAGCGCGACGGCCAGCATGTACCCGGCGCCTAGCGCCAAAAAATATTGCAAAAATTTCCGCGGCCACTCCTTGCGCACCACAAAATAGCCGCCCAGCAAATTTCCGCCCGCGGCCACCAGCCCCAGGACCGCCGCCCACCCCATCCTCGCCGCTTCTGTATTTTCCATCCGCCCGCTCAGCCGCTTTCCATTCTCCCGCAATCTCTTCCCTGCATAACTCCGCGTCCAATTTCTAAATTCTCTACGTAACTCTGTGTCCGCGCTCTGTGTCCTCTGTATTAATTCCTCAGCTTTTTCTCGTCTTTCTCCGCGAGCCTCAGCGCACTCTGCGTCTCAGCGTTATCTTTATTCTTTTTTTCCCTCGTCATTCTTTTTCTTGGTCGCTTTCCAGTCTCTGTGACTCTGCTGAATCCGCTTTTTCCTTCTTTACCCGCTATGTCGAAACAAAATCACATCGCCTTCCTGCACGATGTACTCTTTCCCTTCCAAGCGTACCTGCGCCTTCTCCCGCGCCGCCCCCAAACTCCCCGCCGCCAGCAAATCATTCCACCGCACCACTTCCGCGCGAATGAATCCCTTCTCAATATCGCTATGAATCGCTCCCGCCGCCTTTACCGCATTGGTATTCTTATGAATCGTCCAAGCCCGCACTTCCGGCTCGCCCGCCGTAAAAAATGAAGTCAGCCCCATCAAATCATAAGTAGCGCGAATCAATCGGTTCAGCCCCGGCTCCTTCAATCCATACGAAGCCAACAACTCCGCCGCTTCGGCGTCATTCATCTCCGCCAGTTCCGCTTCCAGCCGCCCGCAAACCGCTACCACCGCCGTATTCGGCCGCCCCTGCAAAGCGCCCACCTTGTGCCGCTCGACGGCAGTGTCCAACTCCCCGGCCTCTTCATCGCCCAAATTCAGCACGAACAACATCGGCCGCTGCGACAAAAACAAAAATCCGCCAATCGGCTTCCGCTCCTCAGGTGTCAGAGGCAGTTCCCGCAAAGGCTTTCCCGCTTCCAGATGCGCTTTGCACTTCTCCAGAACAGTTTTCTCCAACTCAAATTGCTTGTCGGCCTTCTTCTTCAAATCTTTTTCCAGCCGCTCCAGCCTTTTGTCAATCTGCTCCAGGTCAGAAAAAATCAGCTCCAGCTCCAGATTCGTCACATCACGCAGCGGATCAACCGTCCCCTCCGCATGCGGCACGCTGGGATCGTCAAACACACGAATCACATGCGCAATCGCATCCACCTCACGCAAAGAAGCCAGCGACTCGCGCATCCGCTCCTTCTGCATCCCGCCCAAGTCAACATACTGCACGGTCGCATAAGTAATTTTCTTGGGATTGTAAAGCTTAGCCAATTCTACCAGCCGCGGCTCCGGCACCTTCGCCACCCCAACCCGCGTCTCCTGCCCGCCCTTCGCCGGATCCACATGCGCCTTCGTCAATATCCGGAACAGCGTCGTCTTCCCAACCTGTGGTAGTCCAATAATTCCCGTCTGCATAAGCGAAAAAGTTTAGCACACCCGTCCTGTCGCCCTTCTCTTGTAGCGGGCAGCTTCAGGCGGCCATCTTACATCTTGTTCCTCGATTCTTGCTGTTTGTAGAAGCCGCCTTCCGAGGCGGCCGTTTTGGGGTCGGCTAAAACTTGGTGATCGAGATTGTGACGATATCCCCGTCAAAGGGTTCCTTTATGCACGAAGAAATTGCATCAGAAAACTCATCTGAGAGCGCGCTGCCATCAGCGGCGAAGTCGTTCTCTGCTTCGAGAATGAGCCGTGTGCCGTCCCAGACACAAGTGACTTTTGTGTGCCACAGACGCTGCGCGAATTCCTTCGTTATATCCAGAGCGGCGGCTGGACCCGCGCTTGCTGGCACGCCCGTGCAAGCCAAAACAATCCGAAACATCAGCCGTTAGCCTCGTTGCTACGATGATTCTCTGAGTTGTTGAGCCAGATCGACCGTTGCATCAGCATGTCGAAGCCCACAGGCCCAGTAAGACAAGCGCATTCAACGCAAAGCTCAATGCGATTGCGAGCCACGTAATTAATTTCGCAAGAAACGTCACTCGGACCTTGCCGTGCTTCGCCAGGGTCACGATAGCGATAATCGTCGTCACCGGAGTGACGAAAAGAAACCAAATCACCGATATCTCAGCTAGATTAAGCGGGAACCAGTAGGTATACGGCGATCGATGAAACGCAAACAGAAGCTTTCCTTTTCGCAGCCTCTCGGTTTGCAGGAAATTTCTGTTTCCCTTTGTGCTTCTTATCTCTTCCGGTCTCTGTGTCTCGGTGACTCTGTGGCAATCCTTCGTCTGGCTTTCTGTTTTCCTTCGATTCAAATAGACTTTTCCAGGATGACTAACCAGCAGCAGCCGCTCCCATTCGATCTAGCCACAGCCGTAGCCCGCCTTTCCGACTGCGACCCCTGCATCGCCCGTCTCGTCCAGGAAATGATCCCCTTCGACCCTGAAATCGACCACACCCAATCCCCCTACGAAGCCCTCCTCGAATCCATTGCCTACCAATCCATCTCGGGCAAAGCCGCCGCGACAATTTACGCCCGTATCAAAGCCCTCAGCGCAAACGGAGGACCTCCCACTCCCCAAGAAATGCTGAACCTCAAAACGCGGGCGCTAAGGAAAGCCGGCCTCTCCGGCGCAAAAATTCTCGCCATGAAAGATCTCGCGCAAAAAACCATCGACGGCATCGTCCCGACACATGAAGAAGCCCTGCAACTCTCCGACGAAGAACTAGTCGAACGCCTCATCTCCGTCCGCGGCATCGGCGCCTGGACCGTAGAAATGTTCCTCATCTTCCGCCTCGGCCGCCCCGACGTCCTCCCCATCCACGACCTCGGAGTACAAAAAGGCTGGTCCGTCGCCTACAACAAAAACCACATGCCCCGCCCCAAGGAACTCCTCGCCTTCGGCGAACGCTGGCGCCCCTACCGCACCGTCGCCTCCTGGTACATGTGGCGCGCCTTCGAAAAAGCCGGCTACGCCGCCACCAACAAAATCAAGCCGCCCAAATTGAAGCGCAAACGCAGCAAACCAGCCCCATCTCGCCGCAACTCTAAGAAATCCAAGCCAACCCGCGCCAAACCAAAACACAAGAATCCTCGCTGACCATATTTACATCTGCGATACAATACTTTCTGGGCACCTCTACGTTCGTCGTCTTCCGCAAGTGCCAACCCAATGTTCCGGCTAACCTCTGTGGGTGGGTGGCGCAGCCACTCTTGCCTGCCCCGCCTTCGCGGGGGCAGTGCGCGGCGTGGCCCGCACCGCCATTTGGCGCTTCCAGCAAATGCTCAGGTCTAGCACCTCTCTAGCGACTTATATTGGGCGGCCACATCGTCCAACTGGACCCGCCCCACTACCTCCGCGCCGCTTCCTTCACCATCCAAAACAACGCGGCCATCCCCGCCAGCAACACCCCGCTCTCCAGTCCAACTGAAGTTGTATGCAGTCGCGCAAACTCCGCCAGCAAAGGACTCCCCGCTGCAGTAGCCTCAATCGATCCCATCTGCTCCCGCAACACCGCCATCTTAGGGCTGACCGCCACCTGGGAAATCACCGTCAGCAAAATCATCAACATAACGCACAAAGCGACTGGTGCCACCAAATCAGTCAAACTGCGAATCCTTAAAACACGAGCCAGCAAAATCGCCACCCCGCAAACAATTCCCATCCAGTGCATCCGCGTCAGCGAATACCCAACAATCGCCCCAGCCTGATCCCGGCTAGCCAGCACCGAAAACGCCCCCGGCGCCACCACAAAACTCAAAAACACATCGCTGCCGAGCCAACATCCCAGGCCCAAGAATTCAATTGTCCGCAATAGGATTGACATCACGTCACTATACAAAACGGCCTAAGTTGCGCCAAGCTATCGCTATGCCGAGAAACATTTTCAATCTGCTTTCTTGCACTCTGGTGTTTTTGTACTCCACCGTCGCAGGAGCTCAACAAACTCCCGTTGCCATCTATACCGATCCGCCATCAGACAAAGAATTTCCTGCGGCGTTGGAGGCACCCAACATCATGAGCCACGGCTCACGGCTTAATACTGTGCTCTTCCTGGCCTCTGGCAAGCGACCGCATCCTACGATTCTCTTGATGCACGGATTTCCCGGCAATGAAAAAAATCTAGACCTCGCCTATGCCGCGCGCCGCGTTGGCTGGAATGTCTTCGTTCCTCACTACCGAGGCTCTTGGGGCAGCGACGGAAAATTCTCTTTTTCCAACGCGATCGAAGACACACAGATATCGCTCGAATTCTTGAGGGATCCCGAAAACAGTAAGAAATACCGCATCGATGCAAGGAAAATTGTTCTAGTGGGACACAGTATGGGCGGATTCATGGTGGCTTATGCCGCCGCTCACGATCCAGATGTCGCGGGCCTGGTCATGATCTCCGCATGGAATATCGGCGAGACAATGACCGGCGCGAAAGAGACTCACCGCGTGGACACCTTTCCCTCGGCTTCGATCCGCCTCGCGGGCACCACGCCCGCGGGACTGCAGCAGGAGGCAGAGGAAAACGCTGCAAGATGGAACTATGTTGACTACGCTGATGCAATCAGAAATCGCCCTGTCCTTATTCTGGAATCGGATGACCGTAACAGATCGCACAATCACGCAATGGTCGAAGCGCTGGCGAAGGCTGGAAACACTCACGTTGCTGAGGCTTACATCGAGACCGATCATACCTACTCAGACCACCGGATCGCCCTTCAGGTCGCGCTCTTGAACTGGCTAATGGGGACTTTTCAATCACCCACGAAATAGCAGATTCAGCACAGAACTCACATCATTCCTGCGCCGCAAAGTCGTACGTGGGAGAATGGGAAGTCAAGAAAGTGGTGGGCGATAAAGGATTTGAACCTTTGACCTCTCGCGTGTGAGGCGAGCGCTCTAACCGCTGAGCTAATCGCCCGTCTGG
>Ga0070697_100003054_pt1 | contig 12845 bp, 10 predicted proteins | sample KBSK1501metaG_FD_65475 | JGI IMG/M metagenome (GOLD analysis project Ga0070697, IMG submission 65475) | Corn, switchgrass and miscanthus rhizosphere microbial communities from Kellogg Biological Station, Michigan, USA - KBS K1-50-1 metaG | ecosystem: Host-associated > Plants > Roots >... | reverse complement strand
GCGGACGAACCCACCAGGGTCAGACCCATGACGGCCACTACGAGCGCGCGGAGGGTGGCACTCATCGCAGGTTCTCTCGGCTCAGGTCCCGATACATCGCCACCAGCTTCACCGCTTCGCGTTCCCAGTTGTAGCGCTCGTACACCGCCCGCCTGCCGTGGTCGCCCAATCGGCGGCGTTCTTGCGGGTCGAGGGCGAGACGCTCGAGTGCTCTCGCGATCTCCTCGACACTCGACGTGTCGGTGAGGAGACCGCAGTTCGCGTCCTGAACGATCTCGGCGACTTCCACCGCGAACTTCGGGGCGATTACCGGCAACCCGGCGAGCATGTAGTCGAACATCTTGTGGGGAAGGGCCAGAACATGATTGTGGATGCCCGGCCTCAGCAGCACGAGCCCGATGTCGGCGTCGAGGACGCGTCGATACGCCTCGGCGATCGGCAGCCATGGCTCAACCACGACGCGATCGGCTAACCCGAGCTGCTCGACCAACGCTTGGAATTCGGGCTCGCTGCCGTCGGCGAACGTGCCGACGAGGTGGAGACGAAGGTCGAGCGCGCGGACACGATCCAGCGCCCGCAGCAGCTCTGGCCAGCAGCGGGTCTGGGTCATCGAGCCGATATGAATGGCCGTGACAGCGCTCGAGGCACTGCCCTGGGGCGCCGTCGCCCGCTCGTTGTCGTCGAGTACGAGCGGCGCGAAGTTCTCGACGACGACGTGCTTGCGTTCCGAACCGCCGAAATCGGCGGTGATGAACTTCTTGGCGAACACCAGCCTATCGGTCAGCGGCGTAAGGACACGAAACACCAGTCGCATGAACGAAGCGGCCGCCGGCCGCAACCAGTCCGGGAATCCACGCTCGGCGAACTGGCTCGGGTAGTGCTCGTGAACGTCGAAAACGACCATTGCCCGGCGCGTCAGCCGAAGGAGCACCCCGATCACCCAGGAGTCGAGCTCGTTGCAGTGATAACAATCGGCCCGTTGCCGGGCGGCGACGCGATAGATCCGAGTGAGTTGCATAAGGCGTCCGACGATTCCGCGCCGTCGTGGATAGGTGACGAGGACGACGCCATCCTGCACCCAAGTGCGGAGTCGGTCATCGGGCGCGACATGGACGACGTCGAAGCCATTCACGGCAAGGGAGACCGCTTCCTTGACGAAGACTCGCTTGTCGAGCGGTGGGTGCATCGAAGAGAGGAAACACACCCGCATCCTCGGGCTCACGACGCGCGGAGAACCGCCTCTGAGCTGGGCCGCAACGGCATTCGGAGCATGAACCAGAGGAGGACGAAGATGGCGCCTCCATATCCGAGGAGCGTATTGGCGACGCTCGCGTTCGAGAGGTAGTAAGCCGAGACGAACACAAAGATGCTAAGGAGGCTCCGGCCGGCGTCGGCCCTCAGACGAACCATCGCGGCGTCGATACGATTGAGCGCGAACCCGAGCGCGATCGCACCAAAGGCCCAACCGACGAGACCGAACGCACCATATAAGTCCATGAGCGCGGGGCTCGCCAGCGATCCTCCGATACGGTCGACGTTAGGGGTACCGGTCTCCAGCACCGAAAAATAGTCGAATGCGTCGTAAGCGGGCCGATAGAGGTCGAAGCCAAACAGCCTCGCGACCAGTCCGATGTTGCTGAGACCATAGTGGGGCTCGAGTGCTGGGTAGTAGTGCGTCAAGAGGGCCGCCGGAATCGCCTGGCCGGCCAAGATCGTCGTCGCGGCGATCCCCGAAAGAGCACCGATGCCGACAACGGCATCTTGGATGTCTTCGACACTCGTCACCGCCCGCGTCTGGAGTTGATAGAGCACGAGGAGCACGACGAAGACCGTTACCACGTATGCGCCGATTCGAGGCAGACTTCGCCAGCTTTGACGGCGGCCGCGATCGGAGACTTCCACCAACCCGGCTCGTCCGGGCGTGCGCTTCGCCCGCGCACCCGCCGTGACGACATTCGCCAAGAGAAGCGAGCAGAGAAACACGAGGAGTGGCCGTTTGTGGAAGGTCAGCAGTAACAGCGCGCCGGTGCAGGTGTTGAAGAGCAGCGCGAGCATCCGGAGCTTGCGCTCACGTTGCAGTCGCTGGACGAGCTGCAGCGCCACGCCGAGGAATGGCAGCACATTGAAGACGGACAGGATGAACAGGTAGTTGTCGCCCACCTGGTACCGGGCTTCGAGGAGCCCTTCCTGGCTGCCGGCGAACAGCGCCTGGATGCCGGCCACGATCAGCGGAGCGTTGCCGGCTGCGTATACGATTGAACCCAGGAGCGCAACGGTGGCAATCGCCAGGAGACGCGTCGGGCTGAACCCTAGTTGGTCGATCGAGGGGTCCAGACCCAGCAGGTTCGGCCCTTTCCGAAGGACACATCCGCCTTTGAACATGAGATGCGTCATGTGATACGCGCCGAGGACGAGACCAGCACCCCACACGTTCAAGATGATTGTGCGCTTCAGATCGTCGTCGGTCAGCAGCCCGAGCTTGTACATGGAGAAACGCCATGCCGCAAGGTCAGCGAACAGCGGGATCGACAGCACGCCGATCAGCACGAACACGAGATTCGCGAGGATGAAGGCGCCGATCGCACTCCAGGAGAAAATCAGGCGGCGCTGGAGGGTCAGCACCAGCGTCACCGCGACGGCGTTCAAGCAGGCGAATGTGAATGCGTCCATCATGCGCGGTGGAAAGACTCCAAGTCCGTCCTCGGCCAGATGAACGCACGCATGGCGAGCACGGCAGGAGCCGCGGCGCCTTTAAGACCGACGACCGCGATCACACCTGTCGACACGATGCCGACGAGGGCTTCGAGCGGGCCCGGCCATTCAGCGAGCAGGAAGTTCACCAGGGCGACGAACGAGGCCAGGCTCACCAGTCGGCCCAGTCCCCAGTACCGCAGCGGCCTCCACCAGGAGCTGTCGAGCCACGCAAAGGTCAGTAGGCCCATTGTTCCAAACGCTGCTAACAGAGCCGCGCGCACACTCGCGGCTTCACCGACCAATCCTTTCACGAGCTCGTAAGCGAGGACATGGACCGTGACGGCCGTGGCGAGCGTCCAGAGATTTCTCGGGGCGAGCCATCGCATTTCGATGATCCCCCGCAGCGCCTGAAAGAACGCGAGAGGCACGATGCCCCAAACGAGCCACGACAGGTAAAAGGAGACGCCCGATACGATCGCCGCGTCGCCCAACCAGAGTTGAAGGACGTACCGCGACCACGGGAGCAATATCGCGAGCGCCAGCGTGGCGGCGTACAGCGTGCCGCCGAGAAGCAGCCGCACTTCTTCGCGAAGGCGCGTCAGCTCACCTCGTCCGACCAGACGGGCGGCGAGGATCGAGGCGATCTGCGCCGTCGGCGCCAGTGCCGCCGGCACGGCCTGAACGATCGTGAGCGCCATGAGCAGGTATCCGGCTTGGGCCGGTTCCTTTCTGAGGAGCCATGGACCGATCGTGACCACGACGATGTCGAGCGCCGCGGTGCCACCGCGCGGAAACCCGTAGGTGACCAAAACGCGACCCGCTTCGCTCCACGTAGGCGCCGGACCGGATGCGGGATCCGGCCGACGCATGGCTATCAGGTACGTCGCGATCGTCACCACACACAAGATGATGAGACCGAGCGCTTGAAACCGCACCAGCGCAGCGGGCGTCAGCGCCGCGCGCGACCAGAACAGCGCGAGCAGCAGCAGTCCGCTGACCGACATCAGCTCTAAGAGATTGGCCAGTATCAGCCGGCGCTCGGCGAACAGCGTAGAGTACGCGATGAAGCTCAGGATGGAGGCAACCGTCAGCGTGACGGTCCACCATGCTAGCGGGCTCGCGTCGTCGACGCCCGGGAAGATCGCCGCGGCGACCCACGATCGAGTGGGCAGGAATACGGCCATTGTGAACACGGCGAGTCCAGCCCAAGCCGCTGTCGTTACCATGACGTACCGCCGGCGCACCTTCGACGATTCGGTCATCGATAGATAGCGCAGCAAGGTCTGGGAACAGCCGAGCTGGAGAACATGAGCAAAGGTGCTGGCGAGACGTCGGGCCAGAAGAAAGACTCCGAGTGCCTCGGGTGCGAAGAGGAGCGCAGCGCGCCGGATGACCCACAGTAGGGCGGCCAGCCTGACAACGGCAAAGCCCGTATTGATCCCAACGTCGACCCGCACCCGACGCGCGGTGATCACGCGGCGATACCCGGTGGCTGCGCGAAAATCGCGCGCCGCCAACTCAAGAAGTTGTAGACCACCCAGAGCTGGAATGCTTCGTTCACAGTCCGGGGTCCGGGGGCGAGGCGCCGCCGCAGCTCGGCGACGGCAAAGTGCTCTTCGACGTGCGTGCGGTCTTCTTCGAGCAGAGTCGTCATGTGCGAGCCGAGGCCCGAATGGAACCATTCGCGGATGGGAGCACCAAAGCCGGTCTTTGGGCGGTACACCGCCTCTCGGCCCACGTAGTGGGCGGCAAGACGCTTCACGGGCTCCTTCGCCACGCCATCGCGAAGCTTGAACGATTCATCGATCGTCAGGCCGAACTCCAGGAGATCCCGGTCGAGGAAAGGAACCCGCACCTCGACGCCGTGGGCCATCGCCATCTTGTCGGCTCGCATGAGCAGCAGCTCCGGAAGTCGCAGCTGGAGCTCGACGAAGGTCATCTTCTGGAGAAGGCTTGCACCAGGTGACTCCTGTTCGATCCGTCGATACAGATCTGCCACGACGTGAAATGAATCGAGACCGCGGTGCCGGGACGCAAACTGCCTTGCGAGGATGGCCGCCTTCTCGTCCTCGTAGTACGCGACGGCGCCCGACATGAACAATTCCTGACCGAGGGCGCGACGCCTGAGGACGTCGGCGACCTTGCGGGCTCGCGTGCGCCGAAGACTCTGAAAGCCCAGCCAGCCCACGAATCGGGGAAGCCGCTGAAGCGGCCGCCAGAGCCAGGCGTCACTGCGGAGAAACCGCAAATAGTTCTCGTAGCCACAGAAGAGCTCGTCGGCGCCTTCCCCTGCGTGAAGCACGGTCGTCCCCGAATCTTTGGCGAGCTTCGTGACGAAATAGAGGGGAAGGCACACGGGATCGGCGAGCGGTTCGTCCTGCTGCCCGGCGAGCTTCTGCGCCGTGGCGAGGAGGTCGCTCTCCCCAATCGTGATTTCATGATGCGCCGTGCCGAGCTTGGTCGCGACGGTTCGCGCCCACTCGCGCTCGTTGGCGTGTGACGGCGCGCCGGCCATGGCCACGTGGTATGTCCTGACGGGCTTGGGCGATATCAGCTGTTGGAAGCTCGCTGTATTGAGGATCGAGTCCACGCCGCCCGAGAAGAGCACCCCGACCGGAACATCGCCCATGAGGCGCTTACTGACCGAATGGTTAAACATCGCCTCGAACTGTCCGTCGAGGTCATGACGGTCGAGGGCGGCGCGTCCGGGCAGTGGCTCCCAGTAACGCCGTGTGCGCCAGGCGTGCCCGAGATCCAGGGTCAGCACTCCGGCCGCGGGAAGCTTGAAGACTCCGCGCAACAGGGTTCGAGGCGCCGGAACGACCAGGTAGGTCAGGTAGTGATAGAGTGACTCCTCATCGATCTCGCGTGGTACCGCGGCGTGTCGGAGCAGCGCCCTGATTTCCGAGGCAAATAGGAACTGGCCGCCGACTTCCGTATAGTAGAGGGGTTTGACGCCGGCGCGATCGCGCGCGAGGAGCAAGCGCTTGCGTCGATCGTCCCACAACCCGAACGCAAAATCACCGTCGAGACGTTCGATGAGCGCCTCACCGATCTCGTCGTACAGGTGCACCAGAACTTCGGTATCGCTCTGCGAGCGGAATCGATGGCCCTTGCTCTCGAGCTGAGCCCGCAGCTCACGGAAATTGTAGATCTCGCCATTCAACACGACTTGGGCCGACCCATCGTTGTTGGGCATCGGCTGGCGCGCAGCGTCGGACAGATCCACGATCGCAAGTCTTCGGTGGGCGAGCCCAACGCGCCCGTCGCTCGACAGCCAGTAGCCCTCGCCGTCTGGGCCGCGATGTCGAATGGACTCCGCCATCGCGCCCAACAAGTCCATCGTCACCGTTCTCCCCGTCGTCTGACGTACGATCCCGGCGATACCGCACATCTCAGAAACGCGTCCGACTCGGCCGCTCAGACATCGAAAGGTACCGCCCGCCCTTCTGAGGCGCTCCGATGCGCGGCGAGCGCCATCCATGTTGCGATGAGTCCGGCGCGGGCGTCGGCACCTGCCACCGAGCGCGAATCTCCACGTATTGCCGCACCGAACTCCTCGAGAATCGCGCGCCGACTCGCATCACTGCGTCGCACCAAGCGCGTCAAGAGGCCTTCGCCGCCAGATCCTCCGACATCATCGAGCCGCGTTGACCGGCCGTTTCCGAAGGCTTCGTAGCACTCCTTGCCCAAGGAGGCATCGCCGAGCACCGTGTAGATCAGTTGCGCGGTGCTTCCGTCCTTGTAGCGGACGATCACGCCCATGTTGGGGTTGGTGACGCCCGCTGGCCCCCCGGCGGAGGCCAGAATCGTCGCCGGCTCGGCCCGTATCAACCAGTTGAACAAATCAAAGAAGTGCACGCCCTCGCCGAGGAATCGGCCACCTTCCTCGGCTGTATTGCTCCAGTCACCTTCGATCCGGCCAATGTCCACTCGACACGTGAGCATGCGCGCGCCATCGACGCCGAGTACGTACTGAAGGCGTCGGATCCAAGGCGCGAAGCGCCGATTGAACCCAACACGGACGACGAGTCCCGACATCGTCGCGAGATCGGCTACGGCTCGAGCGGTATCGACATCGGTCGCCAGCGGCTTCTCGACGAATACGTGCTTACTTGCCTTGAGCGCATCGAGCACGATGCGGCCGTGAGAGGCGTGGCGCGTGGCGACCAGGACGGCGTCGATGTTGCGCTCCGTCAGCAGCTCGTGATACTCACTCGTGACGATGCGAGCTCCCGTCAGCCTCGCACCCTCCGCCATTCCGGCAGCGGAGCGGCTGGAGATGCCGGCGATCTCGATCGTGTCCCGCATTCGCAAAAGATTCGGGATGTGGACACCCTTCGCGTAACCGCCGACGCCGATCAATCCGAGGCGGATCCGGCGGGAACCCAGGCCCGTCAGCGGCGCAGTCGCTCGCAATGTACGCGCTTGGGCATCTGAGTGCCGATCGGGAATCGACGGCGCCGCGTAATCGAAGATGACTCCCTGTGTGCGGTCATCACCTCTCTTCACAAGGGCGTACGCCGCTTCCGCCTCGTCGACGGGAAACCGGGCGCTCACCAGGCTGCCGAGTTCGAGGCGTCGCGACGCGAGGAGTCGCAGGAAGTACTCGAGATTCCTGGCCTCGGTCCAGCGCACGTAGCCGACAGGATAGTCATGACCATCGAGCTCGTAGGCGGGATCGTACCGCCCCGGTCCGTAGGACCGAGACATCCGTAGCTCGAGCTCCTTCGCAAACATCTTGCTACGCGAGAGTCGAAGCCCCACGTCGCCGACGACTGACACCTTTCCCTGCGACCGACAGAGATCGAACGCGAGATTGATGGGCTCATCGCTCGCGGTCGCGGCGCACACGATCACTCCGTCGAGACCGTGGCCGGCTGTCAGCTCCTCCACTCGTCGCAGGCTGTCGACCTCACCGAGCGCCCAGGCCGTCACGCCATTCACCTCGGCAGCCTGAGCGGCGCGCGCCGGACGCAGATCGATGCCGAACACCTGGTATCCCATCGCGTCGAGAAGACGCACGCAGAGTTGACCGACGAGACCGAGACCGACCACGCCGACGCGCTCACCGGCCGTCAACTCGAGGCGCCGAACCCCCTGGAGCGCCACGCAGCCAAGCGCTCCGAACGAAGCGGCTTCGAACGAGACGCCTTTCGGTATGCGAGTCACGAGATTCTTCGGAACCACCGCATACTCGGCGTGCGAAGCGAAGCCCGCCCCCATGCACGCTACTCGATCGCCGACGGCGAAAGACACGCCGCCGTGATCCACCTCGACGACGTAGCCCGCGCTGCTGTACCCGATCGCGGTCAATTCCTGCAGTTTCCGGTGAACGAGATCCCACGTGTAGGCCAATCCGTGTCGCCGAGCCAGATCCCAGACCTGATTCACTCGCTCTCTGGAGCTGACGACTTTTTCGTAGAATCCAAGCACGCCGGTTCGAGACGTGACGGCGGCAGACTCAGTCCCCGTGCTGATCAGCGAGCACGCATTTCGCACGAGCACGGAGTCGACGAGCCGCGAGGGTACCGGCACGTCGAGGACCTCGACTTTGCCGCGACCGGTCAGAAAAACTTGCTTCACGCCACCGCACCGTTACGCACGATCGAGAAGCGCAGCTCCGCATCGCCGTGGATCGTGTCGGAGAGGACCAAGATCGAGGCCGGCTCGGCGAGCCCATAGTTCGGGCTGACCAAACCGTTTTCGACAGACGGGGTCGACGGTCCGTCCCAATGCACCGACCACGCGCGGCCCCGACGTGAGAGTCGTGCGAAACGCGTACCGATCGTGACCGCCACGTCGGGGCTCAGGTGCAGATAGCGCTCGACACGATGACGCCCTCCGCAGCGCAACACGTCCGTGCACTCGAAGACACCGGCTCGCGGTGAAAAGGTTACGCCGCGCTCGTGCAAGACGGGATCGTGAAGACGCAGGTAGCCTCCGTGCGCGGCGTGGACGCTGCCACGGCTGCCATCCCACCCCACGGCGACATCCGAAGGAAGCGCATCGTTCCCGATCTGCCACCAGCCCGACATCGGCGCAAGCTCCTGTCCATCTATTCGGAGGGCGTTGTGATATCCGGTACTCCGGAACAGGTTTCGCTGTTCGCGATCGGCAGTATAGGTGGGACACCCCGGATCGACGACGAGCGGAACGCCATCGACGACCAGCTCGAAGCTTAGAAGATCGTTGTGGCCGTGGCCACCGCGCCCCGCAAGCCCCACCTCTCCCACATCGAGCCACACATAGTCATCTCCGCTCCGGAGCACGACGACGCCTCCGTCAGAAAAATGACGGATCTCCGGCAACGCCTCGGCGGTGAGCTTCACCCAATCGCGGATCGCGGGGCGGCCAAGCAGCCAGGGCGCGGCCGCCGGCATACGCGACGCGGCACCTTTGAGGCAAGCGTCTTGGAACAGGAGAGCTCCAAGGCCGATGAGCGGTCGATGGTCCCGAGAATCCGATGGATCGAACAGCAGCGCGCGGGCGCTGTCGTTGTCGCCTACGTTCGGAGTGAGCCCATCCGGACGTGTGCACATCGCGGAGTACGTGCAAGCCGCATTCAGACGATCCCGCGTGCGAGTCGGGAACGAGAGACCTGCTCGGTCCATCGCGATCATGGCCATGACGAACAGCTCGGTCACCAGCCGATGATAGGCGAGGGACTTTTCAAAGTTCACGCCGTCGGCCAGGATCTGACGTTCGATCTCAGGGGGGATCGCGCTCGCCGCATGCGAGATCCAACTCTTGGCCGACGGGTAAGCCCGTTGAACGGACAGCCCGAGTAGGAGCAGGGCGACGAGGTTGGCTGCGTAGTGATTGCCTCTGACGTCGGAATATTCGACCGTGCGCCAGATGAATTCTCCATGGGCGCAGAGGAGCCTGAGCAGTTGGTCCACGAGAGGTAATTCAGGAGTGAGAGTCAGCGCCATGCCGAGGGTGCAAACGAGCGCGATCGCCCGCATCGACGCTTCCATCGGGTCCCACGTGACCGCGTGCGCGAGGGGATTTGCTCGGGCCCAATCCTCGAGAATCGCGGTCGCGCAGTTGAACCATTCGCCCCCCGGATCGAGCGCCGCCGCCTGAATCAAGAGGGGCACGAATCCGAGACGTGACAACTCCCAGGGATACTTCACGTCGTAAGGGCGAGGTCGGCCGGTTTCGTAGTGCGAGTAGCTGCGGAAATATGCAGGCGGCCACGCGTGATCGAATCGCCAGTCGGCGTGCCATGGCCATGCCCCTTCTCGGGGCAACGTGGATCCGAGGATCTTGAACTCTCGGCGTCTCACGCACCGCGCCGCCTTGACGAGCGCACCGGCATCGACTAGGTCGCGTTCGCAAGCCTCGGACAGCGCCAACGGACCGTCTCGAACGATCAACGAGCCTGTATGCCGGCTCTCTGCGATGTAGTCGCTCACCCGCCTTGGAGTCCACCAACCATCGACATGGCGTTCGAGCCTGGGCCAACATCTGGTGAGCTGCATCGCCGCCAGGCGCGCCTCCTGAGCAGCACGCACGCCCAGGACGCTTATGGGGGTTCGAGCAATCCGTGAAATCATATCTATGGAGAGTGGCAGCCGCATCTAGGAAGTCGGGGTCGGACGAAGTGCGAGCATAGCTTCGCTTCGTGAACTACGAGCACCGTCCCACTAGGGATCTGGGGCGCGATGACCTGCGCCCGCAGGGATTTTAACCAACCGCTGGGCTCAGAGGAAATCAATTCTAAAGTGGATTAGGCCTCATGACCCCGGCTTCAGGCTGCGACACCCACCGCAGCCTCGTGATGAAGCGATTCATCCGAGCGGACCGCAGGTCGCCTGCTCAGAGCCAGAAGCTATTGGCGGTGATCTTCACGACGAGCGTGAGTGTTGCGCGGAGCTACCGGGCCTCGCGGCAACTCGCTTATTTGCGAACGCCACGAGGTACCACCCGAATGGGGGACTGACCGGCGCGACAACTCGTTTGAGCCAGCGCTTTATTAAGCCCTCAGACCCATAAACCTGCATTCCGTGACGCGCAACGATCTTGACCTCGTCAAAGGCCTGAAGCGCATGACGGAGCGTCGAACGTGAGTAGAGCCGGACAAGCGGAATCGCGCTCGCCTGGTCGCGTCGGTATTCGATCGTGGACAGAAAGCGGCGCCACCCATGGCGTAGCTGCCCCCGTATGAGGCCGAGGACAATTAGGCGGTAAAGCATCACGAAGGAATCACGATTGTAAACCGCGATCTACAGCATCCCGCCCGGCCGCAGGACTCGTTGGATCTCGGCAAGTGCCGCGGTAACGTCAGGGGTGTGATGAAGGACGACAAAGGCATAGACCAAGTCCATACTGGAATCGGCCAGCGGTAGCGCCTCGGCATCACCTTGAGCGAGGAGAACTGGGACGGCTGCCGTCTAGAACCGCTGGCGTGTCAACTCGAGATGCCGAAAGTTGAGGTCTACGCCGACACAGCGACTCCCCCCGCGGGCGAATTGCATCAAGTCCGTCCCTAGCCCGACGCCGATCTCGAGGATGTGGCGACCGTGATGAGCGTCGTATGGAAAGGTCGTCCGCATCCAGGGGGCGTACTGCACGTACCGATAGTGATCAATATCCGCCCAGTACTGCGCGGTGTTTTGCGGTTCGCCTATTGCCCCCCACGGGTTCTCGTCCCACTGCCGGATGGCCTCACATTTTGCTGGGTGTAAATCACGAGAGTCCATCGGGTGACGCCAATCGTAGCAGGCGTGGCGCTTTCTGCTGGTCTCTTTCAGCTGCGATACAACGTCTTCGCACAGAGGGAAGCTCGGAAGTAGGACTTGACGACACCGACTCCGACCCGAGGGTGATGCTATCTCACCCTCGGGTCACCTCGAGAGACCGATGGAAACTACTGGAGCATCAGGAGTACGAGAATTTCTCCCTGTCCCTCGCTCAGGGGCTCGAGCGCCTTGCCGATCAGCGTACCGGGACGATGGATACTGACCCCTCCCACGTCGACCGGCTTGGACCGCATCGCGAACCCTTCGATCGAGCTGGTCACGAGGAGATCTCCCGTCGCCACCGAACCAAAACTGGCGTCGACCTTGACCTTGACCCGGCCGGTGTGGGCAACCTTCACCCTGTCCTCCGCGCCTTCACCGAGCAAGACGCCCGGCCGATCAGATACCACGCCGGCGACGCGCGTGTCGTAGGGCTGAGACCCGACCAGAACCTGATTGGGGTTCCCGGGGTCGATGATGAGCACCGTGCCCGCGTCGAACTGGCGCGGCGCCTTGACCCATTCGGCGACGTCCTGATACTTCGCGGCGATGTTGCCATCGACCTGTATGTTGCCGGCAACGTGCAGCATCGCGACCGGAGTCTTCGTCCCAACACCGATATTGCCACTGGGGTCAAGCGTCATCCGGGCGATCGATCCACTCATGAAGTCGATCGGGGTCGCATTCGTCGCGCCAATCGTGGCCCGGTTGCCGGCAACGCCGATGCCCGCGTTGAAGCCGCTCGCGTTCTCGACGCGCACGCCGAGAAGTACAGACCCGGTTCCCGGATCCGCACCCGAGATATTCAGCCGCGAGATCGGAGCAGTCGTGCCAATGCCCAAGTTACCGTCCGTGCTAAGGGTCATCTTCGGCAGAATTCCGTTACTGATGAAGTCGACTGGTGTCATGTTGGTGCTACCGAAGACGCCGCGACTCTGCGAAACGAACATCCCGATCGAATAGCCTTGCGTGCTTTCAGTTCGAAAGCCTAGCGAGTTCATCGCGCCCGGATCTTGGCCGACGATAGTGAGAGACGTAGTGGGGGACGTGGTTCCGATACCTACCTTGCCGGCCGCGGGAAAGGAGTTTTGCGCCACCGCCGGGCCACCGCATAGAGCTACCAGCAGAAGAGATACGGCCACCACGGACACGAAGAGCTTCATGTGACCCCTCCTAGTTCGTCGGTCGATTCTGACCCAGGGCACGCTCGCATGGCCGGTGGGAAGCAAGCCGTGTGCCCACTCCGGCAAATTCAGTCGCTACAAGGACTAAATCTCATCTGGCGCGCGGATTGTGGCTCTGTCTGTGTTCGATTTGACGGTCCCTTGTGACACCCGGGCACACTATCAAACCTAAAAGGCCCGGCCGGATTCCTCAGAAACTTAGCCGCTCGTAGTCATAGGG
>Ga0070697_100003052_pt1 | contig 12853 bp, 24 predicted proteins | sample KBSK1501metaG_FD_65475 | JGI IMG/M metagenome (GOLD analysis project Ga0070697, IMG submission 65475) | Corn, switchgrass and miscanthus rhizosphere microbial communities from Kellogg Biological Station, Michigan, USA - KBS K1-50-1 metaG | ecosystem: Host-associated > Plants > Roots >... | reverse complement strand
CATGGCCTCTAGCGCAGTGCACTAGAGTAAGTCCAGGTCAAGAGCGACAAGCGCTTCGAGGCGCTGGTCGCAAAGACCGCTCCCATCGCCTGTTTCTAGCTTCGCTCACTGGATTAAGCCGGGGGCACCCAGCGCGGAGAGTTTCACGAAGTGAAACCAGCTCCAGCACCAGCGGATTAGCCAGCACCCCGCCCGGGCTATAGGCATCTCATATACGCATAATGAATGCGCATATATGCACCGCCTCAGGCCTGAGGCATTTGCATTCTTTGTTTCACCCGCTAAGCTTGTCCGTAGTATCTCCAGAAGATATATACGCATATTACTGACGCATATTACGGAGCAATCAATGCCTTCACGCATAGAGCTGTACGGGTCGAAGTGGCCGAGCGCGGAAGAGGCCCCGGTTTCCCTGACCAGCGAGTATAACGGCTTCGAGTACCGGATTACGGTCAGGCTCGCGCCGGGTGCTGACGGCATCGGCCTGGACGAGGAGGACGCGCAGCGGCTGGCCCGGTGGCTGGGCTGGGAGGCCCGGCGGGAGCACGGGCAGCAGCAGGCTGAGCGGCAGTGGCGGCCGTCGTCATGACGGCCAGCTACATCGGGAGCGGCGCGGACGGCGACGAGCTGGTGCGCCGGGCGATGGCTGCCTACTGGCGGTCGGCGGGCCGGCAGGGCGAGGAGTGGCCCATCCCCGGCCAGGACAGCTACCGGTGCGAGCTGGACGGCAAGGCGTACGTCGTGTTGCGGAACGTCGACGGCGTGCTCGCGGTCTACCGGGTCCGCAATGACGGGTTCCTCAAGGAGCTGCGGCGGTGGCCCACGGAGCTGGCCGGCCCGGAGGCGGTGGCATCGTGAGCGAGTACGACCCGGAAGAGCCCGTCATTCTGTGGATGCCGGTGCTTGACACCACGGGCATGTTGTCCATGCCGGTGAGCACGTTCGGCACGGGTAACCACGGCGACGGCGAGGGCGTGCCGGTACCGGAGGCGGGCGGCGCGCTCATCGACCGGGACATCGCGGAGCTGGTCGCGCTGCTGAACCGCGCCGACGTCGAGACGGTGCAGAGCTGCCAGGATCTCGGCACGGGCGAATGCCTGGTGGCTGAGGACGACTCCGAGGACGACGACGACGCGGGAATCGTCGCGCGGCTGTACAAGGCTGAGACGCGGCTCGGGTGCGTCGTGGTCACGTGGGAGTCGTTCCCGGCGGTCGGCAGGTTGCTGCCGCCCCTGCCTGGCTGGCCGCCTGGTGCCCGGTGGCCGGATAGCCAGGTGCAGATCAGCGGCGGGTGGCTGTTCACGGTCAGCCCCAACGCGAGGTTCGTCTCCATCGTGTTCCCGTGGGCGTGCCTGGCCGCGTTCACCGAGTCGGTACGGGCGGAGCTGGCATCGTGAGCGAACCGGATTGGGCGGGGCTAATCGCGGCCCGCGATGTCGCCGAGGTCTTCACCGAAGGTGCCGACGCGGAGGATTCCGGCGACGTAGTCGCGACTGAGGCCTGTGGTGGGACACGACCGGACGGCTCTGCTGGTGGCCAGAACCGCCCGGTCACCCCGCCCATTATCGCGGTGGCTGGCCGGCAAGCTGAGGCCAATAGTGGGATTAGCAAAAGCAGCCAAAGCACAGATGAAAGATGAAAACGCCCCTTCGAGTCCAGTGACCATTGCTAACGCGCAGTAGCCTGCCCCAGGCGCATAGCGAATACGCATAAATGCCCCGGCCGTAATGACCAGGCATGACGACACCAATGGACGACGAGTCCAGGCCGGTGGAAATCCGGGATAAGACCGGCCTGCGCGGGTCCTACGACCACCCGAGAGCCGCCATGCTCGCCCTGGAAGCCATGCAGCGCGACGAGCCCGGCAACCGCGACCTGGTCATCGTGTCCATGGACCGCATAGCAGGACCCGAGTGCAATTAGACGATTCCCCGCGCATGGCCGAGAAGATCACGACGGACGGGCAGAATACCGGCGGAAGCCATGAGGCCCGGGTCGCCCCGCCCCCGGGCATCGCCGCGACATCGACGCGTGGCGGAGACAGCAACGCGGCGAACGTCACCCGCTACGAGCTGAGAGTCGCCGGCCACTGACCCCAGCCCCCGGCCGTATCGACAGGGCATGGACACCTGGTCGTCAATCGCCCGGAGGAACCTCGCCGCCCTGCTGAGAGACGCAGCCGTCAAGGTCGCCCCCGTCGACCCCAACGTGCCCCCGTGGGCCGTGTACGGAGACGACGAAGAGCCCGGCTCAGGAGATTAGGCCCCGAGCGATGAGCCCGCGTAGACGAGTTCCCGTCCAGGCCAGGTAGCACGACGAAAACCCGGCCCCCACCCCCCTGGCCGTTGAGGCCCCGGCCCGTATGCTCAGGCATGGACCCTGCGAAAATCGGCGAGTACCTGGTCACGGTGGCGCTCATTTCCCGGAACCTTGGCCATGCCCACATGGGTGACACGGTGCGCGACTACCTGCTGCCGCACGTGCACCTCCGCCAGCACTCGCCCGAGCAGCTGTTCGTGCTGCGCGCGCTGGCCGGGGTGCAGCCGGTGACCGAGGAGGAGGCAATCGAGCTGGCCAGGGCCATGGACCTGCCCCCCCGTGGAAGCCTGGCCGGGAGGGCTGACCGTGTGAGCGGTGCCGAATCGCTGGATTAGGACTCAGGCTTGGCCGCACTCGCCCGCCGCGCGCCGCCGTCTTCCCACGCCGCGACGTAGCCCGACCGCTTGCGCTTGGCCTTGTCGGCGCTGCCTGGCTGCCTGCCGACCGGCTTACCCTGCGCTTTGCGCTTGTCCAGGCCAATCTTGATGCGCTCTGACCTGCGCGCACTCTCGCGCTCGGCGACCCAGCCAGCGAGGAGTTCGCGTGCTGGGACGAGCGCGCGTGCTTCCAGCGGCACGACGACCGCGTCCCGGCCTGGCAGCGGCACCAGTTCCCGGACTGGCGCGAGCCCCCGGCGGCCACCCCGGACCCCGCCCTGACGCAGCTCGCGGCGGATGCGGAAATCATGCTGTCCGGCGCTTCCGCCGCCAGCCGTGCCATGAGCGCGTGGGTCCGGGTGCAGCAGGAGGCACAGGCCGGCGTGGTCGCCCTGGCCGCCGCCCAGGAGCAGGCGCCAGCCCCGCAGCAGGCGCCGGCCTACTACCCGCCCTACGATCCGCAGCTCGGGCATTGGATGCATACGCTGCGGAACCAGAACAACCGGACCTGGACGCTCGGCTACCGCCTCGCAGCTATGCCGCAGGCCACCAGCGCCGCCGACGTGCCCTCAGCCGAAACTGCGCCGGTCATGCCGAAGACCAGGCCCCGGCGCAGGCCCCGGCGCAGGCTCAGCGGCATGCCCGCCCGGTCCCGTCGCTGACCATTCCGGGGGTTCCGGCCGATATAGCCATTACGGGGCGGTGGCGGGCTTCACCTCGGAAGGTTCACTGCGCCCTCCGAGAGCACGAGCACGTCAACCGCCGCCGCCCCGCACCCCGATCTGTAGGGAGTGGCGGTTATGACCATGACGGCAGCGACCGAGCACGCGCCGAGCGTCCTGGTGGTGAGCGCGTCCGAGGTCAGCGCTCGCAGCGGGGGGTTGCTGCGCGAGCTGGCCGCCGGGACGGTCATCCGCATTGACGACTTGCGGCTGCGCCGCACCGTGGGCTGGCTCACGGCCGAGAGGCCCGCGTCCGTCGCGGCGTTCGCGGACCAGCTGCCGCCGCCCGGCGACGTGGCGGATGCCCTGCCTCGTAATGAGGCGGTCTGACATGCCGCAGCAGCACTCAGTCACGACCGGCGGGGGATGGCAAGGCGACCCCGAGCACGCGCCCGAAGCCATGGAGGCGCTGAGGATCGGCGGAACCGAAGCGTTCCGCGCCGTGGTCGCCCGGCTGACGCGGGCCAGGGCGGCCGAGCAGGCCGAGCGCAGCGCCCAGCACGCGGTTCTGTGGAGGACCCGGAGCGGTGAGCCGCTGGTCGACGGAAGTGCCGGCCCGGTGCCCGCCCCGCAGCGCGCGGTAGTGCGCACCACCGTGCCCGGACTCGCCACCGAAGACCGGCCGGACTGGAAGGACTGACCCATGTACACGGACGACGCGATTCGCGAAGCCTTCCTCCGGGACGAGCGCGAGCGCCTGGCGCTGCTGGCCGAGAGCGAGTACCTTCCGGGCCGGATCAGCTACGAGGACGCTTACCTGACGGGCGGGCAGGTGGATTACACCCCCACCTTTGACGACATCGACCGGGCCGTCGTCGAGCTGGCCGGCCAGCGCGGCCAGGACTACGCCCAGACGTGGGCTCAGGTCCGCGCCCTGGCCGCCGGCGAGAACGACACCAGCGCCCTGGCGGATGCGGTGGTGGCGCTGGCTCAGGTGCCCGAGGGCCAGACGGTCACGCTGACGGCTGACAACATCAGCGCCGCTGAACGCCAGTTGCTGGCCAAGCGCGGGCATGCGTTGCCCGATGGCAGTTATCCGATCAGGCACGCGAAGGACCTGCACTCCGCAGCGATTCTGGCCGCGAGCGGTCACGGCGACCATGTGAGCGCTCACCGGCTCATCAAGAAGCGCGCCCGCGAGCTGGGCATCGACCACACGAAGTTGCCAGGGTTCGGGTCCGGCCCGTCGAACACGGGCGGGTCGGACAGCATGGGTAGCGGCGGCGGGGCCGGGGAAGGCCCGTCCGGCGGCGGCGGGACTGCCATGAGCGCCGGCATGCGCCGGGCCGGGTTGACCCCGGACATCATCCGCCTGGCCGCCAGGGACGGCGACGCGGACGACGAGGGCACGGTGTCTCGCATCGTGCGGGAGAACCCGCACTTGTTCGGCAAGCCCGGAGCGAAGAAGTCAGGCCCGCGCGTGATCACCAGGGCCAGGGACGAGGACCCGACCGACACCCGGCACCCCCGGCCCGGCGGAGTCACTCACCCCGAGGTCGCCCGCTACCTGGCGATGCTCGGCACCGCCGGCGGCCGGGAGAAGCCGTCTGGGAGCGTGAAGTCGTACGGCCACCGGAATTACGTGCCGCCGGGTCCGTCTGGCAAGCCGCAGAACCGAGCATAGGGCTAGCGTGATCAGGAACTGACCGCCGCGCCTAGCCGGGGCCGCTACAGAAGAAGTGCCCGCGAAGGGGCGCGGGGAGCGCAAGACTGTCGGGCGTGGATCTAGCCGCTGTGGCAGCCTTCACGGCTGCTGGGCTGTCCCTGGTCAACGTCGCCATCAGCGCCCGGCTGGTAAGCCGAGGGCAGCGAGAGCAGTGGCGACGGGACCAGGAGCGGCCCATAATCGCCCGATGCCTCACCCTCTCCGACGATGCTCTCAGCGAATGGTGGGACGCCTCAGTGGCGAAGCAGGACGCGGACGCGGACACTTACAGAGCCGCGATGGACCCGCACTGGGACAAGGGCCGGCAACTGCTGCACGACCTTCGTTATGAGGTCGCGCAGCTGGACCTTCTGGCCAGCCGTGCCGTGCGCCAGGTCACCCGCGACCTCGTTGCGGCGCACGAAACGGAACCCACCAGGCTGGTGACACTGGCCAAGCCGGGGCAGGACGACTTCAAAGGCAGGCGAGCGGCCCAGGTCAGGATCGAGGAGCTGCAAGGTGCCCTGGTGGAAAGGGCGCGAGCAGACCTTGGCCTGGGCCTGCGGGTGCCGCCCGGGAGCCTCCTGGGCCAGTTCCTCGCGGCGCGGCGCTACCGGTGACGGCTGGCTAGGCCCCCGCCGCGCGCTGCCAGCCGCTGCCCGGCTGGTAGTCCATGCCGACGACACCGCGCCCGGTGCCACGCCGACCGGCCCGCAGCAGCTGTACCAGGCCATCATCGCGGTCAACGCCATCGGGCTCCGCGCCTACGTTGACGGCACCGATGCGATCGGGCATGCCGCGACCGGGAACTTAGCCCCGGGGTTCCATACCTGAGCAGCACGCCGGTCTAACCGCACGTCCGGGCAGCCCCGCAGCACATGGAGTGCGGTCCGGGAGGGGCAATCTCAGCAAGGTGGCTAGCTTGCCTCTGCTGGCCCAGAGTCAGTGGTCGCTCGCTCTAGTCGGCCAGAGCGGGTGTTTCGTTTCCAGCCCTCCGGAACTAGCGCATCTTCGGGCCACCTGGCACCGGTGAGGACCGCGTCGTGGAAGTCAGCCTCGGCGAGGTTCGCCCCGCGGAAGTCGGCGCGACGGAGGTCCGCCCCGTCGAGGTGCGCCCGCAGGAGATCCGCGCCGGTGAAGTCTGCGCCAGTCAGATCTGCGCCGCTGAGGAACGCGCCGTCGAGGAACGAGCCGGTGAAGTCCGCCCCGTCGAGGTGCGCTCTGTCGAGGAGGGCGTCGGTGAGGTCCGCTCCGCTGAGGAACGCGCCGCTAAGGAACGCTTCGTGGACGTCCGCGCGTGTGAGGAACGCGCCGTTGAGGAGCGCGCCGTCGAGGTGCGCGCCAGCAAGGTTCGCGCTGGTGAGGTTCGCGCTGGTGAGGTCAATGGGTTGGATATCGCGTGCTTGATCCCGGCGTCCGACAACGGTAAGAGCGGTTTCAACGTCGGGTCGTGTCAATCTCTCCTGTACCTGACCGCCGGGCTCTGTTGGCGGCCAGTACTCTTTCGAATGCTCAGGTATGAATGCGGTGAGAACCTCCATTACGGTCGGGTGGTCTCTGGCCGAGTCCCGGGCGATGCGCTCCAGAGCGTAGACCCCGCCTATCCGCACGTCGAGCTTGTCCGAGCCGAGCTGCTCGATCGCCTTGGTGTAGCGGTCGGTCACCTGCCCCTGCTCGGTCAGTTCGAATGTGCGCCGTGACAGGGTGAAATTCCGCGCGGTGAAGATTAGGGCTCCAGCAGCGGCCACACCCGCAGCAAGTGTCAGCAACCGACCCCGCGCGTTGTCCGTCGCGGTCTCGTGCAGCGGTCCCTTGACTGATCCGACGTCATGGTGGGCGAGCCAGTCCGCTACCGGCACCAACAGCACCCATGCGATTGCCAGCCCGAACACGACAGCGGTGATTACTGTTAGCCCTCGGACCCACCACGGCCAGGCGGCCCAGCCTTTCGACACGGGCAAGACGCTAAGGGAATAAGCCTGCGCCCGCTCGCTGGTGCGGACATGAGATAGCGAAATCGATACCCAGGCCGGTGCCGGACGCTCGTGCAGGGCGTCGGCATGATCATCCCTCCGGGAGGAACCGACAGGGGCGCGGATCGGGGGCATCTGTGCCCGCAGACCTGCTCACCGGGTGCGCGCGGTAATCGGCAGCGATCTTGTCACGTAGCTCGTCCGGTCCTTCGGCCCCTATCGTCGCGTGAGAGTCCCTGCGCTGGGCCACCCACGTGCCCAGCCCGAAGCAATGGATCAAATACGCATCGCCCCAGTGCCACCGGAGATCATCGAGGTCCGCTGCCCCGTCCGTCACTGCATCGCCTGCCAGTGCGCCCGGATGGCCCGGTTCAGCGCGTCGGGGGTGCCGCCGGTCAGCACTTCCCCGGCGCTGCTGATCGCGCACCAGGTGCCGCCGTCCGCGCTGAAGCCGTGGTAGCCGCCGTCGGCCCAGGCCAGCTCGATCTCGGCCAGTGCCGCGTCCTCCTCCACGTCGAACACCCCGCGCCGCCGCCCTGCCTTGCCCATCGCATCTCCCGTGCCCGCCGGCCGTCATTGCCCCGAGTCAAGCACCTGAGGAATTCAGTATGCAAGCTTTCATTGAGAATTCTTGATGTGAGTTGTTAGATTAGAGAAATGCATTTCAAGTCGGATATCCAGGTGCTTTCAAACCGGGTGTCAGATACCCTCAGAGCGCAAGGAAGGTGAGCCGGATGGCTGTGGAGACGACCGGATCGACGGTGCCCCGGAGGCAGCTCGGACGGCACCTGCGGGAGCTGCGCGGCAGCCAGCGCATCACGGTGAAGGCAGCAGCCGAGCAGCTGGAATGGTCGGAGGCGAAGATCTGGCGCATCGAGACCGGGCAGACCAGCCTGCGCAGTCACGACGTGGAGCTGATGTGCCGCATCTACGGAGCCCCGGCCGACCTGACCGAAGCACTCATGGGCCTGGCCAGGGAGACCAAGGCGAAGGGCTGGTGGCAGGCGTTCGGTGACGTAATCCCGGAATGGTTCGACGTGTACGTCGGCCTAGAGGAGGCGGCAGCAGAGATCAGCTGGTACGAGTCTGAGCTGGTGCCTGGCTTGCTCCAGACCGAGGAGTACGCCCGCACCCTCATCGGAGCCGACCACCCCGGCGTGGGCGAGCACGAAATTGACCGCCGCGTGCAGGTGCGGGTCCAGCGGCAGGCGCTAGTGCGCCGGGCGACAGTCCCCCTGAAGCTGCGCGTCGTGCTCAGCGAGGCAGTCCTGCACCGCCCGGTGGGGGGCCCGCAGGTCATGGCCGCCCAGCTGGACCGCCTGGCCGAGGCCGGGGAGCTGGCCAACATCTCACTAAGGGTGGTCCCGTTCAGCGCCGGATTCCACCCCGGTCAGCTCACGGGTGGCTTTGAAATCCTGCGCTTCCCGCAGAACGGCGACGGCACCGACTCCGAGCCCCCCACGACCTACATGGACGGGTACACCGGAGCCCTGTACCTGGATAAGCCCAACGAGGTCGAACGCTACGCCGTGGCGTTCGGCAGCATCACGCAAACCTCGCTCGACGAGCCCTCGTCAGCGAGCCTCATACGTCAAGCTGCGGAGGAGATGCGGCAATGAGCACCTTCGATTTTTCGGGCGTGAGGTGGCGGAAGTCCCGCCGCTCCAACGGGCAGGGGTCCTGCGTCGAGGTCGCCAGCGTGCGGCACGGTCAGGCCCTCGCGGTCGCGGTGCGCGACTCCAAGGACCCAGGCGGGCCGAAGCTGCCCGTCACCCGCGAGGGGTGGCGGGAGTTCATCGCCCGCTTGAAGGACCGCGACTTAGGTCCTGCCAGGCCGGACGCATCGTAGAGGGGGCGCTCGTTTGCCCGGAGCGCCCCCTCTGGCATGATCGCGTCGATCTCCCACCCTGGCAAAACTGGCCTGGGGCACGCCCTATTACTCCAGGTCCCGCGAAACAGGCTGGCGTATGCCTGCGCCATATTCACGGTCCCCCGGACGTTGCCTTCGCTCATGGCAACTTCGGTGACCACGTTCGTCATGTTCTGGATAAGCTACCGGGGAATCGCGGGCTCATCGTGACCCCTGCACGGGCAACTTCGGGTCCGCCCAGTGCTAAGGGGCCACAGCTGATGGACATCGCGACTGTCCTCGCAATCGTCGGAATCGTTCTTGCGATCGTTGTTCCGGTCGTGGTTGCCCTCTGGGTTGAGGCGCGGAAACGGGCGCATCTCGAAATCGCCCCGTCCGCGTGGCAGCCCCCTAACTTTGTCACGTGGACATTCGCGACTGTCCGGGTCCGCAACAAACCACTTCCTCCACGACTCAGCAGGTTCCTGTCGCGCGAGGAGGCACATGGCTGCGTCGTGGAGATTGACTACTACGACTGGGATTCGGGTGGTCGGTTGTTTCCGACGATCCGCGGTCGCTGGAGCAGCGCTCCCGAACCCCTGAGGCGAGTGCCGTCTTCTCTCATAGCCGAATTGCCCCCCGGCTCCAGCAGCAGTAACGGCCCGGTCATCCTGCCAGGTACCTATCCGACTGGCGTAGTAAGTCTCCCGGTGACAGGCGGGACCGCAAGCACCTTCCCAGGTCCCGGTGCGACTGGCGTAGCAGGTCCCCCGGTGAGCGGCGGGACCGCGAGCACCTTCGCAGGTTCCGGTGCTGCTGGCGTAGCAGGTCTCCCGGTAACTGCCGGGGCGGCGGACGCCTCCGTGGTTCCGCCAGGGAGCGCCAGCACTGTGAGTACCCGCGCGGGGTCCACGCAGCATGAATATTCAATCATCTACGATCCCGAAAAGGACCCGGGACAAATTGACGTAGCCGTTAGCCCGGACGGCGAAGAAGTCGCGGTCGCGATCCTAAGAGACGACGAGGCGTTCGCATTTTCAACCGAGTCCTACGGCTATCCCAGCTGGGGTAATCCGAGCTGGCGTCTGGAGCACGGCACATACCGCATTGTCGTACGTGTTCGCGGTTCAGGCATCCAGAAAGAACGGCAATTCAAGCTGGAGTATCTCAACAACGACGTCTCTAAGTTCCAGCTTGAAGCAATACACCCAGATCGACCGAAGTGATGTCCCGCATGAAGCTGCTGCCCTATCGCCCCCGTCCGCAGGAGGGTGCCGGGTTAACGTGGCGTCCGATCTCGGCTTGGTGGTGGATGCTTGCCGCTGCCGCTGCCGCCGCCGCCGTCATCGTCGCCCTGGTCGTGACGGTGTGGCTGCTGGCTATAGCCAGTGGGGCCAAGGCCGGTACCGATCGCGCCAACTCCCGGTTGGACGCCGTGCGCACGGGGCTGGCGGCAGGGGCCGGTGCTGGGGCGGCGGCCGGGCTCATGCTCGCCTTCCGCCGCCAGCACCACCAGGAGATCGCCACCGACCTGACCGACCGTGACGCGACCGAGCGGCGCATCACCGAGCTGTACACCAAGGCGGTCGAGCAGCTCGGCAACGACAAGGCCCCCGGGCCTTCCCTAACCCGAGTGGCCCAGGATGACTCAGGGTGGCCCAGGCATGCCCAGAATGTCCGAAGTTGGACGAAAGCCAGGTACCATAGGGGTAACCATGAAGGTGCAGGTAGACGAAGTGCAAGCGCTTGCTGTCCCCTGATAACGTTCCCGGCGTGCCAGACCCGGACCTGCCCAGCGTCGATCGTGACTTGCCCACGCCGCTGGCCGAGCAGGTGACGAGAATCATCCGCGAGGGCATCGAGTCCGGCCAGCTGACCGGACGTCTGGCAAACGAAGACACCTTGTGCAGGATTCTGCAGGTCAGCCGTGGCACGTTGCGCGAGGGGATGACTCCGCTCGTTCGCGAGGGCCTGGTCACCCGCTGGCCCCGCCGTGGCACCTGGGTGAATCGCCCGTCCTAGTCTCCCCAATCCCGGCAGACTGTACCAGAATGGACAAAAGCCTGCTCAGCGGGTAGAGTGTGGTCATATAGGGAAGTACCCGATAAAGGACCAAGCTTCCCACCCGTTTGGGGGAGGCACCCAGTGAGCAACAAGACCAGGACCCAGGCGCAGGCCAAGAGCACGTTACCTCCGCCCACCGCCGCCCGGCTAGCGGAAGCGCAGGCTATCGCCCGCGACATGGAGCGCACCGTGACACGCCTGGCTGAAGTCTCGCAACTGAAGGCCGACCTGATCTGCATCATTAGCGCGGATGAGGCCCTGGTCGTCAACCGCCGCGATCCGCAAGCTTCCCGCTGACCTTCCGGCCAGCGTGGGATAACACTTCCGGTCATCTGACCGGGACTGCACCACCCAAAACTGAATCGAGGTGTGCGACTCATGTCAAGCACCAGCGCCATCACCCGCCGCCGCGTCCGCACTGCCGTCCTGGCCGTGCTAACGCTGCTCAGCCTCGCGGCAGTCACCCCGCTGGCCGCGACCGCAGCCTCAGCAACCACCACCCCCGTCGTCTACCAGCAGTTCGGCTGGACCACCCCGACCGTCCGCCCGCAGTGGATCACCATCGGGCAGGGCGGGTCCCCCGGGGCGCACACCTGGCACTGGAATACGTGGGGCACCTGGTCCGCCAAGTCCACCGGGACGCTGTGGACCGACAACTGCATCCCGAACTGCGCGCTGGGCAAGACCAGCTACCACAAGCTGTACGTCACCCTGGACTGGATCAAGTGGCACAACGGCACCCGCTACTTCTACCGGATGAAGTGGTACACCCCCGGCTACCGGCTGTACGGGTACTCCACGAGCACTGCGGTGCTGCACTTCGGGCTGGAGGGCGGGACGGCTCCCGGCTGGCACTGACCAGTCATCAGCGGGGCGGGGATGAGACGCCGTGGCCCCGGCCAAACCCCCCCACTCCACCGGGGATCACAAGCGCAGTGGTCACCCTGCGCCGCAGGCACCACCTCAAGTCCGCGACCTAGCAAGACCGCCCGGCCCTGGCCCCACCGTGCTCCGGGACCAGGGCCGGGCCAGGGAACCACCGGAGCACACATCGCACATCGAAACGAAGGAGCACACCATGAGTCACCGCACCAACAGGCAGCACGCCGCCCGCGCGCTCAGGAACGCGGAGACCCGCGCCGCGCGCAAGACCGACCCCGCGAAGCGTGCCGCCACGCTCCAGCGCGGGATCACCACCGCGCTGTCCTGGCTGGACGGCACGAACCCGAAGGCCAGCTAAGCCAACCACCGCACCACCGAAACGAAGGAGCACGACATGAGGAAGCTAGGAATGACCGGAGCCGAGACGTTCTGGTACATCCTCGGATGTATCGGATTCGGCGCGGCCTACATCGCCAAGGTGCCCGTCAAGAAGGCCATGGAAGACTACGGGCTGGTCCAGATGACCAGCGCCGAGCGCGTCTGGTACGTGCTGGGCTGCATCGCGTTCGGCGCGATGTACATCGCCAAGCTGCCCGCCGCCAAGGCATTGTCCGAGCTGCCCGAGGTCGTCAGGGCCAGGCAGGCCGCCGTGGACGGTGCGCGCATCACCGAGGCGCACGCCATCGCGTAATCACCAGCAGGGCGGGTCGGCTCTAGACAAGCCGCCCGCCCCTTTGGCAACTCGCCCGTGGAGGGACCAGCGCCAGTGTCCACCAGCCTAACCGGGGCAGTCACCCCGATGCCGCCCTACGAAATGCCCGCCCGCAGGAAGCCCGGTAACCTCGGCCCGGCCGAGCTACTGGGCCGGGCCGTGGCCAGGAAAATCAGCAACGACGTGGCGTAATCTCGCACGAAGGCCCGGTGTCCCCTGATTAGGGCGCGGGCTTTCCCTACGTGGGCGGTTGGCAGAGTACGAGTGGAACGACACTTGAAGGCGGCATGGAACTGGACTTGGCGGGCAC
>Ga0070697_100003051_pt1 | contig 12853 bp, 10 predicted proteins | sample KBSK1501metaG_FD_65475 | JGI IMG/M metagenome (GOLD analysis project Ga0070697, IMG submission 65475) | Corn, switchgrass and miscanthus rhizosphere microbial communities from Kellogg Biological Station, Michigan, USA - KBS K1-50-1 metaG | ecosystem: Host-associated > Plants > Roots >... | reverse complement strand
CATGAACGTGATGCTCGCGACGGTCACCGAGAGGACGCGAGAGATTGGGATCCGCAAGGCGCTGGGCGCGCGCCATCGCGATATCCTGTTGCAATTTCTGGTCGAAGCCGCCGTCATGGCCGCGGTTGGCGGAGCGATCGGCGTGATAACGGCCTACGCGATTTCCGGACTCACAAGGGCCACAACCTCCGTGCCGATGAGTGTCCCCTTTACGGCGGTCGTTATCGCGGAAGTGATTTCGGCCGCTGTCGGCATCTTTTTCGGCGTTTACCCTGCAAGGAAAGCCGCAAGCTTGCCACCTATTGAAGCGCTCCGCCAGGAGTTCTAGGCGGGTGGAGAGATCAGCATGCGCATAAATATCGGCGAGAATGGGCGGATGGCCATCACGACACTGCGTGAGAACAAGATGCGTTCGTTTCTGACCGTGCTGGGCGTGGTCATCGGTATTACTGCATTGCTCTCCGTGGTCTCCATTCTCGTGGGTGTTTATAGCAATGTGAATGACTACCTTTCAGACTACGGTCCGGAAACGCTGTTCATCTTTCGGTTCGATCCCGGAATTCACACGGGGAGATTGACTTCTGAGGAACGCGCGCGTCGGCCGCTCACACTGGAGGATGCCGAAGCCATCGAGCAGTTCTGCCCGGCGGTGCGTGCTGTCACGGTCAGCCTCTATCCACGCTTTGTGGAGGAAGGCCCTTCGCGCGGGCCCGTCACGGCGCGGTACCTCAGCAAAGAAGTCTCTGGAATTGATTACAACGGGACACTTCCTGCCACCGAAGAGGTATTCAATTCCAGGCCGCGCATCGGACGCTTCTTCAGCGACGCAGAAAACGCGCACCGCGCGGATGTGGCGGTGATTGGCTCCGACATTGCAAAGACGCTGTATCCGGACATCGAGCCGCTGGGAAAGCCGATCATGATCGACGGCGTCACCTACGAAGTGATTGGGGTTCTTGAGCCGCGCAAGGGCGGATTCGTCAAAGATCAGTCCGCGGACAAAGCAGTGATGGTGCCGTATCGCAGTTACCACAAGCACATTCCGCAAGATGACGAGCACTTCGTTGGGGCCACGGCCTATCCCGGCCTGATGTCGGAGGCGGAGGACCAAATCCGCGGTGTGTTGCGCCGGCGGAGAAGCGTGCCTTACAGCAAGCCGGATAATTTCGGCATCTCCAGTGCACAGCAGATCGCCGACGAATTTCGCCAGATCACTTCCTCGGTGGCGCTCTTGATTTCCGTGATTAGCTCGATCGGGCTTCTGGTGGGTGGGGTGGGCGTGATGAACATCATGCTGATGGCGGTGACACAGCGCACGCGTGAGATCGGCGTGCGCAAAGCAGTCGGCGCACGCCGCCGCGACGTTATATGGCAATTCCTCACGGAAGCAGTTGTGCTGACGGGCGCCGGTGGCATCATCGGCGTATTGCTGGGCGGCGGCATTAGCCTGCTCATAAATGTTCTGGTGCCAAGTCTGCCCTCCTCCATTCCGCTCTGGGCGATCGCGCTTGCTGTGGGCGTCTCCATGAGCGTTGGCCTGTTCTTTGGCATGTATCCCGCCATCAAAGCAGCGCGGCTCGATCCGGTAGAGGCCCTGCGGTACGAGTAGTGAAGGGCGCATGGCGGAGCCGACGGACGGTTGTCCAGCGACATGTTGTTCCGCACGCTGCGAATCTTGCCTCCTGCGATGGTTACGATTTCAGGCGGGTCTGCAAGGCTATGAACGTATAATCCGGCTGAATGCCACTTTCTGCGGGCGTAATGCTCGGGCCGTATGAGATCCAGTCGCCCCCCGGTGCAGGCGGCATGCTGCCAGCTGCGAAAGCTTTATGCACCGGGGAATCCGCTACGAAGAACGAGGCTCAGAGGTCAAAAAGCGTCCAAGCAAAAGCGCACCCGGAAAATGATCCGACAACTCCGCAGACTTGGTTACCGAATCGAACCGAGCCCTTCTCAATCAGCCATCACAGCATGATCGCGATCCTCCGATGGGCACGATTTTCGACCCTGCGTCGGCTTGTAGGAAGTAATCGCGCAAACCTGAAGTCCCATAGAAGGGGATGTCCCAAGGCAAGAGTTGTCGACTACACGCCCAGAACGGCCTCTCAATTCTCACTGCCCGTTCGCAGATCGTGGGCGGGTTCCCCGAGTTATCGATTCGCCGGGACCACTTTTCCAGCCTACTCTTGAAGCGTCCCAATTCATGCGGCCCCTGCTCTCTGCAACCATTCACTGCGTGATTTTAACGGCGGCCCCCGGAGCGGCATTGACTCTCTTGTCGGATGGGATGACTGTTGATAGTGCCCGCTGGTGTGGGTAAATGTATAGAGTCACCTCACTTCGATGATTGAACCAGATACACAGGCGCTCGCCATTTACGATTTGATGTGCTCAACGAGCGGTGATCGTCCGTTCTCGGGGAATAGTGTCGAAGAACTGAGCCGGAAGATACGCGACTGGCAAATCACAAACCCGGCGCTACTGATATTGCGAGAATCTGAGCCCGCGGTTCATGTAGCCTTTCTCGAGCGGTCCTACGAATGGTTGAAAACGAACGGGCAAGTCCGGGGTAGTTTTCGGCTTTGCGCCACTCTCACCGATGCAATCGCTCTTTCACTGCAAGCTTATCCACAACCTTTGCCTGGCGACCTCGTTCTGCACCTGATCACTCAGTATCGCAAGGATTCCTCCATGGCGAAGTGTTATTTCCCTTTTCATATTCTTCTCTCGCGCTTGACGGGTAAGCAGATCACCGACGAAATCAGGGCAGAGTTGCGAAAGATTTACCTCCATCTCGCGCCGAGTCCGAACGGAAAAATTGAAGCCAGCGCAGGTCAAACCAGGGATCGGATTGCTGACCTGATCTATCGGGAAGGGGACAGACAGTTGGATCCTGGCCGTGGTCCGTGGTCGCAAATTGTTTTTGACGAAATCAAAACCAAGGAACCTATCGCACGCGCCGGATGGGAAACTCTGCTGGAACATTGCGAATCGCTGCAGCAAGCGACTCCCAGCGCAAAATGGAAAAGGAAAGCAGACGAACTCGTGAGTGCGCTTGGACATTCTGAAGTTGTGGCGTCTCTTCTGAGGTGGCTCGCGCTCGGACCGACGCCTGGCCAGCCCTCCGAAGCCCGCTCTCCGATTGAAGATTCCCAATATCAAAAGGGCGTCATCTGGTGCCTGACTTCCAGGAAGGAACGGGAGGTTGCCGGAGCCGTTGCAGACTTCGGCATCGCCTGCCTCCGCAAGATTCCCATGCTGGGGGCGGTCTCTCAAAAAGTCGGCTTGGCTTGTGTCCAGGCGCTGGGAATGATGGCTTCCCGTGACGCCATCGCGCAGCTTACGAGGATACGTGCGAAGATTAAGTATTCGATCACGCGAAGATTGATCGATAAATCTCTCCACTTGGCGGCGGCTAAGAGTGGCGTGACGGTGCACGAACTCGAAGACTACGCCGTCGAAGGATATGGACTGGATCCGCTTGGGAGCGTTCGAACCAAGGTCGGCGACGCGCAGGCTTCCATCCAACTTCTTGAAGACGGCCGAGTCACCGTGACCTGGCGGAATGCGTTGGGAAAGGACGTCAGGGCTGCTCCTGCGGCCATTAAGAAAGCCTTTCCATCCGAGGTTCGCTACATCATCGCGACCGCGAAAGAACTGGAGCAAGCATACCGCGCGCAAAGAATTCGCTTGGAAACATCCCTTCTTTTCGCGCGTGAAATGGGACTCACACATTGGAGGCAACACTTCGTCGAACATCCACTCCTCGGCTTTATTGGGCGCAGACTGATCTGGGTTTTCCGCAACGCCCAGGGAACGGAACAGGCAGCGCTGTGCATGAGTGGAAAAATGTGCAACTCGTCGGGAGAATCAGTCGACCTCTCTGTTTTCGATCAAGTCAGGCTTTGGCACCCGCTCTCGACCGACCCTGCGGAGCTGCGACGCTGGCGGGACCTCGTATATAAGAATGGCGTCCGTCAGCCGTTCCGCCAGGCATTTCGTGAATTTTATGAAGTCACCGATGCCGAGCGGGAAACGCGCCTGTACTCGAACCGGTTTGCTGGGATCCTCATGCGTCAGCACCAGCTTGCGAGTCTCTGCAGAGAGCGAGAGTGGGAGTACCGCCTCATGGGCGCTCATTTTGACGGATCGAATGTGCCGACCAAGAGATTCGATTCATGGAAAATTCACGCTGAGTTTCATGTTGACCTGCCGTCGGACCGTAATCCATCACTCGGCGATTCTGCACTGAGCGAGGAATCGGGCGCGGGAATCAGCCTTTTTGTTGGGTCTGACCAGGTTCGCTTCTATCGGGAGCTGCGCGAAGTCGGCGTGGATGAAGTTCCGGCGCTCGTATATTCTGAAATTATGCGTGATGTCGACCTCTTCACCACCGTCTGTGCCGTGGGCGAAGACGAAACCTGGTCCGACCAGGGAGATCGCGGCATGGGGGTTATCGTCGAGGAATTCGACATCCACGAGGTCAACGCAATCATCTCGCTCAGGGCAGACATGCTTTCTCGAATGCTCCCGCATACGCCGATCGCCGATCGATGCAAGATCGTGAAATCATGGTTGGAAGTGCGCGGGCAATTGGGAACCTACCGAATTCATTTGGGGTGGGGCGGGGCGGCACTCATAGCGGAAAAAGCCGTCCGATGGTTGAAGATCCCGCAAAAGGTCCTGGCCGAAGTTGAATTGAATTTGAAAGACCTGTCGATTGACCTGGACTACCGCACGGAACTAGCCCTGCGAAAGGCATACGTGCTCGCAGACGATTGGAAAATCACGTCCTCAGAATTGGTCCGGCAGCTCATTCCCGAATAAGCATCTCTGATGGTGGTTTGACAAAGGCAGAAACTCACGTCACCGATTACGCGCCGAGCGGACCCGCCAGCGCGATTGTGGGACACTGGAATTCCATTTGTGAGTTGCCGATTGCTGGTAAATCACGTCGTATTCTTAAACGACCAGTTAACTTCGGGATTGTCGACCACTCGTCCAGAATCGGCGGATTCGCCGAGCACCAAGGCAGCACGAAGCTCACACCGCGCGGGCATCCAATCAATGCGACCGAGTCGGAGCGCAAGACTTTCGAGGCGGGGTTCAATACCTGGCGAAGACCTGCATTTTCGGAGCATATGCCCGGCTGCTTACGCGATGGAGGATGTCCGAATCTGGGCAAAGCATTCCCAAAATCGCGCAGCCCGCGGCATAAGACACCCTGGCGTATTGGCATAACACGATCATAGGAAAGAGCTTAGATTGATCGGCACGGTGGATTGCCAATTGCGTTCCTATCTTCCACATCAGGTCGCTAAGATGAGGCAAAACGGATGCAAGGCTAGTGGTTGCTTCTATCGCTTGGGAGACTGACTTCCGGGAGAAGAAAGAGCAAAATTATGTCATTCGTTAGAGATCTGAGAGTTGCGTTCTACTCGCTCATGCGGACACAAGGGCTTGCGAGCACTGTAATCCTGACGCTGGCGTTGGGCATCGGCGCCAACGCCGCCATCTTCACGCTGGTGCGCGGCGTGCTCCTCAAGCCTCTCGTCAACCGCGACGAGGACCGGCTGATTTACATCCGCCAGAGCGCCCCGGGCGTCGGCGACGACAATTCAAGGTTTTCCGTGCCCGAAATCCAGGATTTGCGCGCAAGCGTTAAAACCCTGAGCGCGTTCGGCGATTTCTCGACCATCGAGTTCACCATGATCGGCCTGGGCGAGCCCCGCGTGGTTCAAGCTGGCGTCGCCAGCGGCACCTACTTCGAAGTCATGGGCCTTCACCCTGTCCTCGGTCGGCTCATTGGACCTCAAGACGACGGTCCCAATGCTGCCGGCGTCGTCGTTCTCACGTATCGTTTCTGGACGACCACTCTTAGGAAAGATCCTTCCGTGATCGGCAAGAGCGTTCGCCTCGATAGCGGTATCCTCGGCGATCGGTCTGCCACCATCATCGGCGTTCTCGAACCCTCCGTCCCATATCCCCAAGATACCGAAATCATCGCCAACGTCGTCACCAGCCCGCATCATCTTTCTGCAACCATGGTCACCGGCCGCCTCCATCGCATGACGGAGCTCTTTGGGCGTCTCGCTCCCGGTGTCAGCCTCGATCAAGCTCGGGCTGAGTTGCGCTCCGTCTACGGGGCCATGACCAAGGAACATCCCGAAGCATATTCGCCCAAAGCGGACTTTCAGATCGGGGCCAAGCTGCTTCGCGACCAGATCACCTCGGGCGCCCGGACCGTGCTGCTGGTACTCCTTGCGGCGTCAGCGCTGGTCTTCATCGTCGCGTGTTCCAACGTCGCCAACCTGATTCTCACACGGACGGTTCGCCGCGAAGGCGAGCTGGCGATCCGTGCGGCGCTGGGCGCAAGCACAGGCGCGCTGCGCCGCATGCTGCTGGCCGAAAGCTTGCTGCTCTGCGGCGCTGGGGCCGCGCTCGGTGTCATGAGCGCGCAGCCGCTGGTGGCCATTCTGGCCCGCTACGCGTCGCGCTTCTCGGTCCGCGCGCTCGATTTGACGGTCGATTCCAGCCTGCTCTGGGTGGGAGCAGCGCTGGCTATCGTGGCCGCGATTATTTTGGCGTTTATCCCGCGCTTGCCGTCGGCCAACGCGTCCAATGGCCTTAGCCTTTCGAGCGGCAGCGTACGGATCACCGGCAGTACGAGCCGCCGCCAGCGGATCTTCGCGGTGACACAAATCGCTGCATCCTTCGTGCTGCTGGCCGGCGCAAGTATGTTGATCACTACGCTGATCGCGCTGCAAACGGCGCAGACGGGTCTCGACACGCGCCACGTCCTTGCCATCAATGTTCCGGCTATGTCCTACGGAAAAACGCCTCAGCAAGTGGTCGATTTCTACAAGGAATCGATTCGTCGCATTGATGCGCTACCCGGTGTGAACAAGACCGCTTTCGGCATGGTTGTTCCCTGGCGCGATGGCGGCGTCGGTCTGCAATTCTCCGCCGACGGTCATGTTCATGCCCCCGGCGAAGAGGATCCTCGCGCGCAGTGGCGCGTCATTTCTCCCGGATTCTTTGCCGCACTCGGCGTTCCCATCATCAGCGGCCGTGATTTCAACGATCTCGATGGCCAACAAAGTAAAGAGCCCGTCGTTGTCGTCAGTGAGACTCTCGCAAAGCGCATGTTCCCCAATCAGGATGCTGTCAATCGCCATGTCTATTGGACGCATCCTGTGCTGCAATTCATCCCCGGCAGCGACCTCCAAAAGTCGCGTCTTATCGCGCCGCACCGCATCATCGGCGTCTCCGCCGATATTGACGACGAACACGTCGTTCCTGAGCCCGCCCTCGCCGTCTATAGCTCCTTTGAAGAGGCTCCAATCTTTGGTGGTCGCCTTTTCATCCACACGGGTGCAAATCCTTATTCGCTGGTCACGCCGGTAACGCACATGATTCGCGACATGTCCGCCGATCAGCCCGTCGAGCACGCCGCCACTCTCGAAGACATCCGCGCGGAGGTGCTCACGCCGGACCGTTTGAACTCGTTGGTGTTCGGGGTGTTCGCGGCTGTCGCGTTGGCGATTGCGTTGGTTGGCGTCGCAGGCGTTCTGGCGTTTTCGGTCAGCGCGCGGACGCGCGAATTCGGCATCCGACTGGCGCTTGGATCGCAGCCGGGAGATCTCCTGAGAGGTGTCATTGCAGAAGGCGCCGTGATGGCTGCGGGGGGCGTCCTCGCAGGCGCGGCATTCGGGTTCGTGATGGCGCGTTTGGCGGGCAGCTATTTCCTGGACGTGAAGATGCCTGGCGCCTTGTCCGTGGTTCTCTCTGCGTTCGTGCTGCTGACGGCCGCGGTCGTCGCGTCGTGGCTGCCGGCCGCCCGCGCCGCGCGCATCGACGTCATGCAGGCTCTTCGCGCCGACTGAAATGCGCAGGGCGATCCGCCCGTCACTGCCGAAGTGATTCGAGCTGCTTCGCTCAAGTTCGTGAGAAGAATCAGCGGCTTTAACAAATCCGTTTTATGTTGCGTTACTTCTTCAAGCTGGTCAGAAACTCATCCAGCAGGGCATTGAACCTATCGCTGTCATCGACAAAAAGCGCGTGCCCGGCATCATTGAAAAATTCCAACTTCGCGTGCGGAATGCGCTTTTGCATATCCTGAAACTCGGGCAGCAAGCGCTTGGTCGCCCCAACAATCAGAGTCGGTTTATCGATTTTGACGAGCGCAGAGCGGTTGTCGGTATCGAAACCGCTAAGTCCCATAGCTATGGCTGCGTCGGTGGGCGTTGCCATGGAGGCCTTGATCAGTTTGTCCAAATATTCCTCTGGATGCGGCTTACGAAATATCGAACGGACGAAATCTGAGGTCTCCTCGGAGCGATTCGTTTGCACAGTCTTGAGGAAATCGATGTTGCTCTTGATGACCTCCGGCGTGAGATCGAGACCGGCTATTCCATCGACCAGAACAATTCCTGAGACATCGGAGGTTCCGAATTGATCAACATAAGAGGCGATTTCGGTAACCGCCATCGACCATCCGACGAGTACTACTGGTGCGAGATGCAGTTGGCCAATCACGGCTTTGATGTCGCGGCCCTGCGAAGCGGGGTAATGGCCTTCCTCAGTCTTCGGAGATTCGCCCTGCGAGCGAAGATCCATAGCGACAACGTGATATTCAGCAGAGAAATGCGCGATCTGGTTTTCCCAAATCCATGCCGGCATCGTAAAACCCGGCACAATTAAGATAGAAGCTTGTGGATGAGGTGCCGTAGCCGGGACCTTGCCAGCTTCCAGATAGTGAATTTTAGCTCCGTCCCAAGAAGCGACGAACCCGCTCTTAGCATCAGGATTCTTCGCGGTCCTCGCCACCGAGATAGTAGAAGCTCCTGAATGAACTGCTAAGAGAAAGAACAAGAGCGTGGAAAGCGTTCTTATGCTGTTAGACACGTCTAGGTCCTCGTTGTTCCTCGGACAATTTCTCGGTGTTCTCCGCGACGCCGGGTCTCCGATCAAGATGGCGCACATAACGGCAAGATGCCACACCAATCGTAACAGTGCCCGATTGACATCCCTGGGCCAACTGGCCCGCCAGTATTTTCCCAACGAAGACCCGTTCGGTAGGAAAATTAAATTTCAGATCCTCGACCGCCCGTTCCTGGACGCGCCGCATGACACTTACTTCGAAATAATTGGAATCGTCACCGACTTCAAAACCCGGGACTACGAAGACCCATCCTGGCAGTCTCACCCCAGGCCTATCTTCCTTATAGTATCCAGGGATTCAGCTACCGCACCTTTATGGCCAGAACCTCAGTCAATCCCGACTCTCTGTTGCAGAGTGTTAGTCAAGAAATTTGGGGCATAGACCCTCGCGTAGGAATCAGCAATTCCGGTTCCATTGAAAGACGTTTTCTGGCGAGCCAAATCTCTGGCGTCTCGGTCACTGATCCCTGGAAGTACGGCGCGGTCGTGGCCGTCATTCTCCTCGTCGGCCTCGCAGCGTGCTTCTTGCCTGCTCGACAAGCCACGCGTGTGGACCCGCTGATTGCCCTCAGGTATGAATAGTTGCCACGCGATCGATTCATATTTTGACCGAGTTTGAACATGGACAATTTCCTGTCTTCGTTGAGATGGCTTGTGTTCCCCCTACCGAGCCTGCGGTCAACGATGACGCGAATGCTGCGGAGGCATGACTATTGCAACTGCTCAACCGTATGGGCGAGGCCAAGCAAGCGTTTCGCGATTTGAAGTTTCCGATTACAACTAATCGGGCACTTGAGGCCGCGTGATCGGCAGAGGTACCTGGGGTAAGCCGTTTGGTTTGGATGCGAATTGCTGAAGCGCCATCCTGACCAACATTGCCCACGTCCACAAAAGAGATAATCCACGAGACAAGAAATCATGAAAACGCTAATGAACAGAATTTGCAAAGCGGGACTCGGATGTGACTCTCGGCCGGATCGGCAGTAGAATCGGCTTGCCATGGCTGCTGAAGTGAAGCTCGACGTGATCATTGAAGCCCTCGAGTTGGCCGACGATTCGATCTCGTCCTATCTGGACGTAGAAACAGGCGAAGTGCGCTCGATTACGGAAGAGGAGTTCGACCTTGCGGAGGATCCGCAGACAGTCATCGAGGATTTGCCAGACTGGCAGCGTGAGGCCGTTAAACTTACGCGGAGTATCCAGGAACAGGAGGGCAAGCGATACCTGGCTTTACCTGGCAAGTTTGATGTCCACGAGTGGGCCATCATGGACCGCTTCTCCGAGACACTGAGAGACGTGCAGATGCGGAATGATTTCTATGGCGGCATTCGCGGTGCAGGCGCCTTCCGCCTATTCAAACACCTACTTACCGAATACAACTTGTGGGACGCTTGGAATCGGTTCAAGCAAGTCGAACTTCGGCAGATGGCCATCCAATGGTGCGAAGAGAACGGCATTACCTTCCGCCAGGCTTAACAGAGATGCAAGAGTAGCGATAGACGTCAGGTGAGACTTACCGGAACCCCGCTTGTGGCCAGAGAAGGGCACTTGGACGAGCACGCGACTATACATCCAAGTGAAGATTATTTGGCACGCTGGCTTCACCGAACCTATGCATCTAGGTGGAACTATCAGTTCGCGGAGTCTTTGAAACTCTCCTGCAGAAGCTCTCTGATTTTTTGTTGAGTGGCCGTTTTCTCCACTATTCCGTGGTGGACATCGCCTATTCTGCCTTTGCGGTCAACCAGCGCCGTCAGCGGCATTCCAACGAGTCCGTACTGCTTCCCCAATCCCTCGTTACCAATCACGATAGGGTAGTTCACCTTCTTCTCTTGAATCCAAGGCTTAACCGATTTCCAGCCGTCGTCGTCCATCGAAATACCGATAACCACGAGTCCTCGGCTCGCATACTCTTTCTGAAACTCGACGAACCAGGGAATCTCCACTTGGCAGCCTTCACACCAAGTCGCCCAAAAATTTACTAGAACCACTTTGCCCTTGAGGTCAGCGAGTTTGACATCCTTGCCGCTCGCATCTTTTAAATTGAAATCCGGTGCGAGGCTGCGCCCACTTGGAGGCTTTAGGCCCGATTGCGCGGGGGCCGACGGCAGTAGGCTCTGCCACACCGCGACGGAGCATTCCAGACACCGATGCGCCAGCACCTTTGGTGAGGGGAGAGCCATTAGGCAGATACAAAAGCCGAGTGCACCCGTCGCTGCCAACAACCACCTTCCGCTAATCCAGTTTCTCCGGACTCGCAACTCTCTAAGCCGCAACAAACCAGCAGTTACATCTGGTTGCCATTCGGCGCCAGGGTCGAGCGCGGCCAACCGTTGGTCCACCCAACCGTCACTTCGCGATGAGCTATTCGTGTCCATATCTCTTGATGTACTCCTTTCGAAACGATTCTTCTGCCCGGCTCACGAGAGTTCCGATTGATGCCGGATTCATATTGAGAATCGAAGCCACTTCTTGATAGGTAAAATCATGACTGCGCAGGAGTAGGAACTGTGCCTGGCGTCGCTCGAGGATGCTTAGTACGGAGCGGACTTTAGCCTGCTTTTGGGACACAGAATGGATATCCTCCGGTGTTGCCGCAGGGGACGGGGGTTGGAACCATGCGAGCATGCGTTCATAGTGTCCCTGACGCGTTTGCCGTCGGAGTTCGTCTAAACCGGTACGTACTGCGACCCGATAGAGCCAGCCTTCTACGTTCTCACTCTGCGCTTTGTGATTACGCCATAACTTCAGAAACACTTCTACGGCGAGCTCCTCGGAGCGTGCGCGGTCGCGGACGGCCCGTGTAATGATGCGGGCGACTCGTCCATAGTGGGCGCGGAAGAGCGTCTCAATATCTAAGTGCGTCTCATTGGCATTCGAATCAGCGACCGCTTCGCTTGATGTGCTCACAGTGTATATAACGCCGCTCGAAACAAATTTGTGACAGGCACCCTGGCATGTCGAATCCTCCCTATTTGATATGGCTCAAGGGTTCGCAACGATTCGTGTCCAGATGCCTGGTGAACGCCGATCGCGGACAAGTGGAATCCGGCGCGAAAGTTGGCGGTTCAAAATGGACCGGAACGCGACAAATCAGGACTTGACTCTCTCGCGGACTCCAATTACCGAATCCTTCTGACCCATTCTCATGTCGCTCTAAACTGGATCTGAACCAAGGTAGAAGTACGCTCGACTGACCAAAGCAAATGAAGACCATTTGGTACGTTATAAATATCGCGCTGGTCGCACTTGCTTTGCCGGGCGGCTATAGTTCGCTATCGCCTGAAAAGCTGCGAAATACGAATCCAGACGCTATTGTTTGTGGCTTAATCCTTTTGGTCATGCCGTTGCTCGCCATAGGGAGCGTTGGCTACTCGATTCGGCGCTGGAATCACAGCAGGCTTGCTCGCCCCTCATTGAGCAGAAACCCTCTGAATTGGTGGCACGACCCTTTACAGTCGTTGTCTATTTCTACGTGCATCATGGTATCCACGGCAATCGGCAGTGCGCTTCGGCGTCCCACAATTGGTTCGGTTGGGTTCTGGACGCTCGCAGTCTACGCTTGCTTCGCTCTCGGACTCTTGATCGGTCAGATTCTTGTTTACCGGACTTTGACTTTGTCCAAACCTGCGAGTGTCTGGGCCTAAGAGTACGACGCTACGGGAAGATGAATTAAAACTGAGCTCTTATGGAACCATCCCTAAGAGCTTCTTGCGTTTCGTGCGATCCACTGCACGAAACGATACGCCATCAACAGCAATATCCTTACGTGAGAATCACATTTAGACACCATTTCATTCCTTTCCGGAACCATCTGGAGTCCATGATCAGGGGTTTATAGGGTGCAGGAGGACGAGCTAAGAGGCATCGAATCAGATAGATATGCGTGTTTCACTACAGAACTACACGC
>Ga0070697_100003049_pt1 | contig 12855 bp, 10 predicted proteins | sample KBSK1501metaG_FD_65475 | JGI IMG/M metagenome (GOLD analysis project Ga0070697, IMG submission 65475) | Corn, switchgrass and miscanthus rhizosphere microbial communities from Kellogg Biological Station, Michigan, USA - KBS K1-50-1 metaG | ecosystem: Host-associated > Plants > Roots >... | reverse complement strand
AGAACCTGGAGCAGGCCATCTATCACTACCAGCAGGCCCTCGAAGTGTATACGCGTCAGGCCTTTCCCGAGGACTGGGCCATGATGCAGCACAATCTGGGGGACGCCTATCAGGAGCGCATTCGTGGGGAGCGGGCTGACAACCTGGAGCAAGCCCTCTCCCACTATGAGCAAGCCCTCAAAGTCTACACCCGCCAAGCCTTCCCCGAGGACTGGGCCATGACGCAGCACAACCTGGCAGCCGCTTATCATGTGCGCATTCGCGGCGAGCGGGCCGCCAATCTGGAGCAGGCCATCTCCCGCTATGAGCAAGCCCTTGAAGTCCGCACGCGCCAGGCCTTCCCTAAGCAGTGGGCCGCGACGCAAAACGGCATAGGGAACGCCTATCAAGATCTCATCCGCGGCGAGCGAGCCGACAATCTGGAGCAAGCCCTCTCCCACTATGAGCAAGCCCTCGAGGTCTATACGCGCCAGTCCTTCTCCGAAGACTGGGCCATGACGCAGCACAACCTTGCGGTCGCCTACGGGCAACGCATTCGCGGCGAGCGGGCTGACAATCTGGAGCAAGCCCTCTTCTACTTCGAGCAAGCCCTCCAGGTGCGTACCCGCCAGGCCTTCCCCGAAGACTGGGCCGAGACGCAGCACAACCTGGCGGTTGTCTACAGTGAGCGCATTCGCGGCGAGCGGGCCGCCAACCTGGAGCAAGCCCTCTCCCACTATGAGCAAGCCCTCGAGGTCTATACGTGCCAAGCCTTCCCCGTAGACTGGGCCATGACGCAGAACAACCTGGCAACCGCTTATCGTGAGCGCATTCGCGGCGAGCGGGCCGACAATCTGGAGCAGGCCCTCTCCCACTATGAGCAAGCCATCCAGATCTACACGCGCCAGTCCTTCCCCGAAGACTGGGCCATGACGCAGAACAACCTGGCGGTTGCCTACAGTGAGCGCATCCGCGGCGAGCGGGCTGACAACCTGGAGCAAGCCCTCTTCTACTTCGAGCAAGCCATCCAGGTGCGCACCCGCCAGGCCTTCCCTGAGCAGTGGGCCAAGACGCAGAACAACCTGGCCGTCGCCTACAGTGTTCGTATTCGTGGGGAGCGGGCCGCCAACCTGGAGCAAGCCCTCTCCCACTATGAGCAGGCCCTCAAAGTCCTCATGCCCATGACCCTCCCCCAGGATTGTCGGAATACCGCTTATTCGCTTGGTCGCCTGCTCTACGATGAGCGCCGTTTCTCGGAGGCGCGTCATGTCCTTAGCACAGCCCATCAGGCTGTGGAAGCCTTGCGCGGTGGAGTGCAGCGCGATATCGCCAAACGCTCTCTGTCCGAGGAGAACGCCGACCTCTATGCCCACCTGGTCTCCTGCTGCTTCAAGGAGGGGGATGAGGACATCGCTTTCGAGTACGCCGTTGCCGGGAAGGGACGCGCCTTTGTCGACCTGCTGGCGACGGCTAGCCTCGACCTGTCTGCCGCCAGTACCAATGATCCAGCCCTGGCAGACGATCTCCACCGAGCACGAGACCTGCGCCAGCAGATCGACAACCTGCTAGCTACCTTGACGGGCGAGAGTAGGTTAGCTATGTCTGACTCCTCTCATGCCCTTGGGAGCGAGACGTCCAGTCGTCCAGCTCTGCCTCTTGACTTGCTGCATGCCCAACTCCGCGCCAAGCAAGTGCAGGAAGCCAGCTTGTGGGAGGAGATAGCCTATAAGTATCCGGCCTTGACGGCAACTCAGAAGGCCCCTGTCCTCACAGTTGATCAGGCATGCACATTGGCCAGCGGGTTAGGTGCCACGTTGGTGGAATACTACCGCCATGCAGAAGGTTGGTGCGCCTTCGTCGTTACTCCCAACGCCATGCATCATGTCCCTTTACCACATATTGATGACAAGCTGCTCGAGCAGATGGCGACCTGGATGGTGCGGCTTGACTATCCTCTAGGACGCAATAGACTGAGCTATATTCGACTCACTGAATGGCATGAGGCTGTTATCACCCCGCTCGAGACGTATCTTACTCAAGGACAGCTCATTGTCCTAGCTCCTTTCGGCATGCTGCATGTACTGCCCCTGGCCGCTGCTCGCCACCCACACACCGGACGCTATGTCGCCGAGGACTATCAGCTCGCCTTCGTGCCCAGTCTAAGCGCCTTGAGCGCAGTGTGGAGCCAGGGGCACTGGACAGACAGAGATGGGCAAGCATTACCGCATCACTTGTTGAACGTGGCCTACCCAGGTGCACCTGACAGCAAACATTACCTGCCCAACGTGTTGCCCGAAGCACAGGCTATTGCCAGCCGCTTCACCCAGGTCACTCCACTCTACGAGGAGGCAGCAACCCCCGAAGCTGTCCTAATGCAGAGTCACGGCCAGGACGTCGTCCACTTTGGCTGTCATGGTTGGTTTGACCCAGAGCAGCCTGAGCAATCCGGGTTGATGCTGGCCGAGGGCTGGCTCACCGTGCAGCGTATCATCACCGAACTCCGCTTGGAACAAACACAGGTGGCAACCCTGGGCGCCTGTCTCAGTGGACGCGTTGCCTTTCAGAGGGGAGATGAGCATGTCGGACTTCTACAGGCCATGCTGACTACAGGTGCTAAGGCAGTAGTCTCGGGCCTCTGGTCGGTGGATGATGCGGCTACACGGGCTTTATTCGAGACCTTCTATGCTGGGTTGGTAGCAGGGTATTTTCCGGCGGAGGCTTTGCAGGAAGCAGCCCGGTTCGTGCGCGAACATCCTGAGCATCCCAACTGGGCACATCCGTACTACTGGGCCGCCTTCCAGGTCAGCGGCCTGGCTCATCATAGAAAAGCGCCAGTATAGGCAAAGCCCTGCACACAGCTTGAGATCGTGCTTCAAGCTGCAGCGAGCAGTTCGTTGCATAGCGGAAATTACAAAGTTGTGCCACAGAGGTCTTTTTTCTTCTATGTCCGAATTGACTCACCAAAGATCGGCTCTCCCCACGCGATGCGCAACGAGATGTAGCCGCCACTAGCAGAAAAAGAAAAGAGAGATCTCTAATGAGAAGGTAACAAAACATGCTCTCACAAGGAGGTCTCTCTACCCATGATACTCAATCGGTGTATTGAAGTCCAAACCTCTCCTGTTGATCGTCCTTCGGTGCCGGCGTGGTTCGCCGAGGTCGTCATGATTGTTCGTCACTTGGCGACCAAGGGGCTGCTCGAGGCTTTTGCGCAGCAAGTCCGCCTAGTACGAGGGCGCTTCGGCTGCTATGAGCCCATCGATTTTCTCGGGCTGTTGGTGGGTTATGCTATCAGCGGGGAACGGACCTTGGCGGACTTCTTTGAGCGCGTAGCGCCGTTCGAAACGGCCTTCATGGCTCTGTTTGGACGCCAAGGTCTTCCTCATCGCTCCAGTTTGAGTCGCTTCTTGGCTGATGTCGATCGCCCGTGTTTGGAAGCGTTCCGCACCCTCTTCGAGCAGCATACCTTCGCCGAAGGATGGACAGCGGAGACCATTGGCGGCATCTTCGATCGACAGGGGCGCCGCTACATTGTCTTTGACGTCGATGCGACGCGCCAAGCCGCACGGCAACGCGCCCTGCCCTGCGATCCTACCTTGCCTGCTGCCAAACGCCGACTCGATGCCGTCTGTGCTCCTGGCTACCGAGGACGCAAACGCGGGGAGGTGGTGCGCAGAGATGCACACGCGCCAATGGGTCGGGACGTATGCGGGCAAGGGCAATGGCGACTATCGCGGTGAACTGGCTTCGGCGAGGCGCCCCATCACGGGCTACTTGAAGCACTTCGCTTTCCTACCAGAAATGGCGCTGGTCCGTCTCGACGGAGCCTATGGCGATGCGACCGTCATCGCTCAGCTTCTGCTGGCAGGTACGTCTTTCGTGACGCGATGGAGAGGCTATCTGCTCTTGGAGCGCCCCCAGATCCAGCGCGTGCTGGCTCATGCGCCGACAGCGAGCATGACGAGGATGAACAGCGGTGAGGTCGTCGAGTTGTTTGAGGGCGGCTGGCTGGACCTGGGTGAGGAGGGCTTGTCTCCCGTGCGCGTGATTGTGGTCTGACATCCCGCCCCTTCCCCAGGAAAGGACATTCCGGTAGGCAAGCGTGTCGGGGAGTGGGTCTACGAACTGTTCACCACGACGCTTGGTGCTGATGGGTTCCTGGTCGAGGATGTCCTGGATCTCTATCATGGGCGTGGCGCTTTCGAGGCGGTCCTGGCCGATGAAGATATCGAAGATTTTAACCATAGTACATAGATAGAGTGCGGAGGGGTACAAACAGCCACATCTCTCTAGAGAATGGTAGTCTGTATCCCTCCAATCAGCTACTTCTTTCGCTGAGAGCTTTTTTCTTTGATTTCTTGCAGTTGTCTTTCAGCCGCCTCTGCTCGAAGTCTCCCGGTCAACGCTTCGTCCTGTTGAGAAAGCCAACGATCTCGCTGCTCAGCCAATGTTCGCTCTACCGTGATCAAGCGAGCCACCAATACCTCCTTACTCATGCGAAGATACCGTTGGCGCACCCGCTGCTCGTCCCGGCCAGGCTTGACTACTCCTGACGAGTCTTTCGATGCCACTGTCAATGGTTTCGTGCGCTTTCTCGGCGAACCTCGCCAGCTTCGATACTGTTCGTAGTAGGCTCTGGCTTCTGCATTGTCGAGCATGGCACTCTCAGATACCCCTTTCCCGTTCCTTTCGGTGTCTAACTCCTTCGACTTGGCAGCCACTGTTGCCAGCGAAACGCGCTGTTTGTCGCGGCTCAGCGCATCGACGCTTCGTTTCACAAGATCCACTGTACGCTGCCGCAGGCGTGCATACACCTTCTCTTCGAGCCAGGGATGCGGCTCACTCTTTGGGCTGGCGTTTGGATTGTGGGTAGAATGTAACCTGCGCAATGCGGGTCCCGTCCTTTCGGTAAGCGACCATCATGTCCATTTCCTTCAGTTCCAGTGAGCAATTGCGAAGGAGCTGCCGCATCTTTTCGGCTTCTAGAACCAGTCCCTCACGTTCGTAGTAAGTGAGGCGTTCTTCAGCCCAGCGTTGCTTTTCCTCGACCTGGTAGCGCTTTTCCGGTTCTGGCGCCTTGGAGGGACAACGTATGCAGTCGAACTGATTGTGACACCACCCATCAAACGTGCATTCCCCGCCACAGACAGGGACAAGGGTACCCACTCGCCGCCGCGCTTGCTCTGCCAACTTGCGGATTTCTTCAGGTGAGCGCACAATGGCTTCACGAACATTGATTTCCGTCGCCAAGCGCTCCACGAAAGATGCATGTTCTTCGGCCAAGTCTTGCTGACCTTTCTTGCTGTAGTAGCGGGTGATGTCCAGGTTTTTCTGCTTGAGCCACTCGGCAACGAGATCAAGCGGCAAGCCTTCAACCTGGACTGCAAAGGTCGCGAATGTGTGTCGAAGCAGATGGGGTTTCAGAATCACCGGTGCGCCTTCGCTTGTTTGAAACAGCATCCCATGCAGCAAAAAGCGGAGGCAAGCGCTAATGGCAATGTCATCCAGGTGCCGCTGGTGAGATTGAAAGATGTAAGGCATCTTCTCCTCTTCAAAACGATGGCTTCGGCTGTGCCTTGGGGCAAACTGGACGCGTGGCAGTGGTTCTCCCGGTTGGAGATGATACTGTTCACAGAGCATATGTGCGGTATGTTCAATGAGCCGGAGCCCATCTTTGCCAATGCCGTAATGATGTCGTTTGTCGGTACGTTCCCCTTTGGGAAGCAAACGAAGGACATAGCGAATACGTGGGGTTTGATCAGTGGCACCTGGTGGAGCATCATCGATCATCCGCACGATGCACTCGGGCAAGAGACTCACTTGCATCAACTCATTCATACGCATGCCAGTCGTGGTCAGCAGTTCCAGTGCGAGAAGTCCAAAGGTGGGTGCAGCATAGAGCGACTCCACCGGGACGAGTGTTCCACGACAGCGTGATTGTGCCTCTTGTGTGATTCTCCCGATTGAAGCATCGGGCCAGGTAAGCAAGCCCTGATGCCTGACTTCAAACGGACATACCGGTTCTTTGGAGCCGTCCTCTCCATAGCCCCATGCTCGCAGCCATGCTTGCTTTTCTGCGATTTCTTCCGGTGTTCCTGAACGCACTTTCTTCCCAAGCACACCGCGTTGCAGGAGATCAGTAAACCAGAGGCCCTCTGGTGGCGCATTACTGTCCAGTCGTTCCGCTTTGATGACTTCGAGAAACAGGTCATCGTGATCGCGCGCCTCGGTGTGTCGTTTTGTTCGAGCTCGCTTCACAGCGGTTCTGCAGTAGTGATGGGTATGTTCTGGAAACAGGACAAAACTTCGCCGATCCCACACTCTACAATGAAGCCGCTCGACTGGAGGATCGCCTTCCTCATAGCTGAATGCGAGCGGGAGATTGGAATGATCAGGAAGCACCTGATTCACCGCTTGCTGGTATGCCTGCCAGAGCCGATGCATGCGGTTGAAACGAAAATGCGCTTCCGCACGTAAGGCGGTAAATGCTGGCACAACTGCTTCGGTCTCGTCCTTCCTGTGAGCTTGCTGCTGTCTCAGCCATGCTTTTTCCATGTTGGAGAACTCCTCTGCTAGGAAAGGGTTGAGAGTAGGCAGGACAAAGGGTCTGTACACGTTCTGCTGAGCAGGAGGCAAGAAATCGCACCAACTGGCGACAAGATTGGTTGCGCTCATGTAGCGTCTGAAAAAGGCAACACGGGTAGCCAGAGGGTCTTGGGAAAGAACTTCTCCTCGTAGATAGGAAACAAGGTGCGGTTCAATCGTCCATTGGCTCATGGAATTGAGCGCGAAGAGGGCAAACAGTGACGAGAAAGGTGGATGGAGCATTTTGAGCAGAGCCTCCACCGTCCATACATCGCGGCGTTGAGCAGTTAGCACAGCGGCAATGAGTGTCAGGTGATCCATCCAGGGCTTTCCCATCACGTTGCGCATCAAATACCCGATCACGCGTGCATGGACTTTCGGCCAGGTACCAGTTGGATCACTTCCCGTTCTTGGAGCGCAGAAGACTTCTAGGGCAACCTTTCCATCCAGATCATCCCAGGTGTATGCATACGCATCTTTCTTCCAGACCATCCTACCGCTCCCCTCCCAAACTGTAGAGAAACGACAGATCAGGCTCACCGTCAAGCCGGCGTGCTGAGGAGGCAGAGGATCATTGACCTTTCGGCTCACGAGGCGTCTGCTTCCCAATCCTCCTTTGTTGCCGCTCTTCTAAATACTGTTGGACCTCGGCATGCCTGCGTTTGTGAAACTGATCACGGGTATCAGCATTGCGTTGCTCATCAAAGTAGTGCTGGTAGGCGGCCAGCGTCTCCTCGCTTTTCCATTTCATGTACTCAATGAGGTCGGCAAGCCGCCGCTCCACTTCCTTCGAGTTCTTCGCTGTCTCGTAAATATCTCGGACTTCGCGCGTGACATGCCAGTGGCGACTCTGGTGGACATCTACGTCGATCCCCGCCGCCTGACAGGCGGGATTCCAGTAATGTTCTCGGTATGCTTTTGGGGTAAGTTGCGTTCCCTGGCTACTCAAAAACAAGGGGATGGTGGACAGGTCTATCTGTTTGTGAGCGGCAAGTTCGAGATACAGATCAAGGGAGTAGCCATGAGGATCGCAGTGAACACGCTCTTGGTCAAAGTAGCGCCGGAGCAGGATCACGGTATCCTCTGCGAAACTAATGGTTTTGATCCGCCGACCGTAACTGCCTTTACTGAATGCCCTCGCTTTGTTTTTCGTTCCAAGCGCTGCCCAATCACTCAGCATCAATCCGACCACTTCGGACACTCTTGTTATGTGGAATAAGCAGCCCCCCGCGGCGGCTCTCTATGATACAGACACATGCATCGTGGCCGAGATGCAGCCTCCCATGCGGCGGGCTCAAGTGGAGCATAGCAAGCAAGGCGAGGCCAGGGGGCCAGCCCCCTGGACCCCCGCTGAGGAGCTGCGCCCCTCAGACTCCCCGGTATTTCATGCGGTGTGCAAAGCAACCCGCACCGGGAGTCGGGGACCAGGGCTCCTGGCTGCGGCAGACGTTGGGTGATTCCGTTGGAGCAGGGCAGCGCTCGTGCCTGTGCAGCGAGCATAATGTATGCTATACTTACAGAGAAAACTAGAACTTCCGTTTCAGTAGCAAGGACAGGCCGATGACTCAGGTGCGATGGGAACGGTATCCACTGGTAGCACAGTTTGCGCACGCCCGATCATGGTTAGGCATGCAGGGAAACCTGGGCCTCGCTCAAAATACCATCGATGCGTACGGACGCGCGCTGGAAGATTATCTGGCTTTCAGTACGCGCGACGGCTTCTCGCCAGAGGCAGCGACACGGGAGCATATTGCACGCTATGTCCACGAGCTCAGTTCACGCCCCAACCCCCGGGGAGCGAAGATTCGCGTCCTTGACACGGGCTGCGGGCTGGCCAACGCCACGCTTCAGCAGAGACTGACGGCTGTCCGGCTCTTCTACGACTATCTGACGGAAGAAGGACTCCGCGAGACCAACCCGGTCGGGCGAGGGCGCTATACGGCGGGAAAGCAATTTGGCAGCGTGCATAGCCGCGGCCTCATTCCGCGCTACACGAAACTGCCGTGGATCCCGAATGATGCTCAATGGACAGCTCTTCTCAACGCGGCGATCCAAGAGCCACTGCGCAATCGGATCATGCTAGCTCTCGGGTACGATGCGGGGCTGCGTCGAGAAGAGCTGTGTCTGCTGGAGATCCGCGATATCGACCCAAGCCAACGCCTCGTCCGTATCCGCGCGGAGACGACCAAAGGCCGTCGTGAGCGCGTGGTTCCCTATTCAGAGCAGACGGGGATGCTCTTCATGGCCTACCTCCAGGAGCGACGGAACCTGAGTCGGGCACGCGGCCCGGTCTTTGTCTCGGAGTCCAGGCGCAACCGTGGGGAGCCGATCTCGATCTGGACCTGGTCGAAGGTCGTAAAGCGCATTGCCCAGCGGTCAGGCGTCCAGCAATTTACGACGCATACCCTCCGTCACCTCCGGCTCACGGACCTGGCTTCCTGCGGTTGGGATATTCATGAGATCGCGCTCTTCGCCGGCCATCGCAGCACCGATACCACCCTGCAATACATCCATTTAAGTGGCCGTGACCTCAAGGCAAAGGTCGAACGCAGCATGGCGAATATCCACGCCTGGCGGGTTCGGATGATGGCGGAGGTGCTGCAATGATCTCTCCGTTCCCCCAGGAACTTCCAGCGCAAGGACGTGCGGAAACAGATGCATGGCGTTGGCCTGTTGATCTTACCCGATACCAGCGCCCGACGTTCCTCAGTGAGTCGGAACTCCGGGAACTTGACCGGATCATGCAACGGCGTGTTTTGCCACAAGTGCTTCCCTTCCCGCTGGAGCAATTGCTTTTGCCGGTCCAAGAGGCTCTGGAAGCCAGTCATGCTAATCCCAGAATGCGTCTCGATGCGAGAAGAGTTTTGCTCCTCGAGATGCACAAGCTGCGCAGACCTTTCTGGAGCTGGACGGCAGAGGAGTGGTCTGAAATCCTGTCCGAGACAGCCGTTGCCTTTGCACAGCGCTATCCAGGCGCCCCCACCTGTCGTCAGCAGATGTTGACGGTCGCCTATCTCCTCTGCGGCTTTTCGGACTTCCACAAGCTGGGAGCATTTCTGAGAAAGACACTCGCCGATACCACTTTCGGTGCCCAACGTATGGAGGCTGTCATGCAGCGGGTCATCGAGGGCGTACGGCAGTGGGGGCTGAGCAAGCGACATGATTTTGCGCTGCAGAGCGTCGTGAGAGAAGCACTGTTAGTGAATCGCAGCCCACACCTGGATGAACTGACCTACGATCTGCTCCTCATGATGCGCGAGAGAACGGACACGCTGGCGATCAAACGGGCATTGGGAATACTTTCTCGTGCATTACTGGCATTAGGACTGTTCGACAAAACACTTCCAGAGGTTCCCCTTCCCCCAACAAAGCGGGTGGCTCATCCGCAAAAACTCCTCATTGAGGGAACCGATACCGTTTCACCAGTATGGCTCCAGTATTGCCAGCGCTGGCATGCGACCTCAACATTAACCTACTCTGTCCGCCAGCAATACTACCGTTATTTGCTCAAAACAGGAAGGTGGCTGACGCAGGAACACGCAGAGTACATTCGGCCGGAGGATTGGACGCGCGAGTTTGTCGCGACCTTTGTTGCCTTCGTGGACCAGCAACGGCTCGGTGACTGGATCGAACCAGGCAATGTCAAAAAGATCGTGCAGGACAAGGTGGGGCAACCGGTTGGGCCACGCTACAAAAGGCATGTCCTGGCGGCGCTGCGCGCGTTCTTTCTGGATTGCCAGGAGTGGGGCTGGATACCGCGACGGTTTGATCCTCGACGCGCGCTGGCAACGCCCCGCTCCATTCGCACGCTCATCGGACCCAACCCGCGCGTCATCGGCGACGACATCTGGGCAAAACTGCTCTACGCGGGCCTCAATCTCACGCAGGACGACATGGCCTCCTGGACGAGTCCACTCTACAAAGACCCGGAGAAGCGCCGCATCGCCTATCCGTTGGAGATGGTGCGCGCGATGGCGATTGTCTGGCTCTTTTGTGGGATACGCTCTGACGAGTGGAGTCGCCTCCGGGTGGGATGTGCGCGCTGGCAACGAGAGGACGTCGTGATCCCTGGGACAGGTGAGGTTTTGCCAAAAGACGCGGTGTGTATGCTGGATATTCCTACGCACAAAACGGGCACAGCTTTTACCAAACCCGTTGATCGTGTCGTCGGCGAGGCCATTGAGGCCTGGGAGCGGGTCCGCCCCGTGCAACCTCCCAAGATTGATCCAAAGACCGGCGAAGAGGTGCATTTCCTCTTTTGTTATCGTGGATACCGGGTGTGGAAGCACTACATCAACAAGGTGTTGATCCCCACCCTGTGTAAAAAAGGAGGGGTGCCAAGGCAGGACGCCCGCGGTAACATCACCAGCCACCGGGCACGCTCGACCATTGCAACCCAGCTCTTTAACGCCGCCGAGCCGATGTCGCTTTTTGAACTGCAAGAATGGCTCGGCCATCGCTACATTGGCTCAACCCAGCAATATGCGAAGATCTCACCAACGAAGCTGGCGAAGTCAAAAGCGAAAGCGGAGTACTTCGAGCGGAATCTGCGCCTCATCGACGTGCTGATCGACCAGGATGCGATCAAGAGTGGTGCAGCCGCAGATGGCCAACCCTGGCGCTACTATGACCTTGGGCACGGGCTCTGCACGTACGACTTCTTCGATACGTGCCCGCACCGCATGGCCTGCGCCAGGTGTTCGTTCTATGTCCCGAAAGGATCAAGCCTGGAGCAGATCGTTGAGGGGAAGGCCAATTTGCTGCGTATGAAACAGGAACTGTCCCTGACCGAGGAAGAAGTGGCCGCGGTTGATGACGGCCTGTCCGCGCTCGATACCCTGCAACAGCGATTGGCAGATGCCCCTACGCCGGCCGGACTAACACCACGACAGCTGGAGGAAAACCTCCAACCTCCCGGCTTTATTGCTGTGCAGACGGTCCAGAGAAGGCCAGCGAAGGAGTGAACGTGAGGGGAGAAGGGGGCATATTCCACGTAACTTGTACACCTGTTTCGAAGAGCAGCCAGGTTACGACTTCATCGCGCAGCCTTGTATGCTTGAGCGAGAGCTGTTGTCCTCCCCTCAAGACATATCCTGGGAGTTTGGGATCATCAATGATCTGAGGCTGCCACTCGTCATGTTCTAATTTGTAATACGCATCTGTCAATCGATGCTTTGGCTTCTTGCGCGGCACTTCAACCCCACTCTCCAGGGGCATTGTGGGAGACTTTTGCTCACCCTCCTCATGCTCCACATGAGAGATCGCCGCCGCAATGGTAGCACTCATGGAATCCACCAATGGATTCGCAAAGGGGTACATCTGGCGCTCACGCATGATCTGATAGTACAGTTTCAAAGCCGCCAGGAAAATCCGTAAGGTACTCTTGGTTCCGGCGGTGATGGCAACATACTTCCAGCCCTGATGCTGTGGGAGAAGCTGGCACTGCAACTTCTGTACCAGATAGTCGTCAATGGAGCGTCGTACCAGCTCAGGGGGTGCATCCCAGGTCTGTCCCTGACGTGCCTGCCAGACATTTGTATCCAGCCAGGTGAAGTAAGGGCCGAGCTGATACAGATAGGTCTGAACCGTCTTTGGATCGAGTCGCAAGCAGGCTTCTTTGGCAAACCTGGTTAAGGGGAAATGCAAGCGGTCCTCTCCGTCGAAGACGAGGAACGGATGCTGGTGCTCGACACTTTTTGGTCGAGCAGCAAACCAATACGAGGTCATTTTCTACAAAAACTCCTTTCAGCTACTCCTGTTGAGTAGTCCTCACCAGTATGTAGCTAAAAGGGCTTGGAGACAATGGTTAAGGGCTATATATTACAAAGGAGTTTACTGTGTAAGATCCCGATCGCTGGTGTTCATATACCGAATGTGGGCAAGAGCTGTGGCAAATCGCGTGTCAATGGGTATGGAACCTGCGCCTCTCCCTGGGACAGACCATGCAGGGAGAGCATGTGCGCGAGATCGAGTGGGCCCCTCCCAAAGAAGCTCCTCCTGTCTTCGTCGCTGAAGACCCCCCACCGCAAGAGTATGGCCCGTGGCAGTGGGCAGCAGCGTTCGGACGAGCCACGGGGCGTTTCGGAGCAGAGGCCTTCACCATGCAAGAGAACGGCAGACTGCGCTGTCCAGCGGGAGCCAGCCTGTGGTTGAGCGAAGTGCGTTAAGAGAATGCCTTCACGCAACGGGCCGTCTATCTGGCCTACCAGACGGATTGTCTGCCTTGCGCTCTCCGCGAGCAGTGTCTGGCAAAAGGCGGCCAAAGGCAATCGTGCTCGGCGAGTCAGTGCG
>Ga0070697_100003048_pt1 | contig 12855 bp, 10 predicted proteins | sample KBSK1501metaG_FD_65475 | JGI IMG/M metagenome (GOLD analysis project Ga0070697, IMG submission 65475) | Corn, switchgrass and miscanthus rhizosphere microbial communities from Kellogg Biological Station, Michigan, USA - KBS K1-50-1 metaG | ecosystem: Host-associated > Plants > Roots >... | reverse complement strand
CCACCTCGGCGGCGACGACGACCGCAAGGATCGCGACCAGGATCATCGCCGCGCGGTCCCACTGAAACAGGTTGAGCGCGGTGTCGAGCGCCATGCCGACGCCGCCCGCGCCCACCAGGCCGAGCACCGCCGATTCGCGCACGTTGATGTCCCAGCGGAACAGCACGATCGCCCAGAATGCCGGGCGCAGCTGCGGCCAGTAACCCTTCAGGGCGATCGAAAGCCAGGGCGCGCCGCTCGCCTCCAGCGCTTCGATCGTGCCGCGGTTCGATTCCTCCAGCGCCTCGCCGAGGAGCTTGCCGGTGAAGCCGATCGAGTGGAACGCGATCGCCAGCGTGCCGGCGAGCGCGCCCGGCCCGAGCACGGCAACGAAGAACAACGCCCAGATCAGCGTGTTCACGGAGCGGGTGGCCACCAGGACCAGTTTCGCCGCGTAATTCAGCCCGGCGTGCGCCGTGACGTTTCTCGCCGCGAGAAACGCGACCGGCACGGCCATCAGCACGGCCAGAACTGTCCCCAGCGTGGCGATGTGCAGCGAATCCATGAGTGGAGCGTGCACGCCCTCCGGGTAATGCTGCCAGGCCACCGGCCACATGCGCCGCAGCATGTCGGCGATCTGCTCCGGGGCATCGTAGAGAAATTCCGGGATCACCTCGACGCTGCGCAGCGAGGCGACGACGGCGGCGACGACGCACAAATAGACCGCGAACCGGCCGATCCGCTCGGCCGGGGTAAAGCGCCGCCATTGCCGCTCGAGGGCGGCGCTCAAGCCCTGAACACCTTCTTCACCTGCACCGTCAGCACCTCGCCGGCCATGATGAGCGCGATGATGGTGAGAACGATGGCGCAGACGAAATCGTAGTCGAAGCGCTGGAACGCGGCGAACAGCGTGCCGCCGATGCCGCCCGCGCCGACGATGCCGACCATCGTCGAGTTGCGCAGATTGGCGTCGGTTTCGTACGACACGAAACCGACAAACCTGGAGAACACCTGCGGCAACACCGCATAGGTCACCACCGAGGCAAACGGCGCGCCGGTCGCGCGCACCGCCTCGACCTGCTTCAGCGAGATCTCCTCGATCGCCTCGGTCATCAGCTTGCCCAGGAAGCCGACCGACGCCACGGTGAGCGCCAGGATGCCGGCGAGCGCCCCGAAGCCGACCGCCTTGACGAACAGGATCGCCACGATCACCGGATGGAAGGAGCGGCATACCACCATCACCGCGCGCGCGGGCCAGCTTGCCCAGACCGGCATCAGATTGCGCGCCGCGAGCAGCGCAAGCGGCAGCGACAGCAGGCTGCCGAGCGCCGAGGCGACGACCGCGATCTGCAGGCTTTCGACCATGCCCTTCACGAGCAGCTCCCAGCGCCTGAAGTCCGGCGGGAACAGGCGCGCCAGGAACTTCGCGCCATGCTCGAGGCCCGCCGCGAAGCGCGCCGGCGTCAATTCCAGATGCGACGCGGCGTAAAGCAGGTACGCGAGGAGCAGGAGCCAGGCGCCGCGCGCCCACCAGTCGGGCGGGAAAGCGCTCCTATTCGAGCCAGTCCTCGCCACCGTAGATCTCCTTGAGGTGCTGCTCGGTGATCCGCTCCGGCGTGCCGTCGTACACCACCCCGCCTCCCGTCATGCCGACGATGCGGTCCGCAAAGCGCCGCGCCAGCTCGACGTTATGGATATTGACGATCACCGGGAAGCCGTGCGCCTGCGCCAGCGTCTGCATCAGGCCCATGATCTCGACGGAGGTCTTGGGGTCGAGCGAGGAGGTGGGCTCGTCCGCGAGCAGCAGCCTGGGCTCCTGCATCATCGCGCGCGCGATGCCGACGCGCTGGCGCTGTCCGCCGGAAAGGCTGTCGGCGCGAGCCTGCGCGAAGTCGCCCAGCCCGACGATATCGAGCAGCTCGAACGCCCGGGCGATGTCGCCCCCGGGGTAGCGGCGCAGCCACGCTTTCAGCGGCGAGACATACCCGAGCCGCCCGCACAGCAGGTTCTCCATCACGCTCAGGCGCTCGACCAGGTTGTACTCCTGGAACACCATGCCGATCCGTCGTCGTGCGGATCTGAGTTCTGCCCTGCTCAGCTTGACGAGGTCCCGGCCTTCGAAAATCACTTGCCCGGCGGTGGGCTCCACCAGCCGGTTGATGCAGCGGATCAGGGTCGATTTGCCGGTCCCCGAGGGGCCGATGACCGCGCTGATGCCGCGCGCTTCGAAATCCAGATCGATGCCGCGCAGCACCGGCTTGCCGGGGACGTACTCCTTGACGAGTCCCCGGACCGAAAGCGCCGCGCTCACGCTATTTCTTGCCTTTTGCGGCCGCTTCGGCTTCCTTCCTGGCGAGCGCGTCGTACGCCGCCTTGTTGAATTTCTCGCCGCTGCCTTCGGCGACCTGCCGCACCAGGGCCCAGTGCTCCTTGTAATTGATCGGGAAGAAGCGGTCCGCGCCGTCGAACGCCTTTTGCATCTCGGCAGGGAAGCGGTAATCGTAGAAGCACTTGAGCAGCGTGTCGCGCAGCTTCGGCTCGAGGTCGTGCGCGTACGCAAACGCCGACGTCGGAAACGTCTGGCTGCGATACAGGATGCGGAAGTCCTCGGCTTTTATCTGTCCGCGGTCGATCATGCGCTTGAACACGTCGGAGGCCACCGGGCCGCCATCGAAGTCGCCGGAGAGAACGCCCATCACCGTCTGGTCGTGCTTGCCCGAATAGAGCACCTTGTAGTCCCGGTCGGGGACCAGGCCCTCTTTCGGAAACAGCACGCGCGGCGCCAGGTTTCCCGAGTTGGAGGAAGGCTGCACGTGCGCCACCTTCTTGCCCTTCAGGTCGGCGAGCTTCTGGTAAGGGCTGTCCTTGCGCACCACGAAGATCAGCTGATACCCCTGCCAGTCGTTCGCATTTCCCTTGACGGCGAAAGGCACGGCGCCGGCGAGGTTGACGGCGAAATTCGTCGGTCCGGTGGAGAAGCCGCCGACGTGCAGGCGCCCGGAGCGCATCGCCTCGATTTCCGCCGCGTTCGACTGCACCTGGTAGAACACCACGCGCTTGCCGATGCACTTCGACAGGTAGTCGGTAAATGGCTTGAAGGCGTTCTCGTACACCGCGGGATCCTCCACCGGGGTGTAGGTGAAGACCAGCGTGGACGGGTTTCTGAACTTTTTCGGATCTTTCGGCGCATCGGCGACGAGGTCCTTGTTCTCGTCGCAGTAAAGCAGGTCGAGATCGCCGCGATTCGAGCAGCTGTCCTGGGCGAGCGCCTGCCCGGCGGCGAGGCCGAGCGCGATTGCAATGCATCCGCCTGCCAGCGGTCTCATGTGGTTCTCCTCCGGAAAAACAATATTAGCCTAGAATCCGCGGGATGCCGCTCGATGTGATCGTACTGGCCGCCGGCTTGGGCAAGCGCATGCGCTCGGAGCTTCCCAAGGTGCTGCATCCGCTTGCCGGCCGGCCGCTGCTCGCTCACGTGATCGACGCCGCGCGCGCGCTCGCACCGCGCAAGATTTTCGTGGTGCATGGCCAGGGCGCCGACAAAGTACGCGCGGCCTTTCCGGATTCCGGCGTCGACTGGGTGCTGCAGGCCGAGCAGCTCGGCACCGGCCACGCCGTGAGGCAGGCGCTGCCGCATGTTGCACTCGACGCGGACGTGCTGATCCTGTACGGCGACGTGCCGCTGGTGCGGCCCGCGACCTTGAAGCGCCTGCTCGATGGCGCTCGCGGGAGCTTCGCCATGCTCACCGCCGAGCTCGCCGATCCTTCGGGCTATGGCCGCATCGTGCGCGACGGCGCGCAGCGCGTCGCGCGCATCGTCGAGCAAAAGGACGCCACGGCGAGGGAGCTCGCCATCCGCGAGGTCAATGCCGGTTTTTTTTGCCTGAGCGCGCGGCGGCTCGCGCCATGGCTGTCGAAGATCGGCAATGACAATGCGCAGAAGGAGTATTACCTCACCGATCTGGTGGCGCTCGCCGTGGCCGAGGCCGTGCCGGTGGTCGCCGTCAAGGTCGAGGATCCATGGGAAGTCGCCGGCGTCAATTCCATGCAGGAGCTCGCCGCGCTGGAGCGCGTCTGCCAGGGGCGCGAGGCGAGGCGGCTGCTCGACGCCGGCGTGACGCTGGCCGACCCGGCGCGCATCGACGTGCGCGGCGCGCTCGAGTGCGGCCGCGACGTCGCGATCGACGTCAACTGCGTGTTCGAGGGCCGTGTGACCCTCGGCAACCACGTTCGGGTCGGACCGAACTGCGTGCTGAGAAACGTCAGCATCGGCGCCGGCACCGAGGTGCTCGCCTTCTCGCATCTCGACGACGCCGAGCTCGGCGAGCGTTGCCGCGTCGGGCCGTTCGCGCGTCTGCGGCCCGGCGCCCGCCTGGCCGAGGACGTGCATGTCGGAAACTTCGTCGAGGTGAAGGCGAGCCGGCTCGGCGCCGGCTCCAAGGCGAACCACCTCTCGTACCTCGGCGACTCCGAGGTCGGCAGCCGCGTGAACGTGGGGGCAGGAACCATCACCTGCAACTACGACGGCGCCGCGAAGCACCGTACCGTGATCGAGGACGACTGCTTCATCGGCTCGGACGCGACGCTGGTGGCGCCGGTGCGCATCGCGCGCGGCTCCTATATCGGCGCCGGCTCGACCATCAGCAAGGACACGCCGCCGGGACAGCTCACCGTGGCGCGCGCCAGGCAGGTGTCGATCCCGTCCTGGAAACCGCCGCGAAAGAAAGGCTGAGATCATGTGCGGCATCGTCGGCGCGGCGGCGCGGCGCGACATCGTCCCGGTCCTCGTCGAAGGCCTGCGCCGGCTCGAGTACCGCGGCTACGACTCCTGCGGCGTGGCCGTGGTTTCCGACGGCGAGATCGGGCGCGTGCGCAGCGTCGCGCGCGTCGCAGACCTGGCAATTCAAGTGGGCGAAAAACACTTCGAAGGCGCGACGGGTATCGCCCACACGCGCTGGGCGACGCACGGCGCGCCGGCGACCGAGAACGCGCACCCCCTCGTCTCGCACGGGGAAATCGCGCTGGTGCATAACGGCATCATCGAAAACTACGAAGAGCTGCGCGCCGAGCTGCGGGCGGCGGGGTACCGCTTCGACAGCCAGACCGATACCGAGGTCATCGCGCACCTCGTGCACAGCCTCTACCACGGCGACCTGGCGGAAGCAGTGCGCGCGGCGGTGAAGCGCCTCGCCGGGGCTTATGCCATTGCGGTGCTGGCCAGCAAGGAACCGCACCGCGTGGTCGGCGCGCGCTCCGGCAGCCCGCTGGTGGTGGGAGTCGGGGAAAGGGAATTCTTCCTCGCCTCCGACGCGCTCGCGCTTGCCGGCACCACCGAGCGCATCGCCTACCTCGAGGACGGCGACGTGGTTTCCATCGACCGGGACGGCTGGGACGCCGTCGACCGCGACGGCCGCGCCGCGCCGCGCGAGGTGCGCACGGTGAAGACCGCCAGCGCCGCGGCCGAGCTGGGTCCCTATCGCCACTTCATGCAGAAGGAGATCTTCGAGCAGCCGCGTGCGGTCTCGGACACGCTCGAGCCGGTGGCGGCGGTCACGCCGGCGCTCTTCGGCGACCAGGCGCAGGAGCAGCTCGCCGAGGTGGACTCGGTACTGATCCTCGCCTGCGGCACCAGCTACCACGCCGGTCTGGTGGCGCGGCACTGGATCGAGGCGCTGGCAGGACTGCCCTGCAACGTCGAGATCGCGAGCGAATACCGCTACCGCTCGAGCGTCCCCAACCCGCGTACGCTGGTCACGCTGGTGTCGCAATCGGGCGAAACTGCCGATACCCTGGCGGCGTTGAAGCACGCCCAGGCGCTGGGGCACGGCAGGACGCTCGCCGTCTGCAACGTCGCGACCAGCGCCATGATGCGCATGACGCGTCTCGCCTTCCTCACGCATGCCGGGGCCGAGATCGGCGTCGCCTCGACCAAGGCCTTCACCACGCAGCTGATCGCCCTGTTTCTCCTTTCCCTGACCCTGGCCAAGGTCCGCGGGCGCCTCGGCGCCGAAGAGGAGGCCGCGCATCTCAAGCGCTTGCGGCACCTGCCCACGGCGCTCGCCGCGGTGCTCGCGCTCGAGCCGCAGGTCATGGCATGGGCCGAGCGCTTCGCGAAGAAAGAGCACGCGCTGTTCCTCGGCCGCGGACTGCACTACCCGATCGCGCTCGAGGGGGCGCTGAAGCTGAAGGAAGTCTCCTACATCCACGCCGAAGCCTACGCCGCCGGCGAGCTGAAGCACGGCCCGCTCGCGCTGGTCACGGGAGACATGCCCGTGGTGACGGTGGCACCGAACGACGCGCTGCTCGAGAAGCTCAAATCGAACATGCAGGAAGTGCGGGCGCGCGGCGGCGAGCTGTACGTGTTCGCCGATGGCGACACGCATATCGCCACCTCGACCGGCGTGAACGTGGTGCGGCTGCCGGAGCACTACGGGCTGCTGTCGCCGATCCTGCACGTCGTGCCGCTGCAGCTGCTCGCCTACCACGCGGCCCTGGTTCGCGGCACCGACGTCGATAAACCGAGAAATCTGGCGAAGTCCGTCACGGTCGAGTGAGCCGAGGTGCAGCGCTACGATGCAGTCGTCATCGGCGCCGGGCACAACGGCCTCACCTGTGCCTGCTACCTGGCGAAGGGCGGCCTCAAGGTAAAAGTGCTGGAGCGGCGCGCCGCCGTCGGCGGCGCGGCAGCCAGCGCGGAGTTCCATCCCGGGTTCCGCAACTCGGTTGCGGCTTACACCGTCAGCCTGTTGCAGGCCAAGGTGATCCGCGACCTGCGCCTCGCGGAGCATGGCCTGCGCATCGTCGAGCGCCCGCTGGCCAACTTCCTGCCGCTCGAAAACGGCTATCTGAAGGTTGGCGGCCTGCAAGCCACGCAGCGCGAGCTGGCGCGCTTCTCGGCGCGCGACGCCGAGCAGCTGCCGCGCTACTGGGCGGTCCTGCAGCGCGTCGCGGACGCGCTGCGCGAGCTGGCGCTGCAATGTCCGCCGAACGTCGGCGGCGGCTGGCTCGACCTGCTGCGCGCCCTGAAGGCGGGCAGGCTGCTCAAGGCGCTCGACATGGAGGCGCGGCGCGACCTCCTTTCATTTTTCACGCGCAGCGCCGCCGAGCTCCTCGAGCAGTGGTTCGAGTCCGACGGCATCCGCGCGGCGTTCGGCTTTGACGCGGTGGTTGGGAATTACGCGAGCCCCTACCACGCCGGAACGGCGTACGTGCTGCTTCACCATTCGTTCGGCGAGGTCAACGGCAAGCGCGGCGTGTGGGGACACGCGATCGGCGGCATGGGAGCGATCAGCGAGGCGCTCGCGGCCGAGGCGCGCAGCCACGGCGTCGACATCGAGTGCAATGCGCGCGTGGTCCGCGTCGGGCAGGGGATGGTGATGCTGGAGAACGAGCGCAAGATCGCGGCGCGCGCGGTCGTGGCCAACGTAAACCCCAAGCTGCTCTACCTCGACCTGGTGGACCGAAGCAGCCTGCCGCCGGAGTTCGTCGCCCGGATGCAGCGCTATAAATGCGCCTCGGCGAGCTTTCGCATGAACGTCGCGCTGTCGGCGCTGCCGCGCTTCGCCTGCCATCCGGAGCCGGGACCGCACCATGCCTCGGGCATCATCATGGCGCCGTCGCTCGCGTACATGGACCGCGCCTATCTCGATGCGCGCCAGGATGGCATCTCGCGCTCGCCGATCGTCGAGATGGTGATCCAGAGCACGCTCGACGATACGCTGGCGCCCAGGGGCGCGCATGTCGCGAGCCTGTTCTGCCAGCATTTCGCGCCCGAGGCCGACTGGAGCCTGCGCAAGCAGGAAGCGGTCGAGCGCATCTTCGACGTGGTCGAGTCGCACGCGCCCGGCTTCCGCGCCAGCCTGATCGCCTGCAGCGCACTGTCGCCCGCCGACCTCGAGCGCGACTTCGGCCTCGTCGGCGGCGACATCTTCCACGGTGCGCTCACGCTGGATCAGCTCTGGTCGGCGCGGCCGCTGCTCGGTTACGCCGATTACCGCGCTCCCCTGGAAGGGTTGTACCTGTGCGGCTCCGGCGCGCATCCCGGCGGCGGCGTGACCGGCGCGCCGGGCCATAATTGCGCGCGGGAAGTGCTGCGCGACCTCGGGCGGCGATTCCCCGCATAGGCAAGGAGAAAACGATGCGTAGATTCGGAATAGCAGTTGCGGCGCTCTGTACCCTGCTCTTGTCCGGCTGCGGCTACAACGAGCTGCAGCGCAGGGACGAGCAGGTCAAGGCGGCCTGGGCCGAGGTGCTGAACCAGTACCAGCGCCGCGCCGACCTGGTGCCGAACCTCGTCAACACGGTGAAGGGCTTTGCCCAGCAGGAGCAGCAGGTGCTGACCCAGGTCACCGACGCGCGCGCGCGCGCGGGATCGATCCAGGCGACGCCAGAGCTCGTCGACAACCCGGAAGCCTTCGCCAGGTTCCAGGCCGCGCAGCGCGAGCTCGGCGGCGCGCTCTCGCGCCTGCTGGCGGTCGCCGAGTCCTATCCGCAGCTCAAGTCGGACGCGAATTTCCGCGACCTGCAGGCGCAGCTCGAAGGCACCGAGAACCGCATCGCCGTAGCGCGCAACCGCTACATCAGGGCGGTGCAGGAGTACAACGTGACGGTGCGCTCGTTTCCGAGCAACCTGACCGCCATGCTGTTCGGCTTCAAGCCCAAGCCGAACTTCACGGTGGAAAACGAGCAGGAGATCGCCAAGCCGCCGCGCGTGGATTTTGGAACGAAGAACAAGTGATCAGAGCTGTTCTCCTCCTTTCGTTTCTGTGTGCAACCGGGTGGGCAGAAGTTGCCGTCCCGCCTCTTACGGCGCAGGTCGTCGATCAGACCGGCACGCTCACCGGCGAGCAGAGGGCCGGGCTCGAGCGCAAGCTGAGGGAGTTCGAGCTGCGCAAGGGCGCTCAGATCGCCGTGCTGATGGTGCCGAGCACGGCGCCCGAGCCAATCGAGCAGTACTCGTTGCGCGTCGTCGAGCAGTGGAAGCTGGGTCGCAAGAAGGTCGACGACGGCGTCTTGCTCATCGTCGCGAAGAACGACCGGGCGCTGCGCATCGAGGTGGGCTACGGGCTGGAGGGCGCGCTCAACGACGCCGTCGCCAGGCGCATCGTGAGCGACATCATCGCGCCGCGCTTTCGCGACGGCGATTTCTACGGCGGCGTCAACGCCGGCGTGGACGCGATGATGGGCGTCATAGAGGGCGAGCCCCTGCCCGCGCCGAAAGAAGCGGCACGCTCCGAAGGCGGCAATGTCGGGCAAGCGCTGCCCATCCTGCTGATTCTCGCGCTGGTGGCCGGCGGCCTGCTGCGCGCGATGCTCGGCCGGGTTCTCGGCGGCGCCATCACGGGCGGACTCGTCGGCGCGCTGGCGTGGCTGCTCGTCGGCACGATGGCGGTCGCGCTCTTCGCGGGAGTGATTGCATTCCTGTTCACGCTGCTCGGCGGGGGGCGCGGTTACGGCTATTACGGCGGCTTTCCCGGCGGCTTCGGCGGCGGCGGATTCAGCAGCGGCGGCGGCTTCAGCGGGGGCGGCGGCAGCTTCGGCGGCGGCGGCGCGTCAGGGCGCTGGTGACATGGATCTCGCCCGCATTGCCCGGCATCTTTGCCTCCTTCCCGGCGCGGCGCGGCGCGCGTTTCCGCGGAAGAGCGTCGACGCCATCGAGACAGCCATCCGCGAAGCCGAGCGCACGCACGCCGGGCAAATCCGCTTCGCCGTGGAGAGCGCGCTCGACGTGGCCGGGCTTTTGCGCGGCCAGAGCGCGCGTGAGCGCGCCCTGGAAGTCTTCTCCCGGCTTCGGGTCTGGGATACCGAGCACAACAACGGCGTGCTGATCTACCTGCTGCTCGCGGAGCGCGACGTGGAGATCGTCGCCGACCGTGGCATCCACGCCAAGACCGGAGCGCAATGGGAGGAGATCTGCCGCGCGATGGAAGCGCAGCTCAGGCAGGGAAACCATGAAAAGGCGGTCACCGACGGAATCCGCGCGGTGGCGCGGCATCTGGCGCGGCATTTCCCGGGCAGCCGGGTGAACGAGCTGCCCGACCGGCCGGTGCTGCTCTAGTCTTTGTCACCAGAGTAAACTCGAAGCCATGAGCATCTACCGGGAAAAGGCGGTGCGCGCGTCGCGGGCACTGCCGATGAGCGAGGCCGAGCGCAAGGCGCGCGTCGAGCTGGCGGCGTGCTACCGCGTGTTCGACAGGCTCGGCTGGAGCGAGATGATCTTCAACCACATCACGCTGCGCGTGCCGGGGCCGCAAGTGCGCTTTCTCATCAATCCCTTCGGGCTGCATTACAGCGAGATCACGGCCTCGAACCTGGTCCTGATCGACATCGACGGCCATCCGCTGCGCGAGTCGCGCTGGCCGGTGAACCAGGCCGGCTTCGTGATCCATTCGGCGATCCACGGCGCGATCGAGCAGGCGCACTGCGTGATGCACACGCACACCACGACCGGCTGCGCGGTGGCGGGCCTCAAGGACGGGCTGTCGCACGACAATTTCTACGGCGCGATGCTCTACGGCCGGGTCGCCTACCACGACTTCGAGGGCATCACGGTCGATCCCGGCGAGAAGGAGCGCCTGGTCCGCGACATCGGCGACAAGCCGGCCGTGATCCTGCGCAATCACGGCCTGCTCGCCTGGGGGCCGAGCGTGCCGGAGGCTTTCCAGGTGCTATGGACCCTGCAGCGCGCCTGCGACCTGCAGATCGCCACGAGCGCCGCCGGCGCGCCCAATCCCATCCGGCCCGAGGCGCTGCGGCAGGCGGTGCGCGAATCGAGCATCGCGGAGAAGCGCACCTGCGACGACGTGTTCGCGGCAATGGTCCGGCTGGTGGAGGCGAAGGACCCGTCGTTCCGAGATTGACGTTTACGTAAACGTAAACTAGGCTAGCGCGATGACCGACCTGTCGGACTCAGCCAAGCTCGTCTACAAGGCGAAGCACAAGATCCGCTTCGTCACCGCGGCGAGCCTGTTCGACGGCCACGACGCGTCGATCAACATCATGCGGCGCATCCTGCAGGCCTCGGGCGCCGAGGTGATCCACCTCGGGCACAACCGCTCGGTCGAGGAGATCGTTCGCGCCGCCCTGCAGGAGGACGTGCAGGGCATCGCCGTCTCCTCCTACCAGGGCGGGCACATCGAGTTCTTCAAGTACATGCTCGATCTGCTGCGGGAGCGCGGCGGCGAGCACATCAAGGTCTTCGGCGGCGGCGGCGGCGTCATCGTGCCGGCCGAGATCCAGGAGCTGCAGGACTACGGCGTCGCGCGCATCTACTCGCCCGAGGACGGGCAGCGCTTGGGGCTGCAGGGCATGATCAACGACATGCTCGCGCGCTGCGATTTCGATCCGGCGCAGTACGCGCCCAAGGAGCTGAAGAAGGGCGATCTGCGCGCGCTGGCCCAGGCGATTACCGCGCTTGAATCGGGTGTTTCAAAAGCCAAAGATCCGCTTCGTAAAGAGAAAATAGCGGTACCCGTTCTCGGCGTCACCGGCACGGGCGGTGCAGGCAAATCTTCGCTGACCGACGAGCTCGTGCGGCGCTTCCGCCTCGATCAAGGCGACGATCTGCGCATCGCGGTGCTGTCGGTCGACCCGACGCGCAGGAAGACCGGCGGCGCGTTGCTGGGCGACCGCATCCGCATGAATGCGATCCACCAACCGGGGATCTTCATGCGCTCGTTCGCCACGCGCGAGACGGGGAGCTCGCTGTCGGCTGCGCTCGGCGACGCCATTGCCGCGTGCAAGGCGGCGCTCTTCGACCTGATCATCGTCGAGACGGCCGGCATCGGCCAGGGCGATGCGGCCATCGTGCCGCACGTCGACGTTTCGCTTTACGTGATGACGCCGGAGTTCGGCGCCGCGAGCCAGCTCGAGAAGATCGACATGCTCGACTTCGCCGATTTCGTGGCGATCAACAAGTTCGACCGCAAGGGCGCGGAGGACGCGCTGCGCGACGTGCGCAAGCAGGTCCAGCGCAACCGCCAGCTCTTCGGCGCGAGCGCCGAGCAGATGCCGGTGTTCGGCACCATCGCCTCGCGCTTCAACGATGACGGCGTTACCGCCCTGTACCAGGCGATCGCCGCCCGGCTTGCCGAGAAGGGGCTGAAGCTCAAGCCCGGCCGCCTGCCGAGGCTGGACGTCAAGGTCCCTTCGAGCGTGAACGTCATCGTCCCGCCGCAGCGCCAGCGCTATCTCGCCGAGATAGCGGAAGCGGTCAGGGCGTATCACCAGTTTGCCTTTCAGCAGTCGCGAATCGCGCGCGAAAGGCAGCAGCTCGCGGCGACCCGGGCGATGCTCGGAAAGGAGCTGCCGGAAATAGAGGCCCTGCTCGCGCAAAGATCGCTCGATGCGGACGCGAAGGCGCTGCTTGATTCCTGGCCCGAGACGCTGCAGACCTATTCCGGCGACGAGCACGTCGTGAAAGTCCGCGGCAAGGAAATTCGCACCGCTCTCAGGAGCGCGTCGCTGTCGGGCACCCAGGTTCCCAAGGTGGCGCTGCCGAAATTCGAGGATCACGGCGAGCTGCTGCGCTGGCGCCTGCGCGAGAACCTGCCGGGCGAGTTTCCATTCACCGCCGGGGTGTTCCACTTCAAGCGCGAGAACGAGGACCCGACGCGCATGTTCGCCGGCGAGGGGAGCCCCTTCCGCACCAACCGGCGCTTCCACCTGCTGTCGAAGGACCTGCCCGCGAAGCGCCTGTCGACCGCGTTCGACTCGGTGACGCTGTACGGCTTCGACCCGGACGAGCGGCCCGACATCTACGGCAAGGTCGGCAACTCTGGCGTCTCCATCGCGACGCTCGACGACATGAAGGTGCTTTATTCGGGATTCGACCTGTGCGATCCGGCCACCTCGGTGTCGATGACCATCAACGGCCCG
>Ga0070697_100003047_pt1 | contig 12857 bp, 9 predicted proteins | sample KBSK1501metaG_FD_65475 | JGI IMG/M metagenome (GOLD analysis project Ga0070697, IMG submission 65475) | Corn, switchgrass and miscanthus rhizosphere microbial communities from Kellogg Biological Station, Michigan, USA - KBS K1-50-1 metaG | ecosystem: Host-associated > Plants > Roots >... | reverse complement strand
TGTTCCTGATGTACTATCTGCCGCCGACATCATGGTGGCGCTTTGTGGCTTGGCTGATGATCGGTCTATCGGTCTATCTCTCGTATGGTTACGCACGCAGCGAACTGGGGCGCAAGTTTGGCCGTCCCCGGACCACGCCTGGTTGGTTGATGCTACTTGGGCTAGGTTCGATGCTAATCGCTATCGGAATACTGGCAATTCCACATCACGCCAGCGTTAGTGAGCTCACAACGCAAATATCCGGCGGCGACGGACGTACAATACTCGCGACGGCAAGCATCGTACTGGGAGTACTGGTCGGAATCGTTGGTTCGATCATGGGTGTGGCGAAAGGTGACGTGAAGGGATGACCGCAACCTCTCCCTATCGTAATAATCGACTTGACGCTGCAAGGTACTGGCCAGTTCAGTGGTTAAGCTAGGAATTGATCTCAGATTCTCGTAGAATTAAGCGATGGCCACAGAATTGAATCAAATCATTCGCGATGCCTTGGAGCTTTCAGATAGTGAACGCGCCACGCTAGCCGGGCTGCTCATCGAGAGTCTTGAAGTCACCGGAGAGGTCGACCCAGATTTGGAAGCTACCTGGGCAGCCGAAACCGAGCGTCGGTGGCGAGAGATTGAATCAGGCGCTGTCAAGACTATTCCCTGGGAGGAAGTTCGGGCCAAACTCTTCCGCGGTTAATGACTAAAGTTGAATTCCACACCGAGGCCCAATCAGAACTCGAAGACGCTCACGCTTGGTATAGAGAACGCAGCGAATTTGCAGCCAGGGCCTTTGCCGCTGAGATCGATTACGCAATAAAAAATATATCGAGGTCACCAAGCGCCTGGCCTCAAACTCGGTCCAATGAACACTGCTTTCTGTTCAGAAGGTTTCCAAATTCTATTATCTATCGCGTCCGTCAGGATGAAGTCTTCATCACTGCGATTGCTCATCAAAAGCGACGACCTGGGTATTGGCGGAGGCGTTAATTGAAACTTCGAGCATAAGATCCGAGACCTCGGAATTCCCTTTTATGAACGCACTTCCTATCATTATCGGTTCCCTATGCGTGATTGCTATCGCTTATCGCTATTACTCCGCTTTCATTGCGGCGAAAGTTCTCGTCCTTGACGATACGCGGCCGGTGCCGTCGGAAACAATGTATGACGGCCATAACTATTACCCCACAAACAAGTGGGTACTCTTCGGTCATCATTTCGCGGCGATCTCCGGCGCCGGCCCGTTGATAGGGCCGGTGCTGGCGGCGCAGTTTGGCTTCCTGCCGGGCTTGCTCTGGTTGGTTATCGGAGTTTGTTTGGGAGGCGCGGTTCATGACTTCATGATCCTTGCAGGCAGCGTGAGGCGCAAAGGTAAGTCGCTCGCCGAAATGGCACGCACTGAGATTAGCCCGCTTTCGGGCTTCGTAGCCGGCGTCGCAATTCTATTCATCGTTGTGATTGCTCTTGCCGGGCTCGGATTGGTGGTCGTCAATGCCTTAGCAGAATCACCCTGGGGCACGTTCACCGTAGGCTTTACCATTCCGCTGGCGCTGTTCATGGGGCTTTACATGTATCGCTTCCGCAAGGGAAAGATTGCCGAAGCCAGCGCGATCGGAGTTGTCGGACTTCTCGCCGCCGTCTATCTCGGAGGACGAATTGCCGATTCCTCGCTAGCCCACACGTTCACACTTTCTCGCAACTCCTTAATTCTAGTGATGGCCGCTTATGGTTTCATTGCCTCAGTGCTACCCGTCTGGATGTTGCTTTGCCCGCGCGATTACCTCTCGTCGTACCTGAAAATCGGCACTATCGCTTTCCTGATCGTCGGCGTGATCCTGGTCCATCCAAATCTGAATATGCCGGCGCTGACACCTTTCACACACGGTGGCGGCCCAGTTATTCCGGGCAAGCTGTACCCGTTTGTATTCATAACAATCGCCTGCGGCGCCATCTCCGGATTCCATGCGCTGATCTCTTCAGGCACCACGCCGAAGATGATCTCAAAAGAGAGTGATGCCCGCATTATCGGCTATGGCGCGATGTTGATGGAAGGCATCGTCGGAGTGGTGGCGCTCATCGCCGCCACTTCTCTTTTCCCAGGCGATTACTTCGCCATCAACACCGCACAGCGCACAGACACGCAAAAAGCAGCGTACGTGCGTATGGTCGATGAACACACATCTCAAGGGTTCAACTTGCAACCGCAGGAGATCGATCGACTCGAACTGGAATCGGGCGAGAAGAATCTTCGGGGGCGTACGGGCGGCGCGGTTACTCTCGCGCTCGGCATTGCGAAAATTTTTGCTGGCATCCCGGGTCTTAGCGGCTTCATGAAGTATTGGTATCACTTCGCGATCATGTTTGAAGCGCTCTTCATCCTCACCACGATTGACACCGGCACACGTGTCGCGCGTTTTCTCGTTGGTGAGTTTGGCGGACGCTTTTATCACAAACTGGAAGAGCCGAATTGGCTACCTGGCTCAGTGATTACTTCGGTGCTGGTAGTTGCGGCATGGTCGGCATTTATTTGGTCGGGATCCATTTCAACCATCTGGCCCATGTTTGGTATTGCGAATCAGTTGCTGGCTGCCGTAGCTCTGTGTGTGGCGACAACGATGATCATCAACTCCGGAAAGGCCAAATACAGTTGGGTAACACTCCTGCCGCTGAGCTTTGTAGGCAGTACTACGTTGGTAGCTGGCTGGGAATCGATAACCGACATCTTCTGGCCAATGGCGCAGAAACCGGAGACCGCAGTGCAGGGTTATATCAATACCGCCCTGACGACGATCATCATGTTTGCGGCCGTGGTAATTCTCATTGATTCAATCCGGCGATGGTTAAGCCCACGCAAACGGCCGGAAGCTATTGGCGAGCTGGCGGAAGCAAATTTGCCAGCCTGAATACTGAAGTATCCGCAGATTCCGCAGACAAAGAAAACAGGAGCAGGAGCAGTCGGGAGGGGCAGGAGAAGGATCATTTTGTTTCTGCTCCTGCCGCTGTCTCTTGGTATTTGTAATCTGTGGATACACAAACTCCAGTAGTGCTCCGCTAGCGTGTTGCTGAGAAAGAAAGGCCGATCGCCTGGAGAGTTACTTAGAGGCGATGAGGTCAGAACCAGCTCGCGGTACTGTATTGGGTGGCGATTATGTTGGTGTCCTTCCTCACTCGACTGACTTTCACACAGTCTCTACCGCGAGGTGGTACTGATGACCTCATTGCATTGGAACCGTCCTTTTCTTAGCAACTCGTTAATGGAGCACCGCCCAAACTCACCCCCGTTGGACAGTTTCCACGCAAATCGGCAATAATACGCCGTTTCGGTAAGCGCTTATGGTGGGCTCTGGAGTGTCCGGGAAGCACTCCGGTAACGAATTGGTTTGTTTCAGAGCATTCAGCTGCAAGCGCAGGCAGACATATTCTCGCCATTTTTTCGAGGAATCAGAAAGGATTATTTCTAAAGTGGAACTATCGCTGATCTCATTCATCAGCCTGCTGGTTTTTTGTGCGGCAGTGCCAGTTATCAAACAGTTTGTTAAAAACAGTACCAATGCCGACGTGCGGTCTTCCCTCGCCTCGCGCTTTCGCCCTCTGCTCAGCCCGGCCGCCGCAGCTGCCGGGTTGCTGTTGTTAGCGTCGCCAACTTTCGCCCAGTCGCACGAAGGCGGAGAGGCCAGCCTGACATTACCTGATTTGTCTCGGGTCACCTTTTTCGGTGGTGTTGACGGACACACCTTGTTGTTAACAGGACTGGTCGTTTGCGTGCTGGGGCTTGGGTTTGGGATGGCCATGTACATGAATCTCAAGAGGCTGCCGGTGCACCGCGCGATGCGCGAGATCTCCGAACTGATTTATGAGACCTGCAAGACTTACCTCATCACCCAAGGCAAGTTTATCCTGATCCTCGAGGCGTTTATCGCGGTCGTTATCGTGCTGTATTTCGGCGTGCTATCGCAGATGGAACCATTGCGAGTAGTTATCATTCTGTTTTTTAGTCTGGTTGGTATCGCCGGAAGTTATGGCGTCGCCTGGTTTGGTATTCGAGTTAATACCTTCGCCAACTCCCGAACTGCTTTTGCAAGTCTCGGAGGCAAGCCGTTCCCAATTTATGCCATTCCGCTACGCGCAGGCATGAGCATCGGAATGATGCTGATCAGCGTTGAGTTGCTAATCATGTTGTGCATCCTACTGTTCATCCCCGGTGACTATGCGGGACCATGTTTTATTGGCTTCGCAATCGGCGAGTCATTGGGCGCTGCGGCACTTCGTATTGCCGGCGGTATCTTCACGAAGATTGCGGACATCGGTTCAGACCTGATGAAGATTGTCTTCAAGATTAAAGAGGACGATGCACGTAACCCCGGCGTGATTGCTGACTGCACGGGTGATAACGCCGGCGACTCCGTAGGACCAAGCGCCGATGGCTTCGAAACTTATGGCGTGACCGGTGTAGCACTGATCACGTTTATCCTGCTGGGTGTCAGCGACCCTCGGGTGCAAGTGCAACTGCTGGTATGGATCTTCGTGATGCGCATCATGATGATTATCGCCAGTGCGGGCTCTTACTTCATAAACGACCTGATAGCCAAGGCACGCTACCGCGATATCGCGGCGATGAATTTCGAATCGCCTCTGACTTCGCTCGTCTGGATCACTTCAATCGTCTCGGTGGTCATCACTTTTATCGTTTCCAAGCTTACAATCCCCACGTTGGGAGGCGACCCAACGCAATGGTGGAAGTTAGCGACAATCATTTCATGCGGCACATTGGCCGGTGCGATCATCCCTGAACTGGTCAAGGTGTTTACTTCTACTACATCAAAACACGTGCAGGAAGTAGTTACGTCTTCGCGGGAAGGCGGTCCGTCGCTCAATATACTTTCCGGCCTTGTAGCCGGAAACTTCTCGGCCTATTGGCTGGGGATCAGCATTGTCGCTTTGATGTCGATCGGTTACTACTTCAGCACGATGGGTCTCGACTCCCTGATGGTCTCTACTACTCTCGTTCAAGTAGCGCCGGTATTCGCCTTCGGGCTTGTTGCCTTCGGCTTTCTTGGTATGGGACCGGTGACGATTGCCGTCGATTCATATGGTCCGGTGACTGATAATGCGCAATCAGTTTACGAGCTTTCCTTGATCGAGCAGGTACCCAATGTCGCAGCGGAAATCAAGAGAGACTTCAACGTCGACGTAAACTTCGCGCGAGCGAAGCATCTGCTCGAAGAAAACGATGGGGCGGGCAATACATTCAAGGCAACAGCGAAGCCTGTGCTTATTGGAACGGCAGTCGTAGGTGCAACAACGATGATCTTCTCGATCATCATGGTGCTGACCGACAAGCTTAACAATTCAGCGGCACTCAATAGCCTTTCGCTTCTGCATGCTCCCTTCGTTCTCGGCTTGATTACCGGCGGCGCCGTGATCTACTGGTTTACCGGAGCCTCGATCCAGGCTGTTACCACCGGCGCCTACCGCGCAGTCGAATTCATCAAGGCGAACATCCGCCTCGAAGGGGTCGAGAAAGCTTCGGTGGAAGACAGTAAAAAAGTGGTGGAAATCTGCACACAGTATGCACAAAAGGGTATGTTCAACATCTTTCTCACCGTCTTCTTCTCTACACTGGCTTTCGCGTTTGTTGAACCTTTCTTCTTCATTGGTTATCTGATTTCAATTGCGATCTTCGGTTTGTATCAGGCAATCTTCATGGCGAATGCGGGCGGCGCCTGGGACAACGCGAAGAAGGTAGTCGAAGTCGATCTAAAACAGAAGAGCACAGCCTTGCACGATGCGACGGTTGTAGGCGACACGGTTGGCGATCCATTCAAAGATACGTCGTCGGTAGCTCTTAATCCCGTGATCAAATTCACGACGCTTTTCGGTTTGCTGGCGGTTGAGCTGGCTGTCTCTATAGCGAATCGGGGAGAGAATGGTCCAATGATCACGCACATACTGGCGGCGGTATTCTTCCTGGCGTCACTGTTCTTCATCTGGCGTTCATTTCACAAAATGCGAATTGGAAACTTACAACCTGAGGCCGCAAAGGTGCGCGTGGATAGCGTAGCAGCGGATTAGAGGAAAGGTCTTGGGCCTTTGGGCTTTGGACTTGGTTCTCGTTCTTTTAGATGTGAGGATCAAAGGCCCAAAACCGAAGACCGAAGACCGAAGACCGAAGACCAAAGACCAAAGACCAAAGACCAAAGACCAAACACATGAATACTTCTTACGCTAAACCCGACACGCTGATTGGCTCTGCTCTTGCACCGCTTGACTGGACGCGCTCCGTGAGTCTGGTGCTTGCTTTTAGTTTACTCAACGCACTAGCGGCGCAGATTGCGATACCGATTGGACCAGTGCCGATTACCGGGCAAACGTTTGCTGTCCTACTTACCGGAGCATTACTTGGATCTCGTCTCGGTGCCGCGGCGCTGATTGCTTACCTGGTGGAAGGAGCATTTGGGTTGCCATTCTTCGCCGGTGGTTCAGGCGGGCTGGCCCATATCCTTGGACCAACTGGCGGTTACCTCGTAGCATTTCCCGCTGCTGCCTTCATCACTGGTGCGTTTGCCGAGCATGGCTGGGACAAGCGCTTTATAACCGCGGCTGCGGCGATGCTGGTTGGTTCGATAGTTATTATTTTTGTCGGTGCGGCCTGGTTTTCGGTGCTCACGCATACCGGGCCGTTACTTGCATTACGAGTAGGCGTGGTTCCTTTCATCGTCGGTGACATCGTCAAGATTGTTCTCGCAGCCGCTGTCCTGCCGTCTGGCTGGGCATTGCTGCGCCACAAAGCGTCTCAGAAGAAGTGATAAGCAGATTACTGTTAATTACACTTGGCTTGGCGACTGCCTTCTCTTCGGCGGCGGGCCAGATTCGCGCGGAGAGGCAGCCGGAAAGGCCGTCTGCACAAACCACCGATCCAGTCGTACAAGACAAACCTGAGATTTGGATTAGGCTGGTTGACGGCCGGCGCCTCCAGGCCGACGAGGTGAGGGAGAGCGCTGACGGCATCTGGTATAAGCGCGGTAATGTTTCGACGTTCATCGATCGGAAGCGGATTGATAAGGTGGAACGACCCAGGGATGAAAAACCCGCACCCGGAGGAGATACGCGTCAGAAGTTGATCAGCTGGAATCTTTCGGACGCGACCAAAGTCGAGAGGTTTTTTATGGATAAGTTTGGTCGCCATTTGCCTGAGACGGCCTTTGGGCAGTCGGAATTGCACACCCGCTGGGGTCTTGATCATCGCCAGGGAATGGATGTTGGCCTTCATCCCGATAGCCCGGAGGGCAGGGCGCTGATCGCATTTCTAATTCGGGAGGGGATTCCTTTTCTTTCTTTTCGCAGTGCGGTACCGGGTGTTGCGACAGGCCCGCATATTCATGTTGGGAATGCGTCGCATAGGTTCCTGGGCCAGAAATGAGTTTCAATTGCTGTTGGAGATTAATAGCGGACAGTGTGACTGGCACACCTAAATATGGATATTCTCAAAGTCCGCTCACACCAGCGTGAAGAGTTGGTCGAGTTCACTAAACTCGTCCAGGAAAAGCTGAAGGAATCGGGAGCACGAGAAGGAATCGTCGTGCTCTATGTGCAACACACGACTGCCGGACTCACCGTTAACGAGAACGCCGACCCAGACGTGTCGCGCGATATGTTGCACGCGCTGCGAACGCTTATACCGCAACACGGCATGGGCTTTCGCCACGGTGAAGAGAATTCTGATGCACATATTAAAGCGAGCCTCACTGGTCCATCGGTAACGATTCCTTTCAAAGATGGAAAGCTGTTGCTCGGTCGCTGGCAGGGAATCTTTCTTTGTGAGTTTGATGGCGGACGCGAGCGGCAGGTGATCATGATGGTGCGTTGAGCGATGGCTTCACGTTATCGTTACGACCTTCTGGCACAGCATTACGACTCTGCGATGCGCCCGCTCGATCGCTGGTTTCTTGGCCGGATGCGGCAAAAGGCTATCGAACTTTTGCCGAAGAATGCTCGTCTCCTCGAAATCGGCGCCGGCACAGGCATAAACTTTCACCTCTATTCATATGGTCAAACAGGTGTGGCTGCCGAACCAAGCGGCGAGATGCTCCGCGTTGCGAGAACCAAACCGCGGCCATACGGCATCGGTCTGGTTCAGAGTTGTGCTGAAGACTTACCCTTTGAGAGTGGTTCGTTTGATACCGCGCTCGCGACGCTGGTTTTATGTTCAGTTGAGTCGCCGCAAGAAGCACTTTCCGAACTGCGGCGCGTGGTGAATCCCGGCGGGTCCATCGTTCTGCTGGAGCATGTTAGACCCGGCGGGTTGCTGGGGCTCGTTTTTGACCTGTTCAATTTCATGTCAGTGCCACTTCTTGACGACCACATCAACCGCAGGACTGTCGCTGAAGCCCGCGCTGCCGGACTGGAACTCGTTCAAGTGGAAAAGCGACTGTGGGGAATCATTAATCTGATAGTGTGTCGAGCGTGAGGTCGTGGGGAGGTGGTCTTCGGTCTTGGGCCTTAGGTCTTTGTGTTTTCCTTCGTTCTTCCAAGCGCCCGTGATCCGACGGCCCCCAAAGACCGAAGACCGAAAGACCGAAAGCCACCCCTAGTCATGATCCATTTGCTTTAGAATTTCAGCAAACTTCTCCACGTCCGCGTGTGTGCGTTCCAGCGATCGGCGGCTGTCAAGGTATGCGGTCCAGGTTGGTGTCTGCGTCAAAGCCTTAGTTGTATCCTGGTCGAGCACCTGGGCCATTACGGCAATTAGATCACTGACAACTCGTGTGTGCTCAATTAGTGATTGAATAATTGAGTAGGCAAGGCGAGCTTGTTCGTAATCAAGGTCGCGCGATGCGTCGTTGTTAGGAACGGGCTGTTCAGGCATTAGCTTACTGCTGGGGACTCCGGAGGCAAATGTTCATAGCTAGTCAACATTTCACGTTTGGCGGTCTGCCATCTCATTCTCACCGCGGCTTTAGCCCGGTGATTGAGCTTGCTGTTTGAAATCCTATGGGTTCGAACATAAGGCTGAAGAGACAAGCCCGGAAGGTAACAATATGGCCGGGTCGGCTACACAAAGTCAGAACCGGGAGCGGTAGCGACCGGGTCGTTTCCGAAATGTTCGATAACGCCGGTCGTTACAGAATTTGGCGAAAAAACGAACCGGTTGTATATGCGTTTCGACCCGGTCGCTACCGCTCCCGGTTCTGACTTTGTGTAGCCGCGCACCTTAACCTAGCCCATTTGCGTTTGCACGCAGTCGCTGAAGCCACGGTGTGAATAAGACGCCTCAAATCAGACCGGCCTTTGCCAACTGCCTTGCACGAACGGCAGTGCCTCCACCTTAGCTGCAACCTCAAGCTCTCCAGAAACTACTTTCACGCTCGTTCCCGCGGCAAGATACTCGTATCTAACGTAACCAAGCGCAATCGTTCGCTTTAGTCTTGGTGAGCGAGCCACTGAAGTAACGCGCCCAATGTCTTTTCCTTCTGCGGATTTGATAGCGGCCCCTACTTCAATCGGTTCGTCCTGTTCGAACATCAGCCCACTTAGCTTCTTTGCCACGTGTCCGCGATACTTGATGCGGGCGATGATCTCCTGTCCGATATAGCAGCCCTTCGTAAAGCTCACCGAATCGTCCAGGTTTGTTTCGGTAACCACATTCGTCTCATCCATGTCGCGGCCGTAGCGTGCTATGCCTGCTTCGATTCGCAAAATTTCCAGCGCATCATGACCTACCGGTTGAGCCCCTGCTTCAATCAGTGCATCCCAAACAGCGAGCGCCTCTGTTGTGGTCACGATTAGATCGAATCCATCTTCGCCGGTGTGAGTCGCACGAATTACTACCACGGCGCCTTTATGCCAGCTGATCGCTAATGCTCCATCGCGCGGAATTTCACCGACGGCTTCACCTAAGACCCTACCAGCGATCGCTGTTGCACCTGCTCCCTGCACAGACAACAGCGTCGTTTCGCTCGTAAGGTCTGTGACACGAAAATCTCCTGCCATCGTAAAACGCGAAATAGTTTTCAGAACACTTCCATGAGTGGCAGGCTCAGTGTCGATCAAAAACGTCGGACCGGCTTTCTTGTTCGTCGATTCATCTGGCAAACGCACCACCCGCACCGCGGCGATCAACCGCCCCTGAACGTTCGGAAACGCCGCAGCCATCCAACGACCTTCCGCAAGCGTCTTCATGTCGTTTGTGATTAGACCGTTCAGAAACATGATTGCTTCGGAGCCAGCGACTCGCAGTCGACCACGTGAAGAGAGATCGATTAATCCGACGCCACCTTCTCGAACGGTCGCATATTCAGTTTTCTCGTCGCCGTAGGATAAAGGCACGCGCCAATTATCTTCTTCATGGAAGATGGCGCCCAGTCGCTCGTGGATCTTTTCGAGCGGCAGCGTATTAGTCGTTAGCAATTCGGTTGCTTCGTTCATTTTAATGTCCGATATGCTTCATAGCTTGTCGTCGACTCACTACAGACTCGACCTCCAATACCACGAAATGCTCCGCCCACGAAACTCCTCGACGAACTAACCGCGACAAGTCAATAAAGTATATCGGACATTTCCTTCTGACTACAGAATCGACCTGCGACCCATGAAAGTCTCGGCCTACGAAATGCCTCGACAAGCTAAAAAAGCATAGCGGACAAGCGGTCGAGTGCAAACGAATTCCGAAGATGATAGTCTATTGTTTCCGCAAATATTAACCGAGGTAGTCGGTGTGAGTGAACAAAAACAAACTGATCTCTCTGAGATGATCGCTGACGAATTCGGCCCAAACGCCAGCTACGTCGAGGGTCTCCTGAATCGTTTTCGGAGTAACCCTGATCTGGTCGACGATTCGTGGCGCTCTTATTTCAGCGAGTTGCTCGGCGATGGAGCGAGTCCCCAACAGCACGCATCTGGAAACGGCAGAACAGCAGCCGTTGTCGCACCCGACGCAGAGGTTCGCCCTCCAGTGAAAGCAGAGGAGGGGAGGGCGGCAAGCGCCGCAGCTCCTGAGCGCAAAACAGCCACGGTCCCTTCTGGCGAGACCGGCGTTGAGGTAATTCCGATCCGGGGCGCTGCCCTGAAGATTGTCGAAAACATGGAGACAAGTCTCTCCGTGCCGACCGCGACTTCGCAACGCCGCATACCAGTAAAACTGCTGGATGAAAATCGCCGCATCATCAACAAGTATTTGACAGAAAACGACCGCGGCAAAGCTTCATATACGCACTTGATAGCCTGGGCCATCCTTCGTGCTCTTGAGGACTTTCCTCAACTCAACGATGGTTATGAAGAAGCTCAAGGCACGCCCTCGAGGATGAAGCGCCAGCACATCAATCTTGGCGTGGCCATCGACCTCTTGAAGAAGGACGGCACGCGCACGCTTCTTGTGCCCAACATTAAGAACGCAGAGAGTCTGAGGTTTTCGGAATTTCTTATCGCATACGACGATGTCGTCAAAAGAGCGCGGGAAGGGAAACTTCAGATTGCCGACTTTCAAGGTACCACGTTGTCGCTTACCAACCCGGGCACGATCGGAACCGTCGCATCCACTCCGCGCCTGATGGCCGGACAGTCAGTGATTATCGCTACAGGCGCGATCGAATATCCCGCTGAGTATCAGGCGATGGCCGCTGAAGCTCTGTCGCAGCTTGGTATCAGCAAAGCGATTACGATTAGCAGCACATACGATCATAGGGTTATTCAGGGCGCTGAGTCAGGAGCCTTCTTAGCTCGCTTGCACGAGTTCATCATTGGCCAACATGAGTTCTATAACGGAATCTTTTCCGACCTCGGCATTCCCTATACACCGCTGCGTTGGAATCTGGATCGCAATCCGTTTTTCCTTCCCGGAGATCATCTTCGCGAACAAACACTCAAAGAAGCTCGGGTTATCGAACTGATCAATGCCTATCGCGTAAGAGGTCATCTGATTGCCGATATCGATCCACTTCATGCTTTGCCAGTGCTGTATCACACTGAACTGGACATTGAGACCTACGGTCTGACCATTTGGGATCTTGACCGGGAATTCATTACTGATGGCCTGGCTGGTAAGGAAAGTGACACGTTGCGCGAGATCCTGGAGATCCTGCAGCGAGCTTACTGCGGCAAGGTTGGCATTGAATATCGTCACATACAAAGCAAAGAAGAAAAGGTCTGGATTCGCGAACAGATCCGCCGGGAGTTTGTGCAACCTGAACCGATACCGGTCGAGGTTAAGAAGCGGCTGCTTTGGAAACTAATCTCTGCTGAGCAATTTGAGCGATTTCTCCACACCAAGTATCTTGGTCAGAAAAGATTTTCACTGGAAGGGTGCGAAACGATCATTCCGCTCCTCGACCAGCTCATCGATGGCGCCGCGGCTCGTGGCGTTGAAGATATCACGATGGGTATGGCCCACCGCGGTCGTTTGAATGTGCTGGCTAACGTCATCGGTAACCTGTGTGAGCGGATCTTCGCGGCGTTTGAAGGTTCGGTGCATCCCGAGTTTCCCGCTGACGAAGGTGACGTGAAGTATCACCAGGGTGCCACGGGCGAACGCGTCACCGCTGCGGGCAAAACGGTTAGGTTGACGTTGTCGCCAAATCCCAGCCATCTCGAGGCTGTCGATCCGGTGGTCGAAGGAATGGTTAGGGCCAAGCAGGATACGATGGTCACCGGAATGGGACACACGCGCGCACAGGTAATTGATCAAGCCCTGCCCGTGCTATTGCATGGTGACGCGGCTTTTGCGGGCCAGGGTGTGGTGATGGAAACGCTGAACCTTGCCGGGTTGAAGGGTTATCGCACCGGCGGAACGATCCACATCATCATCAATAACCAGATTGGTTTTACAACATCGCCAGCCGCAGGACGTTCGACCATATACTCCACGGACGTTGCCCGGAT
>Ga0070697_100003045_pt1 | contig 12869 bp, 11 predicted proteins | sample KBSK1501metaG_FD_65475 | JGI IMG/M metagenome (GOLD analysis project Ga0070697, IMG submission 65475) | Corn, switchgrass and miscanthus rhizosphere microbial communities from Kellogg Biological Station, Michigan, USA - KBS K1-50-1 metaG | ecosystem: Host-associated > Plants > Roots >... | reverse complement strand
CGACGTGCTGCCCTTGAAATGGCAACATGGCCGCGCCCCATTCCTGCAATTTTGCGTTAATCGTCCCCTCGAACTTTTTGTAGTTCGCCTCGTATGTCGCCGCGTTGGCCGAGTCGATTGCGGATAGCGCCCGCGCGATGTGCTGCGCGACGGCCTTGACAATAATCGGGTCCGACATGAAGTGCGGATTCCCCAGGGCGTGGACGTCGCCGGCCGCCCGCGTCGCGATCGCGGGCACGTTCATGAGACGGATACCTTCCGACGTTTGCACCCGTCCCGGCTTTCCGATCTCGATCTTCGGGTTGCGCGCGTTTTGCAAAAGCGGCGGCAACCAGCCGATCTCCAGTTCCGCACCACCGTCAATCAGCACATCGGCGCTACGCAATGAAACTACAAAACTCGGACGGGCGTCGACGAAGTGTGGGTCCTCCGTCGGCTTCGCCAGGACAACGAGATTAATCTTGTCGCCGCCGACTTCGCGCGCCAGCGAACCAAAATCAGGCAACGTAGCGACGACGTTCAGTTTGGCCTGCGCGGAAGCGGCTGCCGCCAGGATTGCGAACAGAACTAGTTGGATTTTTTTCATGAGTTAAAATTTGTGCGCGCCATGCGAGCCGAGGATGAATTCGAATTGAAAAAAGACCGAATCGACATCCCGGCCGGGAAGAAAAAAGTTTTCTTGCATGAAGTCGTGATTGTATTGCAGCCGGAGTTTTGAAAATTCGGTTGGATACCAGGTGAGGTCCGCTGAGATGCGCGAGCGCGATTGTCGATCCGGGTCGTCAGTAAATCTCGAATCCTCCGTGTTAACGTAATCGCCGCGGACGCCGACGACCCAGCCCTTTTTGAAACCCCAAAGCACTTGCGAGTACACACCCCAGTCGTGAAAAGTCTCCGCGACCGGGAACGTTTCATCCATCCCGCGCCCGGCTTCGAAGCGCCGGTACATCACTTCCGTTTGCCATTTCACAAACGGAAATCCGCCTTCAGCGTGGGCGCTCTTCCATTTGTAAAGAAAATCGCCGCCATAAATTTGCGTGCGCGTGTTCGAGCCGGTGTCGTTTGAACCAAATGCGCCCGAAACGCCGACCAGCACTACCTGGGTCGGGCTCAGATCGAACGAATTCTCAAAACGCGGAATCCAAACAAAATCTTCCAAGCCGCGCATCTCGCGGTCGGTCGTTCTCCGGTCGAAGAAAATGCCGTTGTCGCCCGGATTGCGAAATGAAAAACCGGTGCTGCCGCGACCATTTTGCACGCCGAGGAGCAATTGCGAATACCACGGCACCGGAACGACCCACGAGATTTGCCCACCGACTCCACGCAAACCGTCCGGCCCGAGGAAAAGGGCGTGCACCAGCGGATCATCCGCAAAATCCCAAGTGTGCGGATGGGTCGGATTGATGCGGCCGAATGCGGCGAAGAATTGGCCGCCTTTGAGTTGCAAATTAAAGGGAAGATCGATCGTTTGCATGAATGCCTCTTCCACTTCGACCGAGGTTTGGTTGTCGTTATCGAGTTTGAAGACAATGTTTGCGAAGCCTTCGAAGTAAGGATCGACTGCCCCGTCGAACGCGAGCTCGATGTTGCGGGCGTTAAATCCGCGCTGTTGGGGATCGTGATCGCCCACTTCAATGTGGTCGAGGTCGCGCGCGCTGGAGTAAGCAAGCGCAAACAATCCATCGAACGAAATGTTCATGTAATTCTTGCCGCCACCGATGGTGATCGGCGCGGTCAAAGACGGCGCAGCCGGAGCAACCGGTGATGTTTCGCTCGCCGATGACACGACTGAAGTGTCGGTCGTCGGGAAAGACGCTGACGACCCGGTGCCGTTTGCATTCACCCCTGGGCCGGATGGCGGCGGCGGTGCCGCGGTCGTTGCCACAACCGATGCGTCTTCGGTCGGAAAACGGCCTGGCGCTCGCGCCGCCGGCGAAGGTGAAGGCGAAGCTAAAGATTCCGCGATCGGTGATGGCTCCGGATTCTGCGGAATCTGCGCGCTTTGCTGATTTATCTGATCGATCTTCGCTTGCTGATCCTTCAGTTGTTGTTGCAACGCTTTCACCGTTTCGGTGAGCGATTGCACTTGCTGACCCAGCGCCTCGAGATCAGCTGCGGCCGGCGGAGATTTTGAAGCTGCTGGCGCGGCTGACGAAGCGGGGCTTGGCGCAAACTCCTGCGCAAGGGCAATCACCACCGAAAAGGCCGCCAACATTACAAAAATAAAATTCTTCATCAAAGTTCCTGGTCAAAAACTCAGGCGTTATCGCCCGATCCCTTCAAACCTGCTGCGCTTGGCGAACGTTGATTTAGCGGCGTGAGAAACGCGCCAGGCGTCGCTATCCGCGTGAAGCGGAAAGAATCAACGCTTCAGGAGCGCGCGGGCGGGGCGTGCTCGAAAATGCGCGCGCTAAGAAATGGCGCCGCAACCCAGACTGGATTGAGCGCCGGAATCTTCGAAAATTGTACGGTAGTCGCCGGCGCAATCACCACCGGCGCAGCAGAGGTGTGATGACAACTGCCGGAAGCGATCAGCGTAACCGCGCATTCATGAAGTGATCCGGCCGTGGGATGAAATCGTTCATGTAAATTCGGCGCGACCGAAAGGCCCAGCATTAACACGATCGCCGCAGCGAGAAGGAGGACAGTCGTACCGCCAAACCAGCTCGATCGAGTGCGAAGCGCGCGGCACGCCATGGAGCGCGACTTTGCTTTTGAGCGATTTGTTTCGCAAGGATTTTCTATTCAGCGCCGCTGTCGGCGCTGCCGTGCAGCATTGTCGCGAGCACGACATGAATTCTCTCAGCGCCGACCCTGATTTGATTCGAGCCCATCAGAAGTCGTAGCCGATAGTGCCGTAGAAGCCGCGGCGCTGGCCGAACTGCGGGGCGAATACGCCGATGCCGCTGCCGTCGCGCAGCTCGTAGACTTTGTCGAACAAATTCACGACGTCGAACCGAACTTTAAAAGTCCCGACCTGCGGGACTCGAAAGCTTCTCTGCAAGGACGCATTAACTGTCCCGTAGTCGGGAACCGTCTTGGTGTTGGCAAACGCTCGGTGAAGGCCGCTTCCGTAGAGAAAATCCACCGACGCTTTCCAGTCGTTCCAAGTATAGGAAGCGCCGGCCGAAGCGGTGAGACGCTGATCGTGGTCGAGAAAGATCCAGTGATGCTTCACAAACTTGAACTCGTCCGGGGCAAATAGAAATTGCGCCGAACTCCAGGACGTCCCGCGCGCCCACCCGTAGGCGAGATTTCCGTAGGCAGAGAACGGGCCATGATCGTAGCTCGTGGTCAATTCACCCCCGTAATCTCTGCCGCGCTCGTAGTTGAACGACGAGAGAACGAGTGCGGCCCCGAACTGGCCTTCATCGAGTAGAGAGTGCGAGCTTTTGTAGAAGCCATCCAGCCCGACGTTCCATCCTTCCATGATCTTTTGGGTCACACCCGCATCGAAGTAATGGGCGCGTTCGGCCGTCACGGGGGAGTCTTTCGTAATCGCCGGTGCGTTTGTCGTGCCCACGAACTTGGTGAGCGTGCTTTGCGGCACAGCCTCAAGCGGAGGCGGCGTGAAGTAGCGCGCGTAGCCGGCGTGAAGTGTCGTTCCCTCAAACGGTTTGTAAACAACGTTCAGCCGCGGGCTGAGCTGGTTTTCATTAACAAACGCGTTTTCGAAATCCAGGCGCCCGCCAAAATTGATCGTCAATTGCTCAAAGGGCTTCCATTCGTCCTGCAAATAGAAGCCGTAAAAGTATCCGTACTTGTCGTGATTATCGACGATGCGGATCGGCGTCGTGCTGGTTTGATTGCCCATTGCATCAACCGGAAAGACGAGCGTGGCCGTGTCGACGGTCGCGTATTGCTCGGTGAAAATGAACCCGCCGCGAATCGTGTGTTGCTCGTTGAGTTTGTAGCTGGAATTGAACTCGAGCCCGTTGGAGAGGGTGTCGCGGTCGAGGCGCGAAGCGACGCCGTTAAAGATGAGGTCGCCGACGTTGTCCGGTTGAAACAGGATCGAGCTGTAGCGGTTGAAGATAGATGCTTGAAAGCTGAGATCATCCGTTTTCTTTTGGTAGGTGAGGATTTCGTAGGAGTTAGTCTCTGCCTGGTTCTCGTTTAGCTTGGCGGAGTTGAATGTCGATCTTGTCCGATCGGTGAACGCCGGCGTTTGTCCGGGATTATTCGGAATTTCAAAATCGCTGTGGTTGGCGCCGATGAGCAAACTGACACGGCTGGTATCGTCGATGATGTACGACAGATATGTGAATAACTTTTGCTGATCGGTGTCGTCGTGAATCGGATTCGCGGTGCGCGTCGGATTCTCAATGCCAATGCCGTCGTGCAGATAACTTTCACTCACGTAATAACTCAGCCTACCGACGAGCCCGCCGCGCTCGAAACTCTCCATCACCGTGTCAAAACTGCCAACCTCCACCGAAGCTTCGTTACCGGTAAAAACGGCACCATTTTTGGTGTGAATGTCAATCACACCGGTGGTGCGAAACCCGAATTGTGCCGGAAGCGCGCCGGTCATGAGGGAGATGTTATCGGCAAAACGCGACTGCAATTCCTGGCCGAAACCGGGAATGCTCTCCGGCAAGAGCACGTCGTCGATGCGATATTGCAAATTAGCGTGTTCGCCGCGGACGTGCAGCTGGCCGAATGAATCTTGGGCCACGCCCGGGAAACGCAGAATGGTTTGGTTGAACGGCGCGTTCTCGCCTTGCGCCTGCGAATCGAGCCGGTCCGGCCCGACGGTGTAACGGGTTGCGCCAAGACTCGGCACGATTTGTTCGCGCGAGATGTCTAGCTCCTGGGTGGTAACGACCACGCTCTGGGCAGCAGCCGTTCCGGGCGAAGCCGAAGGTGACGGTGTTGGAGTTGGCGAGGCCGTCGCAGTGACGGCGTCTTGCCCAGCCGCGATGTCGGCCACGAGTAGCATCGCAGTTGATGCGATTAGAAATTGTTTCATCAGACTTGTTCCGAAATAAATTTTCAAAGTTGTGATTGGTTGTGGCTGCGCGATTTCGCGAAAGCCCGGTGAAAGCGGCGCCTCTGCACGAAAGGCGTGCCGCGCTTCAGGCGAAGATGAACAGACTACTAACGCTCCGCGCGAAAACGCGGTCGGTTTTTCGTGCTAAACGAACACGGGCGGCGCGTGCTCGAAAATGCTCGCGCCCAGAAACGGTGAGGGAACCCAGGCAGGATCGAGCGCAGCGAGGTCGGAAAATTGAATCGCCGGAGCAGGGAAAATGATCAGCGGACCGGTCGTGGCATGATGATAATTGCCCGCCGCGACCAGAGTAATCGCGCATTCGTGGTTGGTCTGATTTGCATCCGGGTGAACGCGCTCGTGCCATTGCGGCGACGCGCTCAGCACCAGCCCCCAGCTGAAAGCCGCTGCGATTAAAACCGCGACGAAAGCACGGCCAAGATTGGCTGAACCGCGGACTGCACGGCCTGGCATTGAGCGTGAGCTTCCATCCGCGCTCCCAATTCCGCAACCGATTTTTGGCAAATCGACATGCGGTGTAAAGGCGCGTGTCCCTACGCGCAAATACGGGATGCAACCTAACGTTGCCTGCAGCTGAGACAGCCGCCTCTACACCTAGCTGGACAGCTCCCACGAGATGCGTTACGAGTGCCGCCGGAGCGCAGCGATGGAAGCGAGCAAGATCTATTTCATCATTTTCGGCGTGTTGACGATTGCCGGCGGCATCATCGGTTTCGTAAAGGCGGGCAGTGCGCCCTCGATTATTGCCGGCTCAATCACCGGCGTCTTGCTAATCGTCGCGGGGTTACTTCTGCCAGGGCATCGCTTGGCTGGACTGACAATCGGCTTGATCATTTCGCTAGTTTTGGCAGCCCAATTTATTCCGAAATTTGTTCGCACCGGCAAAGTGATGCCCACCGGCATGATGTCGGTCTTGAGCGCGATCGGCATTGCCATGGCCTTGTTCGCGTGGCTGAAGAAGTAATCCGGCGTGGAAGAAATTCGTCTGCGCACGTGGCGACGGCTCGTGCTGATTTTGTTCGCAGTGATTTTCGTCACGATTGTTTATCGCTGGATTTCGCTCGAACGTTTACAGCGTTTCGCGCCGCCTGAAGTCACGGCCACGCCATCGCCGCAGCCGACGCCTACCCGGCCACCCGTCGTCACAGGCAAACTCGATACCGGAAAATTATTCAACGGCATCACGCTGCATTCGACGGTGGAGCCCTCGCCCGGTGCCGACGCAACTACCGAACGCGTCGATCCAGAGAGCTACGTTCTCGATCTAAAATTGCGGACGCGCGTACCGACACCCAATAAAACAATCGATGAACTGGCTAAGGTAAGTCCCCAATTGCCAACGCTGTTGCCCGGTCTGGGGTCGATGTTTCCTCCCGAGCCGGTGTCGCCGCTTTTCACGGAACTTTACAACACAAAGGTGCGGATGTTGCGCGAAAACCTGGTGCGACTGGATTTACTTCTCTCGCGCCATAACTTTTTTGACTGCCAAACTGTCCTGCAATTGCAGCACCCGCAAAGTCACCGCAAAGCTCTGTTGCTTCAGGCTGACATGGATGTCGATGCCGATGGCTCGGACGCGGACCGGATGCCGATCGGTACCGGCGCGCCAACGAACTTCAAGCCGTTTACCAGTTATCGCTGGTCCAAGAAAACGTCTGCGCCGAATCCGTATCTTGGCGCGACCGAAGAGCGGTTGAAACAGGCGCAAGACGAGCTCGGTTTGTCAACGACGACGCCCGAGCGCAAGCGGGATTTGCGCAGCGCGATCGGGCAACTACACACGGAGGTAGGCACGCTCAAGAAGTTCAGTTTCCTTATCGGCGCGACTGATCCCTACATCGTGATCCCGAGTGCCTTTACGCACGGTCGCGACGCCACCAAAGCCGGCGATTATGCCCTGGTTATTTTTGGCAATGCTATTTATCCCGCGATCGTCGGCGACGTCGGGCCTAACGACAAGGTCGGCGAAGCATCGCTCCGCATCGCCAAGGAGATTAACGCGTTGGCTACACCTTACAATCGACCGGTGAGCGATCTCAAAGTCACATATCTTATCTTTCCAGGAACGGCCGACACGCCCTTCGGTCCGCCTGATTTGGACAAAATCCTAGGACGCTGCCAAAAATTTGCGGATGAAATCGGTGGCGCAACCGTACCACTTCATCACTGGGAAAATATAATCCCACCGCCTCCGACACCGACACCAACTCCATCGCCCACGCCGCAGCCAACAGCAGCGGCTACAACGCCAACATCGACCGCATCATCGTCGCCTGGTCCTTCGTCACCTCCTCCTGCTTCCCCGTCGGCGACCTTTGCTTTCCCGCTGCCGAGTCCGAGTGCAACGCGTTGAAGCTATTTAGCGCGTACTATTTCCGGGGAGCAGTCGCCGCGGCGACCCAGCCTGTGCTCCCCCTACAGTCGCGCCGACGATCCCGGCGCGTTCGTCAATCGTACGGTGGGTAACCCGGCGGATAAACGGGCGCCGGGCGAGGCACGAAAGTTTCCGGCCGCTCGGTCAGGCGACGACGCGGTGGAGCGTCCAGCTCTTGATCCGGAGCACCGGGCGTGACAACAACGACGTGGCCCGATGGCAAACGCAGGATCATTCTGCCGTCAGCCGTTGTGCCGAGGAATCTCGCGTGGACCGAACCTCTGGGACGGTGTCCCGGCGCGCTTCTGGTGTATTCGTTAGGAAAGCTATCCGCCTCCCGCGCTCGCTGCGTTCTCGATGTTCGGTTCGAATTCGACGTGATGCTTTTCGCCTTATCGGCCGAACTGGAAGCCGAATCGCGAGTTTCCGAATCCTGCTTGCCAGCTGGTTTGCCTTGACCTGCAGAACTATCGTCCGGCCCTTCGGCTGCCGGTTCCGATTGAGATTCGTGAGTCGTGGAAGCGATTTGTGCAGGCGAACTTGCGTTCGGTTCAGCCAGGGCGGATGACGAATTCGTCGCGGGCTGAGTTGGTGGCGGTTCCGGTTGGGATTCGTGAGTCTTAGAAGCAATTTGAGCGCGGGAATCTGCGTCTGATCCGGCTGGAGCAGGCGGCGGATTCGTCGAGGGCTGATTCGCCGCAGCTGACGCAGGTTGATTCGCTACCGGAGATGTCGGGGCTACGACCGGCGCAGACGTGTTTGAAGCGGTGGCCGCCCCGTCAGACACTCCAATGGGAATGCCAATTTTGTGCGGCCCGCGACTTAAATGGAAAAATGGGATCGTTCCCTTCGGCAAAAGAAACGCGGCAGCGGCAGCGCCCATGAGCAGAAGCGCAACAAACACCAGCACGGCGCCCAAAATTTGCACTGCCGGCGTGGCCACAGGTGTCGGTTCTTTCGAAGCCGGCCTTGGAATTACTGCCGCCATCGGGATTCCCAACTTGCGGCGGATCGCCTGACGGCGCTCGACTTTGGTTAAACATTTCCGGATCTCCTGTTCAAACCGGACCGGATCTTGCGGACGTTGTTCTGGATTTTCCTGCAACATATAGCCGAGCAGATTACGCAGCTCTTTGGGCGCGTGGCGCAATTCCGGTAAACGTCGGGCACGGAATCGAGCCTTTTTTCCACCGAGGGCGAGCGGCACCGCGCCAGTCAGGAGAAAACACATGGTAGCCGCAAGCGAATAGATCTCAGAGCGGAAATCGAGAGCGCGATTTTGCAATTGCTCCGGGCTGGCGAACTGCGGAGCGATCGAGGCCGCGAGCTCGCGCGGTTCCACGCTGTCGGAGTGCGACTCGAGGCCAGCGAGCCCGAAATTCAACAACTTCACGAAAGGCCAGGCGCCATCGTCCATTCGCCCCGGGACGATCATGATGTTGGACGGCTGGATCGCACGATGGGTCAGAGAGTGAAACGCAGCAGCGGCAAGCGCTCGAACGACTTGAATTCCGATGCGCAACACCGCATCCGCAGTCATCGGCCCGTGCGCCACGATCCAGGAGTCGGCGGTCTCGCCTTCGACGTTTTCGGAGACCAACACGATGTACTCTTCCTCAACGCCGACTGCAAAAAGTCTCGCAATGTTTAGATGGTCGAGCTTCTGGGCCGAGCGCGCTCGTTCTTTAAATTCGTCGAGCGCGGCAGGATCGACACTGGCGAGCGGCACAAGCTGGAGCGCGACTGGTTCACTCGAACGAACGTCGGTCGCTTTATAGTTAATCGCTGCCCCGGTGCGGCTGACCTCGTGCGGCGAGTCGTCAGCGTCTGTGCAAATCCGGTAGTGCTCCAAAAAATTTTTGGCTTCCATAACCTGCGCCCGAGCGTGGATCGCCGCGTGTTCAGACAGAGCGATAGAACCGAGCTTCTTCTAACATTAGACTGCCCTGGCTCCCGTTCCATTCATCGCCGCGCCCGAATCCAACCATCTAGTAGTTAACAATCGCAACGCAATTAAGTTGCAGTGCAGTTTCGAGAACAGAGCGCCGCCAGCCCATGGGAATTAATCCACTACGAGGCCTCCGCTGAACAGTTCGCGAGCGATTATCTCAAAAATTTTTTCCAGCGCGATCAGCTACGTGCCCCGAAAGCTTTCGGGTTTACGTGGCTACCCCGCTTGGATTCGAACCAAGAATAACGCCTCCAAAGGGCGCTGTGTTACCGTTACACCACGGGGTATGTCAATTTGCGATTTAGATTGGCAATTTTCGATTCCAGCGCAATGACCAAAAATATTCCAGCCGGTGGATTCAAACGAAGAATAACCCCGAAAGCGATCGGGGCTGTGTTACCGTTACACCACGGCTAATCGATTCTTGGATTGCAAACCGTAGCGCGACCGGCGGGGCGCGCAATTATTCCGCAGCCGGTTTCGGTAAACGGATATCCACCGTGGTGCCTTTGCCAGGGACGCTAGCGATCGAGATTTTTCCATCGTGCGCTTCGACGATGGCCTTGACAATTGCCAGGCCGGTTCCAGCGCGATCCGAACGTTCGTCTGGCTCGAAAGGCTCGTAAAGCCTTGCCAGCATTTCGTCCGAAATGCCCGCGCCTGTGTCGGAGATGCGCAAGACAACTTCATCGTAAACGAGGTCGCTCGTAAAGGTGACGGTGCCACCAGCCGGCATCGCATGGATTGAATTGTCGATGACGTTGCCAAGAGAGCGCGCGAACCGGCCAAGATCGATGTCGATGTCTCCCTGGTAACGGATGTGTTTGACGAAATCGATTTTCCTCGCTGGCAGAAGGTGGAGCGAACGTCGGTTGAGCTCGTCGAGCAGCCGCCAGATGGAAACTGACCGTTTGTTTACCGAAACTGAACCGCGCGTGTAATCGAGCAGGTCGAGGGTCATGCCCAGAATGCCGTTCACGGCCTCGGAGAGCATTTTGCTCAACTCGCGCAACTCCGGGTCAGTCGACTCGCTGGCGATCAAGTCGGAACAGCAGCGCGCGATACAGACTGGGTTTTTCAAATCCTGAATCATGGCGTTAGCCAACGCGCCCGCCACGCGCAGTCGTTCGGCGCGGACTGTTTCGCGCATGAATTGCCCGTTCACACTGCGCATTCGATCGGTCACCGCGCGCAGGAAATTCATATGCACGCGGCTGGGCGCGAGCTCGAGAATTTGCTGGAATATCTTTTCTTTGACCGCCCCGATCAGGGCCGGCGCGACGGCCGTGGCCGTGGCAGAACGCGGTTCGCCTGCCAACAGCGCTGTGGCCCCGAAAAAATTTCCCGAATCGACGTATCCAACGATCTCGTGGTCGCCCGCCGCGTTTGGTGTAGAGATTTTCACAGAACCTTCACCGACCAGGTAAAGCGAGTCTCCGGGGTCGCCCTCCCGAAAGATGATCTCTCCGGGCTGCATCCGCATTACGCCGATTTTCGGCGTAATTTTTTTCAAGACCTCAGTGTCAATTCCCTCAAAGAGACAATTCTCCCCGAAACGTCCTAAATCTTGGACTCGTCGCGCTGCCCTCATCTTTCCGCGCTAGCCGGCTAAAGAGGACGAATCCCCGCGCATTCGCGAATATTTCACGCTCTCCAAAACCGAGCGCACATTGCCGATAATTTCGTCAGGGGCCAGTGGCTTTCGCAGGTAGCCGGTTAAACCTGCCTTCATCATCCCTTCGAGGCGGTCGCCCTGAATGAATCCGGTGCAAAGCACGACTGGTACGTCCGGGCGAATCTCGCGGAGGCGATGAAAGGTTTCTTCGCCATCCATAAATGGCATGGTAAGATCGAGAAGAACCAACTGGTAGGAATTGGGACGACGGCGAAACAGATCGAGACATTCGAAACCCGATTGCGCGGTTGTGACCTGATATCCGGCGGTGGAGAGGATTTGCTTCATCAGCGTCAACGCCATCTCTTCGTCATCGACAACCAGGACGCGTGGCTTCGAAGCCGGCATTGTCGCGACGGTTTTGGGCTTTGCGAACGCCTCCAGCTCCGGATGCATTAACACTTTTTCCTCGGCGCCGCCGGCCTGCTCTGCCAATTGCGCTGCCACGTTTTCCGCGCGCTCGATGCTTGCACGAAGCATCTCAAGATATTTTTCCGAGCCGGCGCTGCCATCCCACAGGTTCTCAATCTCGGTGCTCGTTCCCGAGATAATGTGTAAGAGATTGTTCAGTTCACTCGTCGCTTTGGAGACTGATTCTTTGGGAACCGATCCCTCAGAAGCAGGCGCGGATTCATCGTCGGGGTTCATTTAGCTAAAGCTTGAGCATACCGAATGCCTTTCGTTGGCCCTGTTTCGAAAACCCCCGCCGAGAAGCGCCAAATTGTCGCACTCTACCCAAGACCGACAATCACGCGCCGCCCCCGGAAATCGCGTTCGCAATCGGACGAAATCGGCTTATATTTTGAGTTCCACTTATGAAGGAGCTTTGTGTCGAAAACCTCCGCGTAACGATCGCTAACAATGAGATCGTCCGTGGCCTCAGCCTGAGTGTGCCGCGTGGTCAAGTGCATGCGGTTATGGGGCCGAACGGCTCGGGCAAAAGCACGCTGGCGAAAGTTTTGGCCGGGCATCCCGACTACCAGGTTACCAAAGGCAAGGTGACCATGGATGGCGAAAACCTGCTCGAGCTCGAGCCTGACGAACGAGCCCGGCGCGGGCTCTTCATGGCGTTTCAGTACCCGAACGAAATACCGGGCGTTACGATTGCGAATTTTCTCCGAGCCGCGATCCAGGCGCGCTTGCCCGAAGGCGAAGAGCTGGATGCAACCGATTATTACGCGAAACTTTACGAGAAGATGGAGTTGCTCGGCATGGACCGCGCGTTCACCTCTCGCTCAGTCAATGAAGGATTCTCCGGCGGCGAGAAAAAGCGGACTGAGATTCTGCAGCTGGCGATGATCGAGCCGAAATACGCCATTCTTGATGAAACGGACAGCGGTCTCGACATCGATGCGCTCAAAACTGTCGCGCACGGCGTTAATTCTTTGAGGGGCCCGGACCTTGGGATTCTTTTGATCACGCATTATCAACGGCTTTTGAACTATATCGTTCCCGACTATGTCCATGTTATGGTAGCAGGACGCATCGTGCGCAGCGGGCGCAAGGAGTTGGCACTCGAACTGGAGGAGCGAGGTTACGATTGGGCGCGCGACGAAGCGGGCGAGATGGCCCTCACCAGATAGAATCGACAATCACTGAGATCGAAAATGAAAACTGAAACCGACACCAAGGCAGTCGACATCAACCGCAGTATCGGTGATTTCTCGTACGACGTCGCGCACGCCTACGACGCCGGAACCGGGTTGTCGGAAAAAACCATTCACTACATTTCCGACGTCAAAGAAGATCCCGATTGGGTCCGCGAATTTCGTTTGCGCGGATTGAAAACGTTTCTCGAGAAACCGTTGCCGACGCATTGGGCGAGCAAGGACCTCGAGGCAATCGATTTCGACAA
>Ga0070697_100003043_pt1 | contig 12873 bp, 15 predicted proteins | sample KBSK1501metaG_FD_65475 | JGI IMG/M metagenome (GOLD analysis project Ga0070697, IMG submission 65475) | Corn, switchgrass and miscanthus rhizosphere microbial communities from Kellogg Biological Station, Michigan, USA - KBS K1-50-1 metaG | ecosystem: Host-associated > Plants > Roots >... | reverse complement strand
AAGGAGACAAAAGGCCTCTTCTCTGGTAGGATTGGGTTCTAAGCAAAGACCGATCCATCCAGAAAGAAGAGGCAGATGCAGTATACAGAACCCATGGTAGATTGTCTAAAGGGAATAGTTCAGCAACATCCAGAACCGATTGATTGGCAGAGGGCCTGTGAGCAGGTGAAAGATCCACGAAGAAATCAAGGCAAACGGTTCAGTTTCACATCGATCTTGTTATTAGCCCTGGCCGCGATCCTTTCCAATCATCTCTGCGAACTGGCCATAGCGGAATGGGGAGCAGGACAAAGTGAAGAGATCAAAAAGGCGTTAGGATTTGAAAAGGGGGTGACTCCCCATCCAAGCACGATCCACCGACTCTTTCGCAGAGTGAGCGCAGAAGAGGTAGAAACAGCATTTCGCCGTATATTGCTGCCAATCTTGAATACAGACAAGCAGGAACGAGGAGTACGTGCGGTGTCGATTGATGGAAAAGCACAAAGGGGGAGATTGCAGTTTGAAGAGAAGAATGGCTATCCGGTGCATGCCGTGAGTCTGGTGGACCATCAGACGGGAATCGTGTTGACCCAAGGGCATGTGGAGAAAACAGACGTCGAAGCCAAAGGGGAGCCAACAGATGTCGAACCGACGAGCAAGCTGACCGAAGAACAGGAGCAAGAAGACAAGAAAGAGAAAAGTGAGCTGGCCGTAGCTTCTCGCCTCATCCAACACATCGATTGGAAAGGCAAAGTGCTCACCGGAGATGCCTTGTATTGCCAGAGATGCTTGTGCTGGGCGCTGCGACAAGCAGGAGGAGATTAGCTGTTTCTGGTGAAGGGAAACCAGCCTCAACTCCTGGAAGATGTGCGCGTGCTCTTTGCTCCCCTCGCACCGGCAAAACGAGCAGGAGAGGGGATCTTGCACTTACCTGAACAACACGCGCAAACGACGGAGAAGGCCCACGGGCGGTTGGACATGCGAAGTATTCGGGTTTCTTCAGAGCTGAAAGGCTACTCCGATTGGCCTGGCCTGGAGCAAGTCTTTGAGATCCGCCGCTGCTGGCAATCCAAGGGCGTCTGGAAAGAGGCGGTCCGCTATGGGGTGACCAGCCTGCCTGCGATGATCGCCATCCCTGAACGTCTCCTCACATTGAAACGAGGACATTGGATCATGGAAAACTCCTTGCATTACGTCAAAGATGTGACCATGAGTGAAGACAAAAGCACAGTCCATACTGGCAATGGACCCAAAATCATGGCAGCCTTACGCAATACGGTGGTCAGTTTGCTCCGTCACGCTGGATTTTCCACTATTGCTGCTCGGATGCGCTACAACAGTACCCATCCTCAAGCTGCTTTGGAGGTTTTGTCTCTCTCTCTTTGTCAGAACGCATAAGCCCTAGTGCGAGATGCGAGATGGGGGTGCAGGTAGGTGTAAATCCCAGAATTAAACGGGTCTTCCGCTGCTTTGGTGGATCCGCTCGCTTGGAAGAGACATATTGACAGAGAATGATATATTCCTCATGAAAAATCAATCGCTAGTGCTTCTTCATGAGGAGTCTGGTGTTGATAGAAGTGTCATTCTTCCTCTCGCTGCCTGAAGGATTGCGCATCGAGTGGGTAGAACCACAAGGTGCCGATCTTTCAGTCGGGGTGGTTTCGCTGCTCCCTTCTTCTTGTTGCCCTCTGTGCGCTCAAGCCTCATCGCAGGTCCATAGCCAGTATCAGCGGACACTACATGATGTCCCTTGTGGAGGTCGCAAGGTCGTTCTTCATCTCTCTGTCCGTAAGTTCTTCTGCCGCAATCCTGACTGCGCGCGCAAAATCTTTACTGAGAGGCTCCCCTCCTTTGTTCAGCCGTGGGCGCAGGTGACCACGCGGCTGTTTGAAGCGGTGCAGGCCATCGGGCTTGCTACGAGCGGGGAATTGGGGACACGACTCGCCGACCGCATCGGCATGTATGCCTCACCCACCACCATTCTTCGCCGCATTATGGCTCTTGCGTCACCCTCATCACTACAGGTTTCCCTGTTAGGGATAGACGACTGGAGCTTCCGGCGGGGAAGAACATTCGGCACGATACTCGTGGACTGGAACTTGCCACAGCATCCTCGATCTCCTTGCCTCTTCGCGATGCCGAGACGGCGGCAGGCTGGATGAGAAAGCACCCGGAAATTGAAGTCGTGAGTAGAGACCGGGGAGGGGACTATGCCTCTGCTGCGGCTCTCGGCGCTCCCCAGGCTGTGCAGTGTGCGGACCGGTTCCATGTCCTCAAAAATTTGCGGGAGGGGTTGGAAGGGCTTCTGGCTCGTCATCTAGCGGCTAAGCGCAAGAAGAAAACCCAAGAAACACTTGATGAGCACGCCCCCGGTTGGCGGGCAACTCGCTCTCTCAGACGTTCTCCAAGGCTGGAGCGTCTCCAACAAGCTCGACGTGAGGAGCGCCTGGCCCTCTACCAGCACGTGATGGTATTACGCAAGCAAGGCATGAGCCAGGCCGCCATTGCTGAACGGGTGGGCATTGGACACAGCACCGTCAGCACCTGGCTGGCAGCCGGGACCTTTCCCGAACGCAAACCGCGCGAGCAAGCTTGCCGCCTTGATCCATATCTCCCATACATTTTCGAGCGCTGGGAGTCGGGTTGCCATAACATCGCCTGTCTCTTTCGAGAACTCGTGGAGCGAGGCTACAAGGGCTCGTACGCATCCGTCTATGGCCCTCTTGTTCATCTGCTCCCACAGGGGCGCAAGTATGGCCCTACCGCAGACGTCGTGTCTCCGGCTCCTCTCCGCGCACGGCAAGCAACCTTCCTCTTCCTTCGTCGGCCGGAAGGATTAAGTGCTGAAGAGCAAGAGACGCTTCTCCAGCTCTGCCAGACCCATCCAGAAGTAGATCGAACCTATGACTTAGTTCAGCAGTTTGCACAGATGCTGCGCACCCGGACAGGGGAACGCCTCGATGCCTGGCTGGCCGAGGTCTCTGAAAGTCAGATCCCCGAATTCCAGAGCTTTGCGGAAGCGGATTGAACGAGACAAAGCCGCTGTCTTCGCTGGTCTCACCCTGCCTCACAGCAATGGAATTGTCGAGGGAAAGGTGAACAAGTTAAAGCTCATTAAACGCATGGGATTCGGCAGGGCAGGATTTCCCTTGGTGCGCCAGCGGGTGCTACACGCTTTGTAAAGCGCTCACAACTCTTGCGCTCTTCACCTGCAGGGCATCGCCTTGCATTTCGAGAGAGCACTTCTGTGAAGTGCGTTTACTTCTGCTGCTGGATACTCTACAATCAATGAAGAACAGTCGCCCTCGCAGCAGCTAAGCAAAGGAGCCAAACCTGAAACTGAACGAGTCCTTCAAAACACAGCTGATGCTTGATCAATGGGACCGCTTCGAGCTCTCAGAATGTGAAGAGATCGCTCGTGATCTGGATCGAGTCTTACCAGCTTCGTTCCGTTTTCACAAGATCGAGACCTGCACAGCAGGCGAGCAGAAGCATCGTGTCGCTGTTTTTGAGTGGGCAGGTCTTCCGCCAAGCTATCAGCATGGGTTTTTCGCACTCATTCCTGGAGGCGAGGCAACATTGGGCGATGACCGAGCGCATCCTTTTCTTCCCAACGCGCAGCAACAAGCGAGTTGGGTGGAGGAGACACAGAGGACAGGAATGTTCACTGGGGCGCTGGATACATTTCTAGACCAGGTCATGACGCCTTTGAGGCACGCCAGCATGGAGCCGTTTCTCCTCGAAGTGCTTGCCACCCCTCTGGATCCAGCCCCCGTCTTTGATGAACCCCTGGGGAGCAAAGGCGGATGGAGAAGGTCTGTGACCCCGATGAGTGCTGAGAAGACCCTGCAACGTATCTCAAGAGAAGGGTTTCGCTTTCCTACCTCTGATGAATGGGAATATGCCTGTGCGGCTGGCTCGCGCACGCTGTTCCGTTGGGGGAATATGACACCTCCTTTTTCCATCCCTCTTCCAGGACGCCAGAAAGCTGCTGGATGGGATCTGCATCTCCAAGAGAATGCCTTTGGGCTGTTGATCGCTCGCTATCCCTCTCATTGGGAGTTTTGTGCCGAGCCAGGGCTCATGCGTGGAGGTGATGGTGGTACCGCTCTGCACGCAGGAGCAGGGACGTTCGCTGCATGGTTGACGTTGGCTTCAGCTTTCCACCGGATATCGGACCGCGAAGACTGCTCTGGGGTCTATCTCAGACGCGCGTGCTCTCTCTCCTAGCGTTCACTGAACAAGCGAGTGGATTCACCAAACCGGCGGAAGACCCCTTTCGGGCTCTCCGTCGATTTTGGTGATTCAAACTCATCAGCAGAATGTCTTGAAGACTTTCATCCGCTCCAGCAGCGATCTCTTAATGTGTGTTCATAACCCTGCAATACCAAAATCACCAAAATCGACGGAGACTCTTTTTATTGGACAAACAACAGTTGGTTTCTTTCTTACAAGGTAAAGGTACCGATCAAAGGGGATGAGGTGTACTGGATCCAAATGTTGACTGTAGTCTATATATGATGAGATGAGTGTGACAGGCAGGTGCTCAAAATTAGGTACAGTTTTTTCTTCTATAGCCCTACATCTCTATTAGAGCCACCTTTAACTTCTCGTGTCATGACTCAAGTCCCAGTTCGCGCCTCGTGGTATGCCAGGTAGTTAACCCTTCTGGAATACGCATCACGCCAGGATTTGAAAGATTACTTGCCACTTTCCGTGCGCTCGGATTGATCCCTTCTTCATATAACTTTAGAGTTGCTTGACGCACCTCACTACATACCTGCTCTATTCGCTTTCTCGCCTGTTCGGCACTATAGGCTTGATACTGAGTAGTAAGGAGAGCGCATTCTTGAGGGAAGTGATAGATGAGGGTTTTTGCTCCGAGCCCTAGACGCCTTTCAATCTGACGCACTCCCATAGGGATTTCTCGACCATTAAGCACTGCGCGGATGAGTTCTAAAGCGTGCTCACGGTTCACTGGATGGGAAGGAAGGTGTTTGGGTCGTGGCTGTCGCTTTATCTCTTTTTCCTGCAAGGCTTCATTCAAAGCTTCCAGGTTATTGGTCATAAGGAGCAGCGGTGAAATACCGAGTATATAGCAGAGTTCAAGTATTCTCTCGAAAGAAGGCATGTGTTTGTGATTTTGCCAGCTCGAGAGTGACGGTGGTGATATACCTGCTAAAGAAGCGAGTTGCTTGGAACTGCCTACGATTTCAGAGCAGCGTGCGAGTCCATTCGCCAGCTGTTCCCAGGGAAGGATCCCAGAAGTGCTGCTTGCCTTGCGAAGTTCCCCGATAATATTCACTACCCATTGCTGCCAATCTAGCGTCTCTTCATCAACTTCATTCTCTGCTTTTGAACCTGATGATATTCCCAGCCAAGCCATGCACTGGGTACAGCACCCAGGTTGTATTCTGGCGGGAAAGACAGATTGTTTTCGCTGGCAGTGGAGACATCGCTCTTCCAGTTGTCTCCTATGCCGCAAACAGGCCGTAACGACCTGAAGCATCCACAGCAGTGGTTGGTAGGTGGGGAGTCCTTTCTTCCGCCACTCGTGGTAACAGACTGGACACCATGCAGGCGTTGCCCGCATGAGCCCCTGGAATGGAATATTGCCTGCCCAGGAACTCAGGGTCAAATCTCGCAGGTTCTCCCTCATCGTCAACTGTGTAAGCGTACTTGACCAATCAAGAGCAGTCTCTCCGGTACCATTGATGCTCATAGCTGCTGATCGACAGTAAGCCCCTAACTGGCTGAGGGAAGACTGGAAATGATAGGCCCTGCCGAGATGTGGCATGATCTCATAGGCTATCAGGATGCGTGGTTCAACTCGATACCTCCATGCCAATCGATTGATGTAGCCCGTCAGGCTCTCGATCCAGAGCGGTCCTATGGACGCTGGGACAAGGCTATAGAGTCTGCTGCGGGGAGGCTCCCCAACTATTGCATCCATTCCTGTAGGTTTCTGGTAACACCTTTTGGGTAATCGATCAGTATACACTAACAAATCCTGTGACAAGTTCCACATGCTTTTGTAATGAATGAAGATAAGTGCATAGTTATATCCGTCTTAGGGGCCCAGGATTTTCTATGTTGAGAATTGTTTGACTACCTCCAGCAGTTCCCCCTCAGGCCCATTAGCGATTAAGACCCTAACACTTAGATCGTAGGGTGTCGGTATCCATGTAGGCCATGAGAAACTCGAAGAGCTGGCGGCGCATTTGTCGATACTCTCTCAACATCTCCTGCTGCGCTTGCTCTGTTACCCTGAGCCAAGCATCTGTCGCCTGATGCAGTTGTGCTCGCCGCACCGGTGTGACAAGCGACCAGTCGAAAGAGCAACACCAGGACGGGAGAGCTCCTACATGCAGGCACCAGACGACGCGAGTATGCCCTGTTGGAGTCCGCCACGGTAACTTCCGAGCATGGCGCCACAACATGAGTTTGCGCCAGCGTGGGATGTGGGTATTGGCTCGCAAGCCAAGTATCTGGCAGAGCGAGATGACCGGGATATAGGGCGTCCCATCAGCCACATACAACGCAGGTACCTCCTGCTCAAAATACGGAAGCATTATCGTCGCTTGCCGAACTGCTTGTTCACGCGCCTCCACGTGCATACACCTCTCAGCTGTTGTAATGACTCATTCAAATGTGAAACAACCTGCTCTCGACTGCTACAATCGAAGCGCCACGAATGGTTTTATAAACCATACACAACAGAAGACCTCTACACCCGCTTTGCTCAGGCTGACGGATGCTCCACTCACCTTTTCTCCTCAGGAGCAGTCATCAAGTCACTGAAACGCATCTGCTCAGGCTGAAAATGGACATAGAAATCTGCCACCAGGCCATTTCTGTGTTTGGCGACGATGATCTTCACCATATGTCTATACGGCGACTCGTGAGTGTAGAGCTCATCGCGGTAGAGTATCAGCATGAGGTCGGCGTCGTTTTCCAGGAAGCCTCCGCGCAGCTCCGAAAACCTGGATTTCTCGAGCGGGCGGCTCTCCACTGCTCGGAAGAGCTGTGCAACCACCAGCACAGGAATATTGAGTTCTCGCGCGATCACTTTTAGCACGCGGCAGATTTCCTCTACCTCCTGCATGCGGTGCTCAAGGCGCCTGCCACCGACGGTCGCCTGCATCAGATGGAGATAATCCACAATAATAAGGGCGACATGCTCCTGCTCGACCAGGTGACGCGCTCTCTGGCGCAGTTGTTCCGTCGAAAGGTCTGCGGTGTCATCGATCCACATGCCTGCTTCCTGCATCAGTTGTTCTGACGCGGCGATGACGCGCTCCCACTTCTCGTGTTCTAGTCTTCCCGTCTTCAAGCGGGAGAAGTCGGTCTGTGCAGAAATAGCCAGGAGGCGTTGGACGAGGCGTTTGTGGTTCAGTTCCAGGCTGAACATGCCGATTGGACGCCCGGTGCTCAACGCGGCGTGCAAGGCGATGCTCAACACGAAACTGATCTTCCCTGTTGCTGGGGGTGCAGCCACCATGATCATGTCAGAGGGCTGCAGCCCATCAGTGAGCCTATCCAGAGCGACCAAGCCGGTCGGGACGCCCGTTAATTCGCCGCTGCGGGTACGCAACTGGCTCAGTTCCTGCGTATATTCCACCACGAGCTCATCCAGCGGGGAAGCGAATGTCGACGGATTCCGCCTCACCTGCGTGAGGAGCTGCATGGCCTTGTCGAAGGCAATCGTCTCATCCGGTTCGGTTCGGGCTAGTTGCTGAATACGCTCCCCCGCAGTCAAAAGACGGCGTCGTGCAGTTGCGCGCCTCTGGATGGATGCAGCGAGTTCAATGATTTTCTGTTCCTCGATAGGGCAGCTGAGCGAGGCGATGTACTCCGATCCACCAACGCTACTCAGGTTTTCCCGTTGTTCGAGTACCTTGGAGACCGTTTGGACGCTGATAGAATCATGCTCTTGAGAGAGGGACAGCATGGCGGCGTAGATCATCCGATGACGCTCGCGGGCAAAATCCTCGGGGTGCAGGAGATCGACCACCCGCGCCAGCAACTCCGGATGGTGCAACAGGCCACCGAGGACCTTCACTTCAGCATCTTTGGGAGTTGAATGGGATTCTTCCATCAGACTACCTCTTCCTTTTTCTCGAACGAGGTCGGCGACCCCGTATGCAACAAGAGCAATGCCTGTTCTACCAGTTGGCACTCATGTCTCTTATTCATCCATCGCATCGTCAAGACGACCTCCTACTCGTTCTTTCTCACATGCGCGTCGCCCTCCTGCACGAGCGAGGCGATGCGCTCGATTAGATCAGGATCACGTGCGAACCAGCGCGAGCGAACGGCCGGGGTGACGATCCCAAGCGTAGCCAGGTCCGGGAGCTGCTCAAGGGCCACTACTCCCACCATCAGGCAAGTGAGCATCTCCTCTCCTTGCTGGGAAAGCGCCTTCTTGATCGCTATATCGGTAGTTTGTTGTTTCGGGAAACAGTGTCTCCTTGCTCCTCTGCTGAAGGCCGGTATTTCCTATGTTCTCCATATCAGAGAATACATCGACTGCTTACCAGGAATGGGAGGAAAATCTTCAATCAACAAACTCTAGCTTTTTTGCAGAGAGGTCCAGATTGACGTTGTCAAACAGAGATGCTAGCATGAAGTTAAACTAGGACACACCTGGCACGCAAAAGAGGTGCCGACAGAGTTGGTATCCACAATAGAGGAGGAGTTATGGCTGATCGAACCGACTGGAATCGTAAGACTATCGAAGAGTTCCGTTCAAATGGGGGCAAGGTCGGTGGAATATGGGAAGGCAGGCCCTTACTTCTGCTCACAACCATCGGTGCCAGGAGTGGCCAACACCACACCACACCCACAATGTACCTGCGCGATGGTGACCGCCTGCTCGTCTTCGCCTCTAAAGCTGGCGCACCCACTCACCCCGACTGGTACCATAACGTGCTCGCCCACCCTGAAGTCACCGTCGAGGTCGGGACCGAAACCTACAAAGCTACTGCCACGCCTCTCACCGGTGAAGAACGAGACCGGCTCTATGCCAAACAAGCGGAATTGTATCCTCAGTTCGCCGATTATCAGAGGAAGACGTCCCGGAAGATCCCAGTGGTCGCATTGGACCGCCAAAAAGACTAATCGCTCAATACTTCTGCTCGCCGCTGTAGTGCTGCGTTCGTTAAGTAATGATAGAATAAGAAAGGAGGAAGTGCCGAGGCAGCAAGGAGAGAGGAGATGCCAAAGATCCTGCGAGTGAGAGCTGCGCAAGATGACCAGGAAGAGCGCCAGGTCAGGAAGCTGGCAGCAAGCCGACATGGGCCCGCAGACTGGATCACCCATGCGCGTATGGTGGTGCTCAGTTGGGATGGGAAACGGGTGGAGACCATTGCCAAGGAGTTACAGTGTAGTGCCCAGACGGTGCGACGCCGCTTGCACCGCTTCGATGCCGAGGGCATCGAGGGGCTGGGCGACCGACCACGCAGGGGACGGCCCAGTCGACTGACTGAGGCAGAGCGCAGCAAGCTGATCGCGCTGGTGAGGAAAGCGCCCCCTGGGCGGTTGGAGAGGCAGGCCGATGAACTGGTGGCGCGAGATGAGGAGGGCTCGGCCCAGTGGAGCCTCAATGCCCTGGCGCAGGCGGCCAAAGAAGTCGGAATACGGGTGAAGCGCAGTCAGATTCGGACCATCCTACTGCGCGAGGGCGTGCCTTGGCGCCACACGCATAGTTGGGGGACCAGCACTGATCCAGACTTTGTCCCAAAAGAACAACGGTCGTCAGCCACTACACCCAGCCGCCCGAGGACGCGACGACCGTCTGTACCGACGAACTGGGGCCAGTAGTCCCACGTAGCTTTCCCCCCACTCCGGGCTGGTCTGTTGATGGACACCGCATCAAAGCGCCATTGGACTACAGTCGTGGTCCTGAGAAAACCTGGGTCTATGGAGCGCTGCGCGTGCGGGACGGCAAGGAACTCACGCGCTGTGCCGCCTCACGCAACTCCACGAACTATATCACTCTGCTTGAGGACATCGAAGCGGACAATCCAAGGGGTGACGTCTTCATTATCACGGATAATCTCAGCAGCCATAACAGTGCTCAGACACGAGCCTGGATGGCCGAGCATCCGCGCCTGCATCACATCTTTATCCCCACGGGAGCGAGGCACGGTTGAACTTGCAAGAAGGCTGGTGGCGGCTCTTGTGCCGCGACGCGTTTGCCGGGCAGAGTTTCGCTACCCCCGAGGAAATCGAGCAGGCGACACGTGTCGCGACGGCCCAGCTCAACCGGCGAGCCACGTCCTGGATCTGGGGTCGCCCTCCCAAGGATCATCGCCACTATCGGCGCGTCTTTTGTTACCGCATTTAACGAACGCAGCAGTAATATTTGGCTTGGAAACAAAGAAATGATAAGAGTCTCCTAGTTTTGACTGTTTCAGCATTGCGAACTATTGGGTTTCAGTTAACAGCCACGTTTGATCAGGTTAAAGGAAAAGTAGAGTAGGAATGGACTATTATTGCCTAGTGGGTCAGTTGCCAACTCCTGTCCGGTTTAAGCAGCCCTGCGGTAGTAGCGAACCGAGCGAATGCGTCGGGGGACGACAGAAGCAGTGGTGGCAGCGGAACCTCCCACACGATGTCGCCGGGCATAGGCGCGATCCCGGCGTGCATGCCGCTTTCCACCCCAAATGAACGGTGTTGGGTGGTGATTCCAGCCAATGACCGCATCCGTCAGCCATTGTTTCAGGATTTCGACGTCATAGGGATGATACCCTTGCAACGCTCGCCGTTTGATGATCCGTTGCACTGACTCCGCCATGTTGAGCCAGGACCCCGCATTGGGCGTGGAGAGCAGAAGAATGCCCTGCTCAGCGCACCATTGCACAATGCTGTGGCTCTTATGTCCTGCCAAATTGTCCCAGATCAAGAGCATCCTGACGGGAGGGAAGAAGCGATCCAACTGGTCGGCTGCGGGATAGATGTCCCAGTCTTGCCACCGCCGACCAAGGGGAACGACCTCGGGAGCTGGAGGACACTGTTTCAAGATGGCCGTGAGTTCACGCTGCAACCAGGGATGCAGAATGGCATTGGGGCTTTGCTGAGCTGTTTCGGCGCGCAGTTCTCCGGTCGCCGGTCGAAACAACGTGAGCAACTTTGCTGTTTCCCCTCGAAGATACTGATGAGCCTGGCGTGCTGGCTGGTTTTCCCTCTGCCAGGACTCGCCAGGCTGCGGGATCGTTTGGTACGGGCCAGCTTCATCCTCACACCAGACCTGCAAGCCAAGCCGTTCGCCGATCACATACGCTTGCTCGATCATCTGCGTTTTTTCCTGCGTCTATTCGTCATAACTCTCTTCGACGCGACCATTCTTTTTGCGCAGAGTCTTGCCTGTCTCGCACCAGGTACGGCTCTTCTGCCAACGGTAGCCAGCTTCATGCAGCGTGTAGAGAATGGTAAACGTGCTCACCTGCGGCAAGCCGTCAGGAGCTCCTCGCAAGGCACATCGTAATGTCGTGAGTGACCACGTCGCTGTCCCATCTTCTTGGCGTAAGGGGCTGCGTCGGAGTTCTTGGACAATGCGTGCTCGTTCGCTCAGACCATACCTGCGTGGACGGCCACTGCGCGGCAGGTCATCCAAGGCTGCGAGACCTCGTTCATTGAAGTGGCGAATCAGCCGCGAGACGGTTTTCGGAGCTTTCCAACCAGCCACTTTCGCCGCATCCGTCAAGGTGTTTCCAGCTTCGACGCTGAGCAGAGCAACTGCTCGTTGATGGCGGTTCTGACGTTCACTGGGAGCATGACTGACGCGTGTGAGCTCGTTGCGTTCGGTGTCAGTAAGAGGGCGGAGGGGTTGGATAATGGGATGGGACATACCGATTGTTCTTGAAGGATCCTTTCATGGGTCATTTGTTCGGGTTTTCTCTTCTAGTATGTCCCAACCGGACAGGAGTTGGCAACTGACCCACTAGCCACGAAAAATCGTTAGATGTTCCCTCCTCCAGCATATTACCTTATGTGCGGGGGACATCCCGTTTACTCAGGTTTGTAAAGAAAGGAGGTATCCTATGCATAAACGTAAGAACGTGACACCACGCGAGGTAGCACCCTTGCTCCTGACCATTCCACAAGTAGCGACCACACTTGGCGTCAGCAAGAGCAAGGTCTATGATCTCATGAATACGAAGGGATTACCCTACGTCAAGCTGGGGGAGGTGAAACGTGTTCCCCTGGCGAAATTGCAACGGTGGCTTGAGCAGCAAGAGCAATCGGCTTGAGAGGGAGTGCTGCATCGTACTCTATCATTCCACGCCTTACTCTGGGCATATGCTCCAGGGTAAGGCGTTTTCCTGTTTTGAGCATTGAAGAGGATAATTCATGACAGAAGAAGAGAAGCAACCCAAAGGGCGAACCGCCAAACGTCGTGGCAGGGGTGAAGGTTCCATCTACTATGACAAGAAGAATGATCGGTATGCAGGAAGCTTTTACACTCAGGAGGGCAAGCGCAGGTATGTCTATGGCAAGACTGAGAAAGAAGCCAGGGAGAAGTTACGGGCAATCCAGTTTGAGGAAAGGCAGGGAATGCTCGTCACGGGTCCAAAGCAGTCGGTAAAGGATTACCTGAATTATTGGCTTGAAGAGGTACACAAGTCAACATTAAAGCTCAGTACGGCCTATTAGGCCCGCCAATGAAATTTACAACGCGAAGCTCTCAATCAGCTTTGCAAGCCAGTTGAGAGGAAGGCTCTGTCTTTTCTCACCTGCCCCGAACGGTTCCTGAGTGACCATTGTTCGCACCTCTTGTCGCTTTGTGCCGCTTTTTCACTTCTAACGATGGCCCTCACCTGTTTGTTCGTTCCGTTGCCCCTTGTTATTGGGGCTTAAGGTTGTAAAGTTTATCGGCGGGCCTAATAGGCC
>Ga0070697_100003042_pt1 | contig 12875 bp, 9 predicted proteins | sample KBSK1501metaG_FD_65475 | JGI IMG/M metagenome (GOLD analysis project Ga0070697, IMG submission 65475) | Corn, switchgrass and miscanthus rhizosphere microbial communities from Kellogg Biological Station, Michigan, USA - KBS K1-50-1 metaG | ecosystem: Host-associated > Plants > Roots >... | reverse complement strand
GCGAACAGTCCGAACCGCTTCTGCGGCGGAGCCGCGAACGAGAGCAGCTGGAAGATGTCGGCAAGCACGCGGTGGTTCTCGAGGAAGTAATCGTGGTGCGTCAGGCTTTCGTCGGCGGAGGTGACGTCGATCGTGTCCATGCCGTCGAGCAGCACGGCGCCACGGTCGGAATCGCCTGCGCGCAGATGAGCGAAAAGCAGCCCCGAGATCCGCAGTGCGTGGTCGGAAGCCGCGTACAACGTGACCCGCTCCACCCTCCCGATCACCGCGGGCAGGAGCTGGCGAAAAGTGTCCGCGTCGACGTCCGGGGCTGCAAAGATGATCTGTCCGAGCCGCAGCGGCTCCGGCCTGACTGCGAGGGTGTGCAAGGCGTCCAGTGCCGGCCGGCTCCCCATGCTGTGGGCGAGCACATGAATGCGAGCGCCTGCAGCGCGTTCCGCCAGCGCTGCGAGGAATCCGGTGAGATGGGGTGTGGTCCATCCGGCGCGGCCCGAGTCACCGAGGTACGACCACCGGCTACCAGCCGAGGGCCAGCTGTAGAGGAGGATCACCCCAGGGAACCGCAGGTCGTGCTTCAACTGCGCAGCCCAGAGGACGCCTTCGTCGAAACTGAAGTTGTATCCGTGGATGAAGACCAGGACGTCGTTGGTCCGGTCGCGTTCGAGCGCGGAGATGATCATCCGGATGAACGCGTCGTCCGACAGCGCAATCGCGCCTTCGAGATAGACGGGATCTCGTCCTGGCGGGCACGAACGGCGCCGGATCGCCGGCGGGGCGCGCCCCAGGGGTTGCGCCGGAAGCCTCACCGGGAAGATCCCGAACGACAGCGCTCCGGAGCCGCGCCGCCCGCCGAATTGCACCGGCGCCTCCCCCATGCCAGGTCCACTGCAGCCGTCGATGGCCGGCGCCAGCGCGTTTCGATCGGTCGCATAGAACACGGTCACCTCTGTGGGGGTCTGCGGCGTCCGTCGCCAGGACACAGCGCTGGCTGCGCAGCCGGATGCGACGAGCGCACACAGCCCGAAGGCCGTGCCCGCCGGTCGATGGCTTGCCCTGGTCCTGTCCGATCGACGCGCCACACCAACGGGCCTTTGCACGGCGCGGGCCGCGCATCGACTCGCTGCAGGAGACGGACGATCCGAAGCGTCCGCGAGCAGGTTTTCGACGCAAGCGTCAGCCTTTCCCCGTCCGCGTGCAGCAATGGGCCCGCTGGGCCCTACGGCGTGGTGTGGGCGTGGTGCCCGCTGCGGTAATGCTCGCCGAGGACGTCGAGAGCGAAGTCCCGTGTCGGGTCCCGCCAGACGGAGTGGACGTGGTTCGCGTCGTTCTGCGTGTTGTCGTGCTCGATGAGGAGCCTTGCCCCGTGCAGCCGGAAGTAGTGCGCCTGTCCGGGCTCGAGGGGACCGGCCCAGGCAAAATGGATCGCGCCCACCCCGGCCTCGCGGATGCGCGCCCGCTGCGCTTCGGCCAGCTCGGTACGCAAGTTCCCCACGAACTCTTCGATCAAGCGCTCGGCCAGCGCGCGCTGCGGCGGCGCCATGTCGCCGATCGGAAGGCCCACCGGACCGCGAAGATCGTCGGCGCGATCAGGCCCGCTCACGATGTTGCCAAGCGACCGCGCGGCGATGATCGCCCGTTCCCGGTGCGCTGCCGAAAGCCCTCGGACCAGCTCGCGGGCGAGATCCTCTTGCGCGCCCAGGACGCGGTGGCCCTGGAGCGGCCCGGAAGGGACGCGACCCGGGTTCGCTCCCATGAAGGCGGGCGTGACGGCCTCGACCGGGCCGGCGAACGCAAGGTTGAGCGAGAGATGGTGCCCTTCGACTCGAAAGCCCCAGGGCCCTTCCGCATCGGGATCGCCGAAGACGGTCCAGGCGTAGTTGTCCGGGTCGCGATCGAACCGCCGCACCGTCTCGATCGCGCGGAGGACCGTCTCGAGGCGCATGATCTCCGTGGCCTTGCGATAGCCGACATCGCTCAGCACGGCGCGCAGCAGCGCGTGGGCGGCAGCGCGTTGTCGGTCGTCCATCGCCTTGAGCGGCAGCCCCGCGCGCTCCCGCGGAATGTAGTGCCAGTCGAGCCGCTCGGGGCTGTCGATCCCGAAGGCCGCAAGCCGCCGCTGCTCCGGCGTCAACGAGCGGAGAAACGCGACCGCCTCGGCGCGCATCCATCTACTCTAACCCAGCGCGAGGTTACCCGCCGCAAAGGCGCCGCCCAGCCACGATCGGTCGGGAGTTGAGCTTGCTTTCACGGTACCGGATCGGCGATGTGGGCGTCGGAAAGGAGGACCCATGACGAAAACATTGCCACTGACGGCGCGCGAATCGTGGAAGGCGCTCCAGGCCCACCAGGAGAAGATCCGGGAGCTGCACCTGCGCACGCTCTTCGCCGACGACGCGAGGCGGGGAGAGCGCCTGACCGCCGAGGCGGCCGGCATCTATCTCGACTACTCGAAGAATCGCGTCACGGACGAGACGCTGGCGCTGCTCCGCCGGCTCGCCGAGGAGTCCGGCCTGCGCGAGCGAATCGAGGCGATGTTCCGGGGAGACAGGATCAACGTGACGGAAAACCGGTCCGTCCTGCACGTCGCCCTCCGGGCGCCACGCGGCACCTCGATCCTCGTGGACGGCAAGAACGTGGTGCCCGACGTCCACGCCGTGCTCGAGGCGATGGCCGATTTCTCCAACCGGGTGCGCAGCGGCGCCTGGAAGGGGCATACCGGCAAGCGGATTCGCAACGTCGTCAACATCGGCATCGGCGGATCCGACCTCGGCCCGGTGATGGCCTACGAGGCGCTCAAGCACTACAGCGACCGCGCGATGACCTTCCGCTTCGTCTCGAACGTCGACGGCGCCGATCTGGTGGAGGCGACCCGCGATCTCAATCCGGCGGAAACCCTCTTCATCGTCTCGTCGAAGACGTTCACGACGCTGGAGACGATGACCAACGCCGACAGCGCGCGCCGCTGGCTGCTCGCGGGCCTCGGCGGTGACGCCAAGGCGGTGTCCAAGCACTTCGTCGCCGTCTCCACGAACGCGGCGAAGGTGTCGGAGTTCGGCATCGACACCGCGAACATGTTCGGATTCTGGGATTGGGTGGGCGGCCGCTATTCCATGGACTCGGCGATCGGCCTCTCGACGATGATCGCGGTCGGCCCCGAGAGCTTCCGCGCTCTTTTGGACGGCTTCCACCAGATGGACGAGCACTTCCGCACCGCTCCGTTCGAGCGCAACCTGCCGGTGCTCCTCGGCCTGCTGACGATCTGGTACGCGAACTTCTTCGGGGCGGAGACGGTGGCCGTCCTGCCCTACGAGCAGTACCTGAAGCGCTTTCCGGCGTACCTGCAGCAGTTGACGATGGAGAGCAACGGCAAGCACGTCACGCGGGAGGGTGCCGAGGTCAACTACGCCACCGGGCCCATCTACTGGGGAGAGCCGGGAACCAACGGACAGCATTCCTTCTACCAGCTGATCCATCAAGGGACCCGTCTCATCCCCTGTGACTTCATCGCCTTTGCCAAGGCGCTGGACCCGCTCGGCCGCCACCACGACATGTTGCTCGCCAACGTCTTCGCGCAGGCCGAGGCGCTGGCCTTTGGCAAGACGCGCGAGCAAGTGAAGGCCGAGGGCACCGCGGAGGGCCTCATTCCCCATCGGGTGTTCCGGGGCAATCGCCCCTCGAACACCATCCTCGCCGACCGGCTGACGCCGGAAGTGCTCGGCAATCTCGTGGCGCTTTACGAGCACAGCGTGTTCACGCAGGGCGCCATCTGGGACGTCGACTCGTTCGATCAGTGGGGTGTCGAGTTGGGCAAGGTGCTGGCCCAGCGGATCGTCCCGGAGCTGGAGAGCGAGGCCGAGCCGGCCCTCGCCCATGACAGCTCGACGAACACCCTCATCCGACGCTACCGGATGCGCAAGGAGGCAGTGCGATGAGGCGCGAGACTGGAGGCTTCAAAGAACAACTGGAAAAGATGAGGACACATCCCGGGTTCATTGCGGCCCTGGATCAAAGCGGGGGTAGCACGCCCCAAGCGCTGCGCGCGTACGGAATCAAGGAAGATGCGTGGTCCAACGAGGAGCAGATGTTTGCGATCATGCATCAGATGCGTGCGCGCATCATGACCAGCCCGGTCTTCACCGGGGAGCGGATTCTTGGCGCCATCCTCTTCGAGAACACCGTCGACAGGGACATCGAGGGGAAGCCCACCGCGGATTACCTGTGGAACGAGAAACGGGTCGTACCATTTCTGAAGGTGGACAAGGGCCTGGCAGCGGAGAGCCGCGGTGTCCAGTTGATGAAGCCGATGCCCGGACTTGCGGCGCTGCTCGACAAGGCAAGAGCGAAACGCATCTTTGGGACCAAGATGCGCTCGTTCATCAAGCAAGCCAACGGAGCGGGCATCAAGGACATCGTGACCCAGCAGTTCGAGGCAGGTCGGCAGATCATCGCCGCGGGCCTGGTGCCGATCGTCGAGCCGGAAGTGGACATCCATTGCCCGGAAAAAGCCAAGGCTGAAGACCTGCTCAAAGCCTCCATCCTGGAGGAGCTTGATTCGCTGCCCTCGGGTCAGCTGGTCATGCTCAAGCTCACCTTGCCGGACAAAGACGACCTGTACGCCGGGTTCGTCAGCCATCCCAAGGTCGCGAGGGTGGTTGCGCTGTCGGGCGGTTACTCGCGGGAAGAAGGCAACAGGCGCTTGCGGAGGAATCACGGCGTCGTGGCGAGCTTTTCGCGGGCGCTGGTCGAGGGGCTGTCGGCCCAGCAATCCGACGCCGAGTACAACGCCATGCTGGATGCATCGATTCAGAGCATCTTCGAGGCGTCCAACACTTGAGGGACGAAACCGGGGTCGCCAAGCAATCGACTCTTTGAAAGGAACCAGCCATGCAAATGGGAATGATCGGACTCGGGCGGATGGGCGCGAACATGTCGCGGCGGCTTCTTGCGGGCGGGCACCGATGCGTGGTCTTCGACAGGTCGCCGAAAGCAGTGGAGGAGTTGACGCGGGCCAAGGCCGTCGGCGCCACGTCGATCGCCGATCTGGTGAGGAAGCTGGAGACGCCCCGGGCCATCTGGATGATGGTCCCCGCGGCGGCCGTGGACGCGACCATCGGCGATCTGGTTCCCCATCTCGCGTCCGGCGACATCCTCATCGACGGCGGCAATTCCTATTACGTCGACGACATCCGGCGCGCGAAGGAGCTGGGAGAGAAGGGCATCCACTACGTGGACGTCGGGACCAGCGGCGGCGTCTGGGGGCTGGAGCGCGGCTATTGCCTGATGATCGGAGGCGAGACGGCGGTGGTCGAACATCTCGATCCGATCTTCGCGCGGCTGGCACCCGGCGCCGGCGACATCCCCCGCACTCCAGGGCGGCAGAGCACGGGCGGCACCGCCGAGCAGGGCTATCTCCACTGCGGTCCGAACGGCGCCGGGCATTTCGTCAAGATGGTGCACAACGGAATCGAGTACGGCGTCATGGCCGCCTACGCTGAGGGGCTCGGCATCTTGCACAGCGCCAACGCAGGAAAGCGATCGCACGCGGTCGACGCCGAGACGACGCCGCTGCGCGAGCCGGAGCATTACCAGTACGATCTCGACCTTCGCGAGATCACCGAAGTGTGGCGGCGCGGCAGCGTGATCGCCTCGTGGCTGCTCGATCTGACGGCAGGAGCCTTGGTGAAGGATCCCGCCCTGTCGGAATTCGCCGGCCGGGTCTCGGATTCGGGCGAAGGACGCTGGACGATCAAGGCCGCCATCGACGAGGCGGTGCCGGTGCCCGTGCTGTCCGCCGCGCTCTATCAGCGCTTCAGCTCGCGCGGGGAAGCGGAATTCCAGAACCGCGTGCTGTCCGCCATGCGGTTCCAGTTCGGCGGGCACGTGGAAAAGCCCGGGAGCTCACGCTGACCGGCGTCGTGCGTTACGCCAAGGTCGAAGAGCTCGCGGAGTTGGTCGGCGCCCCGGGCGCGGGCTGCACCGGCCGGACTAATCCGTCTCGAAGAAGAGGTAGCGGAAGCGCCCTTCGCGCTCGATCTGCAGGACGACGGGTTCTCCGCCTTTGTGATCCTTGACGGCGCGCCGCAGGTCCTCGACCGATTCGATGGGCACGCGGTTCAGCGCGTGGATGGTATCGCCGGGCTGCAGACCCGTATCCAGGCCGCTGGCGTCGAGCGTGCGCCCCGCGACGATCACGCCGTTCGGCTTGCGCAGGTGCACCAGCTTCCGGACGTTCTCGTCGACTTCGATCCCGAGGATGCCGAGCCGCCGGACCAGGTGCTTCTCGAGGCTGCCGTAGTCCACCACTTCGTCCATCGGATGGTTGTTCTCGACGCCGCGCACTTGCAGCTTCAGCTGCTGGCCGCCGCGCAGCACCCTGACGTCGAGTTGCGCGTCCTTCGCCACGTACTCAGCCGTGGTGAGTCCCGAGAGGCTGTCGATCTGCCGGCCGTCCACGGTGTCGATGATGTCGCCAGGCTGCAAGCCCGCTTCCTCCGCCGGTCCTCCTGGGAGCACGTCGGAGACGACCACGCCCCAGTCGCGCGCGAGGCCGAGGCCGGAAGCCAGCACGGGCGTGATGCCCTGCGCCGCGATCCCGAGCTCGATCCGGTTCACGTGGCCGCGCTTGCGCAGTCCATCGTAGACGAACCGGACCACCGGCGCCGGGATGGCGAAGCCCAGTCCCTGGCTGCCGCCTGACCGGCTGAGAATGAAGGTGTTGATTCCCACCACTTCGCCGTCGGCGTTCACCAAGGGCCCGCCGCTATTGCCCGGATTGATCGGCGCGTCGGTCTGGATGAAGAGCATGGGCGCGTCGATCTCAGTCTGGCGCGCCGTGGCGCTGATGATGCCCAGGGTCACCGTGCTCGCCAGCCCCTGGGGGCTGCCGATGGCGAAGACGAGCTCTCCCTGCTTGGCCTGTGCGTTGTCGCGAAGGGTGAGCGCCGGCAGACCCGCGGCCTCGATCTTGAGGACGGCGAGGTCCGATTCCGTGTGCGTCCCGACCACGCGCGCTTCGTAGACGCCCTTCTTGGTGTTGGCCTGGCGCGCCGTCCCGCCGGCCGTCGCCGCGGGCAGGACCACCACGATGCGCTGTGCGCCGTGCACTACGTGTGCATTGGTGACGATGTATCCATTGGGATCGACGATCACGCCGGACCCCACGCCGTGCTGGCGGACGATGTACGCGGTGTCGGCGCGGCCGTCTTCGCCCGGGATGGGGCCGTAGCCGGTGACGAGGATCTGGACCACGGCCGGCGAGACGCGCGCCGCCAGCTGGGAGAGGGCGCTACTGAATTGACGCAGCATCCCACCACCGCCCGAGACCACCGCGGAGCTCCCGGGCTCGGCCGCTCGGGAGAGGGCAGGGAGCAGCAGCGCCGCGGCCGCGAGCGGCAGGATCCGCCTCGGGTGCCGCGCCAGTCCTCGGCGAGCGAGCATAGGTACCTCCTCGGTTCCATTGAAATAGAAGCCGCCGGCCGCAGGAGGATTCTCCGGATCGGCGCTCGAGGACGAGGCCGCGCACGGGCTCGGACTTGACTTTGACCTACGATCCTTCGCCGTCAGAAGTCGTACGTCATGCCCAGCGAAAACGCCTGTGGGCTCGTGCCGGTGAAGCAGGTGGTCCCGTTGCCGATCAGGCCGATCCCCGGTCCAGGGCTGGCCGTCGTGGGAGCGCCGCCGTCCTTGCAGTCCCACGTCACGCCGTGTCCGCCTGGCCCCAAGGCGTAGTGCGCTCCGGTGCTGTTCCGCATGTGCGCATAGCTCGCGATGATCGTCGTCTTCGGGTTGAACCAGTGCCGGATGCCGATGGCAAGCATGTCGGCGGTGTTGTCGATCACGCCGGCCCCCGGATCGCCGGGGGTGTTCGCAGCGTGCGCCCAGCCGCCCATCACGTCGTCGTCGTGCCCCAGCTTCTGCAAGGCGGACAGGTAGTAGCCGTCGCGCTGCCGCTCGTTGAAGGCGCCGACGTCGTTGCGCCACATCTTCTCGAAGATTCCGGACACCGTCGTTCCCGTCGGCTCGAAGGTATATTTCGCGCCGAATTTCCAGGCGTACTCGTTTGCCGTCCCCACCACCGACGTTCCTTGCGGCGTGGTCTGCCCGGCGTCCCCAGTCCGGTTGGTCTTCCGGTGCATCTCGTGCGAGGCGATCAGCTTGAAGCCGAACCCGCGCCACTCGGCGGAGAAGCCGTATCCGTCGCCGAACGAGCCGTCGTTGCAGGGCCCCGCGTTTCCGCCCGCGCAGACGTTCTCCCCGATGGCGTATCCGATGTTGTCGTCGAACCGGTTCTGGCCTGGCGACCAGATCGCGTTGAGGCGGAATCCCATCACGTCCGGCGACTCGTACCAGAGGGCGTGCGGAAAGCGCGCGTCGAACTCGGTGCGGTTGTCGCCGCCGGTATTGCCCATGATGCTGTTGTAGTCGCCCGGCGTGTCCGCGAGGTAATCGAAGTCTGCCGTCACGGTCTTGTATGGGGTGTCATTCTTGCCGAGCTTCAGCGCGCCGTACGGCGTCGAGATGCCGACGTAGCTGTTGCGCGAGGCGAGCGCTCCATTCACCGCGGTGTTGGCCGGGTTGATCGTGTCGTTGCTCCCGTTCGGCTTGTTGCCGGGTGTCGCGGCCACGTCCACTTGTGCCTCGAGCTGGAAGACGGCCTGATAATCCCGTCCAATCAGATCGTGATAGCCCCGGACGCCGAAGCGGGAGAGATTGCTGGCGACGTCCGGAAGCCAGCGCAGACTGCCCGTCGGGGGCGCACAGGGACCGACGGCGGCCGTGATGCAAGGCGCCGTGGTCAGCTCCTGGTTGCCGACGTCGAAGGAGACGTTGACCCGCCCGTACACGGTAAAGTCGAACGGCTTGTGCGGCGGTGGCGGCTTGACCTCGGACGAGACGGTGGGCGCCGGGTTCTGCGGCGGATTCGCCGACTCGGCGGGATTCTGCGACTGCGCGCGCGCGAGGCTCGAGACCGCAAGGGAACAGAGCAGACAAGATGCTACGTTCGCGAAACGCAGTCGCATGGTTCCTCCTGTTTCAAGGCAACGGCAGAGCGCCGTTACAGCTACGGGAGGCCGCATTACAGAAAATGCGAGGTGCCGCTGTCTATTCTGGACGAGAGTCGGACGGACGACCGGCGGAATGCCGCCGCATCATTGCTGCACAAACACTATCGATTTTTGTATGGCCCGGCGGCAATTTCCGACTTACGAACGATCGTGCGTGGTATCGACTGGAATAAACGCAGTCCAGGGCGCGTCAGTAAGTCGAGGCAAGACCATCAGCGGAGGAGACCATGCGTCCGAAGTGGTTCGTCACGGCGGCGGGGATGGCGATAGTGGCAGCTTGCGGCGGATCGTCCTCTCCCGGCCCGTCGGGTCCCCAGATCGCGATCGCCGATTTCTCCTTCACGCCGTCCACTCTGTCGGTCAAGGCCGGAACGACCGTTACCTGGGTCAACCAGGGACCGATGCCACATAACACCGTGAGCGACACTGCCGTCTGGAGCAGCGGCAACCTGAGCCCGCCTGGTGACGGCGGCGGCGCCTACGGCGGGGGAGGGACTGCCGGCGGATCCTTTCACTACACTTTCAACACGCCGGGCACCTACGGGTATCACTGCAGCCTCCACCCGCCCGCGATGTATCCCGGCTTCGTCGGCACTATCACGGTGACACAGTAGCCGCCGGCAAGGCCCCCACCCGAGGGCGCGGGCCCTTGTCGGATCAGAATTCCAAGCCAGGGAGGCGCTTCGTGCCTTCCTTCCGGACCGAGTCCAGCGCCCTGGGATCCAGATGGAGCGCCTCCAGGATCGTTGGCGCCACCTGCGTGGTGCTCACCTGCCCCTCTACCGTCCCCGGCTCCAGGCGCGGGTTCGAGACGAGGAGCGCGACCTTGGTGTCGTCGATCGTTCCGCCGCCGTGCTCGGCGATCTTCTTGCTGCTGCCGGAGTAGATCACGCCCCAGTTGGGCTGGATGATGACGTTCGGAGCGCGGGCCGCGGCGATGGGATCGTCCGAGGTCGGGTCGCCGTAGATGGCGGCCAACTCCTCACCGTGGACGATGCTCGAGCTGAAGATCGTCCCAGGCGGCAGCACGTCGGCGAACATCGCGGCGCGGTTCTTCGGGTCGGTGAGCTGCGCGACCACGCCGGCCACATTCGACTTCGACTGGTTCTGCAGCCAGAGCAGGCCGACGTCGTCCGTCTGCAGGTGGCCCGACACGACCGGTGAGCTGCCGTCGTTCGGATTCACGAACGCCGCGAAGACGTTGTCCACGTTCGGGTCGGCCGCATTGATGAACCCGAGCGGATCCACGACCGGATTGGTGCCCTTCTCCATCGCCAGCTTGTTGCGGTCGATCGGCGACTGCCCGTGCTTGGCCGATACGATGATCAGGGTCGAGTCGAGCAGTTGGCTCGCCTCCAGCGCGGCGACCATGCGGCCCAGGGAAGCGTCGACGTGCTTGATCGCTCCCGAGAGGAGCGCCGAGGGGGTGCCCGCGGCGTCGGTGTAACCGCCCACCGGCAGTTTCTGCCCGACGCTCACCTCCTGGAAGTTCATTCCCAGGATGTTCGGCACCGGCGCCGCCTTCGTTCCGTCCGCGGTCTTGCCGTCGATCTGGTTGATCACCGCCTGCACCTTCACGTCGTCATAAGCCATGACCGCGGGCTCGCAGGTCGTGTAGTCGCCGACCTTGCTCAGCGGCAGCGAGTTGGTCGTTCCGTCGCACTGGGCGAGGGTCGCGGACAGGTTGACGCCGTTGACCGTCCCGCCGTTGGCGATGGGCGAATTGATCTCCGGCGTGTAGAGGTCCTCGACGCCCTTTCCGGACGGCCCGTTCACCAGGTCGTAAGCCGGGTGCTTGTCCGCCCACGCCGTGTGCCCGCCGGCCGCGCGGATCACCTCGAACACCGTGTTCACCTTGATGAAGTCGTGCGGGTAGACGGGGACGCAGTGGCCTTTCCCGTCTTTCGCGTGAGGAAGGTTGTCCGGGTTCAGCGGACTGAAGAGCTTGGTGAAATCCACCGCGGCGATCTCGAAGTACGTGCACTCGGTCCCCGGGTTGCCTTGGCAGTTGCTTCCCGGCGGATAGAGCGTCCGGTCGTAGCTGTCGTCGTAGTAGACGCCCGTCGAACGTGGGGTGCCGCCGGTCACCAGCGCGAGCAGACCGGGGAACGAGTCGGAGGGCGTCGGCGCGCGCGCGTTCGAGTACTGCACGCCTCGCTTCGCGAGCCGCGCCAGCGTCGAGGCGTGATTGTGCGCGATGAACTGCGCCAGATCGATCTGGTGCAGGCCGTCGACGCTGATCAAGAGCACGCGCTCGATGCCACGAGAGTCCCCTTCCTGGCCACCACCTTCTTCGTCGCCGCCGGTGTCGTCGAGTTGCGAGCTCGGGCTGGACTGGACGCTGTCCGCTTTGCTTTGCGCCGCGGTGGCGCTGCCGCTCGCGCGGTTTCCGCACGCGACCAGCATCAGGGAGACGAGCGCGAGCAATCTTTCGTTCCGCATCGGTACGGCCTCCGCGTTGAGATGCGCGCGCTGTACCGGAAAACGGCGAGCGACTTTGTGTCGTCGCGGCAAATTTTCATGGGGATCCGGCTTGAGTCCGATCGCCGCGCGTCACGCCGGTCGGCTGATGGATTCAGAAACGGTCGCGATGGAGCGATCTGGCCCCGCGCGCAGGCTGAGGTACAAATTTGTCGATCGCCGAGCCCGGGGAGACAATCACGTCGGATCGTCTCCGGCGCTCAAGGGGAGCGCAGCGCGCCCACCAGCTGCCGGAGCTTCCCGCCGAGTCCCGAGGGCCGCGGGCGAGCCGGGATGGGGCCGATCATCCGCACCACCGCGGCGCTCAAATTGTCGGGCGTCCCGCGCGCGTTGGCCGCGTCGATGAGGGCCTGGCAGGCCACCGCCGCGTCCGCCTCGCGCACCAGTGCCTCGATCTCGCGGTCGCTGAGCACGCCGTGCAATCCGTCGCTGCACAAGACCAGCACGTCACCTTGTGAGAGAGGCAGGGAAATCCGGTCGATGGTGCAGATCAACTCCCTGCCGAAGCTGCGGGTGAGAACCGACTTGCCGGCGTGCGTGCGCGCCTGCTGCTCGCTGAGCAGGCCAAGCCGCTGTCGTTCGGCCGCCACCGTATGATCCTTGGTGAGCTGGACGGCCGTCCCGTCGCGCACGAGGTACAAGCGACTATCGCCGACGTGCGCCGCGATCATCTCGCCCCGATCGAGGGCGACGAAGGTGAGCGTGGAGGCCATGCCGCGCAGCTCGGGCACGAAGAGCGACAGCTCGTGCACCTCGATGTTCGCTTGCTGCACGGCGCGCATGAGGCGCTTGGCTTGGGGCAGATCTGCTGGCAGCTCGCGCCAGGCGCGCAGCGTCACCTCGATGGCCATCCTGCTCGCGGTCTCTCCGCCTTCCGACCCGGAGACGCCGTCGGCCACACCAGCCAGCCCACGAGTGTCGCTCTCGACCAGCACCCCGCAGTAGTCTTCGTTGTGATCGCGCCCCGTTCCCACGTGGGAGAGGGCGGCCATCTCGAAGGCATAGGCGGAAGCCACCTCGATCACCGTGTCTCCCGGACGATTGCCGGCCCTGCTTCCGGGTGCGATAGTCCTGACGACGTGTCCTCCCATTTCCCCGTCGCCCGATGCGCGAAGTAGCCGTCGGCGACAAGCTCGATCAGTACGAGATCAGCAAGCTCATCGCCCGGAGCGGGATGGCGTCGATCTTCGAGGCGAAGGATACCGAAACCGGCCAGACCGTCGCGCTCAAGGTCCCGCACCTCCAGTTCGAGAGCGACGTGGTCTTCTTCGAGCGCTTCCAGCGCGAGGAGGAGATCGGGCAGCGCCTCGATCACCCCAACATCATCAA
>Ga0070697_100003041_pt1 | contig 12878 bp, 6 predicted proteins | sample KBSK1501metaG_FD_65475 | JGI IMG/M metagenome (GOLD analysis project Ga0070697, IMG submission 65475) | Corn, switchgrass and miscanthus rhizosphere microbial communities from Kellogg Biological Station, Michigan, USA - KBS K1-50-1 metaG | ecosystem: Host-associated > Plants > Roots >... | reverse complement strand
GTGGAAACCGCGGTCGAGCAGGTCGGCGGCGAGTTGCGAGTGTCGAGTAAACCTGGCTACGGAACAACATTTGAAATTCGTTTGCCGGTTACCTTTGGGCTGGTGGCGACGAATGTGATTGTCTCTGCCGGTAAACACTACTGCATCCCCGCCAATCAGACTCTGGGTATTGACGCCATTGATGTCATCGACGGCGCTTCCGGCGCGAATCGAATACCGCAGGTTTCGATGCGCGATTTGCTGGGCCAACCAGAAGAGCCTGACGATTCGACCAATCGGCTACAGCTCATCACGTGCCAGTTTACTGACGAGCGAGCCGGCCTGGACAGTCAGAAAACGAAGTCCGTCGGCATTGTTGTTGATGAAGTTGAGGCGCCACAGGAAGTGCTCGTGAGAAATCTCGGCCGCCATGCGGGCCGCTGGTATGGCATTGCCGGTGCGACAGAGTTGAGGGACGGAACGGTCGCGCTCGTGCTTGATCTTCCGCGACTATTGTCCGCTGCCCTTTGTTAATTTCCCCAATCCATTTTCGGATGCATCTTGTGCCACTCGGTCGCGCGCTCGTATGCCAACGCCACGCGCAAAGGCGCGCCCTCGTCGTAAAGTCCGCCGGTGAACATGATTGATTGCGGCAGGCCTTTCGGAAATCCGCAAGGAACAGCCACCGCCGGATGACCCGTCAGATTTGTAATCAACAAACTAAGACTGCCCGGCGCCGGCGAAACAAACACATCCCACTTCGACATCAGCGCTTCCATCTCATGCATCAGCAGTCGGCGCGCCCTTTGCGCTCGAATGTATTCAACCGCGGGAATGAACCGTGAACTGCGAAACGTATTTGGCCAATCGCCTGGCTCCTGCCCGGAGAGTTCATTGATGCGTCCGTCGCGCGTGATGTCGTCAAACGCGGTTGCCGCTTCCGCGACTAAAATGATACGCAGTGCCGCTACGGAAAACTTCGGCATTTCGATTGGCTGGAGGTTTGCTCCAGCGGATTTCAACGCATCGAGGGCTTGCTGGTAAATGGTTTTTCGTTCCGGGTCCTGCTGCTGATCAAACTCTGTTTTCAAATAACCAATCCGCATGTTGGCCAGCGATCTGGCCGGTTCCCAGTTGAACGGGACATCGCCGACGGTAAGATCTCGTCCGTCGGGTCCATACATTCCATTGAGCGCAGCGGCGCAGTCTTCAACGCCACGGCAAATCGGTCCAATCTTGTCCATCGTCCAACTGAGTCCCATTGCACCATAGCGACTGACCCGGCCATAGGTTGGCCGCAAACCGGCGACACCGCAACGCGATGATGGCGAAATAATCGAGCCGAGCGTTTCGGTGCCGATTGAAAAACCAACGAGCCCCGCGGCGGTCGCCGATGCCGGGCCGGCTGACGATCCGCTCGAACCGATCTTGTCTTCCTCAACCTGCCAGGGATTTCGCGTCATCCCCGCAAACCAGCGGCCACCCTGCGCGAGTGCTCCCATCGAAAGCTTTGCCACCAGGACCGCGCCCGCTTCGCGTAAACGTTCGACTACGGTCGAGTCGTAGTCGATTACCTGATCGCGATAGGGCTCCGCTCCCCAGGTGGTGCGAATTCCTTTGGTCGCGAAAAGATCCTTCGCGCCCCAGGGAATGCCGTGCAACGGTCCGCGATATTTTCCGACTTTGATTTCGCGTTCCGCGTCGTTTGCCTGCGAGAGGGCCAACTCCTCAGTCAGCGTCACAATGCAATTGAGTTTTGGTCCAAACTTTTTCAGGCGCCCGAGGTACATTTTGGTCAACTCAACGGGCGAAACTCTGCGCGCGCGGACTAATGCAGCCAGCTCGGTCAACGGCGCAAATGCTAGATCATCAAGCGAACTGAATTTCGGCGCCTCGACTTTGCTCAGCTTGAATTTGGCTGGTTTGAGATCGAATTTCCCGCCAGGTAGTGCCGGATGAAACAAAGTCGCCGGTTCGGTATCGAGCGGAACATTGATCTTCCGAAGTGCCTCGTAACGGTCGAGGTTTGTGCTGACGTTCTGAAGCGCCATCGCTTCCTGGGCATCGCTGAGTTCAATGCCGATAAGCTTCTCGGCCTGATGCAGCATGTCCTTCGTTACTCGCAACGGCGCGGGCGTTGGCGACGGCGAAGGCATGGGAGTCGGACTCGGAGACGGGCCCTGCGCGAGAGCAGATACGATGTTCAGATGGGGTGTCGCCAACGCCGCGGCGCCCAGGGCCGGAACAAGCTTTACGAACGTGCGCCGGTTTAGGTCTTTGCCTTCTTTGGTTAATGATTTTCCAACTCGCCTCTTTCCCGACTTGAGCTGTTGCATAGTGGTGCCTCACTGCGGTGCCTATTTTGGAGTGCGGTGACCTGTCACCGCTTTACTCGGTCGCGACCTGTCGCGACCAGCGTTGGTAGAGAATTCTCAAAGACTTAGCGCGTCAAGCCGCGCAAGACGAAAGCGGTGACAGGTCACCGCACTCCAAAACTACGGCTTAACCATGCCCTGATTGCCGACTGGCATGACCGCGCTGCCGTATTTCATCTTGATTAATCTTGCCGGGCCATCGCCGTAGACAGTAAGGATGTAAAGGTTGTCATATTCCGTTTCCGGAATGATTGGTAGCTGCGGCCCGCCCATGGCAGCGATTATTTCCGGAACAGTGTTGTTGTGTCCCGCGATAAATATCACCTGACCAGCGTTACGCGAACGAATCTGTTTCACCAGTGCCGCCGTCTCTTTCGCGTCAACCCTGGTCACCGCCAGCGCGAGTTTGTCTGCCAGTGGTTTTACAGTTTGCTGCGTGCGCTTGTACTGCGTAGCGTAAATGGCCGCGATGCCGGAGTCGCTAAACATTCTCACCAATTCTTGCGCGCGCGCCTGGCCCGCCAGACTAAGATCAGGGTCTTTATTCTCAGGAGGCACGATAAGCTTTTCAGCGTGGCGAACAAGAATCAGCGTTGTCGGAGGTTCATTAGTCGCGCGAACGCCGGCCGGAAGTGCAGTGACAGTTAGTAGGGCGATTAGGATGAAACTACGAACAGCAATCGGAGCGCGTTTGTAGAGACTCATTTGTTTTCTCATTTTGCTGATTTGCTGGTTGATTTATTGAAGTGGCGCTTAAGATAACACCTCGCCAGCCGCTTGTCAGTAACCCCTGCGGTAGCGCGACCGGTCCTCAAACTCGGCCGCTAATGCTGCGAGTACTGAGTCTTACCTAATGCCTATTGCGCACTCAAGGTGCCGGATGCAAAGCGCTGTGGAAGGTGCTAATCTATTGTAAAGAACCTATTACCAAAGCCATGCCAGCCGGGCCGCCTGCCTGTCGTGTTACCTGAAAGAGGTGAGAAGAGTTGGGTCAGCCAGTGAGAACTGATTTATCTGAAATCATCGCCGAAAATTTTGGCGCTAACGCAACTTATGTTGAGGGGCTGCTTAGTCGCTTTCGCAGCAATCCGGAACTAGTTGACGAATCGTGGCGCACTTACTTCGCTGAGCTCCTGGGTGAAGGCGATTCAGGCCAGGGTGATGGCGCGGGCGCAACGCCTTTGGTTGAACCAACTCTCGACCGGCAGGCCGCGGAAAATGGTGGGCGGGGCCCAACCGTGACCGCCGGCGCTCGTGAAGCTGCTGCTCCCGCAAAATCTGAAACTCAACCCAAAGCGACAGCGAAGCCATCGCAGGTCGCTCCGGCTGCCTCGACCGATCAAGGAGAGGCCATTCCTATTCGCGGAGTCGCGCTCAAGATTGTCGAGAACATGGAGGCGAGCCTTTCAGTTCCGACCGCAACTTCTCAGCGACGTATCCCGGTAAAGCTACTGGACGAGAACCGACGCATCATCAACAAGTATCTCCAGGAAAACGATCGCGGCAAAGCGTCGTACACGCACTTGATCGCCTGGGCTCTGTTGCGCGCGCTCGATGAGTTTCCGCAACTCAATGACGGTTTCGACATCGTAGATGGCAACCCCGTCAGACTGCAGCGCCCCAGCGTCAATCTTGGCGTCGCCATCGATGTAACGAAGAAAGACGGCACGCGCACGTTGCTGGTTCCAAATATCAAGGGCGCTAACAAGCTTCGCTTCAGCCAGTTCCTGACCGCATACGACGACGTTGTAAGACGCGCGCGCGAAGGTAAACTTCAGCTACCCGATTTCCAGGGCACGACAATCTCACTAACCAATCCGGGCACTATTGGTACCGTAGCCTCCACTCCGCGTTTGATGTCTGGCCAGTCCGTGATCATCGCCACTGGTGCGATCGAGTATCCGGCAGAGTATCAGGCGATGGCGCCCGAAACCTTGTCGCAACTTGGCATCAGCAAGGCGATTACGATTAGCAGCACTTACGATCACCGCATAGTGCAGGGCGCCGAATCGGGCGCGTTTCTCGCGCGCGTTCACGAACTGCTGCTTGGCGAGTCCAGATTTTACGACGACGCCTTTGCCGATCTCGATATAGCTCACGTGCCCTTCCGCTGGAACATTGACCGCAATCCGCGACTTCTGCCGGGCGATCAATCACGAGAACAGACAACGAAGGAAGCTCGCGTCATCGCCTTGATAAATGCTTATCGCGTGCGCGGCCACCTGATTGCCGATATCGACCCGCTGCACGCGATGCCGGTGCTTTACCATCCGGAACTCGATATTGAAACGTACGGACTTACAATTTGGGATCTGGATCGCGAATTCATAACCGACGGATTGGCCGGCACTGACAGCGCCACGCTGCGCGAGATTCTCGACATTCTGCAACGCGCCTATTGCGGCAAAATCGGCATCGAGTATCGACACATCCAAAGCAAAGAAGAAAAACTTTGGATACGAGATCAGATACGCCGCGAGCTGGTTGAACCTCAGCCGATTCCAGTCGAGATTAGGAAGCAGCTTTTATGGAAACTGATCTCGGCGGAACAATTCGAACGCTTTCTGCACACTAAGTATCTCGGTCAGAAACGATTTTCGCTGGAGGGATGCGAGACGATCATCCCTTTGCTTGATCAACTAATCGAAGGCGGCGCGGCGCGCGGAGTTGAAGACATCACGATGGGCATGGCGCATCGGGGGCGCCTGAATGTGCTCGCAAATGTTATCGGACACTTTTGCGAACGCATCTTCGCTTCGTTCGAAGGCTCGGTTCATCCCTCGTTTCCCGCCGACGAAGGTGACGTCAAATACCATCAGGGCGCACAAGGCGAACGCGAAGCGGCAAATGGCAAAAAAGTGACATTGGCCCTTTCGCCCAACCCCAGTCACCTCGAAGCTGTCGATCCGGTCGTAGAGGGAATGGTGCGCGCCAAACAGGATGATCTTAAGGACCGGGTCGGCCTGCCTCGGGAAGAAGTGATCGATCGCGCGCTACCCGTATTGCTCCACGGAGACGCAGCGTTTGCCGGTCAGGGGATCGTGATGGAGACGCTCAATCTCGCGAAGCTGAAAGGCTACCGTACCGGCGGAACGATTCACATAATCATCAACAACCAGATCGGATTTACTACTTCGCCCGAGGCTGGACGCTCAACAATTTACTCGACTGACGTGGCCCGCATGACACAGTTGCCGATCTTCCATATCAACGGCGACGATCCCGAAGCCGCTTACCGGGCGCTGCGAATCGCGCTTGATTACCGTCAGGAGTTCAATAAAGACGTGGTGTTGGACGTGGTGGGATTCAGAAAGCTCGGCCACAACGAGACTGACGAACCCAGTTATACGCAACCGCTCATGTACGCGCGCGTGAAAGCGCACCCTGGTGTCCGCGCGATCTATTCCGGGCGGTTAATCAAAGAAGGCGTAATCACCGAAGCCGAGTTGCAGGAGTTGATCGCTGAGCGGATCCGCCGTTATGAAGACGCGCTCGCGCGGGCAAAACAAGTCGCACCAAAGAAAGAAGCGCCGGCTGAAATTGTGATAACCGAAGACATCGACGGCTCAGCCGTGGTTGACACTCCGGTCGCTGCTGACGTGATCAAAACTATCGGAAACAGGATCGCTGTGGTGCCGGAAGCTTTTAATATCAATCCCAAGATGGTGGGACAACTTGCACGGCGCGCGAAGATGGGGGCGGGCGAATTGCCGATAGACTGGGCCTTTGCCGAGGCGATTGCTTTTGGATCACTCGTCATCGAAGGCAGTCGCGTGCGTTTGAGTGGACAGGACTCCGGTCGTGGCACTTTTAGTCAACGGCACGCCGTGTTGTATGACACGCAAACCGGTCAGTCGTGGACACCGCTTGCTGAGCTGCGATCCGAGGCGAAACCGGAAGCGCGTTTTGAAGTCTTCGATAGTTCGCTTTCCGAGGAAGGCGTATTGGGTTTCGAGTATGGCTACACGGTCATTGCCCGCGAGGCGCTGGTGTTGTGGGAGGCCCAGTTTGGAGACTTTGTAAACGGCGCCCAGACCATCATCGATCAGTACATCGCCGCTTCGGAAGACAAGTGGCGGCAGACATCGCGTCTCACGTTGCTCCTGCCACACGGCTATGAAGGCCAGGGACCCGAACATTCCAGCGCGCGCCTCGAGCGTTTCCTGCAACTCTGTGCTGAAAATAATCTGCAGGTTTGCAATCCAACCACGCCGGCTCAGTATTTTCATCTGCTGCGAAGACAGGTACGACCGGGCATGGAACGGCCGCTGGTTGTGATTACGCCGAAGAGCCTGTTGCGCCTGCCGGCAGCCGCGTCCGCGCTTGATGACTTCACCAGCGGCGGCTTTCTACCGGTAATTGACGACCGTGATGTCGGCAATGCGCAAGCGGTTGAGCGTGTGGTCCTTTGCAGCGGCAAGGTGTATTACGACCTGGTTGAATCACGCAAGAAGGCCGGCATTGAGAACGTTGCGGTAGTTCGAATGGAACAGTTTTACCCGTTTCCCGCACAACGGCTGCGTGAAGTACTAGCCAGTTATCCGGCGGCCAAGCAACTCGTCTGGGCGCAGGAAGAACCGAAAAACATGGGTGGCTGGACTTTTGTTGAGGACCGACTGGAGAACCTATTGCCTGCTTGCCCACGCGCCATCTATGTCGGCCGCGTGGCTTCGGCGAGTCCGGCAACCGGATCTTATGCGATCCACCAGGCGGAACAGGCTAGGCTTGTGTCGGAAGCGCTGGCGATATCGGAATAGACAATAAGCGGGGGCAAGCCCGCCTTCCTGACCTTTGAGACTCTTCAAGGCGCTTGTCTTCTTAGTGGTTGAGAGGCTTTCAATCTCCGAGCAGCTTACTCAGGTCTATTAAGCTCAAGGTCAGGAAGGCGGGCTTGCCCCGCTCCTCGGTAACAATTCTCTCTACAAAAAATGCAAATCAAACCAGTGAAACTAATTCTTGGATTATTAACAACCACCGTACTCTTCCTGGTTCTCGGCTTAAGTGGCTCTTCATCCACTGAACAACTTCGCCTGCCCCAGGAGAAGCATCTCAAGAACATCAAGCAGCTTTCTTTCAGCGGAGAGAACGCAGAAGCCTACTTCTCGGCTGACGGCAAGCAGTTGATATTTCAATCCAAGCGTGACGGACGCGAGTGTGATCAGATCTACACGATGAGTGTCGATGGCGCGAATGTGCGTATGATCTCGAACGGAGACGGCCGCACTACCTGCTCCTACTTCTTTCCCAAAGGCCAGCGCGTGCTTTATTCATCGACACATCTTGGCGCCAGGGAGTGTCCGCCTACTCCTGATTTTTCCCAGGGCTATGTTTGGGCTGTGTATCCGTCGTTCGACATCTTTACCGCACGGCCGGACGGCTCCGACGTGAAACAGTTGACCAAAACGCCCGGCTACGACGCTGAGACCACCATCTCGCGTGACGGCAAACTCGTATTCACCTCAATGCGCGATGGCGATCTGGATATTTACACAATGGATGCGAATGGCAAGCACGTTCGCCGTTTGACGAATGAACTCGGCTACGACGGCGGCCCCTTCTGGTCTTACGACGGCAAGCAAATCGTCTATCGCGCTAACCACCCACAAACGGAAAAGGAGAAGGCAGACTACCTTGGCCTGCTCAAGCAGAATCTAATTCGTCCCACGACTTTGGAGCTTTGGGTGATGAACGCGGACGGATCCAATAAGCGTCAGGTGACGCACAACGGCAAAGCCAACTTCGCGCCTTACTTCTTCCCCGACGGCAAACGAATCCTGTTCGCCTCAAATATGGATGATCCCAAAGGACGAAACTTCGACATCTATAGAATTAACGTGGACGGCAGCGGCCTCGAGCGCATCACATACAACGAAACTTTCGACGGCTTCCCAATGTTTTCCCCTGACGGCAAGAAGCTCGTCTTCGCATCCAATCGCAATGGGAAGACCCGCGGCGATACCAACGTGTTCATTGCAGACTGGGTTGAATAGTCTTCCCTGTTGCCACAGTACAGTTTTAGGCAAACCATTCGACGAGCCTGCGGAGCGGGCGGAAGCATAAAGCCCAGGGTGAAGCGTAGCGAAACCCTGGGTAAAGGCGTGGAGAATTATTCAGAACCCGTGGAACGGGCGACAGAGTTGCTTTTTCTGGCAGGGACGAGAGGGTAAGAAAATGAAAACTCTTAATCGGCTACTCGCTTATCTAGCCATTGCGATCCTCGCAATAGGCACGGTCGCCCAACAGCGAACGGCAACGAACGTCCCCAGCATTGACCGTCTGCGCGCGCACATCGAGTATCTCGCTTCGGACAAGTTGGAAGGGCGTCGCACAGGAACCGCCGGCGCCAATCTTGCTGCCGAATACATCGCCCGTGAGTTTTCGCGTTACGGTCTGCGACGCAGCATCGGCTACGACACTGCCGGCATGTCCATCCTCGAAGCTGATTCTCCCAATCGCTACCTGCAGAAGTTTCCCTACGTTTCAGGCGTGGAGCTGGGCGAACACAATTTGTTTTACGTGAACCCGGGCAAAGCGGATGACAAGGCGCAATTCAGGGTTGGCGAGGACTGGATGCCGCTCGGCTTTTCCTCAAACGGAAAAATAAATGGCGCGGAAATGGTCTTCGCTGGGTATGGAATCTCATCCGCGGAATTGAAATACGACGACTACTCGGTCTCGTCTGCCAGAGATCGGGTGGCGATAGTTTTCGCAGGCACGCCCGACGGTGATAACCCGCACGGGCAGTTTGCTCGCGCAGGCGAAATCCGGTTCAAGGCTGCCGCGGCCCGCGCCGCCGGCGTCCGTGGCCTGCTGATTATCGCGAGCGAAGAGAAGCTGAAAGACGACCGGCTGTCTCGTCTTTCCTACGACAATGCGGGCGAAGCGGGAATACCGGTATTGGTAATTTCGAGACCCCTGGCCCAAAAGCTACTCGCGTTGGGCAGCCTGTCAGAGTATCAGGCAGCAGCCGATGCAAGAGGGACGAACAACGCCTCGTTGAGAGCCCCAATGGGCCTGCGGAAGCTGGACATCTCAACTGAGATTACTCGTCGCCTGTCACCTTCCGCCAACGTCGTCGGCATTCTCGACGGTTCCGATCCAACTCTCAAAAACGAAGTCATCGTAATCGGCGCCCACTACGATCACCTGGGTCATGGTGGTGAAGGCAGTCTGGCGCCGCGCGAAGGCGAGATACACCACGGCGCTGACGACAATGCATCGGGCACCGCCGGCATGCTCGAGCTGGCGCGTTTGTTTAGCTCGCAAAAGCTCCGGCCGCGACGCACGATCGTCTTCATGGCTTTCAGTGGTGAAGAAGAAGGGTTGTTGGGATCAAACTACTACGTCAATCATCCAATTGTGCCGCTCGCGAATACGGTAACGATGATAAACATGGACATGATTGGCCGCATGAAAGACAACAAACTCATCGTCGGCGGGGTGGGAACGGCGCCGCTATGGCGCCAGACCTTAGCTGCCGCCAATGCTCCAGAGAGAATGAGGGTGGCCATTGCACCGGCTTCGCCCGCAGAGACCTCCAGGCCAGTATCCACGGTTGGCCGAGAAATGCCTGGCAGAGAAGTTCCCATTGTCACCGGCAGCAATGGCAGCCCGGTCGTTACCCTCTCGTTTGAGAAACCCTTCGACCTGACGCTCAACGAAGACGGCTTCGGCCCCAGCGATCATTCGTCTTTCTATGCGAAACAAATTCCCGTGCTTTTCTTCTGGACCGGCTCGCACGCGGACTACCACAAGCCCTCCGACACTGCCGATAAAATCAACTACGTCGATGAGGTACGCATACTCAGCCTTGTCACCCGCATCGTTTACGATATCGATACCAACGACAAACGTCCGGTCTACGCCGTCGCAAAAAGCGAATCGACCGGCCGCGCCGGCGGCTTTCGCGTCTACCTCGGCACAATTCCTAATTACGCGGAATCAAATGACGGCTTACTGCTTGACGGAGTGCGCGATGAGTCACCGGCAGCGAAAGCCGGAATCAAAGCCGGCGACAAGATTGTGAAGCTTGCCGGCCGCGATGTTCATAATGTTTATGATTACACCTACGCCCTCGGAGAAATGAAGGCCGGGCAGGAATATGAAGTTGAACTAATGCGCGCCGGCGAGCGGATCAAAGTCGTGATCACGCCGGCAGCAAGAAAATGAAAAGGGGAAGAGGGTAAAAGGGAAATAGGGGAAAAAGAATTTACTTCTTCCCTGTTACCCTATTCCCCTTTTCCCCTTTTTCCCCAACGTTGTTACCAGCGTGGCTCGCGTTCGTAACCGCCGCGATCGCCACGGTCTTCGCCGCCGCCATAGCCGCCGCGATCACGGCCACCGCCGTAACCACCGCCGCGCCCGCCGCGCTCTGCTCTTGGCTTCGCCTCGTTCACGGTTAAGTTCCGACCACCAAACTCCTTGCCGTTAAACTGCTCGATAGCCGCCGCGGCTTCTTCCGCAGTTGCCATCTCCACAAAAGCAAAACCGCGTGAGCGGCCGGTGTCGCGATCTTCAATCACCGAAGCTGACTCTACTGTTCCTACTGCCGCGAAGGCATCGCGCAGTTCATCGCTCGTTGTGCGAAACGAGAGGTTTCCCACATAAAGTTTCGTACCCATCTTTTCTATCCTTTGCATCGTGTGAAGCGCGGGCGGGGTTAATCGCAAGACTCAAGCGGGGATCTACTTGACCCATTCAGGCGAAACGCGACGTGCCCGGTGCTCTAAACTGCGAGAGCAGCTTCCAACCAGTTAACAATTGCCTAACTCTCTCCTCAGCCGAACGCGGGTCGCTTCACGATCATCGGACAGGACAGGCGCAGTCACCACTGATGCGCGAGAGCAGGAACTTTGACAGGAATAAGTATGCCCCAGCCCGCGTTTCGAGTTCAAGCTTTTGAGTGAGTGCCGCGTACGGCGGGAGGGCGCGCAAAGTCTTCGTACACGTGCAAAACCTCCGCGTACACGCGCAAAGACTCAATATCTGAAGCCCGCGTAGTGGCCGAGAGCCGCATCATCAAAATTGACGTTTTGCAATCGAACCGCTATCGGCCGCTTCGCGGGCTCCGCACCTTTTTTGGTGTTGACGATCACCACTGCCAAATCTCTTGTCTGATTGCCTGCCGCGCGTCGCTTGGAATATATTGCTTCCCCTAAAGTTCAATTAATCCGCGAAAGGTCTTTTTCCTACATGTCTAAGTCTGTCCCTATCACCGTTGCGCACGGCGACGGCATCGGCCCGGAGATCATGGCCGCCACCCTGCACATCCTCAAGGAAGCCGGCGCGAACCTCGAGATAGAAACGATAGACATCGGCGAGAAGGTTTACCTGGCCGGGAACACCTCGGGCATCGAGCCCAGCTCCTGGGATTCTTTACGCCGCACTAAAGTTTTTCTTAAAGCCCCGATCACCACGCCACAGGGCGGCGGCTTCAAGAGCCTTAACGTGACCGTGCGCAAAACGCTCGGCCTTTTTGCGAATGTTCGACCCTGCGTTTCCTACCACCCATTCGTGGATACCAAGCACCCGATCATGGACATAGTGATCGTTCGTGAAAACGAAGAGGATCTCTACGCCGGCATCGAGCACCGCCAAACCGAACAAGTGATGCAATGTCTGAAGCTGATCTCGCGCCCAGGCTCCGAAAAGATTGTGCGGCACGCTTTTGAATACGCCGTCCGAAACAATCGCAAAAAGGTGACCTGCTTCACCAAAGACAACATCATGAAGCTCACCGACGGTCTGTTTCACAAAGTGTTTGACGAGATCGCCGCGGAGTATCCTGACATTGAAAACGAACATTGGATCGTAGACATCGGCGCCGCGAAAATGGCGGACACGCCTGAAGTTTTTGACGTGATCGTCATGCCGAACTTGTATGGCGACGTACTTTCTGACGTGGCCGCGCAGATTGCAGGTTCCGTTGGCCTGGCGGGTTCGGCAAACATCGGAGAGCACGTTTCGATGTTTGAAGCCATCCATGGATCCGCCCCGCGACGCGCCGGCCAAAATCTAGCGAACCCTTCGGGGTTGCTGCTGGGCGCTGTAATGATGCTCGTGCATATCGGCGAAACCGCAGTCGCGGAACGCGTGCACAATGCCTGGCTGCGTACCATTGAGGATGGCATTCACACCTACGACATCTATGAAGACGGCAAGAGCAAGCAGAAAGTCGGCACCAAAGAATTCGCCCAGGCCGTTGCCCAGCGCGTGGGACAGACGCCCCGGACTCTGAAAGTTGTCAAATACAAGTCCGCCGAAGAAGTGGCACCGGCAACGAAGGCGGCTCCGCAAGTACAAACACGAGCAAAGAAAGAACTCGTCGGCGTCGACGTTTTCCTGGACTGGACCAGCGGCACTGCCAACGAACTAGGCGACGCCTTAAGCAAACTCAACGGTGATGGCACAAAGCTCGAGATGATGAGTAATCGCGGCGTAAAGGTCTGGCCCGGCGGTCACGCCGAAACCTTTTGCTCGGATCACTGGCGCTGTCGGTTTATCTCAGACACCGGCGAGCGCGGA
>Ga0070697_100003039_pt1 | contig 12879 bp, 8 predicted proteins | sample KBSK1501metaG_FD_65475 | JGI IMG/M metagenome (GOLD analysis project Ga0070697, IMG submission 65475) | Corn, switchgrass and miscanthus rhizosphere microbial communities from Kellogg Biological Station, Michigan, USA - KBS K1-50-1 metaG | ecosystem: Host-associated > Plants > Roots >... | reverse complement strand
GTCGGCCTGAACAAAATCAAGCCGGACGCGCGAGAAAGCATTCTCGCGTCGCTCAAACAGCGCGAGGAAACCATGAGCACCGGCATCGGTTTCGGAATTGCCATTCCACACTGCTCGTCCGACCGGATTGAGGAGGTGGTGGCTGCGTTTGGAAGATCGACCGCCGGAATTGAGTTCGATGCGCTCGATAACGCGCCGGTTAAATTCGTCGTCCTTTTCATCGTGCCGAAAAATCAATTTCAAACGCACCTGCGTACGCTTGCCTCCATCGCGAAATTTCTAAATGATCGTGCCACCCGCGAGCGCCTCGCCACGGCGAACTCCACCGGAGGGATCTTGTCGATCTTTCGCGAGGGCTCGCAAAAATAAATACGCGGAAATTGCCGCCGAAGGTGGAACGGGCTCTCCGAACGCGTTTTTAGAACAAATGCGCCTCTGGCGCCTGATTTAGTATCGAGCTCGCCACAGGACGAGTCTGGCCACTTGGCAGACAAGCCTCCTTCGCTAGGCTACGGCGCGCCAGGGGACTGCTCGATCCACCTTCTCGCTTCGCACAGTGAAGCGGCTACAATCTCGCAAAGAACCATGGAGACTTTCCAAACACTTCTCGCCACGCGGCTAGCTGACGCCCTGGCGAAGCTTGGCTTATCGAACGCGGGCGAGCTAACACCAGCGACCGATCCACGGTTCGGCGATTACCAAACTAATGTCGCTCTCGTTTTAGGAAAACAACGTGGCGAACATCCCAGAACCCTCGCGGAGAAAATCGTGGAGGCGTTGGAAGTTGCCGATCTTTGCCAAACGCCCTCGGTTGCGGGCCCTGGTTTCATTAACTTTGTTCTGCGCGGCCAGACAGTCGCGAAGAAAACAATCGAGGTTCTCCGGGACGAACGCCTCGGAGTCGCAAAATCGCCCTCACTCAGAAAAATCGTGATCGACTTTGGCTCGCCGAACGTGGCCAAGCCAATGCACGTCGGCCATATCCGCAGCACGGTTCTGGGCGACGCACTCGCGCGGCTCGCCAGTTTTCTCGGCCACGATGTCATCCGCGACAATCATATCGGCGATTGGGGAACTCAGTTCGGAATGGTGATTTGGGGCTGGAAGAATTTGTTAGACCGTGAGTCGCTCGAGCGCAATCCGCTCGCCGAAATCGTCCGCATTTATAAAGAGACAAACGAAAAATCGGCCAGCGATCCGGCTGTGCGTGAAGCGTGCCGGCAGGAATTGGTCAAACTGCAGGCCGGTGACAAAGAGAACATCAGCATCTGGAAGGAGTGCGTCGCATTTTCGATGCAAGACTTCGAGCATGTTTACGACGTGCTCGACATTCATTACGATATTCAGCGGGGCGAGAGTTTTTACAATGATCGGTTGCCGGGCGTGGTTGAGCGTTTGCTCAAATCAGGGATCGCCGAAATTAGCGAAGGCGCAGTCTGTGTCTTCTTCCGGGAAATCCCCGAACTGGCGGACAAGCCGTGCATCATTCGCAAACGCGACGGCGGATTTAATTACGCAACAACCGACATCGCCACCGTCGACTATCGGGTGAACGATCTGCAGCGCGATACGGTTTGGATTGTGACGGGCGCGCCGCAGATTTTGCATTTCAAGCAGATCTTCGAGATCGCGCGGCGCGAAGGTTATACTGCCGATTTCCGTCATATTACTCACGGCAGTATTCTGGGCGAGGACCGCAAACTAATGAAAACGCGCTCGGGCGAAAATGTTCCACTGCGGCAGCTTCTCGATGAAGGAATCGAGCGTGCGCGCAAAATCATCGAAGAAAAGAATCCGGAATTGAGCGAGGCAGAGAAAATCGACATTGCGCACAAGATTGGGATTGGCGCGGTCAAGTATGCCGATCTCTCACAATATCGGATGACGGATTATGTCTTTTCCTGGGACAAAATGTTGGCGCTGCAAGGAAATACAGCTCCATACTTGCAGAACGCCTACGTACGCATTCAGTCGATCTTTCGCAAAGCTGTAGCCACGCCGCTGCGCAGCGGTGGAACGGAGACAGCCCACCCGCCTTCTCAGAGCTTCGGCGCGGCTGGCAGGCCCATGGCAACAACGATTGACGATATTGTCCTCGATGAATCGGCTGAGATTAGCCTCGCCAAGCGTCTATGTCAGTTTGGTGAAATCGTTCCTCAGGTGCTGAACGATTTTCGCCCGAACATTCTGGCGAACTATCTCTTCGAGCTGGCCAATAGCTTCCACGCCTTCTACGAAGCTTGCCCGGTGCTGAAATCGGAAGAGCCGGCGCGTAGTTCGCGTCTGGCCTTGTGCGATCTTACCGCCCGCGTTTTGCAGCGCGGCCTCGACTTGTTAGGCATTAAGGTGCCGGAAATGATGTGAGAAACACCGAACGCCCAACATCGAACGGTGAATTGTGCGACAGGCGCGATCGCAAGATTCTTTGATTGGGTGTTGGACGTTGAGCGTTGAGCGTTGGACGTTTTCTGCCTGCATACGACGTTGAAAATAGAGCATCCACGAATTCCGAATTGTACCTACCGGCTGCAATTCAACCGGAAGTTCACATTTGCGCAGGCGCGCGAGCTGGTGCCATATCTGGACGCACTCGGCGTGAGTGATGCCTACGCCTCGCCCTATTTTCAGGCCAGCGCGGACAGCGTGCACGGGTACGATATTACCGATCACAACAAGCTGAATCCGGCTATCGGTTCGCGCGAGGAATACGACGCCTGGATTGCAGAGCTGCACGCGCGCGGCATGGGGCAAGTGGCCGATTTCGTGCCGAACCACATGGGCATTGGCGAGCCGCTCAACCATTGGTGGATGGACGTGCTCGAAAACGGGCCGAGCTCAATGTATGCGCCTTATTTCGATATCGATTGGCGGCCGCTCAAGTCCGATCTGCACGACAAGGTTTTGCTCCCGATTTTGAGCGACCAATACGGCCGCGTGCTCGAGCGGGGCGAGTTGCAGGTGCGCTTCGATGCCGGTGCGTTCACCCTTCATTATTACGATCGCGTGTTGCCAATCGCGCCCGGCACCTATCGTTACATTCTCGAGATAGCCCTCGAAAACCTGGCCGAATATAAAGAGGAAGAGTTTTACGCAGAATTCCAAAGCATCCTCACCGCGCTCGAATATCTGCCCAAGCGCACTGAGACCGATCCGAAAAAAATCGCGGAGCGTGCACGCGAGAAGGAAATCATCAAGCGGAGGCTTGACCGCCGTTGTCAGGAAGCGCCGCAAGTCCAGCAGGCGATCGAGAAGGCAATTGCCCAAATCAACGGGCGGCCAGGCGATCCGCGCAGCTTCGATAAACTCGATGAGCTTTTAAATGCCCAATCGTATCGACTCGCCTTCTGGCGCGTGGCGGCTGAGGAAATTAATTATCGGCGGTTTTTTGACGTCAACGATCTGGCGGCGATCCGCATGGAATTGCCGGAGGTGTTTAACGGGATCCACAAGTTGCTTGTCGATCTGGTTCGCACTGGAGCAGTCACCGGCCTGCGCATCGATCATCCTGACGGACTTTATTTGCCACAGGAGTACTTCGAGAAATTGCAGCGGCGTTGCGCGAGGGCCCTTGGTATTCCGCTGCCAAAAGATGGCCGCGCCATCTACATGATCGTTGAGAAAATTCTGACCGGCAATGAGACGCTGCCACGTGATTGGCCGGTCCACGGCACGACCGGTTACGATTTTGCGAACCAGGTCACTCAGTTGCTGGTCGATTCGTCCGCCGAAGAAGCCGTCACCAAAACCTATCGCCGTTTCATCGGACACTCGATGCATTTCGGACATCTCCTCTATGCAAAAAAGCGTCAGGTGATGCGGCTCGCGCTAGCGAACGATGTGGCGGTGCTGGGGAACATGGTGGATCGGCTCTCCGAACAAAACCGCTGGTATAGGGATTTCACCTTGCAGGCGCTAGCCCGCGCCCTGCGCGAGACAATCGCTTGCTTCCCGGTTTACCGGACTTATCTCGCGCCCGGCCTGCCGGTGAGCGAAAAAGATCGACAAGTCGTCGAGCGCGCGATTGCAGCCGCGAAGCGGCGCAATCCCGGAATCGAGGAATCGGTTTTCAATTTTCTGCGCGACATTTTGCTCTTCCGCTTTCCGGAAAATCTGGACGAGGAATCGCGCGCCGCACATACGCAGTTTGTCCTCAAGTTTCAGCAGTACACCGGTCCAATCATGGCGAAGGGACTAGAGGACACCGTTTTCTACATTTTCAATCGCCTGGCGGCGCTGAACGAAGTCGGGGGCGAGCCGCAGCAATATGGGTTGAGCGTGGAAGCGTTTCATCAACGTGCGCAAGATCGACAACGCGATTGGCCAGCAACGCTGCTCGGAACTTCCAGTCACGATACCAAGCGCAGTGAGGACGTGCGCGCGCGCATGGTCGCCATCTCGGAAGTGCCGCAACTCTGGCGGCAGTCATTGCAACGCTGGCGGGTGATGAATCGACGATGGAAGAAGCGAATCGACGATGTCGATGCGCCGGACGCGAATGAAGAATATCTACTTTATCAAACGCTGCTCGGAACCTGGCCGATCAATGACCAGGGCGAGGCGCAGAATGTCGCCGGCGCGGAATACATCAGCCGCATTCAGGCTTACATGACGAAGGCACTCAACGAAGCGAAGATCAACACCAGCTGGGTCCAGCCCAACGAACAATGGCTCAGTGCGACGCGTGATTTCGCCGCCAGAATTCTGGAGCCGTCGGCCAAGCACAGATTTCTGCCCAGTTTCCTTCCCGTCGTGGAACAAATCGCCCGACTGGGGGCGATCAATTCATTGACGCAAGTTTTGTTAAAGTTGACTTCGCCCGGCGTGCCCGACATTTATCAGGGCAACGAGATTTGGGATTTTTCGCTGGTCGATCCGGACAACCGGCGCCCGGTCGACTACCAGTTGCGACGTGATATGCTTTCCTGCCTAACGAGCAGCAAGCCGAAGGAGCTTTTGCAACATTGGCCGAACGGGCGGATCAAAATGTTTTTGACCCAACGGACGCTGCGCTTCCGAAGTCAGCATGTCGAGCTTTTCCGTCGGGGAAACTATTTGGCGATCAAAGCCAGCGGTACGTTCGCCGAATCGTGCGTCAGTTTTGCCCGGACCCACGGCGAAGAATGGATCATAGTGATGGTGCCGCGTCTTTCCGCGCGGGTCGGCTTTCCGCCGATCGGTGATCGCTGGCAGGACACGTTTGTCGATCTTCCGGAGAATATTTCGCTTCAGAATGTGCGCGAAATTTTCATGAACCGCGAATTACAAATTACGGATCGGAAATTGCGTTTGGCGACCCTAATGTCCGGCTTGCCGTTCGCGGCGATCACAAACTGCCTGTAGCCACGGCGCTGTGCCGCCGTGCCCGGGCAGCCACGGTGAGCGCCTCGACATAGCGAGGCGGCTACATCAGGTGGCTCTATTACAGCTACTGCGCGCCGCGGATGAACCCTGCAAAACGATCAACCACCCAGTGCGAAAAATTACCGATATTCATCGCCAGATCGGCGCCGAAACTGACGAAGGTAATCTGAGGTGATGCGAGGATGAGCATCACGCTCAAGAGCAGCAAATTCATCAAATAAATCACGACCAGTGAAAAAAATGTTCCGTGATCGCTCAAGTCAGTTTGTTTCTTTGGAACCATCCAGCACGTAAACGTGAAATGGAACGCCCACGTCGCACCGATGATGGCGTAAAGCAATCGGCCGTATGGTTGGACGTTGTAAAAAAAGCTGAGTAGGCCATAGACCGCGATTGCCAGGACGCTATAGAGCGGAAAGATGTAGGGAGCGAGCGCGATCCAGAAGTTTGTCCGGTCGGTGACGATATGCCCGCCTTCCGGGCCGATCCGAAACCGGCTGACACGTCCGCCCATCAGCCAAACCCAGAGCGCGTGGGTGAGTTCATGGCCAAAAACGTAAAGGATGACCGGGCGAGGCAAACCGAAAAAGGCGATGAGCCAGAGCAATGCGCCTAACGAGAAGAACCAAAATTCTTCGCCAGCCCAGAGTCGTTCGCTGACAGTCGCACGCGCAAAGACGGTAAAGAACGTTTGCGTGAGAGCGGCGCAGATGGGGAGAAGAAAGACCGCGATGATGAACTTCACCCATTTTGTCGGGATGATCAGCAGGTTAGCGCCGCGGCGCAGCCGGCTGTTTGGCACAACGTAGGGAACAACCCTCACCCGGCGCACATCCGACCGCCGGCGGCTCACTGTCGATCTTCGATTCGCGGCTACCAAAATCGCCCGGAGATTAAGCGGATCGAGGCGAATTTGGAAAAGGAATTTGTTGGGGGGAATTTAACCACGGATTACGCGGATACAGCGATGAAACTGTCAGTACTACCCACCGCGCTCAGGAGAGCGCGATCCACCAGCCGCGGCTACGCCCGGCCCATGTAGGCGCCGGTGCGAGTGTCAATCTTAACCATTTCGCCTTCTTTGATGAAGAGCGGGACGTTGATCGTCTTGCCGGTTTCCAATTTGGCCGGCTTGGTCACATTGCTGGCAGTGTCACCGCGCAGGCCTTCCGGCGATTCGATGATTTTTAAGTTCACTGAGGCAGGCAATTCGACCTGCACCGGCTTCCCTTCGGCATAGAGCACCTGCGCGGAAAGATTTTCCACGAGATAATCTTTGGCCTCGCCAAGCAAGTTTTCCTGCAAAGTGATCGTGTCGTAGGTTTCCGGATCCATGAAATGGTAGCCGTTGTGGTCCTTGTAGCTGAAATCGAGTTGTTTTCGTTCGATATCGACCAGCTCGACTTTGTCGGTTGAACCGAAACGCACATCGGCGCTCTTGCCGGTGCTGATGTAACGGATGATCGCCTGAACGAAGGCGCGCAGATTACCCGGCGTCCGATGATGCACCTCGAGTACAATGGCGGTGTTGCCATTGTATTTTATGGCCATTCCTTTGCGAAGATCGTTTGCGGCAGCCATTGGGGAGCGTGATTCGTTAAAGCGTTGAAGCGGGGAGCGCGGACGTTACACGCCCTTAGAGCAACTTCAAGCGCGTGAGGTCCTGGGAATCGACAATACCTACCGGCTTCTGGTCGTCATCAACCACGACCAAGTCGTCGATGCGATGGCGTTCGAGTAAGTTGAGAACTTCCACGGCAAGTTTGTCTTGATGCACCGTGACTGGGTTCAGCGTCATCAAGTCGGCCACCAATCGCTCGCCTACTTTGGGATCCGATTGAAAATTTCTGACGAAATCGCCATGGGTAAAAATGCCGATGAGCCGCCCGTCGCCATCGGCCACCACCGCGGCGCCAGTCCGCACCACGGTCATCGCCTTGAGCACATCCCGAATCACCGCGTCCGGGGCAACGACCGCCATCGCATCGCGCGGCCTCATGACCTGGTGGACGCGCATTAAAAGACTGCGGCCAATTTTCCCGCCAGGATGAAATTTCGCGAAGTCTTCTTTATTGAAGCCGCGTGCTTCGAGTAACACCATGGCCAACGCGTCTCCCAGTGCGAGCATTGCAGTCGTGCTCGAAGTCGGAGCAAGATTAAGAGGACAGGCTTCCTGCTCAACATTCACATCCAAAAAAACGTGCGCATTTTTCGCCAGGGTGGAATTGGCGTCGCCGCAAACCGCGATGATTTTCACTTGAAAACGCGCGATGGCCGGCAAAATGCGAAGCAATTCCTCCGTCTCGCCGCTCGAACTCAAAGCCAGGAGGACATCGCCGTCCGCCACCATTCCGAGATCACCATGCAGCGCGTTCAAGGAATCCAAGACCACGGCAGGCGAGCCCGTGCTCGTGAGCGTGGATGCGATCTTGGCGCCAATGTGACCTGATTTGCCGACGCCCAAGACGACGATTTTGCCACGTCCGTCCACCGCATCTTTGATTAGCTCGACCGCGCGCGCAAAACTCTCACCCAATCGTTCGCGGAGCCGATGCAATTCCAAAATCTCGACGTCGAGAACCCGCCTCGCTTTTTCCAAGAAATCCATTTACCTTGACAATTGTGGGCCGGAGCGCTGTAACCGGCAAGAGCTTGCGCGCGTTGACGAAGGGAAATCGAGCATGAAAAGATTGATGACGCTTGGCGGCGGCTGGGCCCTATGTGGGTCCATCTTACTTGCGCTCACCGCCTCTGCAGGCGCGCAAACGTTGCGAGCGCCGGTCACCAAAAAGCAGGTGAAAAGGCCGGCTCCGCCGCCGCCAGTTTACAAGCAGAAGGTCGACGGAGTAGTTCCGCGCGCTTTTCAGCAGGGAGGCAATCCCCTGCAAATGTTGAATCCCTACGCGCCGGCCAAATACGGGACGGCAGAAGAACATGTGGTTCTCGACCCGGAAACCGGAAAATGGAAGGGCATTAAGCTCTTCACTTTTAATTTTTAATTGAGCGTTGGGCGTGGGGCGCTTGCTCAGCCTGCCCGCCGTGGCGGGCGAAGCTTTCGGAGTTGAGCTTTAGGCGCCTGCTCGCGAATATTTCGGAGCTCCGTGCCCACCTTCCATTCTCCTCCAGTCATCGCAATTCACTGCGCGACTTTTCATTTTTTCAATTTTTGATTGAGCATTGAGCGTTGGGCGTTGAGCGTTGGACGTTGCAAGCCCAATCCCATTCTACTCCGGTCGTCGCCTTTTACTGCGCGACTTTTCTCAAGCCGGAGATGCTCCATATTTACCGGCAAATCACCGCGCTCGAGCGCGTGCGCGCGATTGTGATCACGCAAAAGCGCGAAAACGCAGAGCGCTTTCCGTTCGATGACATCAACATAATCGCCAAAGCGCCAACGCATTTTTGGCGGCGGTTCTGGTGTCGGCAAGTGCGAAACCGGCCCTGGGAAATTTCGCATGCTGAATTGGACAGCTTATTGCGCGTTTTAACTGGGAACGACGCTCAGCTGCTTCACATTTTTTTCGGGCACATTGCCGTGCATCTTCTCCCGCTTGTTCGCGCATGGCGACAGCCGAGCATCGTTTCTTTCCACGGGGCGGACGTGCTGGTCGACATGGAAAAGCCGGCCTACCGGAAAAAAACAAAAGAAGTGCTCGACGCGGTGCGCCGGGTTTTCGTTCGCTCGGACTCGTTGCGACGCGCGGTGGTTGATCTGGGTTGCGCTGAAAACAAGATCGACATCGTTCGCACCGGCATCCCGTTGAAAGAATTTCCGTTTCAGGATCGTGAATTTCCGGCAGATGACGAATGGCGGTTTGTGCAGGCCTGCCGCTTGGTTGACAAAAAGGGGCTGGCCACGACGCTACACGCTTTCACTCATTTTCTGACAAAATATCCAAACGCGAAGCTGGCGATAGCCGGCGAAGGACCGATGCTGCGCGAACTCCAGGAATTGACACGCAAGCTCAGAATCGACACCCGGGTGGCGCTTCCTGGGTTCGTTTCGCAGGAAAAACTGCGGGAGATTTTTTACCGGTCGCATATTTTTCTTCATCCCAGCGAGACGGGCTGGGATGGAAATCAGGAAGGTATCCCCAATTCCATGCTCGAAGCGATGGCGAGCGGGCTGCCTGTTTTCGCGACGAATCACGGCGGGATTCCCGAAGCGATTGAAAACGGGGTGAGTGGGATTTTGGTGCAGGAGCGAGATCACAGAGCGCTCGCTCTCGCCTTGCTTGCAACGGTGCAAGATCGGGATCTTCTCTCGCGGCTGGCACGCAACGGCGCAAATGTTGTTAGGAACAAATTTGACCAGCAAAATCAGGCTCGCCGCCTCGAGGAAATCTATCTTACGCTTGCCGCAGCTAGGATCGACGGGCCATAGGCCCGTGGCTACAAGGGATGAATTTTGTTGTAGCCACGGCGCTGTGCGCCGTTCTCTCGTATTTGTCACGTCGCCCTTCGACCGGCCACAGGCCGGTGGCTACAGGACGCAGGAAGATCCGGAGAAAATCTCCAGAAAGCTTTCGTTTCATTCGCGTGTTTAGCAGGCACTTGCTGGCTTTGCTCGGATTCTCGCGAAAAAAGCCTCCAATTGTGAATGGACGGCTTGGAACGATAGCCGCTCTTCCGCCCGCCACTGCGACTCGATAATGGCGGTGGCGCGTGCGTTTGGGTTGTTCAACAACTCCACGGCAATCGAGCCGAGCTGCTTGGTCGTTCGCCCTTCACTGCAGAAATTAGGAAATGCGATTCTCTCAGTTGCGCCATCGCCGCCGAGGCAAACGGTTCGACATAGCACCGCATCGCCCGCGACCTGGCCCGGAACGCGGCTACGATCCAGTTGCAGAACAATTTTGTGTTTTGCGACCTCACGCAAATAATCATGATAGGGTTTGCGTCTTTCGATTACGTGCAATTTTCGAGACGGGAATTTGAGCTCGGAAAGACTTTTCGCGCCTTTTCTTCCGTCGAGATTGAAAACGGTCACAGGTTCGCCAGTCACGTGGGAAAGTTCGCGGGCAAGAAGCAGCGCCGCCAGATGATTGCGCGATGGGACATCCCACTCTCGGGTCCCGACGAAGATCCCGGATTGCTCGTCAGGCGGGACCGCAAAATTCCATTGTCGATCTTCGACCGGGTATGGGGTGGGAATAAAGTCAATAGTAGCCGGGTCATGTTCGCGCCGGGCCTGCCGGTAAATCGTGGCCGCTTCCGGCGTCGTCGCAATGCAGCCGTCTGCCCCGTTCACGATTCGCAAGAAGCGAGAAAGCTTAACCGGATCGCGTAATTGGTTCGCGATCTGGTGTAACCCTGTCTCCTTCAACGAAACGGCCACGGTGCGGTTCTGCCTTTTCAATTCGATCAACGCGCGTTCCGTTGCTTTAAAGTCGCCGCGAATGAGAAGAAGGACGGCCTTTTTTTCTTCGATCGCCTTTCGGACATCGCGTTGAAACGACCCGCCGGTGCACGCGGCAAAAGCGTGGAAATTAGTCGGTGGATGGGCCCCGGCCGGCGCAAATCCCTGGTCAAAGTCTTGCTGCAGGTCGCGTCCGCCGGGATTGAGAACGCTCAAACTAAATTCCGTTGCGTCGCCTAACGCCATCGGTCGCCGGAATCGGTTGGAGGCGGTGTCGCCGCTCTCAAGAGCGTGTCCTCACTTTCTTCTTCAAGCGGGCCGACGGGAATAGCTTTCCGAATCTCAATTGGCTGCCCTTCCTGGGCCGGCTTTTCTTGCTGTGGTTCCACCGGAATCGCTCTCAAAACCGGCTTGCCGTCCTCAGTCGTCGCGCCGCTCTCAATCTTCCTTTCCACAATTGCCTTTTCTGGCGTCGGCTCCGGTGTCGGCTCTGGTTTCACGGTGGCCATGGCCGAGTTGTAAGGATCCTTGTCCGCTAAAAGGGTTGGGGCTTTGGCGATCACAGGTTTGACGTCGGTAAGATCGACCGCGGGCTCGGCCCGCGGAAATTCGCTTGTGGGAAGATCACGCACGAGTCGCGCTCGCGGTTCACCGTGAATGTTGCACGGCTCGGTCGGCATTTGCTCAGGCGTGGCCAACTCCATATAGGTGGTGCGCCGTTGCACGATATCACCGGTAGCACTTTTCACCGCGTCGTAGCATTTATCAGTCGCGAGCAATCCGGAACGCGAACAAATCTCGACCTCCTTCAGGTTTGGCGGCCGTTTGATCTCGTGAGGCGGATGAAGTGCTGCCGCCGCGTTCATAATCTCGACCCAAACCGGCAGGGCAAGCTCGCGGCCGAATGCACCCCGATAAATTTTCTGCGGTTTATCGAAGCCCGCCCAGACGGCGCAAGTGAAATTGCTATCGTAACCGGCAAACAGTGCATCAGTGAAATCGTAAGCCGTCCCGGTTTTGCCCGCGACATCCGGGATTTTTTTAAGACCGAACTCGCTGCTCGCATATTTACCGGTTCCTGATTCCAGCACACCAACCAGGCACGAATGCACTTCGTAAGCCGTTTCCGGCTTGATCACGTTCTCTTTGCCTTGATTGGGCGACGCCTCCCAAACGACGCTGCCATCTTTTTCTTCGATACGTTCGAGAATGTGTGGAGCAGTCGGCCGCCAGCCGCCATTTGGCAGAATTGTGTAGGCAAGCGCAAGTTCAGCCAGAGTGATCTCGCTGCTGCCAAGAAAAGTCGCCGGATACGGCCGAAGCGGGGAACGAATTCCGGCATTGCGACAAACTTGCGTGACAATATCAAGCCCTGTATCCATTCCCGCGCGTACCGTCGCGCCATTCTTTGACTTTTCGAGCGCCTGCCGCGCTGTGATCGCGCCCTCATAACGGTTGTCTGCGCTTTCTGGGCCCCATTCGCCCAGTATTCCGGTCGTCCCCCCAATCATGACGGCGCGATTATCCAGCGGCGAATCTTCCACGACCGAGCCTGGGTACATTCCGTTTTCAAAAGCAGCTGCGTAAACGAATGGCAACATCGCCGTCCCCGCCGGGCGCCTGGCTTGCAACGCGCGATCGTACTGGTTGTGCTCGAAATCGCGCCCGCCTACGAGCACGAGGATCCCCCCGCTTAGATTGTCGAGGCCGATCACCGCCCCTTGCAAATATTCCGGCGCCTGTTGGACCGACACCGTCCCATTCGTTTTAGTCTTACGAAAGTTCGCGGTATATTCGGCGTAGGTTTGATGATCGTAACCGGGATGCTGCTCGGCCTTCTCAAGGTTCTTGCGTAACGAATCTTCCGCCACCTTCTGTAGATCGGCTTCGATGGTGGTATGAATGCGAAAGCCTTCGTTCATGGCCCGGTCCCACCCCATCGCCGCGATGACTTGCTGACGAATGTAATCAACCGCGTAGTTTTGCCCCTGCGCATTCTGGCGGTTCCCAGCCACAACCTCTTCGGCTTGCGCCGAAGCAAACCTCGCCCGATCGATGAGCCCAAGCTCGCGCATGCGGTTCAACGCGTAATTGCGCGCCTCGCGTGACGCAGTGCGATCAGTCCAGGGCGATAAGCGATTTGGGCTTTTGACCAAACC
>Ga0070697_100003038_pt1 | contig 12881 bp, 8 predicted proteins | sample KBSK1501metaG_FD_65475 | JGI IMG/M metagenome (GOLD analysis project Ga0070697, IMG submission 65475) | Corn, switchgrass and miscanthus rhizosphere microbial communities from Kellogg Biological Station, Michigan, USA - KBS K1-50-1 metaG | ecosystem: Host-associated > Plants > Roots >... | reverse complement strand
TCCGGCAATCGCGCGAGCTGGCCCAAATCAAAACGGACATTGAGATAGAGCTCGATCTGGACCAACTGACAGCCCGGCCACCGGATCGTAAGGCAGCCTACGAGCTGTTTCGCGAGTTGGAATTTACGGCCCTCACGAACGAGTTCGCTGATGCCGCGGCTGAAGTTGCCGCCCGGGTGGCGACTGAGCGCAAGTATTCGCTGCTACGCAGTCGCAGCGAGCTAAACGTGCTCGTGGAAAAGTTGTGGCAGGCGGAACACGTCGGGCTGGCGGTGGCAAATACGACGCCCGCCGGCGCCGGCCAGCAACAGAGCACGCGCGATGACCGGGCCGCTACTGGAGTCTCGCTCGCTAACGAAGCAGGGAAGTCTGCTTTCATTGATTTTGAAAGTTTCGCTGACGGAAAAGACGCAGCCGTTAACTCAATTCGCGAATTACTCGCCAATGGCCTGGTGGAGAAATCAGTTCATGATCTTAAGCGCGCAACGGCGCTGCTGACGCCGCTGGGGATCGATTTGGCCGGCGTGGCGGACGATACATTGCTGGCCGCGTATGTTCTTGATCCGACCCGAAGCAAGTATGAATTGAACGATCTCGCGCGCGAAGCGGCCGGCGTGGAAGTGGCCGCGCCCGCGGACACGATCTGGACTGAGCAATCCTGGGCGACTGCCCAGGCTGCGGATTTCACATCGCAGGTCGCCGAGGTCCTGCGTAAACGAATCGACGAAAAAGATCTGGGTAGCATCTATCGCGAAATTGAACTGCCGCTCGCGCCGCTGCTGTATCGCATGGAACGCGCCGGGATTCGCCTGAACACTGAAGTGCTCGCCGAACTGTCGCGGCATCTGGGCGAGGAGCTGGAAAAGCTTACCGACAAAATATGCAAACTCGCCGGTCGCGAATTCAACATCAATTCACCTAAACAAGTTGCCGAATGTTTCGAAACGCTGAACATTGTTTCCGGCCGCAAGACTTCGACCGGGCGCGTGTCGACGAGCAAAGCGGTTCTGGAAGAGCTGGCCCAAACTTATGAATTGCCGCGACTGATCATCGAATACCGCGAGCTGGAAAAACTGAAGAGCGTTTACACTGATGCGCTGCCGCACCAGATTGCTGCGGACGGTCGGATTCATTGTCAACTCAATCAGACAGTAGCGGCGACCGGGCGATTGTCGTCCAGCGATCCGAATCTGCAGAACATCCCGATTCGCACGGAGTTGGGCCGGCGCATTCGGCGCGCGTTCGTGGCCGAGCCAGGTCATAAGTTGATCGCTGCGGATTATTCACAACTCGAGTTGCGCCTGCTGGCGCACATCACCCGCGATGAAGTAATGCTGGATGCGTTTCGCAACGGCGAAGATATACACGCGCGGACGGCGCGACTGGTGTTCAATGCAAAGACCGGCGAAGAGCTGAAAGAGGCCCGACGCTTCGCAAAGATCGTGAACTTCGCAATTGCCTACGCGATTGAACCCTGGGGGTTGTCGCAGCGCGTCGGCATTACACGACAGGAAGCGCGGAAAGTAATCGATGATTACTTTGCGACTTACCGCGGCGTGCGCCGCTACATGGATGAAGTGCCGGTGATGGCGCGTGAGCACGGATATGTGCGATCGATTTACGGCCGCATTCGGCCCCTGGCCGGCATCAACGATCGCAACGCAAACATTCGACGGGCGGCCGAGCGCGAGGCCATCAACATGCCGATTCAGGGGACTGCCAGTGATATTGTAAAAATGGCGATGCTGCATGCGGACGAAGCATTTCGTCGCGAACGTCTTAACGCGAAAATGTTGATGCAAGTACATGACGAGTTACTGGTCGAGTGTCCCGCAGAAGAAGCGGAGAAGGTTGCAACGACGCTCAAGCGGGAAATGGAATCGGCGGTTGAACTGGACGTTCCGCTGGTTGCCGACGCCGGTGTTGGCGACAATTGGATGGAAGCGAAAAAACAGTAAGCAGAAGGCAGTAAGCAGTAGGCAGTAGCCCGACCGTAAGGGATCACTCTCGATGGCAATCAACCGGACACCCGATCAACATCGCTCACAACAGGCCGGCGAAGTCGTCTATCGTCACGCCGATCGTGTCGCGCCGGATAGCGCTGCGCGCTCCACCGAGCAGCGATTCGATCCGACGCTGTCACCTTTGCTCACTGGCTTTGCTCTGCTGTTGATTCTGGTGGCTGTGCTTGGTCAGTTGAGCGTCCAGCGCATGGAGGACACGAGCCGCAATGCCTTCGATTTAGAACTGCAATACGCGTCCCGTTCTAAATTGATGTGGCAGTTACGTGTCGCGTTAACGCGGCTGGACAACGAAGCGCGCGATCGCATGGAGGCAAAATCGCGCAAGGAACTAACGCCTTTTTTCGATCTCAGACTGAGTAGCGCACGCACTGAAGCCAGTGACCTGCTCCCGATGCTCGACCATCCGCCTTTGCCTGAAGAACCAAAGTGGCGAAGGTTTCGAAACGATCTTGCCGAGTACGTTGAGATTACGAAAGACCTCGATCGCTACAATCAGGATGGCTTCGCGAAATTTCGGGATGTCGAGGATGAGTTGAATAACATCATTACTGATTCGACAAATAGTCAGCAGGAAATCTTTAATCAGATCCAGGAGAGCCAACGAAAGGCGGCGCGATCGATTCGACTGTGGAACTGGATTGCCATCCTTATTGGATTATTCGTCACCGTCGGCACGATGTGGCAAGTGCAGCGGCGTTACAGGCAGACGCGACAAAGCACGGAAGCCGCTCGGCGCGAGCGCGAATTCAATAACCAAATGCTTGAGGGAATGGTGAGCGCGATTGCCGCTATAGATCGCAACGATCGTATTCGCAGCGCGAACGCTCCATTCTTTCGAATCTTTCCGGAGGCGACCATCGGTGCATCCATTCATAATCAGAATTGGGCAAACGAAAGTGGCAAGTTGTTGGAGGCTGTCACCTCTTCGCAGGTGGATACAGCGACCTATCGCGGACGCTGGAACTTAAACGGTGAAAACGAAGCCCGCACGTTCGATGTTTATTCGTCGCCTTTGGAGATTGATAACGATCGCGGGCAAATCCTGACGCTCGTCGATGTGACTGAAGCGACAAAAGCCGAAGCTGCGCTGCGACAGGGCCAGGCTCTGGCGGCGGTTGGCGAAGCGGCAGCCCAATTAGCGCACGAGATTAAGAATCCGCTGGGCAGCATTCGGCTGGGCATTGAGATGCTCCGTGAACACGCGCCCAATAAAGAAGCGCTGAGGACGATTGAGCTGGTCGAGCGTGGTATACGTCACCTCAATAAATTAGTCGTCGACGTCACCCAGTTTTCGCGACACCGAAAGTTGGAACGTTCTGAATCTGAACTCCACGAGATTATTGATTCGAGCATAGAACTCGTCGCCGATCGAATTCGCGAAAAGCAGACCTTCATTGATAAGAATTATGCCCCATCTGAAATCGTCGGTTTTTGGGATGGCGAACAATTGCGCGAAGTTTTCCTCAATTTGTTTGCTAATGCCATAGATGCAAGCGCCGAGAACTCAGCGGTTCAGGTCTCGACCGAGCTGCTAACTGCTGCTTCCGAAACAGCTACAGTTCAAAGCGTGATTGGAGCAAGACCTCATCGCGTGCGCATCGTAGTCCGTGACTTCGGTTCGGGCATGGACGCGAAAACCAAGACCCGATTGTTCGAACCATTCTTCACGACCAAGAAGCGCGGGACGGGCTTAGGCATGTCCGTCGTTCGCCAAATCATTGAGTTGCACGGCGGAACGGTTGACGTACAGAGCAAACCTGACAAAGGCACCACATTTAAAATCGAACTCCCACTTCAGCCCCTTTCGGAATAGTTCCATGATGTTACCTGCGCGTGGTTGATTCGCGTGGTTCGACAGTGATGTTTCGGAATCGTGACATGCGCACGAGGCCGGCAGCCGCGCCTTTCGGCTTTGCGAGGAACTTGCGCTGCGTATAGTGCACATCGACTTTTGGATTCTTGTTGGCCTGGGAATAGTAAGCGGCGAGTTGCGCGGCTTCGATTATGGTGCGATGCGGAACTTCCTTGCGCGTTGGGTTGCGCACAACCACATGCGAGCCGGGGTAGTCAGCCGAATGCAACCACAGATCGTTTGGGCGGGCGACTTTGAAAGTCAGGTGGTCGTTGTCTATAGCGGCACGACCAACCAGAATCTCAAAACCATCGGAAGACAGGTAGCGACGGGTTCCGGGAACCCTTGCGGCTCGCTTGTGCTTTTGGCCACCCATTAACGAGCCAACGGACCCGCCCGCCACCGCAGGCGGTTCTGACAACGGCTCTAATGCGGCTTCATCACGCGCGGCAATAATTCGATCCAATTCCTGCTGTCTTGAAGTCAGAGTAGCGATTTCTCTCTTTACCGTTTCCAGCCGCGACTGGATTTGGCCGACGGCTCGTTTCGACCGGGAATAAAGCTCAAAGCGGCGCGAGGCCTCGGCAGGAAGAGTTGATTGCTCATCGACTTCGACTTCAACCGGAGGATTGGTGCTATCGAAATAGTCGATTAGAGTTACTTGCTTGCCGGAGCGTTTCGCCGTGCTGAGGTTTGCCAGGAGCAAATCACCAATGCGCTTATGATGTTCGGCATCTGCGTGCCCGGCGAGATCGTCTTCCAGCTTCTTGAGCAATTTCTTTTGACGAACGACTGCTATTTTTAACCGCCCCCGCACAGCCGCGGCTCTCTGGTCGAACTCCTTCTCACGATTTAGCAATTGATAGTAAGCATCTGCAGCTTCAGAGGGAGACGGGAACTGTCCGCTTTCAATAAGTGTGAGCAGTTCAGTTTCACCTTTAGTCCGTTTCCCGGCGCCCGGCGACGGTGGTCGATATGATTCGCCCATCTTTTGTCCCAAAATATGAGTAGCGCGCAGTCGGCTTTCGATGACGCCGTCAGGACTGAGTAAGAATAGATTCGCCGAACGGCCGGTTAGCTGAGCCACTATAGTCGAATGCATCGGACGATTCGTATCGTTCTCTCCCGAGAATTGAAGGCGCACAATACGATCGTCCGGCTCCTTCGTAATCGAGACCAATCTCGAACGGGATATTTGCTTTCTGAGAGTCAACGCGAACTGCCCAAGGGGGATAGTCAGCCTTTCCATTTCGCGAATGCGGCGGTTGAAAAGATGAATACGAGGGAGTGAAGGATTGACACTGAGCAAAAGAGTTCTATGGTCGCGGAGACGAAAGTCGATGACGAGGGTTGCTGCATCCAACTGAAAGACTTGTCCCGGCGCGCTACCGACGAGTAGCGGCGCGATCTCGGTTATTACTGCAGCTATTGCGGCGTCATTCATGATTTCTGGAGGAAGTTAACACAGGAACCGGCAAGATGCCGGTGGACCGCAGACAAGAAGCCTGCGCTCCCGGCGTGGGCTCCGGAAAGACAAAAGGCGAAAGCCGGAGCTTTCGCCTTTTGAATCATGAAGGATCGAATGCTGATCTAATCGTGCACCACAATTGTTTGCGACAGACGATCGTGCATCGTGCAACGGTCTCGATCAATCAAAGCATAAAGAAAGCCGAGGCCACAAAGAATCAGCGAGAAAATATATCCGACCGCCCGCTTGATCGCCTGTCCACCGGTCGGAATCAGTCCCGTACGCTTATCTATAGTGCGCAACGAAAGCATCCGCATGCCCAACGTGCGACCGGTTAGAGCGATCGTAAGCGTGAAATATAAAAACATAAGCGTGATAAATACACCCGAGATGAATTCAATTACCCTCGGATCCTTCCAATCACCGCCGCCCGTCTGCTGAATTCCCAGGACGCCCAGAATCGCTACTAAGCCGATAATCAGGAGATCGATCACTCCGCCCACGAATCGGCGAAACGCTCCCGCGGGTTTACGAGTCGGATAAAAATCCACAACCGGAATAGACAAACAGCTTTCAAAATAGGATAGGGCCTGGTCTTCGACTCCATCAGTGATCACCCGTACTGGTTTCTTTGTGCTGTCGCTTAGGGGCCTATCCGCATTAACTTCAAGCGACGTAGGTGGAGGAACGACAACGAGCTTGCTCTTTCGCGATTCGGGTTCGTTGCTTTCTTTGGCGGCGGCGGAGTGCGCTTCGAGTAATTCATCAACGATGGCCGCAATCTCAGTTTCGGCGATCACCCCAAACTCACTTTCGGGACTTACCTGTCGCGCTCTCTCCAATCGCTCCAGAGCTTTTGAAACGATCGGCTTCATCGCCGGCTGTTCCGGGTCGGGGACTAACTCAAGCTGGGCTGAGGGAAGGGCACATGCTACCGAGTCGTTTGCAGCTTGAACGGCTGCAGCTTCTGCTGCCTCTCGAGCTCGCCGTTCTTGCACTTCGCGGACGCGCTGGCTTAATTGCTTACGCCATTCCGGTACCGTGCGCGAAACCCCCGGAAACTCGATTAGGGTGGAAGCGCGTTTGACTTCACTACTCGAGTTACTTTCGTCTTGATTGCCGGTTGCTTTGCGTTCTCGATCAGAAGCCGCCTCATCGAAGGACGACTCCAGGACAGCTTCGGACATAGTGATTGATTCGGAAACGGTTATGGGGCAGGAATCAGAGTTGTCTTCGTGCGAAAGACCGCAGGCGCAAGGTTGCATTTGCAAAGGCATCCGTCAGATAACCACCGACAGCGGGATGGGCGATGCGACCGAGCCCAAACCGTTGCGCCATTCGCGGCCGATGCTAGCAGTTTTACTTTAACTCGTCAACGAGAAATTATAGCAGCGGTTGAAGTTGCTGTTGCCACAGACTTTAGTCAGTGGAAGGCGTTCTCACAAATGATCACGAACTGAAGTCCGGGCCACTACAATGGCTGTCGGCCCGCGAAACCGGCTTCCACGTCGTGCCACCATTCGACCTGATCACCCTCGTCCGCCTTCCAACAAAGTAGAACAACGCGACCGTCGCGCATTGAAGGGAAATCGATTAAGCCGTGCGCATAATCTTTCAATTGGATTCCGAGCGATTCCAGTTGCGTAGCTCCGGCCGATAAGCGAATCAACAGATGAGCATAGCCCTCCCCGTGCGATGTTCCACCTCCTCCGTGCTCAGCGCCTTCGGCGGCTAGCCTGGCAATCGTTTTGTACGACTGAAGACGACGATGCGAACGCTGGATCGCTGTTACGATCGGTCGCACCCTGGGAAGTAAAGAGTTTGCTTCTTCGACAGTGAACAGTTTCATAGTTACTCGTGATCAATTCTAATTTGTCAGTGAGGCAAGATTCAAAGGCTCAGGCGGAGTGGCTATTATTTTTCAGATCTGAGCGAGCAATTAAATTAGTGCGCCAGACAACTAACGTAGAAGCCAGCAGCGCAATGGTGCAAGCCGCACCACCTTCAATCCCATAGGCCCCGCCAGTTAACCAATCGGGGCCGGCATTGAACGCGTGCAGAACCGGCGTGGGCGCAACGCGATTAATGCCGCTGACGGGCAATCCGAGCAGCGAAGCTTGTGTCCAGTTCCAGGACCAGTGCAATCCAAATGGCAACCAGAGACTGCGCGTTCGCAAATAGGCAATGGCCAACCACACGCCGGCCAGGGCCGTGTTTACAAAAGTGAAGCCGGGAACCACGTTGGGATTAGCGAGGTGGACCGCAGCGAACGGAACCGAGGTGAGCAACACTCCCAACCACGCGAGATTCGCGCGCGTTAGAGTCTGTAACGGATAGCCGCGAAAAAGCATTTCCTCGGTTGCGGCGGCAAACAGAAATATCAAGAGGGACACTACGAGAGTTTTCCCGACAGCACTCGCTCCGGCCCGATCGAAAGTGAAATGAATGCCTCGCGAGACCAGGGCCAATCCAGCAGCTAATAACAGTGAGAGTGTTCCGATCGCCGATCCGATGCCGAAATTCTTCAGCCATCCATGATCGGGTAAGCAGCCTAAAGCCCGAAAAGGCAGCTCTTCAAACAGCGCGCCACATGCCCAACCTATTAACATCGCCGAGAACAGAATGGACGCGTGACCCGCGGCGCCGTACCACCAGGTCTCAACCAATTGTGGGAAGGAACGGCCCGTTGCGATTCCTAGAAACGCCGCCAGAAGCGCGTGTCCCAATTGAGCACAAATTAGAAAGGCCACGACGAATACGGCTATGCGCCACCCGCTGCGGAGGTGACCGCGATCGTCCGTGAAAAAGCTGTAGCCTGCCATTCGCTCGGCATTCTAGCATCAGGATGGTGTTCGAATGTCCGTGCCGGGCGGACGCATGGTAAACTTTGCCTCACGTGTCTTAACGATATTGACCGTTTATTTCCGTGAACAGAGCCGAAGATTCTTCCAATAAGTTGAGCAAACGACGCGCGGTGGCCTGGGCCTTAGGGGGCGTGGTTTTTGTGTTGTTGGCGCTCATTGTAGCGCAACAGCTATTCAATTTGTGGGTGGTGCTTCCGGTTGAGACCAGCTCAGACACACTCCTGCTTTATGCGCTGTCGTCACTGAATTTCGCGGCATTTGTCGTCTTCAGTTTCATACTCGTGCGCAGCGTTGTGCGTTTGCGCCGCGAGAGACGTGAGCGGCAGCTCGGTTCGCGAATTCAAACACGACTGCTCATCTACTTCATCGGATTAAGTCTTCTGCCCATCACCACAATGGCTGCGTTCTCGTACCTCTTCATCAATCGGTCAGTCGAAAAGTGGTTTGGCCGTTTACCCGAAACGGTCGTCGAAAAAGTTCGCGAGCAACAGCAGCAAAGTCTAACCGAGCAGAATCGAAATCTGCGTGACACGGTGTCCCTGCTGGCCGTCATAATTAAGGAGAAGCCGCCGGCTGAGTGGCCCGCAACCCTGAACGAATTGGCGTCGACTGGCCAGTTAACGGCCATCGAGATCGTTTCCGTTAAAGGCGACGTGCTGGCGCACAGCGAAACGTCCGTTCCGGAATCCCAGCGACAAGAATTACATGAGCTTTTGCAGCACGCAAGACAATTACCAGCAGATGTTCAGGGGCTCGCGGATGGCCGAGGTTTTGATCTGACCTCAGTTGACATAGATGCAAATTCACGTTTGATTCTGGTGCCTCGTCGTCTCAGTGATACGGTCGCTGCTGATACACTTGCGGATTCGCAGGGTGAATATCAGCACCTCGCGCAGCGGCAGCGGAAGGTACGCTTGCTGGGACTCTCGACGCTCGGTCTGATGACCTTGTTGTTGCTGTTCGCCTCTACCTGGGTAGCCATTTACCTTGCGCGCGGATTTGCCGCACCCATCAAATCTCTGGCAGAAGCTTCCAAAGAAGTCGCGCGCGGCAACCTTTCGCATCGTGTGCATACTCGCGCTGACGACGAGTTGGCTTTACTGGCCGATTCGTTCAATCAAATGACCGCAGAGTTGGAAGAGAACCGGCGGCATATCGAAGCCGGCGCGGCGGCTTTACAGGAAAAGAATTTGGCGCTCGAAGAGAGACGTAACTACATCGAGACAGTGCTTGAGTCCCTCTCGACAGGCGTGATCTCGCTCGATCAAAACGACTGCGTGACGACCATCAATGCCTCAGCCTGCGCAATGTTGAAGTTAAGCGAGCCGCCTCCGGGCTGGGCCAAATTATCCAGCCTTCTAACGAACGACGATCGGATGGTGCTGGAGCGCCTCTTGCGACGTGCGCGCCGAGGCGGGCGTGCCACAGAGCAGAGCCAGTTGACGCGTGGTTCGACATCGCTGGCAATTCCCGTAGCGTTAACGGCAACGGCGCTACGTCGTAGTTCCGATGCTGGCAGGGGTGTTGTTTTGGTCATCGAAGATCTCTCCGAGTTACTGGCGGCCCAGCGTGCCGCCGCGTGGAGTGAAGTTGCGCGGCGCATCGCACACGAAATAAAGAATCCCTTGACACCAATTCAGCTTTCAGCCGAAAGGATTGCCCGAAATTTTCGCATTCGTGCTAATGACACTACCAAACAGCTGGCAGTCGCTCCTGGTTACGATGCCGGCAATGGTGGCGACGGCGCGGTCGCTTCTGAACTTTCGACGGGAGAAAGCGGCGCCGATCTCGCACGGATTGTCGAGGAATGCACGAACTCGATAACTCGCGAAGTGGACGGTCTGAAAGCGCTGGTCGACGAATTCTCGCGCTTTGCGCGGATGCCGCATCCACATATGCAACTGAGCGATCTCAACGATGCAATTCGGCAGACGGCGAAGCTTTACGAAGATCGATTGGATGGAATTGAACTTCGGCTGTCGCTCGCCGAATCGCTACCGCCGGCAATGTTCGATCCCGAACAAATCAAGCGAGTGTTTGTTAACCTGATCGATAACGCGCAGGAGGCCCTCGCTAGTTTGCAGGGGCCGCGAGGTATCACCGTAATAACGACTCACGACTCGGCCCGCGATCTTTTGTTGACGGCCGTTGAAGATACGGGCGAAGGCATATCCAATAGTGATTTCAAGCGTCTGTTTCAACCGTACTTCTCGACTCGGGGCCGCGGCACGGGACTTGGATTAGCTATAGTGCAGCGAATTGTTACCGACCACGGCGGGCGCATTCGCGCAGAAGCAAACAGCCCGCGTGGCGCGAGGTTTGTGATTGAGTTACCTGTCAGTATTCAGTAGTCAATTGGGCAGCCGGTTCTGAACTTTGTACTTTGCTTGTTTTTGAGTTCATGAGCAGCAAGTTTGCTTTCACAGCGTGGCTCAGCTTCGAATGAACATCCAAGTACAAAGCACCAGGCACAAAGCACAAACCGCCACTGACGACTGACCACTGACCAAGCTAAATGTCTGAATCAATTCTCATTGTCGACGACGAACGCGGCATTCGCGAGACGCTGACTGCCGTGTTGTGTGATGAGGGTTTTGCCGCCGAAGCGGTCGAGAGCGGAGAAGAATGTCTGCAGGCCCTCGGTCGCCGCGCGTATGGCTGCGTCCTACTCGACGTATGGTTGCCGGGCATCAACGGTCTCGAAACTCTGCGGCGAATGCGCGAATCGAATTCTGATGCGGCTGTGGTGATCATTTCCGGACACGGAAATATCGAGACTGCCGTACGCGCAACGAAGCTCGGCGCCTTCGATTTCGTTGAAAAGCCACTGTCAATCGAGAAGACCATGCTGACTGTGCGTAACGCGCTGCGCCAACGGCAGTTGGAATTGACGAACACGCAGCTTGCCGCGGAGTTGAGAGATGAATACACGATGATTGGCGAATCGGTGGCCATGAGGGCGCTGCGTAAGCAGATCGCAGTGGTGGCCCCAACTGATGGACGTGTCCTCATCTCCGGAGAATCCGGGGCCGGAAAAGAATTGGTTGCGCGCGCAATTCACGCACAATCTCGGCGCACGGGCGCGCCGTTTATCGAAGTAAACTCCGCCGCAATTCCGGAAGAACTAATTGAATCTGAATTGTTCGGCCACGTGAGAGGAGCTTTTACCGGCGCGACTTCAGCGAAGAAGGGTAAGTTTGAATTAGCTGATGGCGCGACGCTGTTTCTCGATGAAGTCTCCGACATGAGTGCAAACGTGCAAGCAAAGGTCTTGCGCGTGCTCGAGGAACAGCGGTTCGAACCTGTGGGAAGCAATACTCCGGTGACCGTTGACGTGCGAGTTATCGCGGCGACTAACAAGCGGCTGGATGAAGAAATCGAGAAGGGGAGTTTCCGATCAGACCTTTATTTTCGTCTGAACGTAATTCCTTTTGAAGTTCCGCCGCTGCGCGAGCGACTTGAGGATGTGCCCTTGCTCGTCGAGCACTTCAATCAACGTTTTGCGCAAGCTTACGGCAAGAAGCCGAAACGATTTGATCCGCAAGCGATCGAAGCGATGCAACATTATGCCTGGCCTGGCAACGTGCGCGAGTTGCGAAACACTATCGAGCGGGTCGTCATCATGGCATTGAATCAGCGCGTCAGCGCAAAAGATTTGCCCGCTTTCGGCGAAGCAGAACCTCCCGCATCCTCATATCGTTTTCCTTCCTTTAAAGAAGCCAGCGATGCCTATCATCGCGAATTCATCCAGCGCAAACTTGACGAAGCCGATGGCAATGTTTCCCGCGCGGCTGAATCGATGGGGATTGATCGCAGTCACCTTTATCGGCGGATGAGAGCGTTGGGAATCAGCGCGAGGGGTGAACGCGCAGGGGCATCGTGAGGAACGACTTTTGAACTCGGATATCTGCAGCTAATCTCCTAATTTCGTCATGTGTTACAATTTTCGCGGGACTTATCGATGGTAGCGAACTTAGAAGCGACAATCGAAGATCTTTACGCTTTACCGGGTAATCGCAAAGCGGAAATCGTCAACGGGGAAATCGTTCTCATGTCTCCCACAGGAGCGGCGCCAGGTTATGCTGCGAGCGAAATCTTTGTGAGTCTTCGCGAATACGCTCGGCGAATAAAACGCGGCTGCGCAGTGAACGACAACGCCGCATTCACAGTCAACTTGCCTAATCGTAAGTCCTTCAGTCCTGACGCTGCATTTTATGTTGGGAAATGGACGCGGATGAGATTCTTCGAGGGCGCGCCGATTTTTGCAGTGAAAGTTCGCAGCGAAAGCGATTACGGTCCCGGCGCCGAATCCGCGATCAGGCAGAAGCGCGCCGATTATTTTGCGGCGGGCACTTTAGTGGTTTGGGATGTCAACCTTTTGAGCGACGTAGTAATCAAATCGTATCGCGTCGACAGTCCGGACGTGCCACGAATATTCCGGCGAGGTGAAATTGCCGATGCAGAACCGGCGCTGACTGAATGGTCGATGCGAGTTGACGATCTTTTTTATCCGGAATCGAGATAATGAACTAAGAAGGCTTAATGGATTACACCACACGAGAATTACTGAAGCGTTACGCGAAAAAGGCGTTAGGCCAGCCGTTCGCACCGGTTTTACTGAATATTTTGGTGACCTCAGTGTGTGACATGCGCTGCACGCATTGTTTCTTTAC
>Ga0070697_100003035_pt1 | contig 12893 bp, 6 predicted proteins | sample KBSK1501metaG_FD_65475 | JGI IMG/M metagenome (GOLD analysis project Ga0070697, IMG submission 65475) | Corn, switchgrass and miscanthus rhizosphere microbial communities from Kellogg Biological Station, Michigan, USA - KBS K1-50-1 metaG | ecosystem: Host-associated > Plants > Roots >... | reverse complement strand
CCGTTGAAATCGTCGACTCCACCGCTTGGGCCACGCTGGGGAATCAAAAACTCCGGCGGATTGAGCAGGTACCCATAATCGATCGCCAGGGCGCCGCCGAATGGCGTTTGAATTCTGAAGCCCAGACCGACTGTGCTTGTCCAATGGGCGCGCAGGTTCGCGGCGTTTATTGCCGCCACCACGTCACCGGGCGGCACAGGTGTGTCGTCGTGTTTGCCAAACAAATCTCCGGCACGTCGAAAAATGTTGCCACCATCATAAAAAGGAACCGCCTGCAAGGACCTTGATACTGGTATGCGTGCCTCGAGATTAACAATCGCAAGTGCGTTGCCGCCAACTGGAACCGTGAACGGGTTCAACACCACAACGTTCTTGTTTTGATCTATAAAATTACCCTTCGGAATTATTACCAGTCGTGGCCCCGCCTCCTCGAAACCGAACCCGCGCAGCGTTGTGGAACCGCCTGAAAAAAATCGCTCACTAATCGGCAGTGTCAGATCGATTTCATCTATTCCGGGGTTTCCGCCGCGATCGCGGGGGTTAAAGAGGTTTGCCAGGCCGAGCGTGGCGTTACCCGCAAGGACCGTCCCCCGCAATGAGTTCAACTTGTAATAACGACGGTAGGTGGCCTGCAACCGATTGAAAGAAAAGTTCCCCCCCAGTTGCCTCAGGGCTAGTGAGTAATCAATGTTGAAGAAGTCGCCGCGGGTAGCGTCCAGCTGATTGTACCGGCAGATTTCGCCGGGGGCTCCGGTTTCCTCGTCCGGGTCGCGAACCGCGCCCAGCAAACCTCGCTCGCATCTTTCGCGCGTGTCGCGAACATACGAAGCGCCAAACTTGGAGAGTCGCACCGCTCGATCAGGTTGCAGCACCGGTTTGATTAGCAAACTCTGCAGATTGAAGAGCCGCACGTCTTCATAACTATAACGAAGGAATAGGGCCGAGTGGGTTTTCGGATTTAGCACTCGGTTCGTTTCCACGGCGGCGGTGAAACGATTAATCGTTGGCTCCTTAACCCTCATCAGAAAATCGTCCAGCGCGTGTCCTTCTTCGTCCAGTCGTTGCACGATTCCCAGCGTGCCGCGGTCAATCGCGGAACGGAAAAAGCGCGTCACCGTCGAATCGCGCTGATACTCAACCGATATTCCCAGCGGCGCAAAACTCTTCTCACCATAACGCTTGAAGCGCGGATCCAGATATTCAAATCTAAGTCGCTGCTGCCGGCTGCTGACACGCAGACGCATGGCGCCCTGCCGCAGTTTATTCATCAGGTTGACGTTGCTGATTTCCAGCAAACCGAGCGGACCCGTGTCAGTCGAGAAACCGCCACCGTAGTCCATCACGCGCGGCTTCTTTTCTTCCACGTCGATAATCACGTCGCGCCGTTTGAAACCGGAGGCGGTTTCTCCAGCGGGCTCGGTGCGAATAATCACCTGGCGGTAAGCATCCGTGATGTAAAGCTCTCGCTCACTGTCAGCGATTCGATCCGAGCGGAGCACGTCGCCTTCGGCAATAGGAATGACGCGCAGGATCGCCTTGCGCTTGGTCTCCCTGGTGCGGGCGCTACCACTTAGCCCGCCAATAACGATGCGATTGATATAGACCTTATCGCCTTCGTTACTGATCGAATAGATAAGCCTGATTTGTTCGTCGTCGCCTTTCCTGGGAAGTTCGACAGTTGAGAAATCCACCCGGGCGCTGATGTAACCTTCGCGCGAATAGAGCTGGAGCATGCGCTCGCCGTCCGCCCGCGCCTGGGAGCGCGAAAAAGGAGCGCCAATCACGGTTCTCAACTCATCCCGCAATCGCTGGTCGGTGTAAATCTTGTTGCCGCGAAGTTCCACCCCGCCGATTCGTGTCAACGGACCCTCGGTTACCTGGAAAGTAATGATCAAGCTTTCACCGTTGATTGAAACACCCTGAAGCACGTCGACCTCCGCGCGGCGGTAACCAAGGTCATTGCGCATGTAGTTTCTAATCGTGCGCCGGTCCTGCTCGAGTAAAGTGAGACTGGTGTACCCGCGGCCATAACCGAGCAACGGAATCAATCCCAGCGCGCTCGCTTTCTGCGTTCTTAGAAACGCAGCTACATCTTCGTAAGCGATCTTATTAGTACCGCTGATGCGAATGTCGGTAAGCTTGAGGCGCCTGCCGCGTTCAATGTCGTAGCGTATCTCGACGGAGTGCCCACTTAAGTTCTCAGGGTTTAAAGTTTCACAGGTTGAAGCGGTGCCATTAGGGCCCAGCTCAGGAGTGGGCGGCGTGACTGAACAGACCGGAGTTACTTCGGCGAAGAAGTAGCCCTGTTCCTGCAATTTGTTACGAAGCCGGCGGGCGCCCTCGATGATTGCCGATTGGTCGATGTTTCCTTCACGCTTCACCGGCAAAAGCTCGGTCGCCGTTTTTTCGCTTAACTTGAGATCGGGAGGAACGACCACTGTTACCTTCGGCCCCACCGTTCCCGTTAAGTTGATCGTGATCGAATTGCGTTCCGGGTCCCGCTCCACTCTCGCGTCCTCCAGCGAAGGAGAGAGATACCCCCGGTCAATTAACCCCTGGCGCACCAGCCTTGTATCTGATCCCAACGCTTCACGTGTAAACGGCGCGCCGTTCTGGAGTTGCAACTTCGGTTTGACCGCCGACGCATCAAAGCCGTTGATATTTATGTTGAAAGCATCAACCCGCGCCTGATCGCCGGGCACAATATGGTAAGTAACGGTCGCGCGAGTCCCGCTCGGATCAAGTTGTTCGCGCGACTCAATCACGGCGTTAAAGTAACCGCGATCGTGGAGGAAAACCTGCAATTCCTGCGAGTTGTGCAGAACGATCTGTTTGGAGAGACGCGTGCCCGGCTGGGTGAGATTCACGCGAGCGCGCAACTCATCTTCGGAAATGGGAGTGCCGCTGGCCGGAGTTAATTCAAACTTGACGTCGGCGATCTGCACCTGCCGCTGGATTACAAAGCGCAGCCGCAACGGCCCCGTCCTGGCGGATCCCGGCTCAATAACTTCCACGCGCGCATTCGCCACTCTCTCTGAATCGAATAGGGCCTGCAGCGAATCGCGCAGATTCACTGCCGAGAATTCGGTGTTGGGAACAACTCTGACTATCGAAAGAAACTCGGCTTCAGCCGCCGGGTCAGCAGGTGACCCTTCGAAGGTAATTTCAACCGACGTTATCGTTCGCCCTTCATATTCATCAAAGGTCGAACCTGCCTGCGCACTCGCAAAAGCGAGCAGCACCATAACTGTCAGAAACACTGTCTTCGGAAACCGTCCCACCAGCACCCGCCCTTAAAACCGTCGTCTGAATCTAATCTCAAAGCTGAAATTGTTGTTTCGCGTGGTTAACCTGCGCGTCGACGCCTGTTCATATTGCGCAATAAAGAAAAGGCGGTCGGAAACACGATACTCGATGGCCAGGATCTGATTAGGGTCCGAAGTCACGTTGGTCGAGTAGGTAACGGACAGGTCCTTGTTGATTCTCTTTCCCACCGTCAAACGCGCTATCGGCGTTGAACCGCTACCACCGATCACCGGATTGATCTCAAAGCGACTTAATCCGAAAAGCTTGCTGGTGGCGCGTTGCGCGGGCGCATTAATAAGCGCATCAGTCAAAAGACTGGTGGCGGTGCCCAAACCAGACTGAGAAAGAATTGAACTACTGGTGTCGCCCGTGGCGAGCTGGCCAGTAGTAATCAGTGAAACAACGTCGGCCTGCGGCAACGCCGGTTCTGAACTAATGATGGCCTGCGGCTGCGAGAGCGGACCCGTGAGCCCAACAGTTATGCGGTAACCGCGAATCTGCGACTCGCCTTGAATGTTTATTATCGGATCCGATCCGCGCTGGGCCGGCCAGTCCATCAGAGCGCGCGTGATCTCGTAACGGTCATTGCGGAAATTCAGAGTGCCGCTGGTCGCGGTGATTCTTCCGGAAACAAGCGGGTCCTTAACCGGACCATTCACCTGCAGCGAAACTGAAGCGACCAAATCAGCGAGATTGTTTCTGACCACGAGCGCGTTGCGGCCTTCTACGCGTAAGTCGCTAAACAAAGCTGTGCGCGTTAACTCAATCTCGGCGCCCTCTTCGATAGATTCTGCTTGCCGGAAGTTGATCAGATCGGCGAGCTCGATGTCTTCGGTATATTCGCTGCGCTTCACGTTTACGACCCCGCCGATCAGTTGTTCGCGCGCAGTCCCTTTGATTTCGAGATCAATGTCACCGGTAGTGCGGAAATTAGTGGGATAGGGAGCGGAAACATTCTGGCCGTTGACGTTGAAGAGGAAGCGCGCAAGTGTGAATCCATCGAGCAGCGCGCCACCGGTGGCGGAGATATGGCCACCGCCCAGCGTTCCCGTCATGTAATCAATTTGCGCCTGGTTGGATGAAAACCTCACCAGAGTTTTGAGGTTGGCAATAGTCCAGCGTTCATTACCGATGAGCAAAGAGAACGACCCCTGGGCGACCGAAGCGGTTCCGTTAAGGCGCGGACGCTCATACGTGCCCGTGACTCTAACGGCAACTTCCGCAGTGCCGGACAAAAACGCATCCGGACTAAGTCCATTCAGAACGCGCAGGTTGAGCTGACCGTCAGCGCTCATATTTTGACGCCCCTCGGGGCCAACGGCGAGCGTCCCACCGAGCGCTATGTTTGTGCCCGGACCGGTAAACTGAGTTTTTTCAAAAGTAATTTCGCTGGGAGAGAAACGCACGACGAGTGGCGAGTTCGCGGTCAGTTGAACGTCTGCAACTTTGAAACTAAGACTGGTAAAGTTTGCTGTTCCCTGTAAACCATTCCTGGAGAAGTAGCCATCCTCGTCGAGAAGGTTCCCGCTCGCTTTGAGCGTTCCTGTCGCCAGGCCTGAAATCTCTACGTTTGCCTGCGGCAACAGCATTTTCAGAAGCCCCGTCAGGTCCGCATTGTTTAGCGTGGTTTCTATGTTGGCGGCCAACTTCTCGCTGCCAAGGTTGACTTGCGCCGAGACAACCTGCGGCGTGGCGCCAAAGATTCCTGTGGTCAGGGTTATGTTTAGTTGCTTGTTCTCCGTCCTCCCCACCAGCGCCAGCGTGCCGGCACTACGACCATTGATGACGACATTATTCCCCTGACCGTCAAACGTAATTTGATAGGCGGAGAAGTCTGACTCCGACAAGTTTCCGACGATGTGCGCATTGAAATCTGCAGTGCCGCTAACGTTCGATAGTTGCGGCTGACTCGTCAGTGCAAACAAACGGCTGAGTTGCACTCCTTCCGCCCGTCCCTGAATGTCAAAGGCTTTGCTTGTGGTGTCATAAGTGCCGCTACCAACGATGTGGCCTGCTGCCAAACGCGCATCGACGCTTTCTATCTTCACTTGCGAACCGGCAAACGTGGCGCGCGCGATCATACTTTCGAGCGGCTCTCCGGCCAGGCGACCGGGACCGAAGCGCAGTTCGGCGCTACCACTCATGGCGTTGGGGATACCGGTTATCCTTATCTCACCGGAAGCGTCAGATTGAGTGTCGGCAAACTGGGCCCGTGTTGACTTGCTGATCGGCAGCGCCGCCAACAAATTGCCGGCATTAACGCGGTCGAGTGTGGCGCTTAGTGTGGTGTTGTCCTGGCCGGTGCGCGGGGCATTGAGCGTAAACTGCATGCCGCCGCCATCTCTTTCGGTTAGCCGTCCATCCGCAATCTGCATTTCAGCTGCGGTCATCTTTAACGACGCGGACAACGAGCCCAGATCGACGCCGTTAACAAGCAACGTGCTAAGAGAGACGCGGCCATCAATGTCCGGCGAACCGAGTTTTCCTCGGAGCGATCCGTTGAAGGCCAGCTGACCTGCCAGCTCCAACCCATAAGTCCGCATCTGTTCTTCAACATCAGGAAGCAGACCGGAGGAAATGAGAACTGTCTGCAACTCGGTCGCGTCAGATGAATTCAGATCCACCTGGAGGTTGGAGTCACCGGAGAAGGAAAACTGGCCAGTAGCTTTTAGTTTTGTAGCAACAGTTTGCAGATCGACGCGATCGATATTAAACAACCCCCGGTCCGCGCGGATTGCTACGACGCCTGAAAGCGGAACACGTCCAGTATCTGCCTCCAGGTTGTCGGCGGTGAAGTTTGTAGTAAGTGTGCCCGAGGCTTGTTTGAAATCGGTACCCGGAAACGCTAGATCAACTTTACCGGTCGCCCGGCCGGAAAGAGGCACAGCAGCACCGGCCAGCGCCGTCAGCGGGCCGGCAACATCAACCTGATCAAAGGTCGCAGCGATTCGCGACGTTCCGCCTTTGGCAATCGCTATCCTCGCATTTCCGTTGGCGCGTCCTTTGAAAATATCGGCGGTGAAGTTGTTCAGCTGTATTTCAGAGTTGGTGGCTACCAGCTGAGCGTGCGCCTGGCCCATATTCATCTGGCCCAACACTCCGCCGCCGATACTTAAATCAGCGCTTGCTCTATAACGTCCGGAAGGTTCAACCACAAACACGGGCTTGGCGAGCTTCACACTTTCCACCTGACCGTCGGCTAGCTTCACGGTGCCGGCGTCAATATCTGCCGTCGAGCCTTCCATGCGCCCGCCGCGCACTGAAAGCCGCGCGCCGGCAATATTAATGGTGGAGATTTCAGCGCCAGAGGCGTGGGTAGCGCCAACCTGTATGTCTTTAACAACGACACTCGTCACGCCGTCGCGGCTCGTGATGTCTACGTTGTTAGCAGTTACGCCTTCGACGCGGGCGCCGGAACCAGTAATCGTTCCAGCCTTAACTTTGGAGACGCTCGCGGTTGTAACGTTGTTTTCGTTGCGCAGGCGGAGGTCAGTCGCGGTAATTCCGTTTGCCCGCGTTCCTGAGGACGTCAGGCCATTCGCACTAAACTCTGGGGAGGAAGCGGTTAGCACGCCATTATTCATCTCCGCGCGAGCGTCGTGGAGAATCAACCCGGTAATCGTCGTGCCGTAGCTTTTTTCTGCTGCCGCGCGCAACTCTCCCAGCCAGCGGAAATCCGAGCCTGTGCCCATGACGCCGCCGACAAGTTGGACGTTGTTGAGTTGAAAGTCTCCGGCAGTCAAGAGAGCAGCGACTGCCTTTCCGTTAATGTCGTAACTCCGACCCTGACCGCTGCCGCGGGCAGTAACATTCAGGCCCTGAAGACGCAGGTTGTCCGCAGCCAGCGCGTCAGAATTGATATTCCCTTCAACCCTGTACTTGTCCCCTTCACCGGAAACCTTGCCAACGAATTTTCCCGCACCACGCAAGGTTGTACCGGCCTGGAGCACATCTGACAGCTGCGTAAGATCAACTGAAGATGTAATGTCCAGCTGGTAATGCAGCGCGCGCCAGTCATCCATCACTCCGGATAGTGTCGCTTCCGCGACGGGCGAACGCAGCACCAACTGTTGAATCTCGGCGCGCGTTTCATTCATTCGAAGCTGCGCCTGGATGTCGATGTTGTTGACGGGACGGCCATCGTAAGTGAACGTTGAGTTGGAGACAGCAAACGTCACTGGGTGCAACCCGCTCTCAGGCGGGACATTGGGATCTTTAGGAAGAATTACTGCGGTCAGATTTCGCGCTTCGCCGGAGATTTCGTGCCGCGCGTCGCCGTAGTGGATAACCCCGCTCTTGATCTCAATGTTCGCAGCGGTATAGGCAAAAAGAATGCGCCGGTTTGTGTCGGGGGGAGGAATACGGATGTTGCGGAAGTTTGACCGGCCTTGCTCGTCAAAAGTTACCCAGGCTTCGAGTCCCTCGATTTTGAGGTCCTTCAAGTTGATATTGCGTTGGAGATTCAGTGCATATAGATCTTCAATGCGGATGGTTGCGACCAGGCGATTAATCTGTCCCAGTTTTTCTCCGGATTGTGCATCGTAGAGTTCCACGCCCAGCATCTCCACCGTCTGCGGCGGGAAGCCGGCGTGAAAGTCTTTAATCTCCGCTCTAATTCCATACTTGGCAAACGTGTCCTTGATTTGACCGGCCACGTAGCGATCGACATAGCCCAGGCGGTAAATAATCAGGATCAACAGAATCAGAGCTACAAGACCAATGGCGGCTGCGATGGTAGCGATAAAAAAGTTGCGGCGGGTAAGGAAGCGGCGACGCCGCCCCTGTGGAGTTATCGGGTGTTTGCGTTGGGCGTCGCGCTCAGCGATAGCTTCGGCAAGCGGTGGAAGTGGTTCGTCAGTTTCGGATCGAAGCGCATCGCGAATCTCCTGACTTCCCTTGGGTCCAGAGGGAGAGCCATCCGGGGCAGAGTCCCCGCGGGGTGTTTCCTTCCCCGGACCGTTGTCGCGATCATCTGCACTCATAACAAACAGCCGCCCTTTCGGCCTGGAGGTAGTTCTTGCAGGACAGACATTCCCGTCACTGATCTCATAAGGCGACAGACAGGGATGTCTGCTGCTGCACTACAAATTGGGAGAGGGAATCCCGAAACTAAAAATCAGCCTTTGAAACTAGAGAGAGAGTTTCCAATCGCGGATCTAGAGATCTCAAATTTGAGATTCACATCTGCGAGCCGGGTACGTTGCTCTCTTTCTCCGGAAGCGGTTGTATTTCCGGCGCTAGCGAGTCTTTGAGATGCGCAGGCTGGCCCAATGGCACGCTGCCCACAACCTCAAGCTCGAAACCTTCAAGGGCTGCGACTTTGGGGGGATGGTTCGTCAGCAATTGTATACGACGGAGCCCCAGGTCATGAAGTATCTGAGCGCCAACTCCGTAATCCCGGTCTGTTCCGTATCCTGTTTCAAGGCTCGCTTCGCGCTTGCCTACGGCTTTCTCCTGCATCAGCGCGTAAGTGCGCAACTGATTTACCAAATCGAGACTATGCTCGCGCTGGCGCAGATAAAGAACCACGCCCTGGCCGGCGGCGGAGATTTTTTCCAGGGCTGCATGTAACTGAAAACCTGTGTCGTCCATTAAAGAGCCAAACATGTCGCAGGTAACGTTCTCGGTATGCACCCGGACGAGGACCACATCCTCAGCACGAATGTCACCCATCACCATCGCCAGATGCACGTCACCATTGATGATGTTCTCGAAAGCGATAGCTCGAAAGCGGCCATACACCGTCGGCAAGATGGTTTCGACTGCGCGCTTTACCAGCGTTTCTTTGTTGATGCGATACCTGACCAGGTCAGCCACCGTTATCATTTTGAGATTATGGGCTTCGGCAAATTCCTGCAGCTGCGGCAGCCGCGACATCGTGCCGTCCTCATTCATGATCTCGCAGATCACACCGGCTGGATAAAGACCGGCGATTCGCGCAATGTCAACGCTCGCTTCGGTTTGTCCGGGGCGCACGAGTACTCCGCCTTTTTTCGCACGCAGGGGAAAGACGTGTCCGGGTCGGGCTAAGTCCTGGGGTCGGGTCTGTGGATCAACCGCAACTTGAATTGTCGTCGCGCGATCTGATACGGAGATACCGGTGGTCACGCCCCTGCGCGCATCGATGGAGACAGTGAACGCGGTGCCCAGGAATGAAGTGTTGTCGGCAACTTGGGTGGTGAGGTGCAACTCATCGCAGCGCTCCTCGGTCAACGGCAGGCAAATCAAACCACGCGCGTGCCGGGCCATAAAATTAATCATTTCTGGCGTCGCCTTTTCGGCCGCGCAAACCAGGTCGCCTTCGTTCTCACGATCCTCGTCGTCAACGATAATGATCATCCGGCCTTCGCGTATTTCGGTAACGGCGTCTTCAATGGAAGCGAAATTCATTCTATTTGTTCTGAAATCTTAAATTTGAGACCTGAAGTTCCGAGGTCATGGTAACCGAAAGCCCTACTTTTTTCGACCGTCGGCCTCGGAGAAAAGCATGATGCGCTCGACGTATTTGGCGATTACGTCAGCTTCGAGGTTCACTTCATCGCCGGCCTGCAGGTGAGAAAAGTTCGTTACTTCCCACGTCTTGGGAATGATCGCGATTTCGAAGTAATCATCAGTTAAATCGGCAATTGTCAGGCTAATGCCTTCAACTGAAACAGATCCTTTGAAAACAAAATAACGCGCAATCTCTGCCGGATACGAAATACGGACGGTCCACGAGCCGCCATGAGCTTCCGCCCCCAGAAATTTCCCGCGAGCGTCAACGTGACCCTGAACCAGATGCCCGCCTAGGCGCGTCGTCGCAGTGACTGAGCGTTCGAGATTCACCGGTGCGCCTGGTTGCAGGCGACCCAACGTGGACCGGTTAAGTGTTTCGCGCGAGACGTCCGCGGCGAAGGAATCCGGCTGAACATCAAGCGCCGTCAGACAAACTCCGTTAACGGCAATTGAATCTCCTTCGTGAATGTCTTCGGTGACGAGCTGAGCTTCGATGACGATACGCGCGTCTTCGCCACGCTTACCGACTTCGCGCACGCGACCCAGCTCTTCAATGATGCCAGTGAACATAGACGATTTCGGATTTCAGATTGCGGATTGCGGATTTCTCAACGGAGCAGCCAGAGAAGCGCAAGAACAACTAGTCCGATGACTGCCGGCGCCAGCGAGAACACCCAAATCCAAATCGGCTCCAACTTAAATGAGAATTTGATTAGGCTCATGATGTTTTATTCCAATCTGGGGCAGGAGCGGGGGCAAGCCCGCCTTCCTCACCCTGAGACTCTCTCAATGACTTCTCAAATCGAGCTTGAAAACTTTTCAATCATAAGGCTCAACTATTCTAACCTCGAGGTCAGGACGGGGGCTCGTCCCCGCTCTTGTTGTCGATAGCTCTCATCATTTTTTGAAACACCTGGTCGATCGTTAGTCCAGTTGAGTCGACAATGATTGCGTCGTCAGCAGCCCTCAGCGGCGAGTCCTCGCGCGTCGAGTCGCGGCGATCCCTCTCGGCCATGTCCGCGAAGGTTTCTTCAAAGTCAGCGTTCGGATCCTGAGCCCGCTCTTCATTGAAACGCCTGGTGGCGCGCTCTTGCGGTACTGCCGTCAGGAAAAACTTCACGTCGGCGTCAGGGAACACTACAGTACCGATGTCGCGGCCGTTGAGCACCGCTCCTCGCTCGCCCATTTCGCGCTGCCGCGCCACCATCGCCCGGCGTACCTCAGGAATAGTTGAAATGACTGACGATAGGTCCGTGATTTCTTCCGAACGTATCAGGTCAGTCACATCAACTCCGCCCAGCGTCACCCGCAACGAATCCGGATCGCCCTTGAGATCTATGTCCACGCGGCCGGCCAGCGATCCTACCGCAACATCATCAGTGGCGCTGATGCTCGATTCCATCACGGCCAGAGCTACCGCGCGATACATCGAGCCCGTGTCGATATAGAGCAGGTTTAATGCGCGCGCCAACATCCGGCCAAGGGTCGACTTGCCGGCGCCGGACGGGCCATCGATAGCGATGATTAGATTTCGCTTCATTTCGGAGTGCGCTGACCTGTCAGCGCTTTAGTCGGTCGCGACCTGTCGCGACCATCAATTGATTCAGTCCGAAATCGTGGCGCCAAGCCGCCACGGACCAAAGCGGTGACAGGTCACCGCACTCCAAACTAAACAAACGCCGCGAACACTTCATTCGATAGCAACGCTCCGGCGCGCGTGAGTTTTAGCAGATCTCCACTGCATTCGATCAAACCCGCCTCACGAAAACGCGTCAGGTCCTGTTCATATTGCTCGCGTAGGTCGGCGCCAAACACCCGACTGAATTCCGCGAAACTGAGGCCCTGCATCATCCTTAACCCGAGAAACACAGCTTCGGCGCGGCGATCGACTTCGCTCAAACGAGTTTCATCCACGATTGGAGTGCAGCCCGAAGCAATCATTTCCATATAGCGAAGTACGTCACGCTCATTCGCCCAGCGCCGAGACTCACCATCGTAGGAATGCGCCGAACATCCGAAGCCGTAGTAGGGCGCTGCGGTCCAATATTTGGTGTTGTGCCGCGATTCCAGACCCGGCAAACAGAGGTTTGATATCTCGTAGTGTTCGTAACCGGCTGCCGCCGCTCGATCGAGCATTGCTTCATACATATCCGCGGCCAGGTCTTCGTCGGGCCTGGGTTGCAGACCAGTCCTTATGTGATTCGCCAGCGGAGTTCCCTGGTGGACTTCCAACAGGTAAAACGACAAGTGTTCGGGTGCGAGCGCGAAAGCTTCGTCCAGGTTTCTGCGCCAGCCCGCCATCGTCTGTCCCGGGAGGCCGGCAATCAAGTCGAAGCTCACGTTCCGGAAGCCGGCGTCGCGCAAATGACGAAACGTTCGGCGCGTGTCTTCCGCACTATGGCAACGACCAAGCCGAGCGAGTTCGTTATCATCAAAAGTCTGCGCGCCAAAACTGGCGCGATTGACTCCCAGACTCCGAAACGCGGCGAGTGTTTCCTGAGTCACTGTGCCGGGATTGATCTCCGTCGTTACTTCCGCATTTGAGGCTACCGTAAAGCGGTTGTACACCGCGTTCAGAAGAGCTTCCAACTGAGCGGGCGAAAGCAGCGATGGCGTGCCGCCACCGAAATAGATCGTATCGACCGCCTGCCGAGGATCGACCACCCGCCAGGATTCTATTTCGGTAACCAACGCGTGAACATAACGCTCAGCCGCCTCAGCGCTGTACATGCCGGTGGCAAAATCGCAATACGAACAACGCGAGCGGCAGAAAGGAATGTGAATGTAGATTCCGGCGGGTTTCATCTTTTCTATCCGCAGATTAATCAGGGCTATCCGCAGATTACGCAGATTACACAGATTCTTCAAACGGCGGGCGGAATCGTCGAACCCTCCTCAGGTTAACTATTCACACTTCCAATGGTTTCTGGCCGACTCAACTGAAACTGGGTTCCTCTTAATCTGTGTAATCGGTGTAATCTGCGGATGCTACTTAATCCTCTTCAGACTGCCGTCGCCGCTGATCGACTTGCTCATCCCACGGCTAACCCGTTCAGCTTCCGCAAACACGCGCAGAAAGTTTTCGCCCAGAA
>Ga0070697_100003032_pt1 | contig 12908 bp, 15 predicted proteins | sample KBSK1501metaG_FD_65475 | JGI IMG/M metagenome (GOLD analysis project Ga0070697, IMG submission 65475) | Corn, switchgrass and miscanthus rhizosphere microbial communities from Kellogg Biological Station, Michigan, USA - KBS K1-50-1 metaG | ecosystem: Host-associated > Plants > Roots >... | reverse complement strand
ATGGAGAAGCTCAAGCAAACCATTCGGACGGTCGCATCCACGCAGAGCACGATCCTTATCTACGGCGAGAGTGGGACGGGCAAGGAACTGGTCGCCCGTGCGGTTCACGTGTGCTCGCCGCGGGCTACCGATCCCTTCGTTTCCATTAACTGCGGAGCCTTTCCGGAAACCCTCCTGGAAAGCGAACTCTTCGGCTATGTCAAGGGTGCTTTCACTGGTGCGAACCAGAACAAGCGAGGACTGTTCGAAGTCGCCGACAAGGGTACGATCTTTCTCGACGAGATCAGTGAGATGAGCTTGACCATGCAGGTAAAACTACTGCGCGTGCTGCAGGAACGCTCGGTGCGTCCCGTGGGTGGCACCAACGAGATTCCTATCGATGTGCGAGTTATCGCCGCCACCAATCGCGATCTCGACAAGCAAGTGGCCGAGAATACCTTCCGCGAGGATCTTTACTACCGCTTGAGTGTGATTCCAGTAAACGTTCCGCCGTTGCGTGACCGTCGCGAAGACATTCCTCTGCTGGTAAATCATTTCCTGAAGAAATATGCGCCGGCTGCCGGCCGCAGCATATTGCGAGTGAACAAGCATTCGCTGGAGGCGCTGTGCGGTTATGAATGGCCGGGCAACGTGCGTCAACTGGAGAACACGATTGAACGCGCGGTTGCGCTCGAAACTGGCGACGAGCTGCGCGTCGAGTTGCCGGCCGAACGGCCGAAATTGCGGGCAGTTGCCGCGGCTGCCGGCGCAAACGGCAGCGTCACATCTACCGCCGGCTCGGTGCTGCCCGAAGGTGTGGACATGGAGAAGTATGTCGCCGACATCGAGCGTTCGTTGCTGCTCTCTGCATTGAATCACTCGAATGGGGTGCAGACTCGGGCGGCCGACTTGCTTGGTATTTCTTATCGTTCCTTCCGGCACCTGATGAAGAAATACGAGTTGTAGGTTTTAGCCATCAGCTCTCAGCCAAGAATTCCGAGAGCGCCCTCGCCGGTACCTCCAGGCTTCACCCGAAAAAAGCACCTACTCTCAGGGTCTCCTGTGCCTTGAAAGACTAGAGAAATCTCAATGCTGACGGCTGGCAGCTCAGAGCCGAGAACCGAGAACCGAGAACCGAGAACCGAGAACTGCCCCACCTAGCTTTTTTTCAACTGCTGCTTCCATCCCAGAATCCTCGCCTTGTTGCCTTCATCTTCCGCTTCCGGAATCATGCCCTTTTTTTGATAGATCACCGACAGACTGGTGTGGGCGAGGACATCGTCGGGATCAAGTTCCGCAATTCGCTTGGCGACGTTGATAGCTTCATCCAGCCGGTTCATGTCCTGGAGAACGCGGGCGAGTGCGTGCATGGCCTCGGTGAAGCTGGGATCGGCCGCCAGAGATTTCTGCAACTCTTCCGCCGCGCGCTCGGCTTGCGCTTCTGCCATCAGGTCGAGGGCGGCGTAGTAGTGATCTTCGGCTTGCTTGCGAGCGGTATCGTCGGACATAGGGAAGGGCGTCTGGAGAAGTGGATTTTAGCATGCAGCGAATGGGTTTCTGGGTAGCGATTACCTTGGAGCACCAACGCCTCTTAAATCGACGGATCCCCACCGAAGCAAATGCTAGTTGCTAATTGCTGACTGTTAATTATTAGACATCTTCAGCCGCGGGGTATACTGGGCGTTCCTCATGGCCTACATGCTGCGTTTCCTATGGAACGCGACCCGCGGACACCGTCTCGCGCCCTGGCGCAGTCCGTATCTCTTGTGGCGCATCGAAACCTATTGTGGCGTCAAGATGCAACAGATTGGATTCCTGGAGTTCTGGGAATTCGCCTGGCGGGAGCGCGTAAATCTCTGGCGTTTCTTGAAGTGGACGGCGGAGATGGAACGCTATGTCCATCCCAAACCGAAAAGCGGGTAGACGCAATAGTTACTGCCCATTGGTGGCGGCGGCTGAGTTTTCCAGCGTAAGGTTGACGTCGGTGCCCTTGCCGACCCCGAGAAGCTGGGCTGCGGAGCCCCGGTTGGCAACGATTTCCAGATAGCCCATGCTGCCGAGAATCCCGAAGACTTCTCCCGGAGCTCCGAGCGCGTAAGCGCTTTTCATCTCCGTAATTTCACGTTTGCCGATGCTGAGCTTGAACGGCGGCGGCTCTGGCGTGAAGAGAGCGGGAGCGTCTTGCGGGGTGATGTTGGTGATCAGATTTCCGAAGCGGTCAACCTTCAACACCACGCCGCGCAGCGTATTTCCGTCTCCCGGCTTCGGTTTAGGGGCGTTGAAGCGTACGAAGTCGGTTACTTCTTCGCCAAACTTTTGGGGATCGACTCCTTTGGCCAGGTAGGCGGCCACCGGCGAGAAGATATCCCGCGCATGAAACGTATTGCTGACGGGCTGCAGGTAATAATGTTCCGCGGTGACGTGGCGGACATGAATGCGTTCTTCGCGGCCATAGATCAGCGAGAGCACGCCATTGTCGGGCGCCACAAGATGATGCCGTTCGGTGGTGACCAGGATTGGCCTCCGGGCGGTGCCGACGCCGGGATCGACAATCACCATATGAACCGTTCCCGCGGGAAAGTACGAGTAAGCCTGAGAGATGGTCAGCGCGCCATCGAGCACATCGAAAGGCTGCACTGAATGGCAGATGTCGACGATTTCGACCTCGGGGAAAATGTCGAGGATCACTCCCTTCATGGTGCCGACAAAATGATCGTTGAGTCCGAAATCGGTGGTCAGGGTAATGATGGGGCGATGCGCCAAGCGAGTCCTCGTCTGAAAGGCAGGATTTTCCCTCAGTGGGGCGAAAGTAAACTGCGACGCAGCTGGAGTCAAGGCACTGAAGTAATAGAGAGTTGGGATGGACGATTTACCAGAGACCATTGCCACTAACCACAGAGGGCACGGAGGACGCTGAGGAGAATCAAGAAAAAAGGGGAAGAAATTGAAGCGTGATTCCCCCCCGTGTACCTCTGTGCCCTCTGTGGTTACCATTCTTACTCGATTTGAATGTTTCCAGATCCCGTCTCCACGCGCAACGGGACGCCTCCGCCGCCAACTTTGCCTTGCACGTGCTTCTTGCCCACGGAGCCCTGCACGGTTACGGGATGATTGAGCAAGATGGAGCCGGAGCTGGTGCGGGCATCCAGGTCAAATGCGGTGTTCGAGGGCACGCGAATCTGTACGCTGCCGGAACCGGAATTCACCGTCCACTCGCCGGTAGGGTCGCCCTCTGCGCGGATGCTGCCGCTGCCCGCCCTGGCTTCCAGCGATCCATGTACACCGCTCGCATCGATGCCTCCGGAGCCGGTTTCGACGCGCACTGAGCCGGGCGCGGTTTGCGCCAGCGTAATATGTCCGCTGCCGGTGCTGGCGTCGAAACCTCCCGCCACTCCGGTCGCTCGAATCGAACCACTTCCTGCTTTTACCCGGACATTCCCCTTCACGTTCTCAACTTCGATGGTGCCGGAACCGGTTTCTGCGCGCACCGTGCTCCCGATGCCGGTGATCTTCACGCTGCCAGAGCCCGCACTCGCCTCAACCGTGCCCTGGATGCCTTCGATCGTCTGAGTTCCTGAGCCGGTTTGAGAGTGCAACTGAGTGTTGGAAGGGACCACCAATTCATAGCTGATGGAGATGTTGTGACGGAGGTCCCAGTCGTCGATCTGGCCGATGCGAATGTCGTTGCCGCTTTGCTGGATTGGAGGATTTGCTTGCAGGCGTCTGACCTTCTCGTCCGCGTTGCCTCCGAACCAGGTCGTGGCCTTGATGTGTCCGGTGACCTGAACCTGGCCGGAGCCGCCGTTGCGCACGCGAATGCTTCCCGATCCAGTGGTCACGTCAAGATTGACTGGGCCACTCACTTGCAGTGTGCGCTCGAAGGTGCCTTCGGCGGCTGCCAAAGCAGGCAAGGCTTGGGTGCAGGTCAGAATCAAGGCGAGAGCCAAACTAAAAATACTAATGCGTTGCAATTTCATGGATGTTGCCTCTTGGACAAGTTCCGGCTTGCGGCGTAGACGTATGCCGCAAACGTTGGGAAGAATATTATTTTCACGCTATTGAATGTGAATGTCGCCGGAGCCGGTGTGAACGCGCAGCACCGCGCCTCCGTTCCGCACTTTACCCTCGACCGAGCGGTGCGCATGCTCCAGGTTGCCCTGGACTGTCATGGTCACAGGCTGATCCACTACAACGCTGCCGGAACTGGTCGACGCCTGCAGGTCAAAGGATGCATTCGCAGGCAGCCGCACATCGACGTTCCCGGAGCCGGTCTTTATCTCCCAGCCGCCGGTCTGGTTGCCTTCGGCAGTAACGTCGCCGCTGCCGGCTTGAACGTCGAGGGCGCCGTTCACGCCTCGAAGTTCGATATTGCCCGAGCCGGTGTGCACGCGGACATCGCCAGAACCCTTCTCATCCAACTGAATATCACCGCTGCCTGCCTCGGCGCTGAATGGACCGGAAATATCATGCGCGCGCACGTCACCGGAACCGGTACGCAACTCGATGTTTCCTGTAAGTCCGGACAGTCGCATGTCGCCCGAACCGCTTTCGAGGGTTTCATTCCCGTGCAGGCCTTCGATAGTCTGGTCACCGGATCCACTGTGTGTGCGCACCGTAGTTTCGGCAGGCACTGTGATCTCGTAATCGATGGCCATGTTTCTTTCATTCACGTAGTCGATGCGGATGCTGTTGCCGTTTTGCTGGATGGGAGGATTCTTTTCCAAAGCCTTGACCGCATCCATGCGATCACCGGAAAACCAGCGGTCGCCGACATGTATCTTGCCGGAAATGGAAACCGTCCCAGCCGAGCCGCTGCGGAGGATGATGTCACCCGAGCGGGTCAATGCTTCGAGATCGACTGGTCCGCTGACCTGGTATGTGCGCTGGAAAGAGCCCTGAACCGAGGCGGCCGCGGGCAGAACGCACACCGCGAACAGCGCGACAGCCGAGAAAATCGGAGAGTTACGGATCAATCGTCTCATGTGCCCTCCAGAGTTTAGTTCGTCCGTCAGTGCGACATTATTGCAATACGACCTCGTCGCCTTCCTTCAGTCCGCTGAGCAACTCGGTCTTCGCGCCGTTGGAGATGCCAATATTCACCGCAACCTTGCGAGTGCCGTCTTTGGCTTTGGGATCGGGCACCTGCACCGAGGCTTTCTTGTCCTTGTCGTAGATCAGCGCGCCTTCCGGAACTTGCAGCACGCTCTTGTGCTCTTCCAGGATGATCTCAGCATTGGCAGTCATTTCAGCCTTGAGTTCGCCGCCCGGGTTATTGATCGACACGCGAACTTCGAAGGTGGTGACGTTATCTTTTTCCACGCCCATCGGCGAGATCTTGGTCACCTTGCCGTTGAAGGTCTTGTCTTTGAAGGACTCGACTTTGATCCGGGCGGGCTGGCCAAGATAGACCTTGCCAATATCGCTCTCGTCGACCTTACCCTTTACGTAGACTTCGCTGGTATCGCCCAGCGTCATTACCAGCGTGGCGGAGGATCCGAGTACGAGGATCGAGCTCACGGCATCTCCCATTTCCACGTCGCGCGAGAGCACAATGCCATCAATCGGAGACAAAATGTCGGTATAACTGAGCTGCTCCTCGAGCTGTTTGAGATTGGCGCGATCGCGGGCGACTTGCGCCTGGGCCTGGGCGATTTTCGCTTTCAACACTACAATCTGCGCCTTCGCCACGTTCTGCTTGTTCACCCCCATCTCATAAGCCTTTTGAGCGTCTTCAAGGGCCGATGTGGAAACCACGCCGTCTTTCGCCATACCCTGGGCGCGCTCGTAGGAGCGTTTCAGCAATGGCACGTCGGGCCCTTCGGCATCCACTTTAGCGCGTTCGGAGTCGGCTTCTGAGCTGCGGAGATTGGCCTCAGATGCGGCGAGCGCGGCGCGGGACTGATCAACTTGCGCCATGATTTCCTCTTTATCCAGTTGCGCCAGCAGTTGTCCTTTTTTCACCCGGTCGCCATATTCCACGTAAAGCTTTTTCACAATACCGCTGGCTTTGGACTTTACTTCGACCTTGGTGATGGGCGTGACCTTGCCGGTAGCGACGACGCTCTTGGCGAGATCGCCCTTTTCCACTTTCGCCAGCTTGGAAGGATCGATCTTGGTTCCGCCGCGGGTAGCGGCGATCACGCCGCCTGCGATCAGGAGGACAATCCCCAATCCGATGGAGCCATAAATTATCCGTTTACGACGTTTCTTCTTGCCATTGCCGTTCCCGTTCACAAATGCCTCCTGCGGTAATAGAAGCTCGGCGCATCAGTCTTCATTCTGTACTACGGATTGGGAATTGGTTTTGTTCCTGAGATCGCTTGCCAGGGCCGCAGTTCCGAACTGGGGCCCCGTTGCCTTAGACCGGGCTATATCGAAAATGGAAGCAGGAAAGTTGTATATGGATGCTTACACCGAAGAATCATCCAGCAGACAATGCAACCGCCACTTCCCAACCCGCGGAATTATTCTACCGTACAAGCGTATGTCACTGACGGACTTAGGCTTGGTCGTGCAGCAGCAGCGGCTGCAGTTACCTCCTTTGTAATGTTAGAATTAGCGGTCAATGTTAGCTATTGTGCTGCTCCGGGTGTTTCTTATCCTGCTCCTGGTGGCAGCGAATGCATTTTTCGCCGCAGCCGAATTCGCCCTGGTGAGCGTGCGCGATACGCGCATTCAGCAGCTCATTGAGGCCCGCCGTATCGGCGCTCGCACGGTGCAGAAGCTGCACCGCAATCTGGACGAGGTAGTGAATGGCGTCCAGGTGGGAATCACCATCGTTAGCCTGACCTTGGGCTGGGTCGGAGAGCCGGTGCTGGCTCACCTGGTCGAGACCTATACCGCCGGACTTCCTCACTCCGAGATCTACGCTCACGCCGTTGCCGTCGTCATTGCCTTTAGTCTGATCACCAGCCTGCACGTGATTCTGGGAGAGTTGGTCCCCAAGTCCCTGGCACTGCAGCGGGCCGAGCAGGTGGCGTTGGCGGTGGCGGCGCCGATGGATGTGTTCCTCACCCTAACCCGGCCCGTCATCTACGTCATGAGCCGTGCGGCGGGATGGGTTCTGAAGATCTTCGGATCGCGAAAGATCCGCCATGGCGTGGTTCATTCGCCCGATGAATTAAAGCTCATTGTCTCCGCCAGCCGGCAGTTCGGACAGATCCCTCCTTTTCAGGAGGAAATGATCCACAACGCGCTGGAGCTGGAGAACCTCAGCGTGCGCGAGGTGATGGTGCCGCGTCCGGATATTTTTTCTCTGCCCGGCGATCTGACTTTGGACGAGGCGCTGAGCCGGGTGGTGGAGGAGCAGCATTCGCGGATTCCGGTGTACGATCCGCAGCGCGGCCCGGAGCACATCATCGGCGTGCTCTACTCCAAAGACCTGATGCGATGGACACGGCTGCTCACCACCCATCCCGTGCAGGCACGCATTGCCGGCTTGAAAGTCAGCCAGATCATGCGCGATGTGCTGGTCGTTCCGGAGACCAAGGTGTTAACTGAGCTGCTCGAAGAATTCAAGCAGCGCAAGCGCCACCTGGCGATCGTCGTCGACGAATTCGGATCGACCGCGGGCATGATTACTGCGGAGGATATCCTCGAGCAACTCGTTGGCGATATTGAAGACGAGTTTGATGTGGCGCCTCCGCAGCAACCGCAGATTGAAGGCGAGACCACGCTTTCGCTGGAAGGCTCGGTCAACATCCGCGATCTGGAGACTCAGTATGAGTTACTGTTGCCGCGCGACGCTGGGTTTGAAACCCTCGCAGGATTCGTGCTGTCGCGTCTGCAGAGAATCCCCAATACCGGCGACTTGTTCGACTACGAGGGCCACCGCTTCCGGGTGGAAGAGATGGACGGACATCGCATTGCGCGGGTGAAGATTGAGAAACTGGAGCCGGCGCGAATAGGACAAGCGGGGGATTGAGCCTGCGGAACGGCGATCCCCGCACCCTCCGATGGCGGAAGTACCTCCCATCACATTAGTTGTTCCACCACGATAAACACGTCGTACGTCCCTGCCGCCCCGGCGTGTGCCTCCACGTCGTAACTGAGCGGAACTCCCGCCTTATCGTGGAACAACAAGACAGCAGAATTGCATGAGGGCCCGCCCACAGCGGGCGTGTTGCATGACGCGGTTGGCGGCTTATTTCCGGAGAACAGATAATAGATGACATTCTCCTGCGCCCCTGCATCGTCGGTCCAGAAAGCATTTAGCCGCCAAAAACCTGTGGACATGGGCACCGTCATGGTCATGTAGGCCGAAATTCGGAATAGACCATCATTGGTCGGGGTAAACAGCGCAGTCTTTGCGATGCCAGTAGTCTGGCCTGTTAAGGACACCGTCGCGACAATTCGAGGTGCAAGGGCTGTGGTGTTTGTTCTGCGGCTTGCGTCCTGCGCGAAGCAGGATGCCGCCGCCAGGATCAGCAATACGGTCGCTTTGCACATGATTTCCTCCGGGAGGGCCATTCAATTGTACCCGCCCATTTCGGGACCTTCCACAAGGCTTGCTTGGAGCATATGATCCATCACTTGCGCTACATCGACTTGCAAGTGGACGATCTTCGCTGAGAACTGAGAACTGAGAACTGAGAACTGCGAACTGCTCTTGGCCCGCTATCTTCTCCATCGCGTGCTTTACACCCTGCCGGTGATCTGGCTGGTGGTGTCGCTGGTGTTTTTGCTGATCCACCTGGTTCCCGGAGATCCCATCGAGCAGATGCTGGGCGAGGGCGCCGTTGCTGCCGATCTGCAAGCTGCACGGCACGCTTATGGGCTCGATCTCCCATTAGGCCGGCAATACATCAATTACTGGAAAGGCGTGCTGCACGGCGACCTGGGTACCTCGGTGCGTTTCAACCAGAGTGTAGGCACGCTGATTGTGCAGCGCTATCCCTATACTTTGAAACTCACGCTGGCGGCGTTGCTGGTGGCGATGCTACTCTCGATTCCGGCGGGCGTGCGTTCCGCGCAGCGGCGCAATCGTTGGGATGACCGGCTGCTCAGTGTGATCAGCTTGTTCGGATTGTCCTTTCCAAACTTCGCCTTAGGTCCGATTCTCATCCTCTTCTTTGCCATCAAGCTGGGATTGCTGCCGGTGTCCGGATCAGGGACGTTCGCACATCTCGTGCTTCCCGCGATTACCATGGGCGGCGCGCTGGCGGCGATTCTTACCCGCATGGTGCGCACCTCGATGCTGGAAGAGTTAGGCCAGGATTACATTCGCACCGCGCGAGCCAAAGGACTTTCGGAGCGGACGGTGGTCTATCGCCATGCGCTGCGCAATGCGATGATCCCAGTGATCACCGTCCTGGGTTTGCAGTTCGGGGCGCTGCTTGCGGGCGCCATCGTTACGGAGACGATTTTTTCCTGGCCCGGAATCGGGCGGCTTACCATCAGCGCCATCAGCAATCGGGATTATTACCTGGTGCAGGGATGCATTCTGGCGATCGGCCTGACGTACGTGGCAGTAAATTTCTTGACCGATCTGTTGTATTCGGCAGTGAATCCGAGGATTAGGCAGTAGGATCGGCGTGGAGAAATGTACAGTTGGCAGCATTCATCTGTAAGGAAGGGGCCACACTCAGTCACGTCGCCGATGTAAGCTCGTGTGTCGAGCGCCGTCCGCCCAGATGTCTTATCTCAAGAAAGATGCGCCGTCAGAACTTGTGGAGGCTGTTCGGAATATCGAAGAGCGTGCTGACGGGTGTTTCAGCTCGCTTACGATCCTTAGAACCCACGCAAACGTGGCCCTCTGGGCGCTGCTAGTCGGCGGGATTAAGCTTGTTGAACAGGAGATCGCTGCTCGTGGGGATAACACGCCCCATCTCGATGCCACGCTGATAAATATCAGCCGATTTGTGCCGGTCGCGATGAAGTGGTCGATTGAACATGGAAGACGGGCATCGAAACTAGCAACCAGACGTTGGACTCCCAGTCTTGTCGCGAAGGTCGACGAAGCGTTGTCGCGCGCACACAACTACGACGTGTTTCTAACGTGTTTACCGATGTGGCATAAACATCGCGACGCCGCAGAATTGATCACTTCAACGCTGGTTCGATTTACTGCGCCAGGAGGCACAAGGAACCGTCAAGTTAGCGCTTACCAGAAAGGCGTTAGACCGAAGGAAGGGGTTTACAAGGGGCAACGCGCCAAGAAGCAGGACCAGACCCCACGGACACAAGAATTATTTCAGAAGGTGTTTGAGGTTTGCAGAAAGACAGGGATGCTGCGGTTTGAATATGACGACCCTTGGGAGTTATGGCTCGAACTGCTTCCAGAGTATCAAGCTAGAGTCGCTGCCATCGTGCGGAGGTCGGACGCATTGTCCCTTGGAAATTACACATTGAGCGACTTCAAGCAGTTCTATGCGGCATTCTTAGCGGTATGTGCCACCCACGAATTCCTGTGCTTTGCTTGGCATAAGAATTACCGGCTGTACCCTTTCGACTCAGCAGTGCTAATACGAACTGCTCCGAGTTGGGCTGCGATACTGTCGAATTTGAGCGGAGTCTCATCAGGAAAGTGCCAGACTATTGTGAGGGACCTCACATTTGACTTCTCGCGCTCGCTGAACCTCCACATTCATCCTTTTGTTCCCCTCGATTCTTCGATGATGAGTCTGGCCCTTGCTCCTCAGTTTCCTCTACATAGTCGCCCAGATGAGAATATTCTTCGGGTCTGCTCAACACTGCGGCCGGAGGCGTTCGATGCAACATCCCTGGAGAAGGAACCGGAGATCCTGGCTGCTCTGCGGAAGGTCTGCGCGCAGTATTGTCCGCAGGGACCAATACCTCTCCCGAGACCCAACCCTGATATTGACCTCCTCCTCGCAGACGAATCCTCTTCAACGCTTGTAATTGCGGAACTGAAATGGATTAGGAAACCCACAAGGCCCGTTGAGCTGACAGATAGAGATGCCGATGTTCTCAAAGGCATCAAGCAGCTGGAACAGGTTCAACAGTTTCTAATCGAGAATCCAAATCATCTGACCTCGCTGGGCAAACTGCCGAAGGAGACGGTAGAGTACGAACACGTCTACTACATGCTCGTTGCAAGAGACCACTGGTTGTGGGTCGAACCGGCAAACGACATGGCAATAGTTGAATTCGATGCGTTTTCTGCTGCTTTGACACGATCTGAGAGCCTCTATTCCGCGATTACCGATCTTCTCAAATATGAGTGGCTTCCGATTGAGCGGCGTGATTTCACTGTCCAATACGACAAAGTGACCGTGAACGGAGTTTCGATTGAATCTGAGGTCTTCTACTCGACATAGTCAAATTCAGGCACTTTACGGCCTGCACGCGGAAAGCGCGTCAGAATCTTCGTCTGATTCACAATATTCTTGAGAACGACGCTAGCGTATGCGGGGGAATCGGCGGCAATGTAGGCGATGAGGGTATCGAGATCCTGGACGGCCCGTCTCGACCAGACTATTCGGTGAGCCATTTGCTAAAGCGGCTCTCTACCTCTTCCTGCGAGAGAGTCCCGTTGTCACGGGCGTCGTCCAGTCCGCGCCGCACCTTGTCAAGAACATAGAGGTGGTACTGAATGTCTTCAACCGAGACGTTGTCCGGTAGCCTGCTCAACAGCGACTCAACATCCTGTTTGGCGGTGCTCATAGCAGTCCTTGTCGACAAGGATACCATGCTGGTACATCGCGGGCGGCACAATCGGGTACTTCATTTGTACAGACGAATCAGTTAAATTCTGTATACAGGAATCGAGGCAGAGCATATGGCCGTCACATTGACATCAATCCGCTTAGATACCCGCCTGGCAGACGAGGCCGTGAAAGTTCTCGGAGTAAAGTCTCGGACTGAGGCAGTTCACGTGGCGCTCCGAGAGATTGTCTCGTTAAAGCGATCCAAGACGAAGAAGCAGGCGCGTTCTTAGGCTCGAACTTGTCCGCCACTACCATTTCGTTCCAGCGTGTCGCCCGCCACAATCCGCTGGCGGCGATCGGTATCGTTTTGATTGTGATATTTGTTGCATTCGCGATCTTTGCTCCCTGGATCGCGCCCCAGGATCCCGCATACATCAACCTCCCCGCGCGGCTTTCCCCTCCGTCCTCTGCCCATTGGTTCGGCACCGACGAACTCGGTCGCGACATCCTTTCTCGCATCATTTATGGCTCCCGCATTTCCATGCTGGTGGGCAGTTGCGTAGTCGCGGCATCTTTATTTCTGGGACTGATTATCGGCTCCCTCGCCGGCTATTACGGCGGACGCATCGACCGCTTCGTCAACATTGTGGTGATGAACGCCTTTCTTTCTTTTCCCGGAATCCTGCTGGCCATTGCTTTCGTGGCGTTCCGCGGGCCAGGCATTTTCAACCTGATCTTCGCGTTGTCGCTCGGCGGCTGGGTCGGATACGCCCGCCTGGTTCGTGCCCAGGTCCTGGCCGTGCGCGAACGCGAGTTCGTGGAGGCCGCGCGGGCGCTGGGTGCCACCGATTTGTGGGTGGTTGTGCGCCATATCTGGCCCAACATTATTCAGCCCATCATTGTGCAAGCGGCGATTGGCATGGCAGGTGCCATCCTGGCGGAAGCGACCATGAGCTTTCTGGGCCTCGGAGTCCCTCCGCCGACCGCCAGTTGGGGCACTATGCTGAACGACGGGCGGGCGCATCTGTTCGACGCGCCTCACCTGGTCATCTTTCCTGCCCTGGCGGTCATGCTGGCGGTGCTGGCGTTTAACTTCATCGGTGACGCTTTGCGCGATTTTCTGGACCCTCGATCGCGTATCGAAGTTGGCCTTTAGGCAGGTCAGAAAGAACGTGTATTTGGCGGATTTTCAGAAGGTTTTCCCGTCACCGGTCATGTCCTTTGGTAATCAACGGTTACAAAGGACGTTATTGCTCTCCGGCCGCATCGGGCGCAACATTTCCGGAGGTCCTGGGTTTCAGTCTGTGACAGCCAGAACAG